>Ga0075163_10012798_pt1 | contig 10918 bp, 11 predicted proteins | sample JI1023141ADNA_FD_71478 | JGI IMG/M metagenome (GOLD analysis project Ga0075163, IMG submission 71478) | Wastewater effluent complex algal communities from Wisconsin, to seasonally profile nutrient transformation and Carbon sequestration -... | ecosystem: Engineered > WWTP > Effluent > Algae...
CCACGACGACGCTCGTTCCCTGAGACGCGATTCCGGGCTCGGCCGGCTAGATTGCGCACGAATCGTGCGCTCGGTCGAGCGTTCACCCCGAGGAGATTCTTGGGAGGATTCCGGAGAGAATTCTCGTATCCTCCGCCCGTGTGTGGGGACGTCGGCCGGCCGGGCATCCGGGGGCGCGATCCCATGATCGAAGCTCGCCGGGAGACCTCCGAATGTCGAAGAAGCCATCGCTCCTCCTCCTCCTCGCCGGACTGCTCGTCGCGACTGCCGGTTGCGGACTCTTCAAGAAGAAGCAGCCCGTCGCGATCAGCGTCGACGGGACGATCCAGCAGGGCGACCAGGTCCTCCAGCAGGACAACTCGCTCTACGACGACTACCCGATCGAGGTCGAGAACGGCTGGGTCATCCACGCGACGATGACCAGCGCAGCGTTCGACACCTACCTGATCCTCATCGACCCGGCGAACAACCGCGCGGCGTTCAACGACGACGATCAGTCGCTCGGCGGCAACGGCACGAATTCGCAGGTGACGTTCACCGCGACCCAGGCCGGCACCTATCACGTCTACGCGAACTCGTACCAGGCGGGTTCGGTCGGCGCGTATCACGTGACGATCACGGCGGGCCCTGCGGGCTCGGCGCCGACCGTCGCGGTGCCGGTGCTCCCGGCGGCGCCCGCAGCTCCTGCGGCGCCCGCAGCGCCTGCGCCGATCGCGCCCGCGCCCGCTCCCTGAGCGCGACGACGCGTCGCGCGCTCAGTCCGCGAGACGGACCGTGAGCACGGGGATGTGCGCCGTGCGAACGACGCGCTCCGCCACCGAGCCCACCAACATGCGCGAGAGGCCGGTCCGACCGTGGGTCCCCACCACGATCAGATCGGCCTTCAGCCGTTCTGCGTGGCGGACGATCTCTTCGGCGGGGATGCCGTCACGGACGTCGATGTGGACGTCGACGCCGCGCGAGCGGTGGGGCGCCGCGATCTTCTCGAGCCCGGCGGTGCCTTCCTCGACGATGCGCTTTACGATCTCCGGCGTGAGCGTGAGCCCGCCGTCCGGTCCGACGAAGACGTCGATGGGATAGATGTGGAGCAGGTGCAACGCGGCTCCGTACTTCTGCGCGATCGACACCGCGTGGTCTGCGGCCCGATCCGATCCGGGGGAGAAGTCCACCGGGCAAACGATCGTCTTGATGTCGTACATGGCTGCCTCCTCGGCGATCGTCCGCGAGACGCATCCTCGCGTCGCGAATGAACGACGACGTCTGAACGTCGTGCACGTACATCGTAGCCGAGACGTCCGCGCGAGCGCGATCGCAATCTGCGTCGGCGGGCCCGATCAGAGTCGGTCGACGTCGACGTCCCGCTCTCGCGGAAGGACACGTTCCACGAAGTGGCAGGCACGTCCGCGCGTCTTCGCGTCGTCCGAGAGATAGGCGTCGAGGTGCGCGCGCACGGTCGCGTTCTCGAGCAGGATCTGCCGACTCGGCAGCATGGAGACCCCGGGTTCCGCGGGGCAGAGCGCGCCCACGGGCATCCCCGCTTCGATGCCGTTCTCTGCGCCGAGGAGGCTGACGAGTTCGTCACGCGGGCCCGGGATCGAGTCCGGCGGGATGCCCAGGAACGAGCAGCCGAGCGAGTCCGCGTGCTCGTATCCCGCTTGCCCCTCGAAGAGCGTCGAGATCTGGGTGAACGCGGTGTGGGAGCCCTCGGCGAGCGTGACGAGCGTCCGCGGCGCCCGCGCGCGATCGCGGAACGCCGCCGCGTGGTCGACGTAGGGGAGGATCGAGTCCGACGTGCCGTGCATCACGAGGACCGGGGCGTCCGTCGTCGTGTAGAAGGTGCTCGTGAGCGGCGCGGTCACCGGCGCGAGTCCGACGGCGACGTCGACGCGCGGGTCGCGGAGCGTCGCGTGGAACGTCACGAGCATCGTCGTGAGTCCGCCGTACGAGAGTCCGACCGCCGCGACGCGGGTCGTGTCGACCATCCCCGAGAGTCGCGGATCGCCCGAGGCGGACAGACCGGCGACGGTATCCAGCAGATAGGTCAGGTCGCGGGGCTGGTCGGCGATGTCGATGCCGCTCGGGCCGCCCTCGGCATCGATCGCGGACACGGGAAACCGCGGTGAGATCACGACGTAGCCGTGGCTCGCGAGATGCTCGGCGACCAACATGTTCTCGTTCCGGTTCGACGAGAAGCCGTGGGAATAGAGCACGACCGGGAACGGACCTCCGGCGGCGGGCGCCGTGTCGACGCCCGTCGCGAGCGCGGGGTACCAGACGATCGTCCGGAGGGTTCGGTCGGGGGCGCCGGCATATCCGTCGTGCGCCGGGGTCGCGCGCGACGCGTCGACGAAGACGAACTCGTGGTTGCCGGCCGAGTAGGGACCCGGGTCGCTGGCGTCGGTGAGCGACCACGCGTTGCCCGCGGCGTCGGGGATGCACGCGTTCGCGGCCCGGATCTCTGCGGGTGCGTCGTCGCAGGCGGCTACGAGGAAGAAGGGGAGGAATGCGAGACGGCGGCGATCCATCCGGAGCGCACTACCAGATCGACGGGTCCCGTAGGAAGGCCCGATCGGCGTCAGCCGACCGAGATCGCGCGCGCGAGCGTCTCGATCTCTTCGCGGCCGAAGTGCTCCACGAAGAGCTGTGGCAGTTCCAGGAACGGCCCCGGGAGCTTGCTCTCGAGCAGCTCGAGGCTCGCGGCCTGGACGCGCTCGCGGAGAGATCGCGCACGCGCCGCGCGCGCCGCAGAGTGAGCGGGCGAGCCTGGATCGAGCCTCGCGGCGAGGCCTTCGACGAGGTCGCGCTCGCTCGCGCGGAAGAGCTCGGGGAGCACTTCGTTCGTCACGATGCTCGCGACCGGGAAGCGGAGCTCGCGGATGAGCTTGTCGTGCAGCTCGATCGTCTCCTGCGTCGGCATGTCCTCGGGGAGCGTGACGATGACGACGCCCGAGAGGAACGGATCGCGGAAGAAATCGAGCGCGCGATCGGCTTCCTTCCGGAGCAGACCGGGCGGCGCGACCTCGTGGATGACCGCGGGGACGCGGAGCATGTCGAGCGCGTGGCCGGTCGCGGGGCCGTCGACGATGACGAGATCGTATTCGGGCAGGCCCTCGGGCGGCGACGCGTGGAAGAACGCCTTGCCGAGCATCGACCAGGCCTCGATCCCGGGCGTGCCCTCGAGGAACGCGCGCACGAGCCGGTTCTCGAAGATCGCGCGGTAGAGCGCGCGGATCTTGAGCACCATCACGCCGTATTCTTCGAGCGCGACCTCGGGCGTCATGTTCACGGCGTCGAGGTTCGGACCGAGGTTCACGACGTGCGGGCCGATCGGAGCGGTGCCGAGGAGCTTGCTGAGGCGTTCCTGGCACTCGACCATCGCGATGAGCGTGCGCTTGCCGCGCTTCGCGGCGGCGAGACCGAGCGCGGCGCTGAACGTGGTCTTGCCCACGCCACCCTTGCCGGTCACGAACAGAAAACGGCGATCGAGGAGCGGGTTCATGGGACGCTTCGGACGCGAGAACCTAGCGTCGGCGCTCCCCCCCGGCAAGCGCTGCCCGGCGAGAACGCGAGGGATTCAGCGGATCACGCGCGTGATCCGTGCGTCCCGGCCGAGTCGCAGCGCGTCGCGCGACGGCTCCGCGGGGTCGAGTTCGAGCAATCCTCCGCGACGCTCGGCGCCGATGCCTTCGCCGACCACCTCGCGGTCGAGCTCGCGCAGTCGCACGAGCCCGGTCGCGCCGCAGACGATCGCTTCGGTCTTCCCCTTGCTGCCGAGCGGACGACTCACGAGCCGATGACGCGGCGGCTCGGTCGGCTTCGAAGTCGCTACGACGAGTGGCGCGAAGGTCAGCCGCTCGTCGCGCAGGCCGACCGCGTCTGCGATCGAGGCTTCCTCCGCGGGGAGCGCGAGGTCGAGCTCGACGTGGCACCAATCGCGATCGCCGGACGCGAGCATCGGGCAGGCGTTCGCGTGCGTGCACGGCAGGACGACGGCGTGTCCGGCCGCGACGAGGCGATCGCGCTGCACCATCAACGCGCGCGTCGTCGCGTGGAGCGCGGGTTCGATGATCACGAGGAGTCCGCCCGGGGAGAGGCGCGTGATCGCCCGCGTCAGAAGGGCGAATCGTCGGTCCGCGTCCTCGGCGAGCTCGTTCAGCGCGAGGCCGACGAGGATCAGGTCGTACGTGCCCGCGTCCTCGAGGTAGGACTCGAGCCGCGTCGCGTGCGTGCGCAGCGTGATCGTCGCGAGCTCGTCGTCGGGCGCGGCGAGTCGACGCATCCGCTCGAGGACGCCGGGATCCGCGTCGACCGCGTCGACCTCGAGCGCGTTCGCGAGGCCGAGCGCCTTGGCCACCCGCGCGAATCCGAACGTGGTCGTCCCGAAGCCCGCACCGAGATCGAGCACGCGGAGCGTCTCCCGCGTGGGGAAGAGCCCGCGGACCGCGAGTTCGTAGCCGACCGACATCGCCTTGGGCAGATCGCGGACGACGAAGAACGGGCCGCCCACGTAGCGGATCGGGCTCTTCGCGACGTCGGCGAGGCGCTCGCGCGAGAGCGTGTACGCGGAGCGGAGTCCGGACACGCCCTGGACGACGCCGAATCCGGCGCGCTTCGCCTCTTCGGCGGCGAGCGTCCGGGCGCGCGCGACCAATCCGTCCGGAAACGCGAACGCCGCGTCCAACGCTCCCCGCTTGCCCTCGGCTCCGAATCCTCGAATCATCGCTCCCGCCATGGCCGCAGATACTACGCGACGAAGCCCTTCGCTCCCCGGGCTCGTACTCACGGGACTCGCCGCGGCGCTGCTCGTCGTCTGCCTCTACCTGATCTTCTTCTACGCCCCGGTCGAACGCCGGATGGGCATCGTGCAGAAGATCTTCTACTTCCACGTGCCGAGCGCCTACGCGATGTACGTCGGCTTCGGGATCGGCGCCTTCGGGAGCATCCGGTACCTCGCGAGCCGCGACCCTCGCTGGGACGCGCTCGGCGTCGCGGGCGTCGAGACCGGGATGGCGTTCTTCACGATCGTCCTCACGACCGGACCGCTCTGGGCCCGCAAGGCCTGGGGCGTGTACTGGACGTGGGATCCTCGGCTCACGACGACGTTGCTCGTCGGGATGATCGGCCTCGCGTACCTCTCGCTTCGATCCTTCGGAGAAGCCGGCGAGACGGAGAAGCGCTTCGCGTCGGGTCTCTCGATCGTCTCGATCCCGGTGATCCCGCTCATCCACTACAGCGTGCAGCGTTGGCGCGGCACGCATCCGACCGTGATCACGTCGAGCGGCGGCGGACTCGACGCGCGCATGGGCGTGGCGCTCGGGATGTCGTTCCTGCTCTTCACCCTCATCGCTTCGTTGCTCGTCGCGGCCCGCTACCGGGTCGAACGCAACCGCGAACGAGCGGTCGAGCTCATGCACCGCGCGCTCGAGCGCGGCCTCGGAGAGAACTCATGAAGCGCGCGAAGCAGCTCCTCGTCGTCTCGGGCTTCCTGGCTCTGTCGTTCGCCTCGTTCGCACCGACCGACGCGGCGGCGCAGACGCCGGAGCCGACGAACTCGCGCTCCACCGCGTTCGAGGCCGTCGAGGGCGCGAACACCGAGGACGTCTCCGGACTCGGCCTGATGGTCGCGTCCTACGGGATCATCTGGCTCGTGATCTTCGGCTTCCTCGCGCGGGTCGCGTCGATCGGCCGCGACACGGAAGCGAAGATCGTCGAACTCGAGAAGCTCCTCGCCGAGGGCGAGACGCCGGGCTGACGATGCCGACGATCGAGCACGTCATCTACATCCCGGGGATCCTCCTGGTCGGCTTCGCGATCGGCTTCCGGCTGGGCGCCCGAGCCGCCCGTTCCGAATTCGAGCGCCGCGACCGGATACGACGGAAGTAGCCCGCCCGAAACCGGGTCGGTATGGACGGTCTGCGATCCTCGTCCGAGAATTGCTGCAGTGGCACGGTGGAGCGTTCTTCGTTACACCACGGCCCCGCGGGGCGTCGACGTCCGAAATATCCGGACGCGCGCGATCCCAGAATCACGGACACCAGGAGTCTTCCCATGCTCGAGTTCTCCCTCACCGACGAGCAGGCGGCGCTCGTCGATCAGGCGCGGCGCTTCACCAAGGAGCGCATCGTGCCGGTCGCGGCCGAGTGCGATCGGAAGCACGAGTTCCCGATGGACGTCTTCCGTGACGCGCACGAGCTCGGCTTCGTGAACTCGGTCGTCCCGACGGAATACGGCGGCTCGGGGCTCTCCGAGGTCGACAACGTGCTGCTCACCGAAGAGCTCGCGTTCGGCTGCACGGGCATCCAGACGAGCATCACCGCGAACACGCTCGCCTCGACGCCGATCTTGATCGCCGGCACCGACGCGCAGAAGAAGAAGTACCTCGGCATGCTCACCGCCGAGCCGGTGTTCGCCGCGTACGCGATCACCGAACCGGGCGCCGGCAGCGACGCCGCCGCGCTCCAGACCCGCGCCGTGAAGGACGGAAGCGACTGGATCGTCACCGGAAGCAAATGCTTCATCACGAACGCGGCCTGGGCGCGCTGGTACGTCGTCTTCGCGACGGTCGATCCCGGCAACCGCCACAAGTCGATCATGGCGATGGTCGTCGATCGCGACGCGCCCGGCGTGAGCCTCGGCAAGACCGAGGACAAGCTCGGTCAGCGCGCGAGCAACACGGCCGTCGTGAACTTCGACGAGGTCCGCGTGCCGGCGGAGAACGTCCTCGCCGAACCGGGCAAGGGCTTCCAGCTCGCGATGATGACCTTCGATCGCACCCGCCCGGACATCGCGGCGGGCGCGTGCGGCATCATGCGTCGCGCGCTCGAGGAGAGCATCGCGTACGCGAAGGAGCGCAAGACCTTCGGCGTGCCGATCGCGGACCACCAGATGGTCCAGGTCATGATCGCGGAGATGGGCATGAAGTACGAGGCCACGCGCCTCCTCATGCTCAAGGCGGCGTGGAACATCGACCACCAGACCAAGACGTCACTCGTCTCCGCGTATGCGAAGGCGTTCGGCGCGGACAGCGCGATGCAGGTCGCGATCGACGCGGTGCAGGTGTTCGGCGGCAACGGCTTCATCACCGAGTACCCGGTCGAGAAGCTCATGCGCGACGCCAAGATCCTCCAGATCTACGAGGGCACTTCGCAGATCCAGCGCATGGTCATCGCGAAGAACCTCCTCGGCGGCGTTCGAACCTCGTGAGGGCGCTCGCGCCCCAGGTGGGATTGGCTCCGGCGGTGACTGCGTGGGAGACGATCGTGGCGGCGGTGGGGGGACTGCTGCTCGGACTGGGGCTCGGTCTCTCGATCGGGCGTCGGAACGCCGCGGGCGTGGTCGCGGCGCGTGACGCCGACGACGCCCGGATCCGCCACGCGGTGCTCCCGGTGCTCGAGCAGCGGATCAGCGAGCTCGGCATCGAGCAGACGCTCGCGCTCGACCCGCGTGCGGATCCCGTGGGCGCGGCGGTCAGCCTCGCGACCGCGATCCGCCGCAGCGATCACGGCCGCGCGATGGCGTTCTCCGACACGGTCGAGATGGACGCGCACGAGAAGAGCACCCGGACCATCTCGCAGCGGCCGGGGAGTCGCTGATCGCGCGCCTGTAGAGCGGCGACCGTCCCGTTCGGGCGTCAGCGGCTCTCGCGCTTCACGAGCTGGCCACCGTGGAACGTCACCTCGGTGACGGCCCCGTAGCCCTGCGCCTCGCCCGTGTGGAAGTAGAGGGCGTCGCCGGCTCGGCTGCGCGCGAGACCGAAGTCGTTCGTCTCGTTCCACTCGCCGAGCGCGCCGACTCCGCCCACCGGGACGAGCTTCTGGTCCTCGAAGCGGAAGAAGTCCACGCCCTGATAGAACGGATTGCGCGCGTTGCTCCCGTTGCGCCGGATGAACGGCACGACGAGGAAGACGATGCCCGGCGCGGGGCTCCACCAACTCACGATGTCGACCCTCACGTAGCCGGAGCCGAGCGGCGTCGACGGAGCGGGAGTCGCCGCGGGATCGGTCGCCGCGACGGGATCCTCGTCCTCGACGAACGAGAGCTCGGTGCCGCGCACGTAGCCGAGCTCGTCGCGCACGACGCTCCACGGGATGCGCGAAGGCTTGATCAGGACGCGGGTGTCGAAGGTCGGCGGCAGGACGCGGGTGATCGTGATCGGATCGGGATGCGCCGCCGGACGGAGCGTCTCGGGCTCGCCGAGCCCGAACGGATTCGGGTCGACGGTGACCGTCTCGACGCTCTCCGCGAGGGCCGCGGCGAACCGCGGATCCCCGCGCAGCACTTCGAGATCCGAGTCGCGGGCGATGCGCGCGATCCGTCCGGCACCTTCGTCGCCCGCGCGCTTCAGCTGACTCAGCTGCGCGAACGCGTCGTCGAGGCGGCCGAGACGGGTGAGGGCGCACATCAAGTTGTAACGGGGAGCGACTGCGCTCGGCGAGACGCGGACCGCCTTCGCGAACCACGTCGCGGAGCGCTCGAAGTCGCCGTGGCCGTGATGCACGAGTCCGCCCGCGTTCAGCGCGCGCGCGACATCGGAGCCGCGGTACCTGCACGCGGCGAGGAGGCCCACCGTCGTCGCGTCGGGATCGGCGGCACCCGCGCGGAGCGTCGCGAGCTCGTCGAACGGATTCTCGTCCTCGACGGTGTCTCCGGGACAGGTGGACGCGGCGCCGTACGCGGGCACCGCGAACGGACCGGTCGGCGTCGAAACGGCGGCAGCCGGCTCGGGCGGAGTCGGGGACGGCGGCGGAGCTGCCGGCGCTGGAGCCGTCGGCGCCGGCGCAGATGCCGTCGCTGGCGCCGTCGGCGCGGGCTCGGTGCGCTCCGACGAGCCGCAGCCTGCGAGGCCCAGCACCACGAGCACCGGAGCCGCGACGCGCAACGCGGCGGGCCGAGGGAATCGGGCGAGGTTCGCAACGCGGGTCTCGAGGTGGTTCATCGGAGTGGCTCCTCGGCAGGAAGGGCGTTCAGACCGGGGCCGACGGGCTCGGTCCGGGCTTCTCGGCGTCGGCCTTCGCGGACTTGCGCCGGACCCAGAGGATCCCGGCGAAGAGGCCGAGGATCGCGCCGACCAACGCCCCGAGCTCTTGGGTGCGGATCACCTTCGCGACGGCCTGGTGGACCGTGTCGAGGCAGGGACGGCTGGTGAGCGAGTCGGAGGTCAGGCCGCAGAGCTCGGTGGAGATGAGCGAATCCGCCGCGAGCGTGGCGAGCACGATCCCGGCGAGAGCCCCCAGGAGCACGGAAATGACGAGAGCGCGAAAGGTCGCCATGCGCTCGTACGTATCACGGGTGGGGGTGGGCTGAGCCGTTTCTCGTGTCTCGACGCACGTCTCGCCCGAGTCCCCCGAGGCGCTTTCCCCCGGCCGGGGACCACCGATGACACCCATGCCCGAACGACCCCGAAACTTCCCGGAATCGCAGCGATCCACGATGAACGGCGACCACCTTGAGGAACGCCACCTACACTCTATGGTAGCCGCCATGGGATCCCTGGGGCGCATCGCCCTCTGCCTTCCGTTCGTCCTCGTCGCCGCGTGCGACCGTCGTACCGAGATCGTCGGTGCGGCTGCGCATGCGCAGCCGGCGCCGCCTCGCGCTGCGCCCGCGGAGCCGACGCCGCGCACCTTCGTCGCGCGCACCGGCTGCACCGCGCAGGTGCCCGTCGTCGAGGACGGCCACGATCGAGGCTTCGTGTGTGCGGACGACGCGGCGGCCGAAGGGCTCACCGTCGTCGATCTCTCGAACGCCTGGGCGCCGTGGGTCTTCGACGGACACGAGGGCCAGGCGCCCGTCCGCTATCGCGCCAACTACGTCCGACTCGCCGACGAGCGCGCGACGGAAGAAGGCGACGCGATCAACCCCGAGGAACAGAACCTCGAACTCTACGGCGTGTTCCCGACGTTCCGCGTCATTCGTGAACGCGCGGCCCGTCGTGAAGCCGCGACCTGTCATGCCGGCATCGACGACGCGCCGCTCCGCGCGTTCGAGGGCGTCATCCACCGACGTAACCGCGAGGACATCGCGGCGAGTCCGAACCTCGTGCGCACCGCGGACTCGCTCCGTCGGCAGCTCGAGGGCGAGATGAATCGTCGCCACCTCACCTCGATCGACGAGCTCGCGGGCGACCGGCGCATGGGCCCGATGCTCGAGCGCTACCGTGAAGCCGACGGCTGGATCCGCATCATCCGCACGGTGCAGGCGCATCTCCGCTGCGACCGGATGCTGGATCGCGCGACCGAGGGCGTCTTCGATCAGGCGACGTCACGCGCGCTCACCACCTGGCAGCGCCGCAACATGCTCGTCTCGCGCGGGTACTTCGACGAGCACAGCCGCGACTTCATGTTGCTCTCGAGCGACGAGCGGAACTTCCAGGCTGTGCTCCGCACGCTCCGCGAGCGCGTCGTCGACGCGACCGGACTCATCGAGGACGGCTCCGCCGCTGCGAGCTTCGGCAAGGTGTTCGACCGCGACCTGAACGCGCCCGAGATCGAGGCGACCGCGGTGCTCGGGGCGCTCCCGAACGGCGCGCCCGATCTCATCTCGGCAGCGACTGAAGCTGCGGCGCGCGCGATCGGGTTCACCGACCCGGCGGCGACCTTCGCCTGGCTCGACGCCCATCGCGATCTCGATCGCACGAAGGTGGCGCTCCGGCTCCCGCCGCTCCCTGCGTACTACTCGACGAACATGGATCTGCGCGCCGAGATCGATCGCGGCGACGTCCGCCGCGGGCACAACGACGAAGGCGACCGACGACCGAACACGACCGTCTTCGTCCGCCACGAAGGACGCGACATCGCGCTCGTCCGCTGGAGCACCACGATCGGCGGCTATCAGAGCGAGCTGCTCCCGGACGGCACGATCGCGACCCGCTACAAAGAGTCCCCGGCGGGCCCGCGGATCTGGCGCGACGTGGTCGCGG
>Ga0075163_10012799_pt1 | contig 10917 bp, 6 predicted proteins | sample JI1023141ADNA_FD_71478 | JGI IMG/M metagenome (GOLD analysis project Ga0075163, IMG submission 71478) | Wastewater effluent complex algal communities from Wisconsin, to seasonally profile nutrient transformation and Carbon sequestration -... | ecosystem: Engineered > WWTP > Effluent > Algae...
GCCAGCTTTTCCTGATCGTTGGCAAGTTTTTCGAGATTCTCGGCTGTCTCCTTCATCTTTTCTTCCAACTCCATCTGCTTGAATAATTCAAGGGTACGGTCGAGTTGCTTTTCAAGATCTTTATTGTCGAGCTTCATCTGATCCATCATATCCTGGAGCTTCTGTTTGTCGACTTGCGCCATCATCTTCTCGAGTTCCTCCATCATCTTTTTCATTTCAGGGGTCATGAGTTTCTCGAAAAGTTGTTCCAGTTGCTTTTGCTTCTCTGCCAGTTCAGGATCGGGAGGACGCAGTTCGTTCTGTTGTTTATTGTTTTCGTTCTGCTGCTTTTTGATGTCTTCAACACGTTGCTGCAGTTCTTTCTGCTGTTTAAGAATCTCGTTGATTTTCTTTTTGTCTTCGTAGTCGAGATTTTTCTTGTTGAGGAGATCTTTGTTGAGGGCGTTGAGATCTTTCTGCAGCTCCTTGGCTTTTTTAATGCTTTCGCTGAGATCGTCTTTGAGGGCCTTATTACGTTCTTCGTTTTCTTTGGCTAACTCCTGTAAGCTCGGAGCCTGATAAACCTGCGATACCGAACGGGTACTCTTCGCTCCGTGTACTCCATCATTATCCCATACTTCGAAATAATATTCAATTTCATCTCCGGCCTTCAATTTTACTTCACTAAGATCCCAGAAGTGGAAGAACTGATCCTGGTTGAGACCTTTGTTGAGTGGCAATGCTGTGGAAATAGCCTCTTCACGCACATCTTGTCCTTCACGTTTCAGAAAGCGGTAACGGAATTGAAGTTTACTCAAGCCATAATCATCCTGAACCATCCCCCGGAAATAAACCCGTTGGTAGGAATTAGAGTCGCGTTGTTCTTCGACATCGATTTGAGGATATTGATCCGGCGTAACGTTGATGGTATAGGCAACAGAATCTTTGGAGCGCAAAAACTGATTACCGGTGCTGATGGCATATCCGCTATTGTTCATTAATCTGCGCTGTAAACGGTAACTATTCTCTTCCGGAGTGGTGAGTACATAAGTACTGTCGTTAAAACGAATGCGGAGTTCGGAAGTATTTTGGGTTCCGATGTTCCATGTGGCGCGGGTACCTGCCGGGACAAGCAGATCACCGGTGTTTTTAATTATCTCCTGTTTGCGTCCGAGATAGGCCGGGTAATCAAGCGTTACACTGAAATCTACCAATACAGGATTTGGTACTGCTTTCAAAGTATAATCATCCGAATAAAAGCCATCTGCTAAAAACCGGAATTCTGTTTCACCCTGTACATTGCGAATGGTATAGTGGAACTTGGAAAGATTCTCTTTTTCGAGACGGAATACATTTTTACCTACCTCAACAAATACTTCAGCCGGTATTTCATTTCCTTCCAGCTGAACATCGAGTGTGTAATCGTCAAACTGAATTACCTGCAGAGATTTATTGGCAAGTATAAAACGAAACGGTGCCGGTTTGGAGAAAGATTTTCCATGCTGCAATAATCGTTTTGTCGGATCAGTTATCAGACTGGGTGCCGCGAAGAGAATTACAACCAATGCCAGAAGCGGAAAAGCTGCATAAGGTAAATATTTTCTGTTTTTACGAAGATCAATTGCGGAAGTAAAAGGGACAGGTCGTAACTCAGCACTTTTCTGATTGATAGAAGCATAAATCAAATCAAGATGATCCTGCTCCCGAGAGGCCTGATCATGCAATTGCAGGGTGTTAATGAGTTTATCTTTGATATGCCCAAAATGATCACCTATAATTCTTGCAGCTTCAGTATGACTTAGTGTTTTACCTAACTTGTATAATTTAAAGAGGGGAGTCAATACCAGTTTCCAGAGTACAAATACAGTAGCCGCCAAATAGGTATAAAACAATACAGAGCGAACTCCCGCACTAAACCAGGCAAAAGATTCAAGTAGTGTAACAGCCAGATAAAAACCCAGCAGGAGCGCAAAAGCATAGATTGCTCCCCGCATCAACTGGTTTGCGTAGTATTTGCGGATGAAAGCGTCCAGCTTCTCCAGCAACTCACGGTAATTATTCTCAGCGGTGGACATAAGGCAAATGTAAGGGGAATTAGGGGTATTCTTTATAACGTAACAGTCAAAATAAAGTTGTACTAAAAAACAGGAGGTATAAAACAGGAAAACAGGGTATAAAAAACAGGGGGAATTATTAGAGATAAACAGTAAAAGTTCCCTATTTTCCCCGGCTAAATTTTAACCAATTCTACCTACAACACCAAGGGGTAAAACTACACCACTGGTAGCCCGAAGGTATATTTCACCGGTTGCAGTATCCTTCCTTTTAGGAAAATGTTCCTCTAATAAGTTCTGTATGATCAGTGACGAAAATCCGAGGGAATACGTGTTCAGTACTAAAAATGAATTCTCGGGTTCCAGAATTTCTGATACACCTTTCATCATTTCACCAATCATCTCTTCCAGCTTCCAGTTTTCACCATTCGGGCCATGACCATAAGCCGGAGGATCCAGAATAATACCATTGTACTTTTTACCTCGCTTCACCTCTCTTTTTACATAGGTAAGAGCATCTTCAACCAGCCATCGTATCCCATCCAGACCGCTCAGCTCCATATTTTCCTTTGCCCAGGTTACAACTTGCTTGATAGAATCCAGGTGAGTAATATCGGCACCAGCTGTTTTTGCTGCTATAGAAGCACCACCTGTATAGGCAAAGAGGTTGAGTACTTTCGGTTGTTCCACGTTTTTACTGATACGTTTTACCTGATTGTAGATAAACTCCCAGTTGGTGGCCTGCTCAGGAAAAATTCCTACATGTTTAAAGGAGGTCAATCCCAATCGAAAAACAAGTTCTTCTTCTTTATTAAAAGAATACTTCATACGCCACTGATCCGGCATATCTTTTAATTTCTTCCAACTCCCGGCAGAACTGCTTTTAGGGATAAATCGCACATGAGCAGTTGATTCCCATTCTTTCAATGATAATCGCCTCGACCAAACAGCCTGTGGTTCAGGACGAATGGTTATATATTTACCAAAGCGTTCGATTTTTTCGAAGTCACCACAATCAATGAGTTCATAATCACTGAATTTCTCAGGAGTTAACATCAGCATGGCATAAAAATAGATGTTTTCCTGTTATTCTTCATAAACAGTAGTAATTCAACAAGTTATAGTAGAACCCGTGAAAACTATGCAATAATGGACATGGAACCTTATAAAAAAGCGGGTATCATGGACATTTGTGGATAAACCCTGTTCATATCCCTGTTCATTCCCAAAAATCCTGTTGATATCTACACCATAATTTTATTTGGAATTGTAAAACACGGATAGCTTAAATAAAAACCAATGCAAGGCAGTTTTTTAAGGGTTATACTTGTGAATCCTTATGAACTTTTTAATTAACCATTTTGGGCTGTCGGGAGTCGACAAAACATCAACACCGGAGGTTATTAACAGCTGTGTACAAAAATGAATTTCTTCTGCTGCTCAATAATTTAACCTGTTAATCTCTTCAAATAAATTGTGAATAAAGCCCGATAACTTCTAATCTCAAGAGAATACCCATAAAAGTATACACATTATGAACAGCTATATATTAACATATACTTTATCTTAAAGAAATATATATTTAATAGGATGTGTGAAAAACCGTCAGACGAAAAAAAGTCAGGAATTTAACAGCCAGGTTTTTTTAATAACATTGCCCCCTGTTGCGGATTTCCCCCGTAAATTTGTAAAATGAAATCAGGCAAAAATACAGCATCTACCCTCACAGCGAGGGGTTTAGAATTTTTTGATGTTGACTTTGCGTTTTTTCTCGAGGATGTAGAAATTGAAATTGAAACTTTCCACATCGCTTAATTTCAATTCTGCGTTGTTTTTAAGCACGGTAAAGCCTTTTCCGATTAATGTCTCGTCCAGGGTTAAGATATAAGCTCCTGGAGGCAGATAAAGCGTATACTGGCCCTCTCCATCGGTGATACCCTGATAAGTTCGTCCTGCTGAATCTACGGCCGTTACAAGGATACGTGACAGGTCTGGTTTTTCACTCACATTGCTATAACGCGCTTTTTGTAAAACTACGCTACCGCTTAACTTAATTCCTTTCACAAACGGGATATTCACTTCGCTGCTGATATTTATCTGTAGTGAATCATCAAGCAAAGGATACCATCCCTGCAGATCAACAAGTGACATTGCCTGAAGTGAATAATTTCCTCCTCCTATATTTTTAATTTCCGCTTTTCCGTTTTCGTTAGTGATTATTTCATCGTTACCAATACGCACAACGATATTCCGGAGTGGGAGTTCATTTTTATCCTGAATACGGTTTCCGTTTACATCGAGAAACGCTGTGAATTTTACATCGGCAAAACGTTTCTTAGAAAGTTTCTTTGGAACCGGAATACCGAGGTCTTTACGGATTCCTGCATTTAGGAAGAAATTATGAGTAACAACTCTGCTAACAGGCTCATCATTAAAAGCCGGATTATAACTTTGAACATCTCTGTCAACACGACTGCTGTTAAACGAATATCCTGCAGATAATTTAAACCTCCATCTGTTTCGGGTGAAATAATATCCTTCAGGAAATATACCAAGCGTGTGTCGGTTATATTGATTCATGTAGGTGTACGAAGAGTTGGTCTGGAATACAAAGCTGCGGTTTCTTGGTTGCCATTGTTTACCGAGAGAAAGAAACAATGATTGTGGATACTTAAACGTATTTCTGACGGCATCTGGACTATTTATATACTGTGGTCCGTAGAAATAACGGCCGTTAAACGAAATCGTTTTATGCTGCGCCGCCACAGAGAACTGCATGGTAAAGTAAGCAGGAATTTCTCTGTAATCAGGCAAAGTATTGTATCCTCCGGTAAACGAGGTTCCAAAGCGTGATCTTCCGTTGAGGGAAGCTTTACTGTAGTCAAAACTGAGTCCACGGTAGATAAGCTTGAAGTTATTCAATTCTGTTATGTTATAAAACACTCCAGGCATTATACGCGATCCTTTTGCATTGAAGTTAAAGAACAGCTGATTATAATTTACTCTGTTCTCTACTGTTGCACCTTGTTGATTGTAGATGGTATATTGCTGATAGATATTGAAAGTGTTCTGAATAATAAATGTTATTTTCTTGTTTGCAATAAAGGAGCTTCGGTGAAAGTAATTGGAGCTTGGTAAGCGGCTGGCGCTGTATTCAGCACTAAAAGCCGACCCACGCAGATTGGTGAATAATTTCTTCTTCAGGAAGCTTCCTGCATATCCACCAAAATAGGAGTACCCTGTTTTCTTTTCCGACAACCCTTCATATTGATTACTGCTAACAGCAAAACCAAAATTTATTTGTTGCCCGGGAATAATCCGAACCGAATTACTCATACTGGCAAAATTATTAATGCGGGAGTTGTTGGAATAGTTACTTTGTCCGGCCTGTATAGTTGTAGTTCCAATATTTTTAAACTGGTAGCGAAGGAATCCTCCAAAAGCATCAGCATTGTTCGTTTGTTGGCGGAAATTGTTGGTAACATAATAACCTCCCACGCGCAATTGCGGACGAATAAAATAAGAAGCACTGATTCCACGTCCGCTGATAGGCACTAAGCTTAAGCCACCGGATATATTTCCGATCTGAATATCACCTTTCTTGTGAACATAAGCAGCACGGTAAAAAATATCATTGGTGAGTTGATTATTGTAGCGGTAAGATGTCAGGTTAAAGAGCGTCTGATAACTAAGCATAGCTTCATTGGAAAGAATCGTATTTCCACGAAGATCCATCCGCATTACAGGTTGTATGCCGAGTATATTATATAAATTAGCATCAATGGTCAGTGGAATTACCGCTGAACCGTAAGGGTTAATCGTTTTTGAATCGGATAACCGTACAAAATCCATACGTCTATAGCCGGAGTATAGATTGCCTTCCATATTATTCGACAGTTGCGACTGAAAGAACACAGTATTCCTGACTTCTTCGGTGACCGCCGTCGGTGAATAGTTTTCAATATCGATACGTCTGTCGTTAGAGAAGGTATTTCTCAAGGAAGCAGTATAATAAAGAGAAGTATCTTCCATTGGATCCAACTGCAGTTCATGGTAAGTTTTCTGACCTGGTAGCGGTTGTTCATCTTCAATAGCAATACGGGTACCCAGCTGTTTTTTAGAAAGAAGAAGATCAACTTTTTCATTTCCTTCGTTATTCACCTGAATAGAGAAAGGAACAATGCTGTCGGAAACGGGAAAATATACCTTACTACCATTGTCGCTGTCAACTGTCCAGCGTATATTTTTTTTACGGTGCACATTAAACATGGCATCGCTTAATAATTCCTGGTCGTCACTCACAATTAAGGCCTGCACGTTCACAGAATTACCCTCACCATTTTTAATACCCGGAATCAGGCGTACAGGAACCGCAATAGAGTCATGAGGGTTGATTTCGTAAAATTTTTCGGCTACGCCGATGCTTTTCCATGACGCAGGCACAACGATTTCGAGTATAAATGAAATTTTTTCGTTTTTATTATTGGTAATCACCAACGCGTTGGAAACAAATCGTTCTTTCGATGTTAATTCAATACTTTCCGAATGAAATCGTGCCACCACATCTGCAGCAGGAAGTACTGTTCCGGATTTTACTTCAGTAACTGGCAAGCTATCAACAACAGTACTATCGGTGTTTTGTGAAAAAACCTTAATTGTGAATAAACACAATAACAACATCACCGCCCCTGACATACGCAGAGTACGGAACCTGTTGTTATATATGTTGATCTTAAGCATCAGGGTTGTTCTACAAGACAGAAGTGGAGGTTTAACTGATATACACCCGGAGAGAAATTTAAGCCCGGCACCACACGATAATCGATCATGAATGTAAATTCTGAAGGATTGGTCAGATACGTACCGGCACCGTTAACATTGGTTGTACATCCACCGGCAGAGGTTAACGTTACATCATTAATAATATCAACGAAAGCGCCATTCACTGCTACGAAGTTCTGATAAACATTATTATTTATCGGAGTGCCGCAACCGTTATAGACTTTAAAAGAAAGAAGATCAAGAGTAGGAGGGTTAGTTCCGGCTCCATAGCTGTTAATGGTTTCCCATTCATCAACCGGTGTACCTGAACCAGGATTATTTTCTATATAAACCCGTAACGACCATTTACAGGAGCCGTTATTCGGGAGAACTTTCAAACGAAGAGTTGTAACACCACTTAGGGTGATACCGGAACGATATTTTGAAAAATCATCAAATGTAAAATCAACGGTTCCGTTGCTGGATTGGATCAGCTCACTGGAAGGAACGCCCTGACAGTTTGCTGTAGATGGTGCACCACATTGACCCATCGCTAAATCCGCCGCAAATAGCAGCAGGATACAGCAACAGATTGCGCTGAAAAGCAATAATGATGGTTTGGTTTTCATGTAGGTTTTGGGTGGGTAATAAAGGGGAGGCTGTGGTTTAAGCAACCTCCCCCGGGGAAGCGGACTATTGATTCTCGATCAATACGTACTTCACATTCATGGTGTAAACACCAGGCTGTGCGTATGATCCGGCACCATTAGCCGTTACTAAGTCAAGCTGTGCTGGTGGTGTTGCATTGTCAGCTGCTGTCGGGAAGATAGCCGGCAGACCTGGCACGATACGGTAATCGATTACATAGTAAAAGATAGAGTTGGTAGCACTACCTTGAGTAAGGTAAGATCCACCTGGAGCGAAATCAGCTGTTCCGCTGTGACCCTGAATGTATTTTTCGGTGAGACCCGGCAATACATAAGGAGTAGCTGATGCATACACGTTGTTTTCACCTGGTGTGTAAGGTGCAGCAGCGAATGCAGAGCTGTAATCTGTACGGAAACCTGTAGCAGATGCAGCATTTGCGTTTGCTTCACTTTGGTGAAGTTCCAGCAATTGCAATGGCAACTGGTCAACAGCATTCGGATCAGTTCCGGTACCGTATTCCATTTGCTCATCCCAGTAAGTACCATCATTTGAAGTACCAACTGCATACAAATCCCAGGCAACAGTAGAGTTTACCTTCAGAATTGTTGCGCCATACTTGGTGATACCACCGTAGTAATCGCCCAGTTTGTCGAAAACGAAATCCACCTGATCAGGTGTGCTCATCTCCAACTGAAGGATCGGCTGAAGATCCATCGTCATGGTGACATTTTTCTCATCCTGTAATTGTCCGTAGGATGTACCGGCAACAGCAAGCATACCTGCAACCATTGCGGCTTTTAAGATTAATTTTTTCACTTTTTTTTAAATTTTTGATTGATTGATTTGAATGAAATTATATAAGAACGTTATTGTATACTGAATTCAATTTCTGCTGCAGTCACCTGGTCAGGATTATTGGTGTCGATTACTCCAACAGCAGAGTATTTACCTGGCTTCATTTCTTTCGGGATGTCATAATAGAATACACGCTCAAATCCCGGAAGAATAGTGAACTTCTGCATTTTTAATTTTTGCTGTTCTCCGGTAGCGAGGTTAGTAATTTCTACATACGATGTGCAAAACCCGATTCCTTCTCCTAAATTGGAGGCACTTAATTTTAACTGACGATGTTGTGTAGAATCGCTGAATACAAAATTTTCAATCTCAATTTTCTCGAGTTGATGATCAGGAGGATTTTGATAAACATATACACCAAATCCAATGGAAGGAGTAATACCTAATGCAATTGTGTTTGCATTTCCATTTACATTTAACGGTGCACGCTTGGTTACTTCATCTAACATGAGCACTGTCCATGCAGCATGATTCGACTCAACACCTTCGGGTACATTTACAGTAACCATTATTTTCTGAGTTGTTCCCGGTTCGAGTTCAAAGTAGCTAGGCGACATCGTTGCCCAGGTTGATAAACCAAATTTCTGACTTCCGTTTGGCTGACCTACAGGTTTGCCATTTGTGCCCATGATAAAATCTGAAAAACTCGACTGAAACACATATTTTTTCTTCGTGTCATTTTTAATTTTCACTTCCATCGTTTTGCTTTTACCGGGAGTGAGATTAAAATGTAATGTAGAAGGAGAAACTGATAGGCCGGTAAAATCTTTCGAAATATCATTCGGTGTTTTCGGTGCAGCAGCAACTGTTGTTGTTTGTTCTGTTTTATTCTCTTCCTGTGCGGATGAAACAGCGGGAATCATGCAGAGCATAGAACCTGCCAACAGCATGGATTTGAAGGTTGATTTTGTTTTCATGTTGATGGTTTTGTATGGGTTTTATACTCTGCGAGCAGATGAATGTTACCTGCTTTTAGAAAATAATTTCTAACGTTTCCGCATAGCAGAATTTTCATGAAAATGGTGTCCCGGCTGATTCTTCATCAGCTCCATCAGATTCGCCGAAACTTTCATACCCTTTCGGCGGATATTTTCTTTGTTTATGTGGAATTCGTTGTTTTGAGGACTGTTCTGATTGCTTGAAATTACAATATCAGAAGTTGTTGAAGAACTTCCCTTTCCTGTAGTGACAATCAGCACCTGTAAATGTCTGATGTATTCGAGTAAAGCTTTGGAATGAGAACTATTTAATTCCGGTAAAAACAAGATCTGACAATCGGCGGCATCAACCCCGTTTACTTTCGTCACTTTCAACTTCTTCCCCGCCACCGACTTGTCAGTGCAGATCTTGTTTAATTCTGTGTATAACTCCTCATCTTCCGAAATACCGATGATGATAGAGCGCTGGTCAACAAAAACGGACCAGTTTATGTATTTGGCAAAAGAATAAATAAAGAGCGCACGCTGTTGTTTTGCTGTAAATTCGATTGCCGTCAGATGTATAGGCAGCATTAACAGGAACAATGTCACGATTATTCCCTGTCGCATTTTCATTTTATTGTACTATAATCTTTCCACTAAACCGGTCGGTATAACGATTAAGGATTACCGAATAAATTCCTTTTGCGAATTTGTATGATCCGAGACGAATTGTCCGGGCTTCATGTGTTTCTTCATAAACGGTCTGGTTAGATGCGTTTATGATGGTTAATGTTACGGGACCACTTATAAATTCCGGAACTTCCACATTAATTCCATCGGTACTGACCGGATTTGGAAATACGCTCAGATTTTTTTCGTTCAGATAATAAACCGCACGAACCGGAGAGTATTCGAATGAGCCGTCGAGGTCTACCATTTTCAGTCGATAGTAAGTAGTTCCTGTAAAGGGGTCCGGATCAATAAACCGGTAACTTGATACAATAGTGCTGTTTCCTGCGGCCAAAGTATTTCCTAATGTCAGATAGTTTTCGTTGTCGATGCTTCGCTCTATTTCAAAATGACTCGAATTGCTTTCTGACGCAGTAAGCCAGTTCAATTCTACCTGATCCTGTTGTGCTGTTGCTTTGAAGTCGAGCAGTGAAACAGGTAATGGATTCGTACCGTTTGTTGTGTTTCCCAATGTAAACATACCATTGAACATGCTAAGTGTATTAGAGGTGATGTAACCCGTGGTATTCGCGGAGCCAATTCCGCCCTCGTCAATCCAGGCTCCGGCACCGTTGAATTGTGCAACGCGCAAGGCATTGAAATCCGTTACTCCATCGTCTGCTCCATAGTGAAGTGTGATCATACTGGCACTCAGATTGGCGACAGGTGATCGGTTAATCAAATAGTAACGAACATTGGATACCCATGAAAGGGTGGGAGGAAGAGTATAATTCAGGTTGCGCGCCGAAATGTTAAACATCTCTGAACTATAAGTTACAGCGGTAGTATTGGTATGCTGAACAGAAAGAATAATAGGCCGGTATGCACCGAATCGTCCGATAGGAATATTAAATGTTTGTGGTCCGGTTGCAGCTATGATCTGATCAAATGGGCCATCAACAAATGCAGTACTGTTTCCAATATTAGCACGCCCGGAATTCAGACAAGTCAATCGATATGGATTAATCACT
>Ga0075163_10012800_pt1 | contig 10917 bp, 7 predicted proteins | sample JI1023141ADNA_FD_71478 | JGI IMG/M metagenome (GOLD analysis project Ga0075163, IMG submission 71478) | Wastewater effluent complex algal communities from Wisconsin, to seasonally profile nutrient transformation and Carbon sequestration -... | ecosystem: Engineered > WWTP > Effluent > Algae...
CCCGGTTCAATAGTTAACTTTCTCAGTAGAGAATGTTTTGCATCAGGCGCTAAGTTATTTTGAGAATAACCGTAATTGACTGCACAAACAATAATGGCAAGTGCTAAGTATATCTTATGTTTCATATCCATATTATTTTTAAGAAATGATGTGGTTATCTGTTTTTAAAATAGTAGTTGAGACCCTTAATGATATTTGGATTCTTCGAGCCTACGTGATCAAGATTCTTTTCCTGGTTCTTTGATAATTTAATATCGGTATAGTGATCGCGCAGTGTTTGATAGAACGCTTCGAAAGGTGCTTGCATTCTTCCGGAATTTTCCGCTTCACCGATACCCAGGAATACCAGTTGAGGATTGTCCTTGTTAATGTCTCTTTTTTGTTTTTCCAAAAGCAGAGAAACTTCATTGTCAAACCAAATTGAAGGACTCAACAATATGTAATTGCCAAACAGGTTATTATTGACAGCAAACACGCAGGCACCGAATAAACCACCATAGGAATGGCCAAGAATAACCCGGCTACTACGGGTGGTATCCACCCTAAAATCCTGCTCAACTCGTGGAATTAATTCCTTTTCTATGAAATCCAGGAATTGAGCACCACCCCCGGTATTTGAACCTACCTTCGTTGGTGTATAATCAATGCTCCGATCATTGCCGTATCCAATACTTACCACCAGTACATGTTGAACTGAGTTTCTGTTGGCAATTTCTTTGCAGTGACTCGCTACGAAATCAAAATTTTCTTGACCATCTAGAACATAGACTGTTGAATACTTTTCAAAAGATGAATGGTAGTCTTCTGGCAAGGCAACTTTTATCGCGTATGCAGCGCCATTAGAAGCTTGAATAGTGAAATTCCTTGTCAGACCCGGATTGAATTCTTCTTCGCTGCACGACCCTAGCAGGAATACGGTAAGTGCACCAACAATAACGCCTATGATCAGAGTAAGTATCTTTTGCTTTTTCATAATGCTGTTTGTTTTAATTTTTATTTCCCTTCGATGAATCAAAGGTCAGGTTCCTTACCCTATTGCCCTAGGTCAACAACGCGTCATAAAAGGACAACCTGGAAAGTCAAAAATGGAAGAGAAATAGGGCGGATAGAAGTGATCGCAAATAGAAGTGGCCAAAGAAATAATTCTCTGGCCACTAAACTTACGCGCTTCCTGTAGGTTAACTTATGAATTAGAAACCTTGGGTGGTATCAATTTGTAGATTACCGGGGTTACAATGCGCGACAACAAAGTTGAACTGATCAAGCCTCCGATGATAACAATCGCCAGGGGTGATATCAACGGATTAGTGGATATCGCAATCGGCATTAAACCTCCTATGGCTGTCAATGTGGTCAGGATGATCGGAAGAAAACGCACTTCACCAGCTTCACGAATGGCTTCTTCCAATGATTTACCTTCTGAGCGGAGTTGATTGGTGAAATCCACAAGAAGGATTGTATTCTTCACCTCAATCCCCGCCAGGGCAATTAAACCAATTGCAGCAATGAACGAAAGCGAATTACCGGTTAAGAATAATGCGACCACTGCACCAACGATACCCAATGGAATTACAGATAACACAATGAACGTGCTTTTGAAATTCTTAAACTCCAGGATCAATACAGCAATGAACAAGAAAAGGGTTACGATTATCACGCTGCCAAAGCCACCAAATCCTTCATGTCGACTTTCCAATTCTCCGCCCATCACATAACTATAGCCTTCCGGAAGGTTGAGTTTGTCCATCTTTGCAATCACTTCTTTCGTAACGTTGTCATTGAGAAACCCCTTTTTTACATACGCATTTACAGAAACAGTACGCAATTTATTATGGTGGTTGATTTTAATAGGAGAGGACTCCATATGGAGGTGGGCTACCTGACGCAGGGGTATTGCACTACCTCGGTTGGTATTCACAAACAGATTGTCCAGCACTTCCAACGTAGGGTGTTGTTGTCTGGACTTTGTCATGAGGATTTTGAACTCATCTCCGTTTTGATCTGAGAACTTCCCTGCTGGAATCCCGGCAACGGCAAGACGGATCGTATTATCAATCACTATAGTTGGAACTCCAAGCATCCGCGACTTGTCTTTATTAATGTCTATTCGGATATCGGATTTTAGATGGGCAACCGGATTTTCAATGTAAATGGTGCCACTGGTGGTTTCCAGCAAGTTTTCAACCTGCCCTGCAATCATCCGGAGCGTGTCAAGATTTTCACCAAAAAGCCTCACCTCAACCGGAGCAGCTATTGGTGCACCTTGTTCAAAGTTTTTTACTTTAATTTCAGCTTCTGCATTGGATGCGAATTTTGTGCGTAGTTCTTCAATCAACACCAGTTTGCGTTTTGGAGAGGTATGCTCTTCGAGTTGTACAAATATTTGAGCAAAGTCGGTGCGTTCATTTTCAGGAAGGATATTATAGTAAATCCGCGGGTTTCCCTTCCCCACGTTGGTAGCAAAGTATTGTATCTCTTTTTCCTTTTTCAATTCGGCTTCAATCTGAGCGGTGACTTTGTTCGTGTACGTAAGATTGGATTGATGCGGTGTCGTGATTTCAACAAGAAACTGAGGTTTTTCAGAGGCTGGAAAAAGACTAAACCCAATGACAGGAAAAAGCTGTAGTGAGCCAAAAAATAATGCAGCCGCTATAACAATCGTGAGGGTAGGGCGGGCCAACGCTTTGTCGAGCAATCTGGCATAACTTCCATGAATCAATTTCTTCAGGGCTCTCATAAAGATATTTCCTTCCGGGTGACCCGTATGTTCTTTCAACAATCGACTGCTTAGAAATGGGATAATGGTTAAGGATACGAGCATGGAAGCGATAACACACAAGATCACACTCATGGGAAGGCTGCGGATAAAGTCACCATGTGCTTCCGGTAGAAAGGCAAGCGGCATAAATGCGATAACCAGCGTAACCGTACAACCAACAACAGCTAACCCAATCTGTTTGGTTGCTTTGATCGTTGCCTCTAAGCGCGAATGCCCATCACGTATCCAACGTTCAATGTTCTCCACCACTACGATGCTGTCATCCACCAGCAAGCCGAGGGCTACGACTAAGCCCACAATACTTAATTGATTAAGTGTAAATCCTAATACTTTTAGCATGATAATTCCAATCGCCAGGGAGAGAGGAATAGAAATCATCACAATGAAAGCAGCCCGTTGTCCCAATGGGAGCAGGGTAATGGAGATCAATAAAATAGCGAACACAAAATCGAATCCCAGTGAGCCGAGTCGTTTGTTCACATTGTCTGCCTGATCGAAATGGTGGACCATGTCGATATTGGCCGGAAGAGTTGATTTGAATTTATCGATCAAGGGCAAATACATTTTTTGTGTCATGGAAATGTTTTCCCCAGTCTTTTGTGCAGCCGTTACAAATACAGAGCGGTACCCATTGAGGCGTGTAATGTGCATTTCTTCTGCATAATCATAGTTGATCTTCGCTATATCCTGTAAAAGAATATTTTTGCCATGCGAGGAATAGACTATTGTTTTGCGAATCTCTTCAATGTCTTTGTAGCTTCCGCTGGTATTGATATTGAACGACTTGTTTCCCGCTTCAACGCTTCCGCCAGGAATATTGGCAGCTTCACTGCCGATGCTTCCAAGAATTGCTTCGAGCGGTATATTCATCTGAGCCATTTTTTCCAGTTCTAAATCCACTCGAACAATCCTGTCACTTAGGCCATGAATCTCTACCTTCTTCAGCGATTTTATTTGTTCCAGCTCGTCTCTCAGTTTCTCTGCATATTCTTTCAATGTGTTGCGCGATGTGTTTTCAGAGACCAATGCGATCTGGATCACGTTTACATCGGAGGGCTCTATTTTGCTTACCTCAATGCTTGCGATATCGCCAGGAAGTTCATTGCGTAAGGCATTTACTTCTCTCATGAGTTCAGAATATTTCGCTTCCACATCACTTCCATATTTGTACTCCACAAGGATCACGGCAACACCATCTTTGATGGTAGTTTTTACGCGCTTGATATTTTCAAGTTCCGTAATCTTCCGTTCCATCGGGTTAACCACCAGATCTTCGATGTCTTTTGGACTAGTACCGGGGTACACCACCACGATGGGAAATTGAGGCGTATGAATCTCCGGGTCTTCTGAGCGGGGCATGTGGAGAATTGTTGAAGTTCCCAACAAGATGATCATGAGAAAGATCACCAATGTGAATTGGTAATTTTTGATCGCAAATTCTGATATTTTCATGGCTGGTTGATTTTTAAGGATTTATTTTATCTCCGGATTTTTTATGCAGCTGATACTTTATTGTTTAATGATTCGAATGGAAGAATTGTCACGCAGGTACGCGCTACCGGCAATGATGATATAGTGTGCAGTTTCAAGACCACTACTGATGGTAACCTTGTCTTTTTCAATAGCTGAAATAATAACTTGTTGTTTCTGAACAGTCTTCATATCATTCGTAACAAACACAAACCCGGTTTGTGAACCTGCATCGAGAAGCGCATCATAGGGTATCGACCACACGTTTTGTTTGGATGAAGGTGTGATGATCGCTTTTCCAAACAAGCCGCTGGCTATCGACTTGGGCAAAGCACCTGTCAATCGAAGTTCTGCCGAGAATGTGCCTGTTGCTGAATCTACTCCACTTGATTTTTGTACCACTTTCGCCATAAACATTTCACCCGGTAGCGCATCCATAGATACCGATGCGTTGTCACCCAATTGAATGCGGGACCATTCGCGATCGCTGATTCCTACTTTTAGTACCCAATCATTTTGTTTACTGCCATTGGTTTGCAGCACCACACTACCCGGGGCAACCACCTGGCCTTCGCTTGCACTTTTCGTTAAGACATGTCCGCTAGTAAGTGCCCTGATTTCGGAATAAGAACGATTAAACCGGGCTGTTTCGAGTTGCTTACTGGCCATATCAAGCAAGGTTTTTGAATTCTGAAATTGCTCGAGGGTTGCAACGCTATCTCTGTATAAGTTGGAAACACGGTCGTAATTGCGTTTCGCTTTTTCAAATTCAAGCTCTGCTTGTGATACATGCGCATTTACTTCGGTTAGATTTAGGGTTGCAAGAAGTTGACCCTTTTGAATCCTGTCACCTTCTTTGACAAATATTCTATCAATGATTCCACCTGTCTTAAAGGAGAGAAAAGTTTCATCATTGGTGGTGAACTGACCCGAGGTGTAAATGGGCATGGATACTTCTTCGATTTTTAGTTTTTGAACCCAAACCGGGATCTCGTTGGTGTCTACAGTAGTTCTTTCATTTCCTTTACTTTGGGTGCATGCATAAGCAATCCAGGAAAGGCCAATAAGGGTTACAAGTTTTAACGTTTTCATATTGTTTTTTTAATAGTTGGTGTGTTAGTTTTCAAGAGGGAAAGAAGCTGATTCACGCTCATAGCGTGCATCAGCAATCAGGATGTGATACTGATTAATGATAGTCTTCAGTTGGGCAGCAGTCAGTTGAGCCCGGGCATCAAGCGTTTCAATAAATGTGTTGCTACCTTCTTTGAATCCTTTTTCGATGAGCCGTTGATAGCTACGGGCTGCTTCCAGTTGCTTTTCCGCAGAGCGATAGTTTTGATATGCTGTGATACGTTCGTTTTTAACGACTTGTATTCTCATGTCAAGCTGTTTGCTCTTGACAGAATAGTCTAGTTCAGCATTCCTGACATCAAGTTGATTCATGCGGATTTTATTGCGATTCGTAAACCCTGCAAATAGAGGGATGTCCACTTGTAAGCCGACCAGGTAGTACCTTGACTGATTATTGAAGTTCCAGTTTTGGTATTGCGAACCGATATCGGCAAAACCACTGATTTTAGGAATCCAGAAAGATTGCCCCATTCGGGTGATGGTTCGGTTAAGAGATATAAGTTGTCGTAGTTGACTGAGCTCTTCTCTCGCGCTTGCGAAATGATTTTCACTCAGCGTATCCGCAGGTAAAATATAATGTTGCTCTTTATTTTCTTCTGCCCGGATTAACTCCTCTCCATCACGATTGAGTAAGAAATTAAAGTAGCGTTGCGCATTATGAACTTGCTTTTCGCTTTCGATAATTTGTGCCTGGATATTTTCGATTTCACTCTGAGCACGTAATAAATATGCCGGAAGACCTTGACCGTTTACCAGGAGTGACGCATTGACGCGTTTGCCCTCTTCTGCAAACTCCAGCGAGCTTTTGTATATTTTCACAACCTCGGTGGCTGCCAGATAGCTGTAATAGGCTACTTTGATATTTTCAACAAGTTCGCGTTGGTAGATTTTTACTTCAAATTCCTGAAGCATAACCTGCTGCTCCCGAATTTTCTGGCCATAAAGCAAATCTGTATTTAGAATGGGGATGGAAGTACGAACGCGGGCATCATAGAAGTTTCGCGGAAAGAAATTCTGCTTCACATTTTCAATCTGCGGAAACTGTTGGCTATCGGTAAGCTGATTGAGCGTTGCATAGACGGGATTGAGCATGTCGCCCACCGGCAAGGAAATACTGCGGCCTCCGCTGCCACTCGTATAGGAGCCTTGAAGCGTAACGCTCGGCATAAACATGCCTTTTGCGATACGCAGGGAAAGCAACGCCTTCTCTAAAGCAATGTTCTTTTGTTGCACAACTTCATTGTTACGAAGGCCCTCCGCAACATACTTTTCCAGATCCTGGCTATGTACATATGTCACCATACATAAAAACGTTGCCAGTAGTACCCAACAGCGTTTTAATCGCGATGTATTCGTGACCAACTGTATGAAGTAATGAACTCCATGCGCGAGTAACATGAGTGTCGGACTCGTAATCAGGATGAGATCTAGAGTCAGTGTAATAGTTTTTTTCATGACGGTTTTTTTCGATGTTTTAATTTGAATCGCTTTTGTTGACACAAATGTGAGGCGCTCAAACGCACAGTCATAGGTCAATAGCACGTCATAAAAGGACAAGCGGATTACGCTTAAGAATTAATCAATCAATGGGGGCCTGTGATAAAAAATTAATGAATGTGGGACATGAAAGTGGGAGGGAGCTGCCTTTGCTGTCGGGTCTTTTGACCGGACAGAACAACAGAACAATTCTAAATAAAACCTTTCCCAGCGGAATCTCCTGAATAGTTGGAATGAGCGATGGGACTCCGCGTAAAAAAGTATAAAGATTGATTATTACAACTGAACAAGGAGTGTAGAAAACAGCAGAGCGTCAAACGGTGATTTATTTGCCCTTCCATTTTTTAAACGCCCTGCGAAAAGCACTAGGGTCTGAATAGCCAAGCAAATCAGCTACCTGCGAAACACTACCTTTCATTTTGAAAAGCTGAGTGGCTGTTTCCTGTTGCACAGAATGAACCAGCAATCGAAATGATACGCCTTCGGCTGCGAGCTTACGTTGCAGGGTACGCGGGGTCATATTCAGTCGTGTGGCTACAGCTTCAATGGATGGAATGAGGCCTTGAAAGTCTGTGCGCACCAGGTGTTTGATTTGCTCCTTCAGCGGGAGATGCTGGCCTGACTTCTTTTCCCTGAGAATCTTTTCAAAAAAAGCAAACAACGATCGGTCACTGCTAAGGATTGGTGTGAACAATTCATCTTTTGAAAATACCAGGTAATTGCCAATGCCATTAAACTGGACATCACCGCCAAATACGCGATGATATTCATCCAGGTCGCCACCACGTTTATGTTTAAAGATGGCTTTGACGGGTTTTATCTTTTTGCCTGTTAACAGCCCGAATACATGAAGTGTGCCCGCCATGGATTGCTCCATCGAATGCCGAATGCTAACGGAGCCTGTCTTAACCCAAAGCGGTTTGGGATTGTACGTTAAGGCAACTTCATGCGCATTTTGTTTTACACCAAAGATGATCATGTCTGTAGCCAAGTCAATGTAGTGGGTCATCTTCTCGAATGCAGAAAGCAGATCCGGACTGCTCTGCATTAAGTTACCCACAAGACCTAAAACTGACATGGTGCTGACTTCTCCCAGGTGAAGGCCAAGGAGGTTATCGTTGGTTTGTTTTGCGCAGCACTCCCAGGTGAGGCAGGCCTGTTCAAAAGGCACTTTAAATTCCGAGTCACCTAAGTCGCTTTGTGATATTCCAATGGCATCACATAACTCCGACAGACGCGCACCACGTTGAGCCGAGCCATATAGAATTCCCTGAATGATGGGCATCTGGGCAAACATGGGTTGTCGTAAAGTGTCTCTTTTTTGTCGTAAAGTATCGCAACTGTGAATCCTCAAAAAACGTGTAGTCAATATAAAATAACAAACTCTATGCGGACTTTATTTCCTAAAATCCTGGGCGCAATGATGCTCGTATCTATTATAAGCTGTGAAGATGAAACTGAGCAGATCGTTTCGAAACAACAAGCCGTTGTGGAATTTCAATTGGAAGAAATCTTAATTCCTGAAAGTGATGCCGAAGGTGCAAATGTACTGTTATCATTTAATAGGGCGGCAACCGAGGCTGGAACTATCAGGCTGGTAATTGATGAAGACATGCAGCAACGGATAAAGACAAATCCTGCCCATGCAGCGGGTGTTTTAATGCTATCTGTGCCCAAAGGTGCTAGCCAGGTTCAGTTTAGCGTAAAGGGTGTGGATAATACAGAGGCCGAAGGCGACAAGGTAGTTAAACTATCACTCGAACCGACTACAGGATTTATGCTGGGTGAAAAAAAGACATTGCAGGTCGTAATTAAAGAAGATGATTTTGCCAGCCCGGCTTTTAGTGTGGCTAACTTTGATTCTAATCAGCAGACCATTTCAGAAGATGCGGAAGAAGCTCGGGTGTACAAGATCTTATTTACCCCTGCGGTGACTGCAGCAAGCAACGTTATTATAGGGATAACCACGGATAACGCTGTCGCATTTACAACAAACCCGGTTAGTGTCAATAGCACCGTTACGCTTCATGCTCCTGTGGGCACTACCGAATTGAGCTTTACCATAACGGCCATCAATAATTCCGATTTTAATGGTGATACAAAGGTGGATTTTACCATTTTAAGCACAGACGGTTCGGTGGTTAAAGGAACACAGCTAAAGCAAGATCTTACAATAACCGATGACGAACTCAAAGGTATGCTAAAAGCGTATGAAACTAGTAGTGGAGACGGCACCGAAAAGCGCACCTATGAATACAACTCGAAAGGGCAGGTCGCTAAAATTAGAATTGAACGCAATGCGCCACATAACCCAACTACGTTAACCGAGACTTACTTCTATGATGAACAGGATCGGCTTGTAAAGGTTAACCTATGGCTTGGTCGTGACATAATCTACAGTTGGAACAACAACCGGATTGAGCGTGCCGATGTGTACCAGGATGGTGTATTGATCCAATATGCAAACTATGCCTATGATGCACAAGGTAATGTGGCCGGTGTAGAACCTTTTTATAAGCAGCAAGATGGTATTTTCAGGAGAGGATTGTTTTCTATCTACCTGTATTTTACCGATGGCAATGTTTATAAGGCTCTGACCTATAACGACTCTCAAAACAGTGATGAGCCTGTGCTGGTTACCACTCGAACCTATGATCAGTACACGAACGTAAGCGCACCAATATCTATGGTTGAAATATTGCCAAACGTAAAAGCTCAGAAACATCTGGCTGGGTCATATCGCATGCAGAACCACAGTATTGATTTGGACATGCTTTATTCAATCACATACGAATTCAGACCCGATGGAAAACCCTCAAAAAGAATAGCCTCAGCGCCAGGGGATACTCAAACAGTAATTTATCAATACTATTAACCGTAGCGATTAACGTTATCAACTTCGTAGGTCCGAACTGTAACTTCGTAGCCGGGGGTTGTGAATTCGCAGTTTGATTCTCTGAATTCGTAGCCGCGAAGTGTAACTTCCCTGACTGAATCTCTGAACGCGAAGACCGGAAGTGTCGTTGCGTAGCCGGACTGTGTTAAATCGCAGGTCTGAGTTGTAAGTAGCTATGCTGGAGGTCTGAAATCCTGTGCCCGAAGTCTGACCTGACGTGTGAAATCTTATGTCCCTTGTCCTTATTGGTCTTCTTGACCAACAAGCCACCGGTATTTCGTTGGTGAAGAACACCAACGAAGTCATAGACCATCAACGCAGACCATGGTTATTGGTCGCGCAGTGTTTTGGCGGGGTTGGCCATAGCGGCCCGAATCGATTGGGTGGAGATTGTCAGCAGCGTAGCGATCAACACCAACACTCCGGGGATCACTATCATCCACCAATGAATGTCAATCTGGTAGGCAAAGCCGTTGAGCCATTGCGCTGTGAGGTAGTAACATACCGGAAAAGCAAACACACAACTGATCAGAATCAGCCGGATGTAGTTTTTAGAAAGCAGCACAAGGATATTCCACACCGAGGCGCCCAATACTTTCCGCACTCCGATTTCTTTGGTGCGTTTCACCATCGCCAGCGTAGCCATCCCCAACAGGCCAAGACAAGCCACTGAAATAGAGATCACACTGAATAAGGTTAACAATCGGGCAAAGAGTTGGTCCGACTGATACTGTACAGCAAAAAAGCGATCCAGGAAGTAGTAATTAAAGTTATCGTTGGGATAGTGGCGCGCGTAAATCTTTTCCAATGCCTGCATGTAGTCGCCTTGTTGCACATTTACCCGAAAAGAATAGTAGCCATATTCATGCGGATGATGATAATAAAAAATTACGGGCTCCATGGCTTTGCGCAGCGATTGATGATGATAGTCTTGCCATAGCCCAACGATTGTGACCGTTTTATTATCCTGGTTAATCAGGTTGGTGTTTACAGCATCTGCGGGATTTTCAAAGCCCAATGCGCGCGCAGCAGTTTCATTGATCAGGCAGGTGCTTCCGCGTTCCTCCGGATTAAAATTCCGTCCGGCCAACAGGTTAAGGCCAAAGGTTTCCTGGTAGCCTTCATCAATCCACATCACCCAAAA
>Ga0075163_10012801_pt1 | contig 10917 bp, 14 predicted proteins | sample JI1023141ADNA_FD_71478 | JGI IMG/M metagenome (GOLD analysis project Ga0075163, IMG submission 71478) | Wastewater effluent complex algal communities from Wisconsin, to seasonally profile nutrient transformation and Carbon sequestration -... | ecosystem: Engineered > WWTP > Effluent > Algae...
ACATACTTGGATTAACAAACAAAAAATATTCTCAAACTAATGGGTGGTCACTTGCTATCAATGAATCTGAGTCAGGGTCTTGCGGCCCATGCGCTTGATCGCGCGTATAATCGTAAATTCTCCATCATCCGCGCCACAACCGACGATCTCAGGGAAGAGGTTTTCCGCATCCGCTATAAAGTTTTCTGTATTGAAAACGCCTTTGAAAATCCCGCTGAATTTCCCGACCAGCTCGAACATGACGCCTATGATCGTCATGCCTGCCATGTCTTGCTCAAAGACCGCGATACAAATAGCGCGATTGGCACGATTCGCTTGATCCGCCCGAACCCCGAACATCTGCATAAAACATTTCCGATGCAGGCCGTGTGCAAGCATGAATTGCTGCAAACACCGTCAAGCATCCAGAAAGTTTGCGAAGTATCGCGGCTTTGCGTGTCGCGCGAATTCCGCCGCCGCCAGTACGATGGCACCGTCACGCCGGGCTTGAACCTGAAAGAATTCTATCGCAATCATTCTCTGGGAACGACGCTGACACGCCGCCTCATTCCCTATTCACCGCTGGGGCTGTTCAAGGAAGCCTTCTCATGGGCGCTCGATCTTGGAGCCATCAACTGCGTTGCTGTGATGGAGCCGCATCTGATCCGCAGCATGAAGAAAATAGGCTTCCGCTGCGCGAAGCTCGGCGACACGGTGGAATTCCACGGCACACGCCAACCCATCATCTTCAACATCAAGCAGATGTATGACCGACTCATTCACCAGAAATCCGTGCTGGAACCGTTTATGACCGACCACGGCAAGCTGCATCTCAAGGCTCTGCATCTGTCGGAAAATCTCTGGGAAGACACGATGCTCGCCACCGATCTCAACGATGTTCCGGCGGGAGTCTTGGTCGTTCCGCCACCTGTTGGCCTGACGGTGAATGCCACCCTCTAAAAATCCTATTAAAATCATATAGATAATCAATCAGTCAAAAAGTTTGACGGTGCCGGGAAAAGAGCTTAATGCTCTTTTCTCTGCTTATGACAAGCACCGTTCCACTGCCTGAAAAAAAGACTGATTGAAGATGCCTGAGTTGATTGCACCCGCCGACCGCCGCCATTTTGTTATCGTTGGCCGCGTTTCCAAGAAAATTGCCGAAAAGCTGGTCACGCGCTTTGGCCGCGAGAATATCATTCAGGCCCGCTTCGGGACGCATGGCGACGGGGAATCAACCTTCGAACTTTTCCTCGACGGCAAGCTCGACGATCACCCGATTGAACAAACCTATTCTGATGTTCAGAAGCAGGAAATCGTCGCAGCTCTCAAAGGGGCTCATGTTTCCATCGTTCACTCTGTCAGCGGTAAGAACACATCGAGCCGTGCCATGTCGCTTCTGCAATGCCTGACCGCGTTGAAGAACGACTGGGCCGTTGAAACAATCACACTTATCCCACCGCATATGGCGCTCACACGGGCCGACCGTCGCTTTGAAAAAAAGATTGTTGATGGGGACGGCCATGTCATTGGAACCTCACCTCAATTCAATGCCTCGGCTAACAAGATGATGGCCGAGCTGCTGGGTCGCTGGGCCAACCGTTTTGTCGGGATCGATTTCCACTCCCATGATGCCCAGGAACAATACACCAATGTTTTCCGCAGCAATTACCCTCTGACGGTCGCGCTTGAAACCATTCGCAATAGCACACAGGGGCCGGCAAACAGAGCGTCCCATGTCTCTTTCCAGCAAATGGAAGAGCATCTGAAAAGCGCTGAAACCGTTAATCCGTATTTCGGCGACGACGGCATTGAATTTATTTCTGCGATCGATCTGGCTCTGACACCACAGCTCAAGACACGTTTCAACCATGCGGCTGATATTTATAATGTTGTCCTTGGCGCCCCTGACGGCGCCGACAAACCTGAGGATGCAGGCATCGAACGGGCGCTTCGTGCTGTTCAAAGTTTCCACGGCTTCGTTCGGGACGACTTCACCTTCGAGATCGCAAAAATCCGCATCAATGACAGAAAGACCATTATTGATCCGGAAAAATCGCGTGCCGATCATGTGGGCGGAAAAATCTGCGTTCTGGTCGATGATATCGTCAGCAGTGGCAGCACCCAGATCAAGGCCGCCGAGTACCTGAAGTCAAAAGGCGCCGAGAAAGTGATTGCCTATGCGACCCATGGTGTTTTCATCGACGACAGCATGGAAAAAATCCTCAGCAATCCGCTTATTGATGAAGTCTGGGTCACAGACACCGTACCGGGCGTGATCGACAAACACGCAATGCTGCCTGCGGAATTGAAGGAAAAGTTGCATATTCTGACGGTTGCGGATGCAGTGGTTGAAGCCGTGGTGCGCGATTACGCAGCTCGTCTGAAGACTGCCCCTGAACTGAAGTTTATCATTCCTGAACGGAAGCTGGCTATCGCAGCTTAAGCGGCAAGCGCAAACTGGCGTTTGACGTTTTGCGGAGGCTTGCCGTTTTTCAGCGTCAGCTTGGCCCAGATCATCAGCGCGATCATCTTGTCGAAGGCCTCTTGCGCCGGATCGGCTTTGGCTTTTTGTTTGAAGATCGGGACGTGCGGTGTCACTTGCCCCTGCGCTTCGCGCCCGTCTTTAAGTTCCAGAAGGCGTGTCTCCACAGCTGAATGCGCGCTGTCTTTCATATCAGCAGCGATATCCGCCATCGCATCATCACGGCCAAATTCTTTCCGCAGGCACGACAGGCGATCACGCGCATCACAATATTGTTTGTAGAGCTGGGCCAGAACCGGATCGCTGCCGAGATAGAGATGGATAAACGGCCAGTCGCGATCAACGGGCATATCCTGCAAATCGTCCGGCAGGATGTCGTCGAGACGTCCGGCCATGCGATTCATCAGATCTTGTAAGGATGCCCCATGTTCCATGCCCTCCTTTTTATACGGAAACTGTGAAAAAGCAGTTAAAAGGGGAATTTCGGAAATAAATTATTGCAAACCGCGAAAAACGGGGCTTACACTAGGGATAACAGGTTGGTTTCATTAATAAAAAAAAGAGTTTCTGGCATGAGTAAAGTACTGACACTTCTCGATAAACGCCGCCTTCTTCATAGCGCGTTTGAAAAATCAATGAGTACCGGAGGCCCGCAGGGTAGTGTTGCACTTCGACTGTTGAGCGAGCCCCGCAGACAAGCAGCCCTTGGTTCCCCCGATCAGGATCTGGCGGCGTTGTCACGGTTCGTATCGGGAGGACGCAACACCGTCTTGTCGATGGCGTATCTGAACGCAAGCCTCAACGGTTTGGACGTGGGCACGCCTGCACGCAGGGCCGCGTTTGAGATGATGCTGAAAACAGGCTCGCCGTTTCCAGGCATGAGTATCTTTTCCGACTGGCGGAACGACTAATCTAGACGACTAATCTAGACCGACCGCGCTCTTGTAAAGTTCCAGAAGTTCTTCTTCTTCGTGGCGTTTGTTGGTGTCCATCTGGCGAAGCTTCACGATCTTGCGGATGGTTTTGACATCAAAGCCAACGCCTTTGGCTTCGGCATAGATATCCTTGATGTCTTCGGCCAGACCTTTCTTCTCTTCTTCAAGACGGTCGATGCGGTCGAGATAGCTTTTCAGGCGCTGACCGGAAACATTTTCAACATCTTTTGTGACGGTGTCATTGGCGACTTCGGCTTTGCGCGCAGCGGTCTCGGTCATGGGAAATCCTTCGTTACTCTGTCTTTAAAATTATAAAATTGGTGCAGGCGTTTGTTGTAGCCGGAGCCTCTTTATCCCACAAACAAAATACGCCTCCCTCTCTCAAAATCATGGGGGCAGTTCTGTTGATAACGGGAAAACAAAGGGTTAGTGGTGGGGTTTCGCAGCCAGCCTACTGAGCCAGGCTCACGCTCCAGCGTTCAATCGCCATGCCTTCGGCGGCCTGCTTGACGGATGCGCGACCGACTTGAATATTCACCATGACGCGCTGGGTCTGGGACGGAGCTTTCTTCCCGTCTTTGAGGGTCGTGGTTTTCAGGTCGTAATAGGTCAGCATGATCGGAACGCGGTAGAGCCAGCGATAGGTGCCCTCAAGAACCCCTTCTTGAATCAGGATCGGCTTGCTTTCAGCAAAGGCCGTCAGGCGCATATGGTTACCGCGCAGGGTTTCAAGAATCTGGTTGTTCGCGAGATACGCCTGATACTCCTGCAACGCATAAGGCAGGAAGAACCCGGTATAGGCTTTTGATTTCTGGTCGAAGGTCGAAGGCTCGATGGTGAGGGCCTGTGTCGAGATCGAGGTGATCCATTCCCCAACCTGCTCGGGGCTTCGGTGCGGCAGGTTCAACTCATTCATGTTGGTTTGCGCACTGCGCTCGGCGTCAAAAATCTTTTGCAGGTCAGCCTGATTTTTAGTCACGATCACCGGCTTCTCGGTGCCGAACGGAGCCTGCAATGTGTCTTGAGGTTTTGGTCCCTTCTCAGGTTCGCCAAACACCCACGGCAGCATGTAGTTGAGGAACGAGTCATCGGCGCGGGCTGGTGTCGCTGCAATGATACCGCAGAACGTAACAGCCAGAAGGGCTGTCAGAACGCGGCCTGAAGATGAGGGAATCATGTTAAATGGTCTGCTGACGTTTCAGGTTAGGCACAATATTCTTGATTGTACCAATCGCCTTGCCAATTTCCATGATATTTTCGATTCTGCGATCAACAAACTGATGGGTGACCGTGTGGTCCTCACTGGAATCCTCGATCCAGACCATCGCCCCGCCCAGAAGGATCGAACACAGCAGCGCCCGTTTCGTCTGGCGGTTGTAATCGGTGGCGGTATCGCCGGCCCAATCCCACATCCGGTCGGCGGTTCTCCATAATACGCGCTGCCCTTGCAGAACGCGGGTCGGAGACGACCAGAAGGCGAGCGACTGGCGCATCACAGGTTTCAAGTCTTCGAGAACTTCAAAGCGGGTCTGGACGGCGGTGCGGATACGGTCGCGCACACGCAGGGTTTCTGGACGGGTGCTTTTCAGGGCTTTGAACGTCTCGCGGTCGGCCCAGTCGGAAAAATGAGCGACAACATCGCTGATTCCCCCCGGGAAAACGGCTTGAGACATGGAATCTTGATAGCCCGCGCGGGTACCGGCGACGACAGCGTTCTCCCAGCTCCAGCCAGAGGTTACGACGTCAGGCAGCATCGCCGATAAAATACGGTCACGGATCGTTTGGATATTTTCTGTCATGGCGCCCTGCTTTAATTGATATGAAAGATTAGCAAACCCCCTGCCCGTTGCCTAGGTTTCACTGTTTTGCATCGCACTAATCTGCATTTTCGGCTATGTCTAGGACATGACCAATTCCTCTGAAAAAGACAATCTGGGTGGGCGCCTCAAGCGCTACGGACGCGTTTCGACAACAGTTGCAGGCCTCGCCGCCAAAGTCGCCGGGGAGAAATTCTTAGGCATCAAGATCGAACGCGAAGGCCACGCCGAAGACCTGATGTTGGCTCTTGGCGGCCTCAAAGGCCCCTTGATGAAAATCGGTCAGATTCTTTCCACGATCCCCGAAGCCCTGCCGCCTGAATACGCCCAGACCTTCCAGCAGCTTCAGTCAAACGCGCCGCCGATGGGCTGGCCGTTCGTCAAGCGCCGCATGAAATCGGAACTGGGAGCAGACTGGGAAACAAAATTCAAAACCTTCCCGCAAACCGCCACGGCTGCCGCAAGCCTTGGTCAGGTTCACAAAGCCACACTTCATGACGGGCGCGAGGTTGCCTGCAAGCTCCAGTATCCGGATATGCAATCGGCGATCAGCGCGGATTTGAACCAGCTCAAGATGATCTTGTCGATCTACGAGAAATACGACAAGGCCATCAAAACCAATTACATCTTCGATGAACTGACGGCGCGTCTTTATGAAGAGCTCGATTACGAACTCGAAGCCCGTCACCAGAAACTTTATGCATGGATGCACCGCGACGAGAACAACGTTCACGTTCCAAAAATTGTTGATGAGCTTTCAACCAAACGCCTCCTGACCACGGAATGGGTCGAAGGCGACAAGATTCTCAACTTTGTTGATGCCCCGGTTGAACAGCGCAACGAGCTTGCCCTCAATATGTTCCGTGCGTGGTATGTCCCGCTTTATTACTACGGCATCATCCATGGCGATCCGCATCTCGGGAATTTTAGCGTCCGCAAAGACAACTCCATCAATCTGATGGATTTTGGCTGCGTGCGCGTCTTCCGTCCTGAATTCGTCGGCGGTGTGATTGATCTCTACAACGCGCTCATGCGCAAAGACATGGCTCTCGCGGTTCATGCCTATGAAACTTGGGGCTTCCATAACCTCAAAAAAGAACAGATCGAAATTTTGAATGTCTGGGCCAGCTTCCTCTATGGCCCCCTCATGGACGACAAGGTCCGCGTCATTGGCGATACTCAAAACGGAGTCTATGGCCGCGAAACTGCCCAGAAAGTGCACCAGAAACTCCGCGAAGTCGGCGGCGTCACCGTGCCGCGCGAATTCGTCTTTATGGACCGCGCAGCCTTGGGCCTTGGCTCCGTCTTCATCCACCTCAAAGCCGAAATCAACTGGCACCGCCTGTTTGAAGACATGATCGAGGGCTTCTCGCTTGAGGACATGAAGCGCAAACAGGACGAAGCGCTCCTGAAATTTGGGATTGCGAAGACGTAGACAACACTTTCAGGCAAAATTTAAGCAAGATGCAGATTAAGAACTTTTTATCCTTTAAAGATGCCGTTCTTATCCTAATCCCCGTCCTTGGGCTGGGCCTAATCAATTTCCTAGCCCCCTGCACTTTCACATTTTGCAAGTCGGGTAGCGCGCCTCAGTGGATAGAATCTCTTTATTTTTATAGGGGTGCGCCTTTTTTCCAGGGCATTTTTATTGCCATCATCATGATGTTTCCTATGATTGCCTTATGCGACAGACAAACCAGCGGAATCATCGCATGTCTTGTTTCAGCAGTCACAATCTCTCTAGCCAAACATTTACCAGATTTTGACCCCGCGTATGACTACACCAATTTAGCCATAGATTCTCTGTGGGCACTGGCTGGAGTTACCCCCGGATTCTTCATCGCTTATGTTCTCGTTTATTTTCTGAAAGGAAAATATGCGAGGTAGAACATAGATACAAATTGCATATTCAAGAGGAAACCCGATATTTCTTGACGGTCCTTCTATTTTCATAATATAACCACTCGCATGACCGTGCGCACCGCCCCACCTATCAGCAGCCTCGCGTTTTACGCCGATCTGGCTCGCTCCTATGATGAACTGGCTTTGATCAGCCCGGCGTTTCCGTCCGCGACCATGATTTACAATTTAATGTCTGGCCACCTGAGCATCGATGACATGAGAGTTCTTGATGTCGGCATCGGCACGGGCCTGAGCAGCGAACCTTTCGCAGCAGATGGCTTTGATGTCACAGGTGTGGACGGCTCAGGGCCGATGCTGAAATTATGTGCCGAAAAAGGTATCGCTCAAAATCTTTTCGAGGTCGATTTCACCACCTCGCCCCTGCCGTTTCAAAACGGAGCTTTCGATGCTGCGTTTTCTGCCAATACATTTTATCTGTTGCCCGCCGCAGCACAAGAACATGTGATCACAGAACTCAGCCGCGTCACCAAACCCGGCGGGCTGTTTGCATTCAATTATGAACCACGCCGCCCAGGCGATCTCGGGATTCGCTTTAACGATGCAACCCTGAACCCCCGTAATCCGCACAGTGTCATCACGTATGCTTTGGAACCAGAGCGTGTCCACACTCTCCTCGCCCAGCACCAGATCGGCATCGTTGCAGCCGATACCCGCATCGTCGCCCGCAAACTGGCCGGACTTCCTATTCAGTTTGAAACACTGATCTGCCGCGCGCCGTAAACGGCCAAAGTTGAGGCCCTTTAAATGAAAGGGGTCTTTCGATTACCATTCCTTTTTACGTTGCATGCTCATCATCAATTTTGAATGGACCCAATCATAGTATGACCACTTCATATAACGTTATTCAGGCAAACCCCGCTCCTGCCCCTCAGACAGTTGAAGTTTCTGGCGGGACGGCGCTTCTCGCCTTTGTCGCCATCTTTGCCTTCTGGTATCGGTGCGTCCGAGAAATCACCAAACGCAGCCCGTGGGGCCAACTCTCCAAAACATTCCTCACCAATAGAAAAGTTACGATCCCGCCTCCCGCTTATTTTAAAAGTGGCACCGTCACCATCACCAAAGATGACAGCACAAACCGGGCGGCACGAGTACGTGGCGTGTATGAAGCCGTGCTCCCCGAAGGCTATTTATTGTGCGGAGGATTTTTGGGAGAGGTTTTAAAACTCAATCGCAACATCCTTGTCCCGTGGAGCGCGATGGAAATTTCCAGCCAACCCGTCGGCGACTTCCTTCCCAAATTTCTGAAGGCCTTAAGCGGCACAGTGTATATCGCCAAAATCAAAACCCGTGACGGAGTTTTTCGTCTTCATCTTGATGCTCATCAGATCAAGGAGGCAACGGAGAAGGGATGGATTAAGGCGGAGGATATTAAGGCAGCTAAGGAGTAAGGGGGGACTTACGAGCGAAGCGCATACCCTCACCCGTCATCCCCGCGCAGGCGGGGATCCAGATAACGGCACATCAATCACCAACATACTCTGCCTGTCTAAAATCCTAAAAGGCTGGCTTCCCGCTTTCGCAGGAATGACGACCAGTGAAAGAAATCGAGAAGAAGTAGCTGATCTATCAGCCAAACCCATCAAAGACATGGACCGTTCCCGTAGCATCCAATAACAATTCCTAATATCCAGAAAATTGGGAGCGCCATGATGGATAGAAGGACGATGAGGATGATTTTGTTGAGTCGAGCTTTGATAAATGAAAGTAAAATGATACTTGGCAAAAAATGTAATCCCAGAGCCACTACCACCCTCAAAATATCCACATCATGCATCGACGTAGTGACCGGATCTTTAAAATGATATGCCTTGTGGTCTATGTAAAGAATTAAAGGTGGCAGCAGCAAAATTGCCAAATTGAGAGAAATAGCTTTAGCAGAAAATTGAAATTGAGGTTTTTTCATTTAAATTCCGAATTACCCTGTTGTTCATCTTCTTTCTTCCAGAGGAGATATGCATCTCCATTATAGGCACCAATTATAAGTCCTGTAGTATGGCTTACTAATTACAGCATTCTTTCTTCATTCCACTCATTCAGAAATGGGAAGCAATAAGCATTCCTACTCACTTTGAAACGCCGATGGCTTACGGTGGAGTAAAATGGAGTGTTCTACACGCTTGAAAAGTACCTATGAGCTGTGGATAAAATCCAGAGAAAAGACTCACCTCTAAATATTAAGGTTTGGTATAAATAAGAGGTCGGAGTTGACGCTCCGACCCCTGTAAAAACCGCATTGGTATGGCAACTATCTGCGGCTGAACTTCAAGTACTAATCTAGTACGCCTAAACTATCTCAGTCAATAAAGTTGCTACGCCTTTGCACAAGATCGCAAAGGAGAATCTTATGCCTATTTTTCTTATCTCATATGACCTCAATAAAGTGAAAGACTACCCTAAACTAATCACAAAACTTCGAGAACATGACTGTCAAAGAGCTCTAGAATCTCTATGGTTTGGTGAATTTAATAATACCGCACAAGAGCTTCTCGATTATTTCAAAGAATTTATTGATGGAGATGATGGGATGTTAGTTGCTGAGATTTCCAAAGGAAAACTTGCGAGAAAAATGACAAAGCATGGAACTAGTGATTGGCTAGCTAGTCATGGGTAACCTTTACTCAGATACCACACTCTTTAATCTCTCATCAGGCGCTTGTTCATGTCCATTCGTAAGGAAGTAGAACTTCCAGTTACCCCTAGATTGCCGCCAGACTTATTAGAAAAGATAGGTCACACCATAGTAGCCTTTTCATACATAGAATTCCTTCTTAGCAACATTACTTATGATCTTATGGGGATTGGCCAAAAAGAAGGGCGCTTAGTGATTAAAGAGCCCCGCGCCTCCCAAAGAGTTGAAGCCATAGCTGACCTCATTACATTAAAAGGAATTGATCTCAGCATTGATCTGAAAGACTTAATGCAATTAATAGCAGATCTAGAAAACAGTCGGAACTTATTAGCTCATGCCGTGTGGATGCAACATCCAAACACTCATCAGCTATTTATCAGGGTCACGAATGGGACTTGGCAGCCAGATCCGAAGGTCAAAGGTAAAGTAAAAAGAATAATTAAACCGGAAGGACGGGAATATGGCTTGATCGAAGTAAGCACCCTTTGCGACCACATCGATCAGGCGACAGCGGTAGTTCTCGATCTCGCTAGAGAGATAGTAAATAAAATTCCATCGTTGCGGAAAAAGTATCTCTTACAAACTGAGGATAAATAAGTAGTAATAACTTGACAAATTAGGATTTATATCCTATTATCAAATACCAAAATTATCGCGGCGGCCCTGCCCGCCACCTTTTCCCACAGGACATCGTTATGACTGCCTCGCCACCCTGCTCCGGGACGGCGTCGCTTTGCCTTACGCCGATCACGCCCCCCTCTTCTATCCCCGCCACCGCCCGCGCCACGCGCGCGGAGAAAGACGCTATGGAGGCGGCGCTTGCTGCGCTCGCGCATCTCCTCACGCGCAATCTCTCCCGCATCACGTCGTGTTCACGCAAAAAAGAACTTGAGCGTCAGGGCCAGTTGCTTGATGCCACGTTTCTGATGTTACTGGTGCAGGCCACGACACCAGACACAAATCCGGTTCAGGCCATTCGCGCCGCGTTGCAAAGCCAGCAGCTTTTTTTGCAGCTGGGTCAAGTGGTTGACAGGCACGACAAAAAAATTCGGCAAAACGAACTGATAAGAAAAAAGCGGAGAAAAAAGAATGGCACGGCACTGGACACCTGAAGAGCGCATGAAGCAAGCCGAGCTGATCCGCCGGCAA
>Ga0075163_10012802_pt1 | contig 10917 bp, 11 predicted proteins | sample JI1023141ADNA_FD_71478 | JGI IMG/M metagenome (GOLD analysis project Ga0075163, IMG submission 71478) | Wastewater effluent complex algal communities from Wisconsin, to seasonally profile nutrient transformation and Carbon sequestration -... | ecosystem: Engineered > WWTP > Effluent > Algae...
AGGAACACGCCGGTCACTGCCACCAGAGCCGCCGCCAGCCCAAACCAGGTGATGGCATAGCCGAGGTGGCTGTTGCGGAGATTGGCGCGTGGCTGATCCACAAAAAGCCCGTCGGTGCCAGGTGACCCGGGAATGAGATCAAGGACAACGTAGTTGGGATCCACATGAGTGGCCGAGAACTGGCGGCTCATCTCTTCGACGTCCCACCAGTACCACAGATTTTGGCCAGGCTTGTTGTCGACATCAAAAAAGCCGCGCCCCTTATCGTGCCAATGGACCAACCCGGTGATTTCGATGTCACCCAAGGGAGGTGGGGGCAGCGGGGCATCAGCAACGACACGGCCGCGGTTGACCAGAACGGGCGAGCCATTGGGTTGCTCGAAGCCGTGCACCAGTTCCCATGCCGGCCCGCCACTCAGGCTGGCCATCAGCCGCAGGGGCTCGCGGGGGGCAAAACGTCCAATCGCTTTGACCTTGCGATATTCAATCACCTTGCCATTGAGAAATTCATCCAACGCCTGGTCCAAGGGGACTGCAGGGCCGCTGATACTCGCATCAATCGCTGCGATCATCGCAGTCTTCTGCGCCAGCCGTTGCACCTGCCACACCCCCAACGACAACAGGATGGCAAGCCCGATGCCTGCTGCAAGAAGGACAGGCCAAAGGCGCGGTTTCATTTTTGCACGCGCCCTTCGTGGGCGTTGGTTTTCCATTGCTGGGCCAGCAGCACGCCTTTCATGGGGCGAAGCATGAGGATGGGGATGATGATGAGGGTCGGGATGGCGATCAGCACATGCACCCACCAAGACGGTTGATAGGCGACCTCAATGCCGAGGATGGAACCCACGCCCACAATGCAGGCAAAGAGCATCACGAACCACGCCGCGCCATCGCCATTGTCGGCGAATGAATAGTCAAGCCCGCAGGATGAGCACTTCCGCGCCACCGTGAGATAACCCGAGAAAAATTTGCCCCGGCCACAGCGCGGGCATTTACCGGCCATGCCTGTCTTCAGGGGAGAGATGTCGGGGTAGTAGTTCTCTGTCATGTCATACCTCAAAGAAAAATGGCCGGGAAACCCGGCCATTTCAAGATCTGTCCGCCGCCCTCAATGGGTCGGGATTTCAACGCCCGCCGAACCCCAGATGTAAACAGCGGCGAAGAGGAAGAGCCAGACCACGTCCACGAAGTGCCAGTACCAGGCAGCAGCTTCGAAACCGAAGTGCTGCTGCGGCGTGAAGTGGCCCTTCATGGCGCGGAACAGGCAGACGATCAGGAAGATCGTGCCGACGAGCACATGGAAGCCATGGAAGCCGGTGGCCATGAAGAAGGTCGAACCATAGATGTTGCCACCATTGGCGCGATCAAAGGCAAAGGCCGCGTGGCCGTATTCATAGGCCTGCACGCAAGTGAAAAGCACACCAAGGATGATGGTGAGCAGCAGGCCGTTGATCAGGCCCTTGCGGTCATTGTTGAGAAGGGCGTGGTGGGCCCAGGTCACCGTGGTGCCCGAGGTCAGCAGGATCAGTGTGTTGACCAGCGGCAGGTGCCACGGATCGAAAATCTTGGTGGCTTCGCCGCCGACCGGTGCAGGTGGCCAGACACCGCCAGTGGCCAGGGAGCGGGCCTGCTGGATGGCTTCGCCGGAGAACAGCGAGGCGTCAAAATAGGCCCAAAACCAGGCGACGAAGAACATCACTTCCGAAGCGATGAACATCAGCATGCCGTAGCGCAGGTGCAGCGCCACGACCGGCGTGTGGTCACCCTTGTGGGCTTCGATGATGATGTCACGCCACCACATGAACATGGTGTAGAGGACGAGCGCGAGGCCGATCAGCATGACGATGGAGGTGCCGCCATGCATCCAGGTGATGGCGCCAACGGCCATCACGAAGGCCGACATGGAGCCGACAAAGGGCCATGGTGATGGGTCAACGAGATGGTAGTCGTGGTTCTTGGCGTGTGCATCGGCCATGGGATTTCTCCTTAGTTGGTCTTTAGGGCTGCTTGTTCGTCAGCGGCCTTCTTGTTGACGGGATAGAATGTGTAGGACAACGTGATCTCGCGAATGCTCTTGGCGTCGAGGTCGTCAAGCATGGCGGGGTCGATGAAGAACTGAACCGGCATTTCAACACGCTGGCCGGGTTTCAACGCCTGCTCGGTAAAGCAGAAGCACTCGATCTTGTTGAAGTAGATGCCCGCTTCCGGCGGTGTCACATTGAAGACGGCGGTGCCTGTGCTGTCGGCTTGCGTGTTGTTCACCGCAACATAGGTAGCAAGCGTCGGTTCACCGACGCGCACGCTCATGGTCGTCGCGGAGGGATGGAAGGCCCAGCCCAGGTCGGTTGCAGTGTTGGCATCAAAGCGAACGGAAATGATTGTGTCACTGGCGGTGGCCGGTGCCTGTTCGGCGCGCTGGGTGGTGCCGCCAAAGCCCGTGGTCTGGCAGAACAGTGTGTAAAGCGGCACGGCTGCAAAGGCCATTCCCAGCATGACCGCAGCGACGCCAGACGCCATCACGGCCACGCGGCGGTTCTTGGCGGAGATATCGGGACCAGCACTCACAGGGCACGCTCCGCCACATTGCCGCCAAGGCGCACCAGCGTGGACACGAAGAAAATGGCAACCACTGCCAGCAGCGCCAACGCCAGGGCGATGGAGCGGCGGCGGCGGCGCTTCAGGTCGTCCGGAGAAAATGGCTGCACAGGTGTGGCCATCACAGCAGGCCTCCGACAGGTGCAATGCCAATCAGTTTCTCAGCCAGAATCAGGGCAAAAAGCGCAAACAGCCAAAGGATTGAAAATCCGAACAGGCGCTTCGTCGTCTTGTCCTCGGCATCGCGGCTCGAAGCGCGATAGACCGCCACCGCATCGACAAGGAATTTGATGGTGAGAACAACGGCACCAGCGGCATAAAGCAATCCCGTCGTGCCAGTCAGCAGCGGCGCGGCAATCGTCGGCACCAGCAGCAGCGAATAAATGAGGATCTGCTTCTTGGTCTCGGCGCGGCCCGCCACGTTGGGCAGCATGGGCACGCCAGCTTTTTCATAGTCACCCTCGCGGAACAGCGCCAGCGCCCAGAAGTGGGGCGGTGTCCACATGAAGATGAGCATGAACAGTGCAATGGAACCGGGGTCGATGGTTCCCGTCACCGCCGTCCAGGCCACCATGGGCGGGAAAGCCCCGGCCGCGCCACCGATCACAATGTTCTGGGCGGTACGGCGCTTCAGGCCCATCGTATAGACGACGACGTAAAAGAAGATGGTGAAGGCGAGCAAGGCGGCAGAGGCCACGTTCACGAGGAGGCCCAACATCAACACGGAAGCAACAGCGAGCGCCAGGCCAAAGCCCAATGCTTCACCGGGTTCGATGGCGCCCGACGGCACGGGGCGCTTGGCTGTGCGCTTCATGATGGCGTCGATATCGGCGTCGTACCACATGTTGAGCGCGCCGGAGGCCCCTGCCCCCAATGCGATACAAAGAATGGTGACGAAGCCCATCCATGGGTGGATGCTTGATGGAGCTGCGAACAGCCCCACCACCGCCGTGAAAATGACAAGCGACATCACGCGCGGCTTGAGCAGCGCGAAGAAGTCACCAGCCGTGCCCTGGCCACCGGATGTGGCGGCCAGGCCGGTTGTCGTATGGGCGTTGCCCGTGGTCATAACTTACCTGTTGCCAATCACTTGATGATGGGCAGGGTCGAGAACTGGTGGAACGGCGGCGGAGACGTCAGCGTCCATTCCAGTGTCGTCGCACCTTCACCCCATGGGCTGTCGGCGGCCTTCACCTTCTTGGAGAAGGCGTGGATGACGCCGAAGATGAAGATCAGCACGCCAACGGCCGAGATGTAGGAGCCGATCGACGAAACATAGTTCCAGCCAGCGTAAACTTCCGGATAGTCGATATAGCGGCGTGGCATGCCGGCCAGACCCAGGAAGTGCTGCGGGAAGAAGACCAGGTTGACGCCAACGAAGGTCACCCAGAAGTGCAGCTTGGCGATGAAGTCGGAGTACATGTAACCGAAAATCTTCGGGAACCAGTAGTACCAGCCTGCGAAGATGGCGAAGGTGGCACCGAGCGACATGGTGTAGTGGAAGTGAGCCACGACGTAATAGGTGTCGTGCAGGCTGCGATCCACGCCGGCATTGGCCAAAACCACACCCGTCACACCACCAACGGTGAACAGGAAGATGAAGCCGATGGCCCAGACCATGGGGGCACGGAAGGTGATGGAACCGCCCCACATGGTGGCGATCCATGAGAAGATCTTTACGCCCGTCGGCACGGCGATGATCATCGTCGCGGCAACGAAGTAGGCTTGCGTGTCAGCATCCAGACCAACCGTATACATGTGGTGGGCCCAGACGATGAAGCCGACGACACCGATTGCCACCATGGCGTAGGCCATGCCGAGGTAACCGAACACGGGCTTGCGCGAGAAGGTGGAGACGATGTGGGAGATGATGCCGAAGCCGGGCAAGATCAGGATGTACACCTCTGGATGTCCGAAGAACCAGAAGAGATGCTGATAGAGAATGGGGTCGCCACCGCTGGCCGCTTCGTAGAATGACGTGCCGAAGTTACGGTCGGTCAGCAACATGGTGATGGCGCCAGCCAGAACCGGCAGCGACAGCAGCAGCAGGAACACTGTGACGAGCACCGACCAGACGAAGAGCGGCATCTTGTGCAGCGTCATGCCGGGGGCACGCATGTTGAAGATGGTGGTGATGAAGTTGATCGCACCGAGGATCGACGAAGCACCAGCGATGTGAAGCGCAAGGATGCCGAAATCAACCGCGGGACCGGGATGACCCGTGGTCGAGAGCGGTGCATAGACTGTCCAGCCCGTGCCGGCACCGTACATGCCAGCAGGACCTTCCATAAACATGGAGAGGAGAAGCAGGGCGAAGGCGGGGATCAACAGCCAGAAAGAGATGTTGTTCATGCGCGGGAAGGCCATGTCGGGCGCGCCGATCATCAGTGGCACGAACCAGTTGCCAAAGCCGCCGATCATGGCAGGCATGATCATAAAGAACACCATGATCAGGCCGTGGGCCGTGACGAAGGCGTTAAACATGTGCTTGCCGTTGTCCACAGCGGCTTCGGCCGGTGTGTTGTAAACCAGCTGAGCGAGACCGTGGAAAATTTGGATGCCTGGTTCAGCCAGTTCCATGCGCATGAAGATGGAGAGAATGCCACCAACTACACCGGCCATGATGGAAAACCAAAGATACATCGTGCCGATGTCCTTGTGGTTGGTGGAATACACGTAGCGGCGCCAGCCCGATGGGTCAGCGTGGTGATGGTCGTGAGCGGCGTGTGCGGTTGCCATTTTTGTAGTGCCTCTCGAATGTGAAATCAGTTGGACGCCAGCTGGCCTTTGGCCTTCAGCATGGCAAACAGGAAATCGCGGGCCTCTTCGATGCTCGCGGTCTTGACCTTCTCGGACCAGGCCGCGAAGTCGGCTTCAGACACGACATGCACTTCAATCGGCATGTAGGCGTGGTCCTTGCCGCAGAGCTCGGAACACTGGCCATAGTAAACGCCTTCCTTGGTGGCCTTGAACCAATCTTCGTTCAGGCGTCCGGGAATAGCGTCGATCTTCATGCCAAAGGACTGGATGGTCCATGCGTGAATGATGCCGGCAGGATCAGAGGTGACGATCAGCTTGACGGTCTTGTTGACCGGAACCACCACAGGAACGTCGGTGGCCAGCAGATAGGGCTTGCCTTCAGCCTTGGCCTTGTCTTCCGGCAAGAGCGACGCCGTGAAGCTCACCTTTGCGGAGCCCGATTCATCCACACCGAGGTCCGGATATTCATAGGTCCAGTTCCAGCCAGGGTTGCCGATGACTTTTAGCGTCATGTCGGCCTGCGGAATGTCGCGCTGCAGGTACAGCAGGCGGAAGGACGGGATGGCAATGACCACGAGAATAAGAACGGGAATGACCGTCCAAGCCACTTCCAGGCCCACGTGATGGGTGGTGTTGGAAGGGTTGGGGTTGGCCTTGGCGTTGAACTTCACCATGACAATGATCAACAGGGCCAGCACAAAGAGCGTGATGACGGTGATCAGCACCAGCAGAAAGTTGTGGAACCAGTGAATGTACTCGGCCACTGGCGAAGCGGCGTCCTGCAGCCCCATCTGCCATGGCTCGGCTTGCCCGGCGGCGGCAAAGGCGGCAGCCGGTAAGGCAAGTGATGCCAAAAGCGCCAAGGCGAATTTCGCGAAAGTCTTCATGTCAGGTGTGCCCTCTTTCACAGTCCTGGGATTATCTGGACCGGCAAGCGCTCAAGCGCAGCCATTCCGTTCCCTTATGGTCGAATTGATCTAGGTCAAACCATATTCCCGGCGCTGTCGCAACGGGCGCAAGCGCGGCAAAACGTCATTCGGTCGCTGGCCCCCTATGCAAATGTTATTATGGCCGGATTTCCGCCGCATTTGGGCTGGAAAGGCGCGGTTTCGCGCTTCGGCCAATGACCTGCCTTGCGGCTTGTCAGGCACCATCGGCGGGTCTAAGAGCGGCCAAAACCAGACGTAAGGACTGTTCAGACGTGAGAATCACCCGAGTAAAAGCACTGGCCGCCTTGGCCCTTTCCCTGATGCTCTGTGTGCCCGCCTTGGCCCAGGAAGAAGCCCCGAAGGGCGACGCCCAACTGCCACCTGCCGGGCTCGGTCCGCGCAAGAAGGCACCGGCACCGGCCGCCCAGAAGCGTCCACCGCCGCCCAAGGTTGAAAATGTCGCCACCCATGGGGCTTGGGCCATCCAGTGCGCCGAAGCCATGGCCAGCGCCGATCAGGACGCGTCCGTTGGCAAGGCCTGCGGCATGACCCAACAGGGCAAGAGTGAAAAAAGCGAGCGCGTCGCCCTGTCCGTGATCGTCAACAAGGTGAAGCGCGGCGACAAGTCGGCCGTGTTCATGCGGATCATGGCACCGGTTGGCGTGTATCTGCCCACGGGCATCCCGGTCGAAATCGATGGCACGGCCCTGCCCGCCCGCATGGTCTTCACCCGCTGCGTTCCGCCGATCTGCGAAGCCATGGGGGAAATGTCCGCCGAAACCCTGGCCAAGTTCAAGAAGGGCGGCGACTCGACGTTTTATCTCTACGACCGTCCGGGCAACGGCTATCCCATCAAAATTTCCCTGGATGGCTTTGGGGCGGCGCTCGCCGCTCTCGACAAGCTCTGATCCATTGCACGAGATTTTTCGAATAGAGCGAGGCCCGGACTGGAAGGTTCGGGCCTTTGTCATTATGTAGTGTGCTTTCGCCAACCAGGAACCTGCCATGTCCTCTTTTGATGCTGTCGGTGATTTGTCGCTCCATGATGCCCGGCGCTTTGTCCAGGACTCCTTGGCGCAGGCGGATGATGGCGAGCTTTTCATTGAGCAGCGCCAGAGCGAAAGCCTGGTGTTTGACGACGGCAAGCTGAAAGGTGCGTCGAGTGACGACGGCATGGGATTCGGCCTGCGCGCCGTGGCAGGCGAGACGGCCGCCTATTCCCATTCCTCGGAACTCTCGTTCTCGGCCCTCAAACGGGCAGGCGACACCACGGACACCATCCTGCGCCATGGCCGCAGCCGCTTGGTCAGTGATCCACCGCAACGCAGCAACCGCAAGCTCTATGGCGATTTCAATCCGCAAGAGATGATGGGCTTTGCCGAAAAGGTCTCCCTGCTGCAGCGGGTTGATGCCTATGCGCGCGGCTTGGATTCTCGGGTGCGGCAGGTGTCGGTTTCGCTTGGCACAGACTTTCAGGACGTGACGATCATCCGGCCCGATGGCGAACTCTTCCGCGACATCCGCCCGCTGGTGCGCTTCAATGTCTCCGTCACCACCGACAATGGCACGCTGCAAGGTCAGGGCAGTGACGGCTTTGGCGGACGCGCACTGCCCGCCAGCTATCTCACGGAAGAGCGCTGGAAAGGCGCTGTCGATGAATCATTGCGCCAGGCCCTCGTGGCGCTGGAGGCCGGTGCCGCCCCTGCCGGTGAAATGGATGTGTTGCTGGGGCCCGGCTGGCCGGGCATTCTGCTGCACGAAGCCATCGGCCATGGACTTGAGGGTGACTTCAACCGCAAGGGCACGTCAGCTTTCGCCGGCCTTATGGGCCAGCGCATCGCGTCGGACGAGGTGAGTGTTGTGGACGACGGCACCCTGCCCGACCGGCGCGGCTCCATCACCATTGATGATGAAGGTACCGCATCCAACTGCACCCCGTTGATCGAGAACGGCATTCTCGTGGGTTACATGCAGGACCGGATGAATGCCCGCCTCATGGGCGTGAAACCCACTGGCAATGGCCGTCGCCAGTCCTATGCCCACGTGCCCATGCCACGCATGACCAACACCTACATGCTCAACGGCAAACGCACCCCCGAGGAAATTCTCGCCTCGATGAAAACGGGCATCTTCGCCAAGTCCTTTGGTGGCGGACAGGTGGACATTACGTCTGGCAAATTCGTGTTCACGGTCACCGAGGCCTACAATATCGAAGACGGAAAGCTGACGCGCCCGGTGAAAGGTGCCATCCTGATTGGCGCGGGAGCCGAAGCCCTGAAAAAAATCAGCATGGTTGGCAATGACCTGGCCCTCGACAAGGGTATCGGCACCTGTGGCAAGCAGGGGCAAGGCGTGCCAGTGGGCGTGGGGCAGCCGACGTTGCGCATCAACGCTTTGACGGTGGGCGGCACAAAGGCAGCGGCATGAGGGACATAGCACGTCCCTCCCTCGTCATCTTTGACATGGACGACGTGCTTTGCCACTACGAACTCGGCAAGCGCCTGCGGTACCTCGCGACACTGGCCAACACCACGGCGCGCGATGTGCGCACTGTGCTGTGGGACTCAGGCTTCGAGGGCGACTCTGATGCCGGGGCCTATCCCAATCCCGACGACTATCTCGACGAATTCGGCAAGCGCCTCGGCTATCCCATCACAGAATCAGAATGGGTGGAGGCCCGCCGCCACTCCATGACGGCCAATACTGAAGTGCTGGTTATCGCAGCACTGCTCAAGTCACAGGCCGATGTGGCGATCTACACCAACAACGGACCCCTCGTGAAAAACAACCTCGACAAGCTTCTGCCAGAAGCGGCACTGATTTTCTCCAAGCGCTTCTGCTCCTATGAGTTCGGCACCAAGAAGCCTGACCCCGAGAGTTTCACACGGCTGGTCAAGTCGCTCGACCGTGCACCATCGGAGTGCTGGTTCATCGACGACAAGAAATCCAATGTGGAGGGCGCGCGCCTTGCCGGCCTCACCGGGCACCACTATCGCCACCCCTCACTGCTCGCCGAAGAAGGCCGCCGCCTCGGATTTGACCTGTGAGCGCGCCTGCCAGCCGCCAGGCGATTTTCCTCACCGGTTCAACCATGCGCCACGTTGTCATCATGACATTGACCGGCGCCATCGGCTTGATGACGATGTTTGGGGCAGACTTGGCAGATCTCTATTATCTCAGCCTGCTGAAGGACAGCAACATCACCGCTGCCATCGGCTTTGCGGGCATTCTCTCCTTTGCCAATCTGTCAATCAGCCTTGGCATCGGCATTGCCGCGGCGGCATTGGTGGCCCGCAATCTCGGTGCGGGCGACCCTGTTCGCGCCAAGGAGTTTGCAACCAGTTCCGTCACCTTCACGCTTCTCGTCTCATCGGCCTACACCATTGGTGCATCCTTCTTTGCCGACCACCTCATGCGGTTTCTGGGAGCAGAAGGTGAAGCGTTGCGCCTCGCCACTTCCTATATCCGCATCCTCACGCCGGGTTTTATCATGTTGGCCACTGCGGTGTGCTGCTCGTTCATCCTGCGCGGACTGGGCAGCCCGACGCGCGCCATGCTGGTGACGCTCGGTTCTGCTGCCGCCACTTTGATCATTGACCCCATCATGATCTTTGGTTTCGGCTGGGGCATCCAGGGTGCGGCCATCGCCCATGTCTGCGCCAATTCCGTGGCCCTGTTCTTCGGCCTTTACGGACTTGCCTGGCACCACCGCTTTCTCAATCGTCTCTCGCTGGCCAATCTGCGGCGCGACTTCGGCGCCATCTGGGCCATCGCCTTGCCGGCCATGCTCACGCAATTGGCCACGCCCTTCACCATTGCCTACACCACCTATGCCGTCGCGCCCTATGGCACCGAGGCCGTTTCCGCCTCGGCCATCATCGGGCGCATCGTGCCAGTTGCTTTTGGTGTCATTTTCTCACTTTCGGGCGCGGTTGGACCCGTCATCGGCCAGAACTTCGGGGCACGGAATTTTGTCCGCGTACGCCAAACGCTGTGGGACGGCCTGACATTTGCAGGCATCTACACCCTCATCACCTCGCTGCTGCTGTTCCTGTTCCGCCATCCCATCAGCGACGCCTTTCACCTCAGCGGCGAAGACCGGCACATCGTCATTTTCTTCTGCACTTGGATTGGTCTTACCTGGGCTTTTGCTGGCGCGCAGTTTGTCGCCAACGCGGCCTTCAACAATCTGGGTCGCGCCCCGTTGTCCACCTGGTTCAACTGGGGCAAGGCCACGCTCGGCACAATCCCCTTCGCTTTGGCTGGCAGCGCCTTTGGCGGTGTCACCGGCATGATGGCGGGCATCGGTGTGGGTTCCATCCTTTTTGGCATTGCGTCAGTCTGGGCCGCCGCTAGGATTGTGCGTGAACTCGAATCCGGGACCTGATCTTCAATGGCCATCACTGACATTCTCGCCGCCGCCCAGGGCGGCAAATATTTTGCCAATGCCGCAGCGGCCTCCGGCCTGAGCGAATCTGCCGCGCGCACCGTCATCGCCAGCTATGCCACCACCATTGCCCGCAAGCTGAAGGACAAGGCGGCAGCTGATGCCGAAGCTTTTGAGGCACTGCTTGACCTGCTTGAGGACGGTGGCGACAGTTCTGATCTGGATGATGTCGAGGCGATGACCGGG
>Ga0075163_10012803_pt1 | contig 10916 bp, 7 predicted proteins | sample JI1023141ADNA_FD_71478 | JGI IMG/M metagenome (GOLD analysis project Ga0075163, IMG submission 71478) | Wastewater effluent complex algal communities from Wisconsin, to seasonally profile nutrient transformation and Carbon sequestration -... | ecosystem: Engineered > WWTP > Effluent > Algae...
GCCGACACTGCGCGGCCACCATCCCCATGGAGCGCGCCATGATCGACGCACGCACCTTCGAGCGGGAGCTCCAGCGGCTCCAGGCGGGCCCCGCGCGGGGCAACCCGGCCTGCTTCGAGGTGGCCGACAGCCACAATTGCAGCCGCTGCACCTTCACCACCCGGTCGCGGGATTGCCACGGCTGCACCTACGTGGAGGGCTGCGAAGGCTGCACCTTCCTCACCCAGGCCCGCGCGTGTCGCCAATGTCACAAGGGCACCCACCTGGTGGACTGCCTGCGCTGTGTGGACAGCCGCTACCTGGAGCAGTGCACCGACTGCGCGGACTGCACCTACTGCTACGGGTGCGTGGGCCTGGTGGGCAAGGAGTTCCATATCCTCAACGTGCCCTACGACCGCAAGACCTGGTTCAAGATCGTCGCCGGGTTGAAGGCGGAGCGCACCACGCGCTGAGCGGCTATGCTGCCCCCCATGCGAGTTCTCGTCATCGACGACGAAGCCAACATCCGCACCACGCTGCGGGTGTGCTTGGAGGCCGCCGGCTGCCAGGCGCACGGCGTCGCCAGCGGCGGGGAGGCCGAGGCGGCGGTGCGCCAGGGGGGCTTCGATCTGGCGTTCCTCGACCTGCGCTTGGGGCGCACCGATGGGCTGGAGCTGCTCCCTCGGTTGCTGGCGGCGGCCCCCCGGCTGGTGGTGGTGATCATGACCGCCTACGCCACCATCGAGAACGCTGTGGCCGCCATCAAGGGGGGCGCCTTCGACTACCTGCAGAAGCCCTTCACCCCCGCCCAGGTGCGCCACGTGGTGGAGCGGGTGCGCGAGCGCCAGGCCCTCAAGGCGCGGGTGGAGATCTTGGAGGAGAGCCTGCGGCAAGGGGTGCCTGATGTGCTGCTCGCCACGCGCGAGCCGGCCATGGCCGCGGTGATCGATCTCATCGAGCGGGCCGCGCCCAGCGACTCGGCGGTGCTGCTGACGGGGGAGTCGGGCACCGGCAAGGGGGTGCTCGCCCAGTGGCTGCACACCCGCAGCCGGCGCGCCCAGCGGCGCCTCGTGACGGTGAACTGCCCCACGCTCACCCCCGAGCTCCTGGCCAGCGAGCTGTTCGGGCATACCCGGGGGGCCTTCACCGGCGCCGTCCGCGACCAGGCGGGCAAGGTCGAAGAGGCCGATGGTGGCACCCTGTTCCTCGACGAAGTGGGCGAAATTACACCTGAATTGCAGAGCAAGCTGCTGCGCTTCGCCCAGGAACACGCCTTCGAGCGGCTCGGTGAGTTGGGCACGCGCCGCGCGGATGTGCGCCTGGTGGCCGCCACCCACCGCGATCTCAACGCCGACGTGGCTGCCGGCCGCTTTCGCCTGGACCTGCTCTACCGGCTCAATGTCATCGAGGTGGAGGTGCCCCCGCTGCGGGCCCGCCCGGCCGATCTCCTGCCGTTGGCGCGCCACTTTCTGGGGTTTTTCGCCGCCGCCATGGGGCGCCCCACGCCCACCTTGAGCCCGGCGACCGAGGCCCTGTTGTTGGCCCAGCCGTGGCCGGGCAATGTGCGAGAGCTCCGCAATGAGATGGAGCGCGCGGTGGTGCTGAGCCGCAGCCCGGAGCTGCACCCCGACGATCTTTCGCCACGGCTGCGGCCAGTGGCGCCCCCGGAGCTGCGGCCGAGCCACACGCGGTCGTTGGCGGAGGTGGAGCGCCGCCACATCGAGACCGTGATGGCCCACACCACAACGCGGGAGGAGGCGGCCCAGATCCTCGGCATCGACCCGTCGACGTTGTGGCGCAAGCTCAAGCGGCTTGAAGAGGCAGGCGGACACTGAACCGCGCCCCGCCCGCCGGGGAGAGCGCCACCGTCACCTGACCCCCGTGGGCGCGCACAAGATCGCGCACCAGGCCCAGCCCCAGGCCGGTGCCCTGCTTGGGGGTGCCGGGCACGCGAAAGAACTTCTCGAAGACCCGATCCCGCAGCGCCTCGGGGATGCCGGGGCCGGCGTCGTCGATGTGCAGCACCGCCCACGCCCCATCGCGGGTGTGGCTCAAGCGCACCGGGCCCCCGCCGTGCTTCAGCGCGTTGTCGATGAGGTTGTTGAAGACAAGGCGGAAGCGGTCCAGGTCCACCTCCACCGTCGCCAGGCGGTCGCCGAGCTCCACCTCGATCGCTGCGCCCTCCCGTTGGGCGCGGGTTTCGTGCTGCTCGGCGGCCCCGCTCAGGAGATCGGCCACGGCCACCGGTTCCCGCTCGAGGTGCACCGCGCCGGCCTCCAGCCGCGCCATCTCCAACAGCTCCTCCACCACCGCCTGCAGGCGCTCGCAGTCCGCGCGAGCGGTGGCCAGCAGATCCGTCTGGGTGGGGGTGAGCGGGCCGGCCGCTTCCTCCAGGCACAGGTGCACGGACATGTGCAGCGAAGTCAGCGGCGTGCGCAGCTCGTGGGCGGCGGCGGCCACCAGATCACCGCGAAATCCTTCGAGTTTTCGCAGGCGGGTGACATCCCGCAGGGCCACGGTGACGGCCGAGGGTACCCCCTCGGTGGGCCGCACGGGGGTGGCGTTGACCACCAGGTGGCGGGGGGTCGGGCGGCCGGGCACCTCCACCGCCGCGTCCACCTGATCGGTCACCACCGGGGCGCCCGTCGCGGCCACCCGGTCCAGGGCCTCCTGCACGGCCACCGCCAGATCGTCGGGGAGGGTGCCCTCGCCCAGCAGGTCGATGGCGGCGGCGTTGCGGGAGGTGGGGAAGCCCTCGGTGTCGTAGACGATGACGGCATCGGCGAGGCTGTCCATGACCGCTTGGAGGCGGTTGTTGGCCTCCAGCAGCTCACCCAGCGAGCTCTTGCGGTAGGCGGTGAGGTGCCGCGCCATGTCGTTGAAGGCGTGGGCCAGGGTGGCCGCCTCGTCGCGCCCGCCCAGGCGCACCCGGGTGTCGAAGTCACCCGCAGCGAGCCGGCGCGCGGCCTGGGCCAGGACCCGCAGGGGCGCCAGGATGCGCCGGAAGGCCACCGCGCTGGCGGCGGCGGCCAGCGCCAGCGCCACCAGCACCGCGGTGATCAAGCCGTAACCCAGCCGCTCGGCGGACCGGCGCGCCACCTGGGCTTTGTGGGCCATCGCGTCCCGGTTGAGGCGCAAGACGGCGTCCACCAGGTGGCGCAGGGCGGGCACATCGCGGCGTTGCCAGGCTGCGGTGAGCTCGGCGGTCACCTCCTGCTCGCCGATCTCGGTGATGTTGCTGGCTTGCAGCTGCAACGCCCGCTCGAAGCGCGCCACCGTTTCCGGCGATTCGCCTTGCTTTTCATAGACATCCACCGCGCGCAGCATGGTGAGCCCGGCGTCGAAGCTGCGGAAGTTGTCGTGCAGGATGTCGCCAGGTGCGGCGCCAAACTCCCGAGCGGCGTTGAGGGTGAGCCCCGCCGCCAGCAGCATCGCCCCCGCCAGCGGGGCCTGGGCCCACAACAGCTTTCCACGCAGCGTCATGGCGTGTCCTTGGCCAGCAGGTGCAGGTTGAAGTCGTCGGCCACCCGCATCAGGTGCTGCGGCACGGTACGACCGAAGAGCTGGCGATACCACGGGCGGTAGGAGGCACCCACCACGATGTCGCGCACCCCGTGCGACCGCGCGAACTCCACGATGCCGGCGACGGGATCGCTGGCCTGCACGTGGTGCACTTCGGCCCCCAGCGCGCGGGCCATCTGCTGGGCGTCGAACAGGTGGCGCTGGGTGGAGGCGTCGATGCGGGCGGGGCCCTCATGAGGGGTCTCCACGTACACCGCAAACCAGTGCAGGTTGAGGCGGCCGGCCAGGCGCGAGGCCTGGCGCAGCAGTGGGCCCACCCGGGGTGAGCGCGAAGAGAGGCAGAGCATCAGGCGACCCTCGGGGCGCTCCTGGGCCGCGCCGCTGGGTCCCTTGGCCCGCCCGATGGCCTCGGCCACCTCGCGCAGCGCAAGCTCCCGTAAGTCTTCAATTTTTCCCCGCTGGAAGAAGTGCTCCATGGCCCAGCCCACCCGCTCGGCCGGGTAGATCTTGCCGCTTTGCAGGCGCTGGAGCAGGTCGTCGGCGGGCAGATCCACCCCCACCACCTGATCGGCGCGCCGCAGGAAGGCGTCGGGCACCGTCTCGCGCACCTGCACACCCGTCAGCCGCCGCACCACATCGTTGAGGCTCTCCAGGTGCTGGATGTTGAAGGCACAAAACACGCTGATGCCGGCCTTCAGCAGCGCGAAGATGTCTTCCCAGCGCTTGGGGTGGAGGGCGCCGGGTGGGTTGCTGTGGGCCACCTCGTCCACGAGGGCGACGGTGGGCGCCCGGGCGAGGACGGCGGTGAGCGCAAGCTCATCGAGGCTCACCCCGCGCCACGTCACGCGCTGGCGCGGCACCTCTTCGAGCCCCTCCACCAGGGCGGCGGTCTCGGGGCGGCCGTGGGTCTCCACCACCCCGATGACCACGTCGATCCCCTGGCGCTGCAGCTCGTGGGCTTCTTGCAGCATGCGGCAGGTCTTGCCGGCGCCGGCGGCGGGGCCGAGAAACACCTTGAGGCGGCCTTCCCGGCTGCGGCGGACGAGATCGAGGAAGGCGTCCGATCGGTCGGTCACGGTAGCAACCCCCTGAAACTACTGAACTTTGCCGAGCTCGTCGTCGAGGGTGAGGTTGGCCTCCAGCACGTTGACCAGCGCGGGTCGAAAGGCGCTCTCCTCGGTGGCATGGGCCCGGATCGCGGCCTCGATGCGCGCGACCGCCACCGCCCGGGCCCGGGCGATGCGGGGTGCCTGGTACAGCGCACCGGCCAGGGTCACATGGGGATCGAGGCCCCCGCCCGAGGCCGTGACCAGGTCGGCGGGCACGGGGCCGGTGCCCCCCAGCGCTGCGATGTGCGCCCGCGCCCGTGCGGTGAGCGCGGAGTCGGTGGGGCCCAGGTTGCTGCCCGACGCCGCCGCCCCGGCGTAGTCCGCCGCCGAGGGCCGCGGCCACAGGTACTCGGGCCGCGTGAACTTCTGGGCGATGAGTGCGCTGCCCACCACGCGGCCGTCGCGCACGATCAAGCTCCCCTGGGCCGCCTGGGGGGCCAGGGCGGCGGCCGCCCAGAGCACCAGGGGGTACACCCCACCACAGAGCAGCCACGTCACGATCACCAGGCGTAGAGCACCCATGTCCTACTCCAATCCACAGAGCGCCAAGAGGCTGTCGATGAGCTTGATGCCCACAAAGGGCACCACCAGGCCGCCCAGGCCGTAGACCAGCAGGTTGCGCCGCAGGAGCGCGTCGGCGCCCACCGGCCGATACCGCACACCGCGCAGCGCCACCGGGATCAGCGCCGGCATCACGAGGGCGTTGAAGATCACCGCCGACAGGATGGCGCTGGTGGGCGAGCCGAGCCCCATGACGTCGAGCACCTGCAGGGCGGGCAGGGCCGCCACAAACAGCGCGGGCACGATGGCGAAGTACTTGGCCACGTCGTTGGCGATGGAGAACGTGGTGAGGGCACCCCGGGTCATCAGCAATTGTTTACCGATTTCAACCACTTCGATGAGCTTGGTCGGATCGCTGTCGAGATCGACCATGTTGGCGGCTTCCCGCGCCGCCTGGGTGCCCGAGTTCATGGCCACCCCCACGTCGGCCTGAGCCAGGGCCGGGGCGTCGTTGGTGCCATCCCCCATCATGGCCACCAGCCGACCTCGGGCCTGCTCTTCGCGGATGCGCGCCAGCTTGGCCTCGGGGGTGGCCTCGGCCACGAAGTCGTCCAGGCCGGCCTCGTCGGCGATGGCCCGAGCGGTCAACGGGTTGTCGCCGGTCACCATCACCACCCGCAGCCCCATGGACCGCAGCCGGGCCAGCCGCTCGCGGATGCCGGGCTTGAGCACATCGGAGAGGGCGATGACCCCCAGCGCGGTGGTGTGCGTGGGGGTCGCTTCGGCCACCACCAGCGGGGTGCCCCCGGTGCGCGCGATGGCCTCGGCCTGGGCCTCCACCGCTTTGGGCAACACAACCCCCTGTTCTGAAAGCCATTTTCTGATGGCATCCAGCGCACCCTTGCGGAGCTGGCGCCCGGGCAGGTCCACCCCCGAGACGCGGGTGTGGGCGGAGAAGGCCACTGCCTCCGCCGAGGTGGGCAGCGTCAGCCGGACCTTCAGCAGGCGCTCCGTCAGGGCCACGATGGACCGACCCTCGGGCGTCTCGTCGGCCAGGGAGGCCAGCATGGCCACCTCGAGCAGGGCCTGGGGCAGGACGCCCTCGGCCGGGTGGAGCGCGGTCGCCTGGCGGTTGCCCTGGGTGATGGTGCCCGTCTTGTCCAGCAGCACCGTGTCGATGTCGCCCGCCAGCTCCACCGCCTTGCCACTCTTGGCCAGCACGTTGGCCCGCAGGGCGCGATCCATCCCCGCGAGGCCGATCGCCGGGAGCAGGCCGCCGATGGTGGTGGGGATGAGGCACACCAGCAGCGCCACCGCGGTGGCGATGTCGATGGCGATACCGAAGTGACCGGCCATGGGCACCAGGGCCACGGTCACCAGCAGAAAGGCCAGCGTGAGGCCGGCCAGCGTCACGGTGAGCGCGATTTCGTTGGGGGTTTTGCGGCGGACGGCGCCCTCCACCAGGGCGATCATGCGGTCGAGGAAGGAGCCCCCCGCCTCCGCGGTGATCTCGATGGTGATCGTATCGGACAGCACGCGGGTGCCCCCCGTGACGCCTGAGCGATCCCCGCCCGCCTCGCGGACCACCGGTGCGGACTCGCCCGTGATCGCGGACTCATCCACGCTGGCGGCACCGGCGACGATCTCCCCGTCGGCCGGGATGGTCTCGCCTGCGCTCACCTGCACCCGGTCACCTGGGCGCAGATCCGTTGACGATACGCGCACTTCCGTGCCTTCGGCGGTCAGCTTGCGGGCCTCGGTGGTGCGTCGACTCTGCCGCAGCGTGTGGGTTTGGGCCTTGCCGCGGGCCTCGGCCAGGGCCTCGCCCAGGTAGGCGAAGTAGACGGTGAACCACAGCACAGCGGCGACCGCGGCGGTGTAGCCGGGCCCGGCACCGGGCGCCAGGAAGATGGCCAGGGTGGTCAGGGCCGCGCCCACTTCGGTGACACACATCACGGGGTTACGCAGCATGCGGCGCGGGCTGAGCATCCGAACCGCCTCCACGCACGCTGCGCGCACCAGGGCGGGATCGAGGGCGATACCACGGCTGCGCAGGCTGCCCGGTGTCGGATTCGCTTGTGTTTCCATAGTGTTAGCGAGCCCCCAGGTGTTCGGCGATGGGGCCAAGGACGGCCGCGGGCAGGCACAGCAGCGCCCCCAGCAGCAGCACGCAGCCGAGCACCAACACCCCAAAAAGGACCGTGTCGGTGCGCAGCGTGCCCGCCGTCTCCGACGCCTTGCGCTTCTGGCCCAGGCTGCTCGCCACCGCCAGCGGCAGCACGATGGGCAGGTAGCGGCCCAGCAGCATCACGAGGCCGGTGGCCACGTTCCAGGGCACGGTGTTGTCCTTCAGGCCCTCGAAGCCCGAGCCGTTGTTGGCCGAAGCCGACGAGAATTCATAGAGAATTTGGGAGAACCCGTGGCTGCCCGGGGCGCTGATGGCCTGCAGGCCCCAGGTCGTGGACGCAAACAGGGCGGTGCCCCCGAGGATGAGCAGTGGGTGCAGGAGGAGCGCCAGCGAGACGAGCTTCATCTCCCGCGTCTCCACCTTGCGGCCCAGGTACTCGGGGGTGCGCCCCACCATCAGGCCCGCGATGAAGACGGCCACCATCACATACAGCAGCAGGTTGATGAGGCCGACGCCCACCCCGCCGAAGCCCACGTTGAGCCACATGCCGATGAGCGGCAGGAGCCCGGTGAGGGGGTTGAGGCTGTCGTGCATGGCCGACACCGAGCCGTTGCTGGTCTCGGTGGTGACCACGGCCCACCAGGGCCCGTTGCCGGGGCCGAAGCGCAGCTCCTTACCCTCCAGGTTGCCCAGGGCCTGATCGATGGGCAGGCCCGCGAGGGCCGGGTTGGGCGCGGCCTCCAGCAGGACCGCCGCGCAGCCGAGGACCACCACGAGGGTGGCCATGACGGCGAAGATCACGGCGGCATGGCGACGCCGATTGACCATGCGGCCGAACATCCAGACGCAGGCCATGGGGATGAGGATGAGGGTGGCGAACTCCAGCGCACCCGTGAAAAACGTAGGGTTTTCAAAGGGATGTGTGCTGTTGGGGCCGAAGAAGCCGCCCCCGTTGGTGCCGAGTTGCTTGATGGCCACCAGGGCCGCCACTGGCCCGCGGGCGATCATCTGGACGCCGCCCTCGAGGGCGTGCGCCATCGCCGCGCCCTCAAAGGTCATGGGCATGCCGCTGCACAACAGCACCACGGCCACCGCCAGGGACAGCGGCACGAGGCACAGCACCACCACCCGCAGCGTGTCGCGCAGGTAGGCCCCCGCGGGCTGGCCCACCAACAAGCGGGCCATGGCGGCCAGGGCGGCGATGCCGGTGGCGGCGGAGACGAATTGCAGCCACGTCATGGAGAAGAGCTGGGTGAAGTAGGAGAGCGCCTGCTCCCCGGCGTAGTGCTGCTGGTTGGTATTGGTGGTGAACGACACCGCGGTGTGGAAGGCCAGATCGGGCGCCAGGCCCACCTTGCCATCGGGGTTGAGCGGAAGGGCGTGCTGAGCGACCAGCACCAGGTAGCCGACCGCGAAGAGCAGCACGTTGAACCCCAGGAGCGACCGCGCATAGCGCTTCCAGTCACCCTCCACCAGGGCCTTCGGGCCCAGCACCCGGCCGATGAGGCGGTCCAGTCGGCCGTGGCCGACGGGCTGCACCACCCACGCGAGGTAGCGGCCGAGGGGCCAGGACACCCCCGCCGTCGCCGCCAGGATCAATAGACCGTAGAGCAGGTTCATCAGAACTTCTCCGGGCGGATCAGGGCCACCAACAGGTAAACGAAAACAACCGCACTGACGGCGGCGGCCAGGAGGGTCATGGCTTCACACCCGGTCCAGCAGGTGGGTCAGCGCCCAGGTGGCGGCGAAGAAGCCGACCCCGAGGGCCAGATAGCCGAAGGTTGCAAGCATGATGGCTCCTCAATGCGTTCAGGACGGGGCAGGGCCATCGCAATAGGCGTGCCGGCCAGTAAATCCTTAAGAATCAAGGTGTTCGAGAACGTGGGGCCGTGCGATTTGAAAGGTCGGGCGGGTCGGCGGCTTGCAAAGTGCAACGCCGAGTGGGCGGCCCGCGGTGATGGAGGTCCGCGAGAGGGCAGGCAGGTGTGGGGTGATCTCGGATCGGGCAGCGGCAGGGCGGGCGCTGAGCCCACCCAAGGGGGATCAGGTCTGCCAGGGGGCACGCCTGCCTCAGGCGTGGGGTGATCGCGGGCCGCCAGAGGGCAGGGCTGCCTCAGGCGTGGGGTGATCACGAGTCCCCCAGGGGGCAGGGCTGCCTCAGGCGTGGGGTGATCGCGGGCCGCCAGAGGGCACGCCTGCCTCAGGCGTGGGGTGATCGCGGGCCGCCAGAGGGCAGGGCTGCCTCAGGCGTGGGGTGATCGCGGGCGCGCAGGCCGGGTGATCAGCGCGCGACGATCCAGAGCCGGAGCCGCTCGATCTCCCAGTCGGCCCAGAAGCCACCGCCCAGGGGCATGCGGCTGCCGGCGCCACCCACGTCGCGCTGGGTGCCGCGGAGCTTGTGGTACAGGTAGCTCATGTCCGGGTTGCCCGGCTCGATGCGATCGAGGGCAGGGGCTTGGCCGGAGCGCACGTTGACCGTGTTGGTCTGGAAGTCCGGGCGCAGCACGAGGCCGCCAGCGCCGCCGTGGCAGCCCGCGCAGATGCGGTCGAAGCGACCCTGCAACTCCGCGGTTGTATAGGGGAAACCCTCGTCCACGCGGTCATCGCAGTCGTCATCGTTGCCGTTTTGCAGCTCGTCCGCGGGCATGCGCGGCATGCACGTGTCGCGCACCTGGCCGGCGTCGCAGATGCGCTGGCCCTGGCCCGCGCAGGCGCCCATGCCACAGGCGGTGGCCTGGACCATGTGGCCTTCGTCGGTGCGACCGTCGCAGTCGTTGTCGAGGCCGTCGCACAGATCGTTGGCCCCCGGCGCCCGCGGCGTGCAGGTGTCGATCTCGCGGCCCTGCTGGCAGACGGTCACGCCCTCGGCGGCGCAGGCGCCCTGGCCGCAGGCGGTCATCATGCCCACGAAGTCCTCGTCGGTGCGGCCATCGCAGTCGTCGTCCACACCGTTGCAGAGGTCGACGTTCTGGGGGAGCACCTGGCCGTTGCAGGCACCAAAGGCCCCGTTGGCGCACTGGTGAGTGCCGCCGCGGCAGGCCCCCACGCCGCGGGTGGCGGGATCGCCGTCGTAGCAGGGCTCGTTGAGCTGGTCGGTGACACCGTCGCAGTTGTCATCCACGCCGTTGCAGGTCTCGGCGGCGGGCTCCACTGCGCCCTCGCAAGGGCCGAAGGCGCCGCCCATGCAGCGCTGCATGCCCGGCGCGCAGGCGCCCACATCGCTGCCACAGGCCTGCAGGTCGCCAGCCATGCAGCCGCAGGCCTCGTCCACCGCGCCGTCGCAGTCGTTGTCGAGGCCGTCGCCGCAGGTATCGGCAGCGGCGGGCAGGTGCTGGCCCTCGCAAGCGCCGGGCGCCCCGGCCACACAGCTGCGCTGGCCGGCCACGCAGGTGCCCCGGCCCTCGGTGCCGTCGGGGCCCTCGTAGCAGTGCACCGCAGGCAGCGCTTCGTCGGTGAGGCCGTCGCAGTCGTTGTCGGTGTCGTCGCAGGCCTCGGGCGCGGGGCCGGTGGCCCCCATGCAGGCGCCGAAAGCATTGCCCTGGCACGTCTGCACACCCGCCGCGCAGGCCCCGATGTCGCTGCCACAGGGCTGCATGTCGCCCGCCTGGCAAACACACGTCTCGTCGATGGCGCCGTCGCAGTTGTTGTCGATGCCGTCGCCGCAGCGATCGTCGGCG
>Ga0075163_10012804_pt1 | contig 10916 bp, 10 predicted proteins | sample JI1023141ADNA_FD_71478 | JGI IMG/M metagenome (GOLD analysis project Ga0075163, IMG submission 71478) | Wastewater effluent complex algal communities from Wisconsin, to seasonally profile nutrient transformation and Carbon sequestration -... | ecosystem: Engineered > WWTP > Effluent > Algae...
TAATTTTAATATATTTTAATCAATTTATTAAATACCACAAAATATTGTTAACAATTTTATAAAGTATTCCAAAATCAGAGTTACTCTTCGATTTAGCCTTAAGGACTTGGTTCTAAATCTTAATCTAATATCTATCCTCCACTATCATCGCTTTTTTATTATTAATTCTATGTTGGTATTTCAATATTTTATTAAATTTTTTAGCCAATTTTGAATAAAACTTTCATTACAGCGTCTTAATCAATTAACTATGAGTCATAATTTTGTTTTTTATCTTTACCTTTACTCTCACTTTTTGTGATAAATATTTAATTTTGAGAGTTTGAGTAGTTATTTTGCTTTTTTATTTATGATTAAATATCTTCTTCATTAATAAATTTTTTTCCTTTTATTTCTATATCCATTACATAAATTATTTCAAGTTTTGAATTTAATTTTTTTTTCAAAAATTTTTACAGCTTCGTTTTTGCATCAGTGAATGCTTTTATTGCCAATAATTTTTAATTTAAATAGCCCATCACAATTCTTTACTTAAGTGTTGCAAGCTTAAATGGTTCAAGATATTTTAAAACTTTATTTAGTTGATTTTTGTCTGAATATACGACAAAAACTCGACTAAATTACCATACACGTTTCTTACTATTAAAATTCATTTGAATTCCTGAATGGATCATGGCGGTTTAATGTGGAACGATTTGATTCTTTATAAGGCAGTTCGTTATTTTCTTATATTTTCTTATAAATTTCTCATATGTATTTCTCTTATTTTTACCAATTTCTACAAATTTTAGATGTGTAAGGTCATATTATTAAATATTAAAATGTTTTGATGTGCCTTAGACTTAGACAAGAGGATCGCGAATAATTGATTATTATGTCATACTACTTTGATCTGACTAAAATATAAATTTTGACTCAGCAGCATTAATAATTGCAATTATTAAAAACAATTTTACCAGAATTTTTAACTGATGATTTAATCGACAGCAATATTATTAGATTTTCATATCTTTATAAATCTTATATTATGCCAAAGGTATTTAAATTGCAAACTTAATAAGTTTTATCAAACAAAGGTAAACAAATATTTTATTTTTCCATTTATTAATCCTCTTTAGATATAAATTAAATCTATGATTTTAATCAAATATCGAATATTTATTAAAATTAAGATTAATTCCATATATAAACATGAAATACAGTTAAAATAAAATCTTCAAAATTATAATTCCTTATTAAATATTCTTGTTGTATTTGAATTAAAAATTTATAAAATAAGCTAATGTAGTCTATAAATCAAATTAGATTAAAATTAGTAACGAAATCTGCCATCATTAATTAAAATCTTGAATAACTTGAATAAGCTGCCTTTATAAATCTTAGATTTAGTTTTAAATCTCACTTAAAGGTTTTTGTTATCTTTAACCATCGCTAATGTAATAACTTCTTTTTCGTATTCGACTTTTTTTAGAACAAATAGAATCTTTTCCCTTTTTCTAAGAATCAATTTTATATTTTAATTCTGAAATAATCTAATTTTTTTCACTGATAGCCTTCTTTAATGTATTTATTTAAGCTTAAGCTTAATTATCTCTTTAATTCATCTGAGAACTTATTTAGTTTATCCTTCCCTTTAAGTTATTACATTGTTATTTTAATTTTAAAATATTTTAATTAAAAGCCAATGTCAATTTTCTCTTTTATAATTTTTATTTTTCTAATTCTTCTTTTAATTTAGTCATTTTATTTTATAATTATGTATTTTTATTCCTTATAGTATTAATTTGCCCTAATTCAAATTTTAAATCAAATTAAAACTCAGAGTTGGGATCTGCAGATTAATAAGCTTTGATATTTTTCTTTATAAATTCAAGAAATTTATTTATACAGCTTTGAAATTACTATGCTTTTTGACATTTAGCAATAGCTTCTGCAACTTTCTTAAAGCTTTGTATGAAAAGACCTCTTTATTATTATACTTTTTTTAGTGAAAGATTGACTTGATTATTTCTATTTTAAGAAAATTTAGCACTTTATTTTATTCTATTTATTTCCCTTCTTTATGAAAAAATTACTAAATTGATTTCTTTATTTCGAATTATAATTGTTTATTCGCTATTTGCTCATGAGAGAGTTTTTTAATAAGTTCTCTTTGTTTTTACTAATGTTTTCTATTCTGTAACTGAGAAATTTAAAAATTATCTTTTAACTACTTATTTTTTAGTTGAAGCTGTCTTAAGTCCTTTTTATATGTTTCCACATATTATGACAATCTAATTAATATTGTTGAATACCTTTGAATTTATTAACGATTTGCTTATTCTTCATTGTTATTAAAATTCAGATCGCTTGGCTCATCTAATATACTTGATTCGTCACTTTTTAAATTATCACCATATTTTATCTATTTAAGATATACAATACAGATTAATTAAGAGTATATAAATTGTTAGACGTGCCTTTTGCTTTCGCTGCCATTGATTTGCTGTTAATATTTCAATATATATTTTATAATCAGAAATGATTCTACTCGAACAATACGAGCTGTTGAAGGCTCATGGTGACCACTCGATTTCAGTTGGATTTGGTTCTTATGGGCAAGTTAAATTAGCAGTAGATAAAAAAACAGGAAAAAATGTTGCAGTAAAAATAGTAAAAATTTTGTTATATAAGGTGCACAAGCTCGCCAAAAACTAGGTTATTTTCCATCAATAGTTATATCACTAGAATATCATTCAATTGCTTGGGCATTATATTGATAAGTAACGTGAGATTACTTATATGATTCTAGAATATGCTGATGGAGGGACACTGTTTGAAAAAGTTAGAAACTAGACTTTAAATAAAAACGAAGTAAAATCTTACTTTAAAGATGTTTGCGAAGCTGTTTCTTATTTACATTAAAATTAAATTATGCATAGGGACATTAAAGTACCAATAAAATATATAAAGCCGGAAAATATTCTTTTGACAGGTAAAGGACATGCTAAACTGTGCGATTTTGGATTTGCGGCCATCCTTGGATAGCGAAAAACACTTTGTGGAACTTATTAATATATGTCACCTTAAATGATTCAAAATAAACCTTATGATTACAAAATCGATATCTGGGCATTAGGAATTTTACTCTTTGAGTTAATTGCAGGTCGCGCTCCATTCAAAGGAAACTCACCTTAATAAGTTTTAGATCAGATGAAAACAAAAATATTTTTTAGTTAGCGATTTAGTATTTGTCATATAATTTAGCAACCTAGGAAATCGATTTAATAAAATCTATATTAAGGGTTACACCAAGTAAAAGACCCACAATTGATTAGATTCTACAACATCCTTACTTTAAATAATAAGATACAGCTTCAACAAAGGATTCTGAAGCTCCAATGAAATAACAACTAAAAGAGTAAAAATCAAATTTTTTAATAAAAAATAGAGCTGATAATACATATAATCCTAATAATATGGCCAAACCTCAACAAAATTCATATCCTTTTTATATTCCAAAACATGTCCAACAACTACATCAACCAGTCATCCAAGGTATTAATCTAGATAAAAGTTCAAGTTCTAAATAGCCTATTACTAGACCTATTAGTAATATGGTATATGTGCCATTAACGCCTCATTTTTAAGGGAAACAACTTGGATTTTCCAATATTGGAGCTCCTAATCTAGGAAACTTTAATAATGCTAGTTTTTCAAATATTCAACCTCCACATTTTAGAAAAAGTTGAGCAAAATATTTTGATATTGTTTATATATTAATTATTGGAAAAATCATTAATTTTAAAGTCAAAAAACTCCTTAGCTACTAAGTAGCTAGGAAGCTTTTTTTTATTTATTTTGATTTTGGTAATAATTGTAACTTTCATCTCCACTTAATTTTGTTGATTTATTTCTTTAACTAGCCTTTAATCCTAGGTTTTAAGACATGAAAAGCTTTTTAAATTATTGTCTTAATTTAACCCTATCATTTATTGTCATTTTTTATTCAGATGTTGAGTTTTAAGTATTTTTTATATGATTATTATCGCGATTTTTTTTGCCCTTCAATGCTTTAACTAATTTCTTATTGTTTTTTGTTTAGCTAAATGAAACATCTCTTTTCCATATGTAATTGGGGTCTTCTGGGTTTTTTTTAACAGCCTTAAGACAAATCGTTTTTTTTTTCTTAAAGTTAGGTTGTAGCTGAAAATTTTCGATTTAGCCACTTGAACTTCTTTATCTTTATTTTTTCTTAAATAAATTGTTTTATGCTTTGGATTATTAGTTCTTGGTTAAAGTGTTCTAGATTTTATTTTAATCAGTCTTAGGTTTATAAACTATTTCTTCTTATTATTATTATTCAAAAAGTTTATTAAAATCTTTTTAAAACTAATCTCGATTTAGTTATTTTTGTTTATGATAATAATAAATATTTGCTCCATCTTCAATTTACGAATGTTAAAAAGTAGAGTTTTAGTCTAACTTTCGACCACTTTCAACTAGTGTAATTTATTTTTGAAAGAGGCAACGCTAAACAAAGTTGCATATTTTCTAATCTTCTTTTACTGTATATTAATTTGCTTTTGCAATAGATCCTTCGCTTGTAATCTCTTGAAAAGATAGCTTGAGTTATTTAAAATGATATTTTTTAATATCATGTATGTGAATAATGCTACCTTATGTCATTTGCAAAATAGAATCTTCATTATATGTATATTTTTGTGCTGAATAATACAATATTTGAAACTATTTCGGAATAGAAAATTAAGATTACGCTATTTTCATAATTTCCTTAACTGTGATTTTATTTGGAATTACTATTTTTTTACCAAACTTGTTGGCTCGACGAAGATATACGCTAATTTATTTCCAAGGAATTTACTCTAGATAATTCGAGGTGTTGAAAACTTTTGTTTGTTATTTATGCTCCAACATCGAAAGATAACTATTAATAATCTTTGTTTTAATTTTATTACCATTATTATTAATAATCTTGGATATTTTTTGGAAGCCGTAACTAAAATCATTGATATTTTATCGAAATTAACATTTTTTATAGATTGAAATCGAAAGTACTAGTTTGTTTGATAAAAAGTAAATAGAAATAAACATTTATATTTATAGATCATCTTCTGACAACACGGCTGAAATGTTGCTCATCAAGAGGTTGATCGACTCGAACAGTTTCATAAACTTTAAATGATGCATATCTATTAGGATTGAATTCTACTGGTCTTTGAGTGAATACTCTTCCTCTTCTCTTCTCTTATTCATATTGACGAATCTATTATAAGTGATTAATTTACAAGTTGGGAAGTTTGAGCAGCATTACCATCAATAACACGTGTTGGCAAAAAGTCTGATTTAACAACATAGTTTGGAATAAATGCGTTGATTGTTTGTCCTTGATATGACATTTTTTTAATTGATGGTGAATAAAATAAATATATAAATCTTGTTTTACTTTATTTATTAATGCTCAAATAACAATATAAGCAATTTTAAATTTCTTATTTTATGTTTAAAAAATAACTTAAGATTTATGTATCTATCATAAATTCAAATATTTTGTTTTAAAATTCCTTGACTTGAATTTTTTGAATTTTAAATTTGATTTGACAGGCTTTGAAATAAATATCTTCACTTAAATTGATTTTTATTTTTATTTAATTTTAAAATTTATACTGATTTAGAGCTCATTATATAAAATATTTATTAAAAAATTATATTTAATACTTAATTGTTTTAAGAATTTATAAAAATTTTAGATATTCATCAATGAGTACAAGAAAAGATGACAATAGATTTTATTACAAGACTCCTGATAAAAAGATTAGCCAGATATAATAACCAGTTGCTCCCTATAAGAAAAAACTTAGAAAATATGCTCGTACTAAAAAAATTAAAGATGATAAAGTTTCTGATTTAATGCTTTTTGATTCATCTAAAAAACATTTTTATCGCTACTCAGTTTTTATTGATTAATAAATTGGAATAGATTCATAATCTCAACAAATTCTTATGAGGTCAGAAATGGATGAAGACTGTTAAAGCTCTGATTAAATTATTTCAGATGGATTAAATAAAGCTTTGAATGCATTAAAAACAGCGATTTTAATGACTAAGAAAAAATGAAGAAACTATTAAGTTTGATTAAATTTTTAATTTTACATCATAAAAAATTTACTTATAATATTGCAAAAATACCGAAAATTAACTATAAGGAGGTATTAATATTTTTAAAATTTAAATATAAGCAGGGATTTAATAATTAATTAATATGTCAAATCGATATTACGATCGAAAGAAAAATTATAGTAGAAGTCGAAGCTGGAGTAATAGCAGAGATAGAAACAGAGAAAGGGATAGAGATAGAGATAAAAGATAAAAATAGAGATAGCGCTAACGATAACGATAACATGAAAGATAAAGAGAAAGATAAAGGTAAAGATAGCGATAAAGATAAAGATAACGCGAGAGAGAACGTTAAAAATAACGAAATCGGAATAGGCAAAAAGATGATTATAAACGCAATTACTAATAAAGATAAGATCGTGATCGAAGAGATTACCACCATCCTTAAACACATATAAGTATTGATTGGAAGTTTAAAAAGTAAAATAAGTATAAAAATCGTAAATCACGCTCATAATCATCTTCATCTTCTTCGTCTTAGTATTCAAGTTCTGATTCACGCTCAAGATCAAGGTCAAGATCAAAAAATAATCATCGACGTGATTCCAAAAGAGATTAGAAACGGCGAAGCCAATAAAGGAATAGATCAAAATAAAAATATATTTCTTAAAGCCGAAGCAAAAGCAAAAGTGGAAGAAAAAAATAATATTATGATCATAAAAGAGATTATAAAGATTAAAGATATAAAGATTACAAAAAATATTAATCAAAAGATAATAAATTATAGTCTTATCCTTACCATTTAAAATAGCAAAAATAATAAGAATATAAAAAATAATATAACACTCAGAATTATTATCATAAAAAAAACAATTAAATAACAATTGATAATAAATTTTAAGTAGATGTTAATAAAAAATAAAAACTACAGATAATTAAATAAAGTTAAAAAGTGTAAAGCTATGCATTTGATAGAAAAATTTAAAAAGCTACTTTTTAAGCTAATAATAAAAATAGAATAAATGAAGACAAAACTAAGCATAAGTATAACACATTTATAAATGCTCAATAAAAATAGAAATAGTTTAAATAAAAATTAGTTGAAGTTAAAGAATAAAAATAGAAAAAAGTTTAAATTTAAATAATCAAAAAAGACAAGATTGAAGAAAAAGTTGTTTCAAGAAATAATTATAATTTCCCAAAACCACAGTCAGCTTTTCCAATGCCAATTAAACGTTATGAATCAGATAAAGTTTAGAACCCATCGCTTAACGTAGAAAAATAAAAGACTTCTAAAGCCCTATAACTTGTAAAATATTGTTAATTTAGATTAATTAGGCGAAAAAAAATTTAGAAGTCAGCCCATTTATACCGAACTTTTTAATACTTGATTCATATAGAACAATGAAAAAATTCAATGCTTAAACATTAGACTCCATTATAACTTCTTCAATAAATAAAGATTTTGAAATAAATTTAGAAAAAAATAAACAATCTGTCTTCAATAAATAAATTACTATATTATAATAAAGACAAAATGCTAGAATTTGTATACCATCAACGCCAAATGACGAATAACTATCCTTAAGAACTTAATTGGATTCATTAAAAGTTTCTATGATGAATTTAAATCATCTGTTTAGACAACTGCATGTTGTTAATTGATATTTATTGTTATTGCAGTTTATATATATATCTTTAAAATCTTGTATAAAGTCGAATAAATTAAAATAAATTCAGGAAATTTATCAAGAACAAAGATTCAACTTGTTTAAGTTAATTGTCGAGGAATATTATTTTACTGCTTCTAATCACCTTCTTATTATTATTAATCAGAAAAACTACTAGTTTCCATGTAATTTATTCCTATTTTTTTATATATAATTCGACCTGATATAAGGCTTACTTCTGTGCAAATATTTAAGGAAGCATGATAAATTTATTTGAATATTGAAAGGATTGTGTTAATGGATTATTTTAGAATATTTTTACCTAATTTTAATTTTGCATAATTAGAGTTTTCTATCTTTTTATTTATCATTTTTCGAATTTTTTACACAAATTTAGCAACAGGCGATAAAAATACGAAGCCAAAGCTAAAAATAAAATGAGTAACTTTATTTAACTCTTTTTTTAAATACTTCAACTTTTAAATTGATTTGAAAATTGTTGTATTGTTAATATTAGATTGGCTTTTTGGTTTAGATACTTTGATTTAAATATAATTTCCTACTTTTAAAATAGTCTTAATCACATTTCTTTAAATAAATTTAATTCCTAATATTATTTTTTTACCAATCTATTTAATTATTAAGTTTTATTTATCTGTATTAATTAGAGGTTATTTTTCAACGTATGGACAATGCTAAAAAATGAGAGATTAAAATTATAATTCATGAATTGCTGTATCAAATTTTTATAAAATAGCAACATTTTTAATAATTTTTTCAAAAATTTCAACAGTTTCTTAATTTTAAGAAATAGACAAAGCATATAAACCTGGTCCAAAATGACTAAACAAATAAGATATTGAATCCTTGTGTTGAATTTGAACAAATTTTACTGATTTACTTAAACTATAATAAAAATTATTTAGAATCATAAAATAGTTCAAATTACCACCAACAACTTTTACTATTTGTAGAGTCCCTTTTGCAAAATTTGTTTTTTATTTTGATAGTAATTTATGCAATGTAACATCATTTAATTCAATTAAAATAAAATGTTGATCTTAATGATTTTCAGTTTCCATAAATTATTTTTTTTTTGCCGATTAATTATTATATAATTTAAATAAATTGAGTAAAGCTACAATACAAGACGGAAATTACAGTTTTTTTATTAGCGTATTTTATTATCAATTCTTATGACAATAATAAAATTTAAATAAATGAGCCAATTTTAATTCACTAGATTAATTATTTATTTAATAAAATTGAATAAAAAATATTCTATTTAAATCAACCTTTTGTTTTGCTAATATTGTTTTATTGTGATTGTTTTCTGATTGGATCTGATGTTTTAGCTATCTTATTATCATTTTTGGTCATTAATTATGTTTTTGGTTTAAGTCGACCACCTTAACGAGTATGACTGTTAGGTTCATACTTTTAATCAAAGAAAATACAACCTTATTACATTTTAAGCTTAATTAACAAATACTTACATTTGTAGAAAGATCACCATTTCGACCAATTTTCTAGATACGATTATTTCTAGTATTTACGGATTACCTATCTCTTATTGATTTATTATCGGAGTCAGAGTATTAGTAAATATGCTTCATGCGGTGTTCATCTGGTGTCTAAGTTTCTTGAAACATGTAATATAATAATTCAATTATAAAAAAAACATAAATTCAATTATAAAAAAATGGATATAATTATAAAAATAATTTTTTCATTACCTTCCTAGACTTTTTTCTTTAGGTGGTAGTTTTTTCTTAAAAATTAAGCTTCTTGGTAAAATTTTTTCTCCTTGATCTTGTAATGATTTTGTAAAAATAGTATTCGGTTTTCTTTCAATCTTGGTTGATAGCATGCTATTAACATCTGAAATTTAACCATCATCACTTTTTAAATTATAAGAGCTCATACATTCAACATCCTTTCGATATCCTTAAGGTTTTAGTAGCTATTTTTAAGCAATCATTTTTTTCAAAAATTTTATGCTTTATTCTAGGCTTTTTATTGTTTTTTATAGTTAATTACACTTTCTTTCCATTTTAACTTTATCTTGCGAAATCTTTCTGATATGCTCAGACATAAATTTTAACTATTTTTGGCTTGTTTAATACACACCATATAGTTTTCCATATCTATTTTCTATTTCTTGTGAAAATAAAACTAATTAATTATATTTTTAATGCGCTTGAACTGTAGCTTAGATCATGCTTGTGATAAATTCAAAGGTTTTGGTACTTTACGTTGAAATTTTTTACATAATTTGTTCTTATAAAATAGATAGTGAATCAGGGACATGATCTAATTTGCAGTTTTGTTATTGAAGTTTCTTTAGCTAAGCTATTTCATTTAATAAATTATTCTAGAGTCTTTTAGAATTTTCCTTGAGGTTAGGTGTTTGAATAAATTAACGAATATTCTCTAATTATATCGATTTGTACATAAATAGATTAGTTACTCTCATCTGGCAATGGATTTTGATTAATATTATTCTCTAGATCGAAAGAAACTTAGAAAGGAACTTATATCTAGTTAGGCTTATTTTTCTTAAATTATTATTTTATCTTTTATAGCTAGTCTTCTAGCTATTTACATCTACTATTAAGTTAATCTTCTTTAATTTTAAATTTTCGATCTTTATTTTTTAGTTTTTCTTCATAAAAGTTTTTAAGTTATTGAATTTATTCTTTGTATAGATTTTATATTTGTCTGCATAAAAATTAGACTGTACATAACTTGCATAAATGACTTATGAGCTTTTTATTTTAATTTTGGAATAGTATCACATGCGCAATTACTAACCATTTGGTCAGTTATTGTGGACTGATCACATTTTTATAAACGAGGTGAATTAAATAAACTTCTCGATTGAGAAAAATTTAAATTATTGCTAAATCCATCTGGATGTGTTTCGACACTATCTCCGAGCAGCTTCTCATTTTTATTCATTATTTAAGTTTGCATTAATAATAACATTCTTATAACATAACAACGCTATTGTCATTTTGAAGTTTCTTATATAAATAATAAAATTGCTCAGTAAATTAAAATTAAATATTTATCAAAAGTTTTTCATTTGTATCTACTCATTAAAGTTAGTTATACATTTTCAATATC
>Ga0075163_10012805_pt1 | contig 10915 bp, 10 predicted proteins | sample JI1023141ADNA_FD_71478 | JGI IMG/M metagenome (GOLD analysis project Ga0075163, IMG submission 71478) | Wastewater effluent complex algal communities from Wisconsin, to seasonally profile nutrient transformation and Carbon sequestration -... | ecosystem: Engineered > WWTP > Effluent > Algae...
AGTAACCCCAGCAGGTAATGAAATGGCAATGAATCCAGATAGGAGACTAACCCCAGAACGCCAACAAACATTACAGACCAAAGCAGAAGAAGTAATACAATTGATACAAACCAAAGCGTTAAGCCTAAGGAAAGCAGCTATAAAGGTTGATATGCCTATGAATACCTTGTTGAGGTATATCGAACAAGACACCAGGCTTTTAGATCAATACACATGTGCAATGGCGATAAGAAACGATCTAAAAGCGGAAAGAATCATTAAATTAGCCCACAACAGAAGTAATGATTTTTATACAGATAAAGACGGCAATATAAAACCAAACCCAGTTGCAGTTCAAAGGGATAGATTGATAATCGACTCTGAAAAGTGGTTGTTAAGCAAACTAGCACCGAAGAAGTACGGTGATAGGTTGCAAATTGATGCGGATATAAAGACAAGCGCACCTTTAAACATGGAGCAAGTCAACCAGATACTAGCGGAACTCGATAAGGGGACTATCGATATAGATCATACACAAGGATAACAGCTGTAAAGGTTAACCGACAGAGCGAATAACCCTGCAGAAGGTGCAAGCGGAGGCGTACCAAAGAAACAAACTTTTGAAAGGGCGAAGGGGGAGGCGTTATAAACACCAAAATAATTTTTTTCAATTTTTGGTTATATCTTTTTCTGCATTAATATTTTTTATGAATATCAAAATAGAGATTAATATTTTTTATAGAAATAGCAGTGTATTTAATATTTTTTTTATTATATTTGCATTTTTACTTTACTAAGAATAGTAAGGGAATATTTCTATTGAGTAAATTGGTCTTATTAAAAATTTTTTTTTATAAATTTACATTAAATATTTTTTTATGGTTCTAAGTCCTTTACAAGTGTTACAAGCTAGGCTAATGAGTGATAGTTTGTTATTTACTAAATATTTTTTCAAAAAACGTTTTAATAGGGGGTTTGTTGTCAATAGTCACCATGAGATTATATGTAAGGCTATGGATAGGATATTACGTGGTGATTTAAAGAGGGTTTGTATAAGTATAGCTCCTAGATATGGTAAGACAGAGTTGGCTGTTAAGAATTTTATAGCATTGGGATTGGCACATAACCCGAGTAGTAAGTTTATACATTTGAGTTATAGTGGTAGTTTAGCGGAGGATAATAGTGAGAGTGTAAGGGATTTTATAGATAGTGAGGATTACAATCAAATATTTCCTTATGTTCAGTTGAGTAAGAGTAGCGCTAGTAAGAGCAAGTGGGCGACTACGGCAGGTGGGGGTGTTTATGCTACTGCAACAGGAGGTCAGATAACGGGATTTGGTGCAGGAGAGGTAGATAGGGATATATTGGGTGCGATGCCTGATGAAAAGAGGAATATATTTGCTGGAGCTATTATTATTGATGATGCTTTAAAGCCTGATGATGCTTTGAGTGATTTAAAGAGGCAAAGGGTAAACGAGAGGTTTGAGAATACGATAAGGTCTAGGACAAATAGTAGGGACACACCAATTATTGTAATAGGGCAAAGGTTACATAGTAATGATTTAATAGGGTATTTAAAGGAAACAGAGGAAAATAAGTGGGAGTTTATAGATATACCGTGTATTACTGTTGATGAGTTTGGGGTTGAGCATGCGTTGTGGGAATTTAAGCAAACATTGGAGGAGTTGAACAATATTCGGCAGATTGACGAGAATGTATTTGAAACGCAGTATCAGCAGAATCCACAGGACTTAAAAGGGAAGTTATTGCCATTACAGAGTTTAAAGTTTTGGAATTTCAGTAATATTCCGTTTGATAGTATAGTTTGGAAGTTTGCAGTTGGTGATCCAGCGAATGTGGGTGGAGATTATTACAGTATTCCGTTTATGCATGTTGCTATAATAGAGGGTAGGTTGTTGTGTTTTGTAAAAGCTGTAGTTCATAGTAAGGAGGGTATAGAGATAGTAAATGATAGGATGATAGACAAAACAAGGGAACATTTTATAGAGGAAGTATTTTTGGAAGTAAATGGGATAGGAGCTGCTGCATTTATGTTGTTAAAGAGGGATTTGAGTAATACGACTAAGGTAAAGCCGTTTACGGTAACAATACCAAAAGAGGCAAGGATATTATCAAACAGTGAGTTTATAAAGAATCATTTTGTGTTTGATGAAAGGTATAAGGAGGATGTTGAATATTCGAGATTTATCAATCATGTTTGTGGTTATGATAGGGAAAGTAGTAATGCGCATAAAAAGGATGCGATTGATAGTTTGGCAAGTGCTGCTAACATATTGAAGATAAAATATAAAAATTTGTTATTTGGTTAATTAATTTTATATATTTGTAGCAATAATTTTTTTATAATTAAACAATATTGAATGGCTTGGTCTTTATTTGGTAAAAAAAATAGTTCCCCAAAAGGGTATGCCGAGTTGCAGAATGATGGTGCTTGGTTAAGTTATTTTAATCAGTATTTACAAAATGCGAATGGCGATAGGCTTATAAAGTTTGACCAAGAGAGAGCTTATGAGTTGGCTAATACCATAGCTGAAATATTTATACCAATTGATGCGATAGCCGAAAGATGTGCTAATATTAAGTATGATATTGTAAACAAGCAAACCCAAGAGATAATTACACCTACAGGGAATCTAAAAAGGTTATTAGATAGTCCTAATCCATTAGACAAGTTAAGTGATATTATTTATCAAGATGTATTTAGTAGGTTAAGTGATGGGAATAGTTATTTTTACACAAAGACTGCTGAAAGTATAGTAAATCCAACTTATGATAATATTAGTAATATTTGGGTATTACGACCTAATTTAACAAAGCCTGTATTAAAAAAGAGTATATCTAATCCTTTTTTAATGAAAACAATAGGAGATATTGTTGATTATTATAAAACGTTCTTTTTTTACGAGCATAGGTTACAACCAAGATATATACTTCATAATACTGCTTTAGGTATTACACAAAGTGGAACAGGAAAAAGTCCTTTGTTTGCTTGCGAGAAAAATATAAATAACATATTGGCTGTTTACCAAGCGAGGTACAATGTGTATGCAAAGAATGGGAATGCAGGGATATTAGCTAAAGCACCAGTTGGAGGAGGTGGTGCGAGTTTGCAAGAAGCTATTGATCCAATTACTAGAGATACGATTCTAAAAGACTTACAAGACAGAAATGGGTTGATAGGTGACAAAAATTTTATAGGAATGTCAAGCGTGCCATTACAGTTTATAAAAACTTTGGGTACTATAAAAGAATTAGAGCCATTTGATGAAACATTAGAGAATGCTATTAAGATAGCAGGTGTATTTGGGGTAAACAAAGAGTTGATACCAAAGAAAGATAATGCTACTTTTAGTAATCAGATGATAGCTGAAAAGAGTTTTTGGCAAAACGTAGTTAAAGGAACTGCTTTTGATGTGGCTAAAACATTAAATAAAGTATTTTATTTGCCAGAGGAATGGAGTTTTGAACCTAATTTTAGTGGTATTGAAGCATTGCAAGAGGATAAAAAAGCAGGATTTGAGGCAGATAGTTTAATGATTGATAATTTAGACAAATTAAAAGCTAACGGTATAGATATGGACGAAGCATATTTAAAAATTCAAGAAAGGTACAATGGAAAATAAAATAAAAGAATTTAAGGCACAAAGGGATTTATTTAAAAATCCAGTATCTACATTATTAGATGCTAGTCGTGCAAAGCTAGAAATAACAGAAGATAGAAAAGTAAAAGGTTATGCTATTGTTTGGGGGAGTAAGAATGACTATAATGAAATTGTGCTTAAGGGCGCAACATTAAATAGTCTTAATGCTAGAGGAGTAGGAAGCTCCAGTGGAAATCCTATTTTAGTTTTAAACCAACATAGACAAACAGAACCTTTATGTAGACCTACGGTATTGCAAGAGGATGATTATGGTTTGTATTTTGAAGGAGATATAATTGAAGGTGTTGAATATGCAAACAACGTAGTAAATCAAGTCAATCAAGGCGTTTTAAGGCAATTGTCTTATGGTTTTAACTATATATGGGATAAAACAGAATATGACGCTACAAACGATGCTTATATTCTTAAAGAAATAAAATTAGGTGAAATTTCATTAGTAACATTTTCTAGTGATGAAAATGCGCAATTAAGAAGTTTTAATCAATTACAAGAAAGAGCTGTATTAGATAAATTTAGTGCAGAACAAATAAACGATTTACACAATCTTTTAGCAACAAGAGCCGTGACGAACACTCCTAAAACAGAAGATGTTGTAGAGACAAACAAAGGTAAAGTAACAATTTTTTAAAAAAACAACAACAATGGAAGCATTAAATTTAAGAAGTGCCTTAGAAAAAGGCGGTGCTATTTTGGATGAGAACCAAATAAAGTTTGTTTCGGCTATTGAAAACGAAATGAATGAGAGAGCAAAAAAACAAGAAGAAGCTTATTCGAAATCTTTAACCGAAGCGTTAAGAAGCGTTTTAGGTGCGCAAGAGAAAAACGAAAAAGGAGAAACAGTAACAGTTGCAGAGCAATTGCGTAACCTTGCGGAAGGATTAGAGAAAGTTGAAAAAAATAATGTTAGACAAATTTCTAACTTAGAGAAATTTCAACTTCGTAAAATGGTAAGAGAGCAACACAATGATATTGTAGATGCTATTAGAAATGGTAAAGATTTAGAAATTACTTTTAATGCAAAACGTGCTGCTGCAATTTATACTGCTAGTACTGCAGTTGCAAATGATACAGGTGTATTATTGCCATTAAACGAAAACTACGAGTTTGAAAGTGAAATTTCTAAAATTCGTTATCCAGAGAATTTTATATTAGATGTTATTTCTAACAGACAAGTTGCAAAAGTTCCTCAACAAATTATTAAAAACGAACAAGCTACTGCCGAAGGAGCTGTTGCTTTAGTTGCAGAGGGTGGTACTAAACCATTAGTATCAGATACATTCTTGAGAACACTTACTTTGCGTAAGAAATATGCTGCGCATATTGAGTGGACAGAAGAATTTGAAATGGATAACGAAATGTTGTACAATGAAATTCTTGCAATGTTTGAAGAAAAAGTAGTAAGAGCTTGGAACAACGGATTGATTTCTACAATTGTTTCAAATGGTACAGCTTATACAACTTCTGTAATGGATGACACTTTGGTTATTCCTGACAATGGTTTAGCTGTTATTGCTTGTCAATCTGTAATTAACGGAATGAACTTTAATGCAGATGTAGTTTTAATGCACCCAAGTGATATTGTAACTACAATGTTTACGCAAGATACAGAAGGTAATTCAAGATTATTGCCTTACATGCAAAATGGACAAATTAACGGAATGAGAGTTGTATCTTCAAACGCAATTACTTTGGGTACTGCTGTGGTAATGGATAGCTCTGTATATCGTGAAATGCACTCTGATTTTATTTTAAGATTTGGTACTTACAATGATCAATTCATTAAAAACCAAAAATCAGCAGTTGGAGAGGTATTCTCTATTTTGAGAATTGCTAAAAACAACTTGCCAGGAGTTATGGCAGTAACACTTTCAACAGTAAGAGCTGCATTATTAAAACCGTAATTTTAAAACTTTAAATATATGTCAAATTTCAGTATCAAAGAAGAAGAAGTTAAAATTGTAGGGACTGCTACATTCGATAAAGCATCGGATTATAAAGTAGTAGAATTAGAAGGAAACACTCATTTACTTCATAAAGTACATGCCGATAAGTTAATCGCAAAAGGATTAGCAAAATTAGTTAAGGATGCGAAGATAAAAGAGAAAACTCCAGAAATGACTTCAACCGTAATAGAGAAATAATGATAATAAATGCTCAATACTTTCAAACTAAGGAATTATATATTCCTAATTCAGTTGCACAACCGAGCATCGGGAGTGTATCACCGTCTGCTACGACACAGTTAAACGAGGAAATTGAAAGTATTGAGCAATCATTACTACTTGATATTTTAGGGTATGAACAACTACAAGAGTTAAATGCACAATTTGAACCAAATGGAGATTGGGTTGAAAATCCAATTCAGAAATGGGTAGATTTAGTTGATGGAAAAGATGATTGGAAAGGATTAAGATATACAATTGGCACAAAAAAAGTAAGTTTAATAGCTTATTATGTGTTTTTTTATTACTTAGGAATGGACTTTCAAACTTATTCAACTACAGGTATGCAAATACCAATGGCTGAAAATTCAAAAGCAAATGACCCTAGCGTAAAGCAAGTAACTGTTTGGAACAAGTTTGTGAGAATGTATGTAGGTAACGGGATGTATGATAACGGAGATGTTTCAAGTAATTGGAATGGACAGTATATCAGTTTTGGGGATACAAGGAGTGGTAATGAATTAACATTGTATAAATACTTGACTAATAACCGAGATTTGTATGATACTACTTTTTTTACCAATAAAACACCTTTAAATTATTTTGGATTATGATAGTTGTAGAAAAGTTTTTAGAAACTTTATTTGTTAATTTGCCTTTGATAGATGGTTTTACTACTGTTTACAAATGGGGGAACAAGTTACATTTGCTTAAACAACTAGAATTATATTCAAAAGAAGCTAAAACAATATATCCTTTAATTTATCAAACATCGAACTCAAGCGTTCAAGGTAAAGGAGAATGTGAAACAAAGTTAAGTTTAGTCTTAGCTTGTCAAAACTTAAATGTTGATTTGACAAATGAACAAAGATGGGCAATGAGCTACAAAAATGTTTTATATCCTTTGGTAGAGAATATTGAAAATGTATTTAGAGCAAGTGGTAGTATTACATGGAATAATAGTTATACAATTACTGAATTTCCTAATTATGGAAGCGGTGAAGAAAATTTTACTATTGACAAATGGGATGCTATACTTTTAGAAACAACGATAAAAATAACAAACGTACAAACGTGTAATTAAAAAAACATAGAAATTATGGCAATATTAACAGGTGTAGATTGCACCACAAGCAGATACGGTAGCGGATTAGAAGCGTGCCAAGCTATCGAGGGATTACCAAATGGGGTAATTTTAGTACCAAAAGGATGGTCTTTGAATAAAGCTACAGATAGTTTTAACAAAGCATATGTTCAAGAGCAATGCCAATTAGGAAATTTTATTCCTTTAGTTGGTTGTTTTGAAATGATTTCAGAAACTCCAGATGCGACTACTCAAGAAAGTCAATCAGGATTAATGGAGGTAGTGAGACAAGGGAAACCAAGTTTTACTGCAACTTACAAACAAGGATTAGCATTTCAAAAAATTGCTTATTCTTATAATTCATACCAACAATACGATACATTGATTACTTACGAAACAGGGTATATCAAATGTGCTGAAAGTGCAGATGGATTAAACATAAAAGGCTTGTCTACTGGTATGTTAAATACTAATGGATATACAGAAAACAATGGTACAAATTCAGCTTCAACTATTTTGAAATTTCAAATTATTGATCCGTTAGAGTACAATTTATACGTAAACCTTTTGACAGATTTGGATTTTAATCCAGCTTCAGAAATTTTTGGAATTACTGATGTAAACATTGTAGGTCGTGCAGACGCTTCTGAAAACAAAGTTTATATCAAACCAACTTGGAAATGGAATGATTTGTTTACTATTACAGGACTGGCTAGTGCTAATTTAAAACTTACAGTAAACGGTGTTTCAAATGCAATAGTAGGAGCAATTGTTTACAATGCTACAACAAAAGAGTATGCAATTACACCAACCGCTACATTAGTAGCAACAGATGTAGTAACTGTAACATTGGCAGATGGATCTATTAATTGCGCAAAAGTAGGTAACAAACTTTATAGTGGAACTACAGGAAATGTAGTAACAGTAGCATAAACTCTAGTAGGTTTTTTTAAGAAAGGAGTGCATTGTTGTACTCCTTTTTTTTATATCTTTGAATAAAATTATTTATTATGACTATATTTAACGTAGAAATATTTGGAAGTGATGCAGATTGGTTTTGTAATCTAAGTGTTTCAGAGCAAATAACTTGGATAAGAAATAACACAAATCAAGTAAACGATGCATTAATTAATGAGTTTTTATCGACTTCATTACACAATAGAAAAGAATATTGTTTTACTTGCAGAGATAAAAAACAAAAAGTATCAATTGCTAAAATAGTAGAAGATGGGAATATCAGCAAAGGAAATGAGCAAACGGTTGAGCCAAGTAGCGAACGAAGTATATCTCAAGAATCTAGTAAACGAGGGAATAGTAGAAAACGAAAGTAAGCTAATTGCTATAAAAAAAGACGAATACGAACAAGGTAATATTTATAGCAATGGTAAAAGTAGAACTTATGCTTGGGAATGGTATAGAAAAGAAAAAGAGTTAATGAATCCTAAAGCAAGCGGTTTTGTAGACTTAATTTATAGCGGTAGTTTTATAGGTGCATTTGAATTAATAGAAAAGGGTAAAGGTTATATTTTTAAATCTAATGATAGAAAGTCTATTTTATTAGAAAATAAGTACAATAATAGCAAATCAAATATATTTGACTTAAACCAAGATGTATTTAATAATTTTATAAATAAATATGTTAGAAAAGACTTTATAAAGGCGATTAAGACACAATTAGGACAATAGAATGGCAAAATATAACTCGATAGAAAACATACCAGCAAAGCTATTCTTTGAGGTTTTAAGCACTAAAAATTATAGTGTTTTAGTTGCAGAAGAAGAAAACGAGGACTTAGAGAGCATTTTTAGTGCTATTTATGACGATTTTTTTGTTAAAATAAACAATCCTCAAGCTAAAATGTATTTAGAAATGACTTGGAGGGTTAATTTTTTAAGCTATAAGATTGAAACAATACGCCAATTTATGCATTTTTTATGGTATGAGAATGTAGTTGATGAGCATAAATTAAAATTATTAGACGCATTAGAAAAAGGTTGTGGCATTTATATTGATAAAGATGCTAACTTTGGAGATGAAGTATTAAGAGTATTGCAAGTTGAATGCGGTATAATAGAAAATGATTTGACTATGGCTACTTTAGAATTAGAAAATACTTTTGGAAAACAAGTAACAGAAAAATTTGATTTTTACAAAACAATTGTTAGTTTGAGTAATATACACAATAGGAACATAGAAGACAATATTGTATTGGCTATGTATATTGCTATTGAAAACTCCGCAAAAGATATTGTTAAATCACAAAGAAAAAAATAGTTATGGCAAACGACGGTTTTATAGAGTTTTTAAGTCCTAATGCACTTGCAGAATTAAAAAAAGCTAGTGAAATAGTTGATGCATTAGCTTTAAAAATAGAAAAGATTAGCAATTTTAAAGCACCAACTACTCCAGGCGGTGTAAATAGTGCTTCAAAACAAATAATTGATGATTTAAAGGCACAAGAAGCGCAATTAAAGGCTATTAATGCTGAATTAATCAGAGAAGAAAAATTAAAACAACAAGTATTAGCAACTGAAACAAAACAAGCTAATGCTACAAAAGCCAATATTGCACAAAGAGAAGCACAAAGAAAAGCAAGTTTAGCGCAACAACAATCAGATGAAAAAGCTGCTAGAGCAGCAGAAAGAAGTGCATTAGCTAACCAAAGGCTTAATGATGCTTATGGTCAATTAAACAAACGTAGAAATGAAGCTGCTAGAACATTACAAAACCTTATTGCTAGTGAAACAGCATCAAATGCTGAAATAAGAAAAGCACAAAGAGAGTTTGATATATTAAACGGTAAAGTAAAGAAAGCCGATCAAGCAGTAGGTAACTTTTCAAGAAATGTAAGTAATTATAAAAACGCATTAGGCGGGGTAACTCAACTTATGGGAGCTTTTGGTATAGCTACAGGACTTTATTTAGCAGTAGATATTGCAAAAAATATTTATGAAACTACCAAGCAACTTCAAAGTTTAGATTTAGCTTTAAAGATGGTATCTGAAACACAAGAAATTTATGGTTCAAATACAAACTTTGTAAAAAGCCTATCTGAAAAATGGGGTATTGAAATAAAAGGATTAACTGAACAGTTTACACAATTCTATGTAAATGCAAAAGGAAAACTTTCGGAAGATGAAATTAAAACATCATTTGAAGGAATTGCAAAAGCAGGTTCTCTTATGGGTATTAGCATAGATAAGCAAAATGATGCTTTCTATGCATTTAATCAAATGTTATCTAAGGGTACAGTTCAAGCGGAGGAATTAAAAAAGCAATTAGGTAACGCATTACCAGGAGCTATTAAAGCTGCAACAATGGCTTATCAAGAATTACATCCAAACTTGAAAGTTACCGAGCAAATGATGCTTGACCAAATGAAAGCAGGGAAACTTGTTTCTAATGAAATGGTGCCAGCTATTATTCGTGCTTATCAAAAGTTATATGGAATTGAAAATATAAAAAATGTTGATACTTTAGCTGCTGCTCAAAATAGGCTTTCAAATAGTTGGACAGAACTTATACGTTCTTTTAATGAAAGTAAAACAGGTGGTATAACTAAGTTTTTTAGTACTTTAATTGAACAATTAGATATTGTATTAAAATATTTAGGTAGAATAAATACTTCTTGGGATGATTTATATAAAAAATCATTTAAGACAGGTATTGAAATGGGTAGTAATGCTTTTGATGGTTTTTCAAAAGGACTTTCAAAAGAAGAAGTAGAAACTAAATGGAAAAATTATAAACAAACTTTTTTTAAAGAATATCAAAAGTTTCAAGATGAAAGAGATAGATTAGCAAAACAAGCCGATGATAGTTATTGGCAAAAGAAATTAGGATTTAGAGAAGCTGGTTTATTGGATGCTATATCTTTTAAAATCCCAATTAAAAGAGAATTAGAAAAAGTTAAAGGTGAATTAGGACAAATGGAGGGTTTTTTAAGAGCATTAAATGAATATAGAAATCCTAAAAAACAAACAAAAGATAAAACAGATATTGGTGG
>Ga0075163_10012806_pt1 | contig 10915 bp, 10 predicted proteins | sample JI1023141ADNA_FD_71478 | JGI IMG/M metagenome (GOLD analysis project Ga0075163, IMG submission 71478) | Wastewater effluent complex algal communities from Wisconsin, to seasonally profile nutrient transformation and Carbon sequestration -... | ecosystem: Engineered > WWTP > Effluent > Algae...
TACAACCACATCCTCGCCTCGGTGGCGGAGGAGGACGCGGGCAACACGTACCACGTGCCCTTGAACCCCGGGGCTCGGAAGCAATTCGGCAACGCCAACATGAACGGCTTCACCTGCTGCAATGGCACGGCGCTCGAAAGCCAGACGAAACTGCAGGACACGATCTACTTCCACAGCGCCGATCAGAAGTCGCTCTACGTGAACCTGTTCATTCCTTCGACCTTGACGTGGACCGAGCGCAAGGTCACGGTTCAGCAGGTCACCGACTTCCCGTACGCCGACACCACGAAGCTCATCATCAAGGGCGGGGGTCCGTTCGATCTGAAGGTCCGCATTCCGGGATGGGCCACCCGCGGCGTCGTCGTGAAGATCAACGGCCGCGATGAGGCGTTGAAGGCCACCCCGGGCGCCTATCTGACCCTCTCACGCGAATGGCACGATGGCGATACGGTCGAACTGAAATTGCCGTTCACGTTCCGTCTCGATCACCTGGTCGATCAGCCCAACGTGGCCAGCCTGTTCTACGGCCCGGTGTTGCTGGCCGCCGAAGAGCCGGCGCCACGCACGGACTGGCGTCAGGTCACCCTCGACCGGAACGACATCGGCCGCTCCATCGAAGGCAACCCCGCGACGCTACGGTTCTCGATCGCAGGAGTCCCGTTCAAGCCGTTCTACGAGACGTACGGCCGCCACTCGGTCTATTTGCATGTGACGTTCAAATAGGAACTGCTGATTCATCCTCCCCAGGGCGCTGCAGGATAGGAGGGTTGTTCACCCACGTCACCCCGGCGAAAGCCGGGGCCTAGCGCGAACGCTCGTTTCCAACCGCGAAACCCCTCGTCCGAGGTGTAGCACTGCTGTGCTACATTCCATCGCGGTATGTCCACAACCACGATCCGGTTGCCGGTTGAGCTGAAAGCCCGCGTCGCGGACGCGGCCCGTCGTTCGGGCACAACCGCGCACGGCTTCATCCTGGCCGCGATCGCCGAGAAGACCGATGCGGATCAGCGCCGAGCGGAGTTCGAGCAGATGGCCGAGAAGCGCTACGAGGGCATTGTGGCTTCTGACCGGACCATTCCATGGGGCGAGATGCGCCGCTACATGCAGGCGCGGGCTGCGGGGAAGAGGGCAAAGAAACCCAGCGCTCGCAAGCTCTCGCGCTGACCATGGCACGGATCGAGCTCGCCGTCGATGTCGGCGAAGACTTCGAGCGAATCCTTGAGCACCTGAAGGCGAACGAGGTTGCTGATCCGACTGCTCGCGTTGAGGAGATCATCGCCGCCATCGAGGTCTTGACGCACAGTCCTTTGATCGGGCGACCCGCGTCGGGCCAGCTCCGTGAGCTGGTCATCGGTCGTCGTTCGCGCGGCTATGTGGCCTTGTATCGCTACGTTGCCGAATCGGACATTGTCTTCATCCTCGCCATCCGTGCCCAGCGCGAAGCAGGGAGCGACGGCCGGTAGTCTCCGGACCGTGAGGCGAGTCGCGATGACGTCGAGCGGGTGCAACTGGTTGGAGGGCCGGCGACTGAAGCCGAGGCGAACCCGCCTGCCGAGGCCGCTGGCCAAAACGCGGGGCATCTGCCGCGGGCAGTAAGCTGCCCGGCCTATGCCAGACGAAGGAGCCACCGTTGTCATCACCCATCGCGTGCGCGCGGGGCAGCATGAACGTTATGAGGAATGGCTGAACGAAATCGGCCCCCTGTGCCGTCTTTCCCCCGGCCACCTGCATTGGCAGATCGTCCGACCGATGCCGGGTGTCCCCGGCACCTACACCACGATCATTCGGTTCGACACGCGCGAGCACCTCGAAGCGTGGATGCACTCTCGGGAACGCGAGCGGCTGATCGAGAAGGTGCGGCCCCTGCTCGCCCACGACGACGACTTCTTCGTGCGCAGCGGGCTCGACTTCTGGTTTGCCCCCGAAGGAGCCTCGGCGAAGGTCCCGGTGCGCTGGAAGCAGCTCCTCGTCACCTGGTCAGCGATCTACCCTTTGGTGCTTCTCGTCCCCCTGGCGGTTCTGCCTGTAGCCGATGCCCTTGGTCTGCCGTCCAATCGCTATATCGACACTCTGTTGTCCACCGGCGCCGTGGTGTTCCTCATGGTCTATCTCGTGATGCCGCGTTACACGAGGTTGGTGCAGCGCTGGCTGTTCGGCTGAGAGAGACATCGAGGCCGGGCCGCACGGGCTTTGGCTACATCGCCTTGAATCGCTTCGCGAGGAGCCCTGTGGCCGACGCGAGATCCACCTCCGCGATCAGCAGCCCTTCCTGGCCGTAAGGCTGGTAGCTCATCAGCGTACCATCGGGTCGCGCCACCGCGGAGGTGGTGGGTGAGCCATCACTCGCGTAGTTGACGGTCGCGAAGTAGCAGGTGTTCTCGGCCGCCCGGCACAGTGCCGCCTTTTCGTGGAACGTGTTGGCGGAATCGCCGTAGAGTGACGGCCTGAAACCCGAAGCCTCGGCTTCGTGGAACTGGAGGTGAAACACGATCTGCGCGCCTCGCTGAGCCGCCCATCGAACCGTCTCGGGGTAGCGCCATCCCTCATGACAGATCACCACACCGAAGGTGAGAGTTCCAACGCAGAACACCTGCCGGCCATTGCCAGCGGTGTAAAGGTCGTCCTCACTGGGATCAAGCTGCACCTTGTCCTGAAAGCCCAGGATCGTCCCGTCTTCATCCACGACCAGCGCTGAGGCCAGCAGCCCGCCCTCAACCACACGCTCGGTGCCGACGATCGCGCCAACGCTCGCCTTCTTCGCAGCACTCGAGACCGCCGTCCATGCACGCTCGAGGAAAGCGCGATCAGGAGGGGGCACATTCTTTCCGGCACCGCGATATCCGGGGATGAAGCACTCCGGGAAGCAGACCAGTCGCGCCCCTTCGATCGACGCCTGAGCCATGGCTTGCTCGACCTGGGCGATCGACTCATCAGGATTCCTCGGAAACGGGAGGTTTGCCAGAGCGATGCGGAACGGTTCCATGGATACGGGACCCTACGGTGCCGAGCCGTTGGGCTTTACGTCCGTGGGAAGCGGCAAGGAGCGCAGAGCGTCAGCGATGTCGCGGCTCAGCCTGGCGAGGGCCTCGTTCACGCCCGTCACCGCGCCGCCCGACCCCGCAACCGACGCTCTCGCTCGATGCGAGGATCGTTGTTGCAGGAGCGTGCCTTTGGGCCCGAGCAACGCGAAGCGAGCTTCCACCAGCACCGACCCATCCGCCTGGCGCGTGGCCTCTGTGATCGTGATGTCTACCCGATGGTCGACCGCGACCCCCGGGGCGAACGGCGCCGCGACCACGCGATGCTCCGGGAGCAGCGTGGCCAGGTTCTCGCTCAGCACCCGCTGAATCCCGCGGCCGATGGGCTCTCCCCATCGCGCGAACTCATCGGCCACGATCGCTCCGCCTTCGGCGCGTCGTGTGATCTGCGGCCGGTCGATCCACCCCGGCACCGTCACCCTCAACACGCCCACCACGCTCAAAGGAGTCTCGCGGAGCATGGCCGCATCAGCAACCGCGGGGGCGATCGCGTCGAGGACGTAGATCTGAGCGCCCTTCGACCGCTTGAGCACGCAGCCGCTCGAAAGAACGGCGGCCGCAATGACGATCGGCGCGAGAACGGTCAGGCACCTGGCGCGCATCACTTCTTCTCCTTGGGGTCGGGTTTGCCCCGCAACAGCGACTCAGGATGCTGTTGCACACTATCGATCAGGAGGCGGAGGGACTTCAACAGCTCCCGCATCTCGTCGAGCGTCACTGAGGTCTCGAACTGAACCTCGGCCGTTCGCTCGACATTGCGATCGAGAGTCGCGAGAGTCCGATTCGTTTGATCGAGGCTCGCGCCGAGCTTCTTCATGGTCTCGTTGACGTTGGCCATGGTGGCGCGCGCGTCGAGCATCGCCCCGTCGACATTGCTCATCGTCTTCTCACTGGTGCCAAGGGTGTGATTGGCGGTTTCGAGGGTCACGCGCAGGTTCTTCAACGAGGCGCTCAGGTCTCTCGAATCAAGCAGCTTCTGTGCGCTCAAAAGAGTCGCCCTGATCTGGAGCAGGACTTCGTCAAGGGGGACGTCGGCCAATCTCTGGAGCGTGTTCTCGAGCTTGTCGTTGAGGAGTTCCATGCCCGTGGGCGCGGTGGGGATCTCGGGATAGGGCGTCACGATGCCGGCGAAACGGGCGGGAAGATTCGGCTGGAAGTCGAGGTCGACGGTCTTCTGACCGGCCACCGGAGAAGACGATCGGGCGACGGCGCGCAGGCCCGCGGCCACGAAGGCCTTTGCCAGTTCCGCGTCGGTGAGGTGCGCGACGCTCGATGGGCCGGTGATGTTCCTGATGGAACCTTGCCGCACCTGCAGCACAACCATGATTCGCGAATCGATGTAGTTCGTTCCGGGAAAGACCAGTTGAACATCCGAGACTTCGCCCACCGGCACCTGGCGAAGGGTCACCTGCGCTCCCGGCTTCAGTCCGCCAACCGCGTTGGGAAAAAAGACCACGAAGGTCCGATGATCCGAGAACAGTTGTCCCGAGCTGAGCAGCACGAGGCCGCCAAAGGCCAAGGCCGCGGCGACCAGGACGAACAGACCCACGAGCCTCGGCCGGGCCCTCCCGCTCATTCCCGCCCCCCGCCCAGGAACGCGCGGACCTTCGCGTCGGTCGAGTGGTCGCGAAGGTAAGAGGGGTTCCCCCGTGCCGTCATGGTGTTGGTCTCCGAGTCGAGGAAGATGGCCTCATCGGCGATCGAGAAAAGGGTTTCGTGGTCGTTGGACACGATCACCACGGTGGCGCCGAGGTCGTCCCGAAACCAACGGATGACCTCGTCCACGCGCCGCGCTCCGAGCGGGTCGAGAAGAGCCGCGGGCTCGTCGAGGAAGAGGATCTCCGGGTCCAGGGCCGTGGCCCGCGCGAAGCCCGCCCAGGTGCGTCGAGTTTCGTCCACTTCGGACGGGTAGTGATTCTCGTACCCAAGAAGACCCATCAGTGCGAGCTTAAGCCGCGCCACGGCCAGAACGTCGTCAGGGTTGAGATCGGTATGGAGGCGGAGTCCGACCGCCACGTTCTCGATGAGGGTCTTGGTCGAGAAGAGCGCGCCGCCCGCGAAGAGAACGCCGAAGCGCCGCATCAGGCGCTCCCGGCACTCCTCGGATCCGCTCCAGAAGGCTTCGCCCTGATAGTAGACCTCTCCCTCGGCCGGCGGGTCGAGGCCGACCATGTGGCGAATCAACCGGCTCTTGCCCGCGCCGGTCTCGCCCATGATCGCGAAGATCTGACCCCGGCCCACGGTGAAGTTGAGGCCCTGCTGGATGACGGCGTCGTCCTCCTTGATGGTCAGTCCGCGGACTTCGATGAGTGGCCCCTCGTTCATCGTCGTCCTACAGCTGGACCCACTTGAAGAAGAGGGTGAGCACGGCGTCGGCGAGCACCACACCAAGCACGGCCGCGACCACGCCGGTCTGCACCGCCTGGCCGACCGACCCAGGAGTCTTCCCGCTGCGGAGGCCGTAATAGCAGCCCGCCATTCCGACCGCCAGACCGAAGGCCGCGCCTTTCATCAGACCGGCGATCGCGTGTTTGAGGGTGAGCGCCGAGGACAGGCTTTCAAGGTGGATGGCCACGGGGATCTCATTCGTGCTCACGCCGACGAACAGCCCGCCGAGCAGGCCGAGGGCGTTTGCGTAGATCACCAGCAGGGGACCCATGAGCACAAGGGCCAGAACGCGGGGCGCGACCAGGAAGTCGAAGGGACTGATGTTCATCGCGCGCAGGGCATCCACTTCTTTTCCCGCGGCCATGGTCGCGAGTTCCGCGGCGATGCCGGAGCCCACGCGAAAGGCGAGGGCCACGCCGGTGGCGAGCGCCCCCAATTCGCGCAGGATCACGATGGCCACGAGTTGCGGCGCGAGCAGCGGGGCTCCGAGTTTCCCCAACTGTTGGTTGGCGAGAAGGGAAAGGACCGCTCCCCCCGAGAAGGCGAGGATGGCGAGCACGGGCAAAGTCCCGACCCCGGCTTCTTGAAGTGCCGCGGTCATGCCAAGACCCAGACGCCAGGTGCGGCCCACCAGCATCCGCCATAGCGCCACCGCCGTGGAGCCCAGAAAGTCGATCTTGTCGCCCGTTGTCCGAGCGCTTTCGATGACAAAGCGCCCGACCGCCTCGGTGAGAGGGGGAACCTTGTCGCCCAACGTGAGCGTGCCTTCGATGACCCAGCGCCCCACCACCCAGGGCAGGGGCGCGCGTATTTCCGGGCTCGCGGCGGGCAGGACGCTCAAAGCACCGGGCGAGCGCCGCCCGCCCTCGCGCGCGATTTCGAGCAGCCGAAGCACCCCGGCCGGGGCCTCCTTGAGGTCGAGGTCGAGCCCATGTGTCGCGCCCGTCTGCTCGATCTGCGCCAGAACCGTGACCAGACTGCTGTCCCATCGCCCCAGCGAGACGTTCTGCACGCGAAGTCGCGAAGGTCGTGGATCGGCGTTGATGGCCTTTGCGAGAGGGATTGTCGGCGGCAGTCCTCGGCGGAGGTCCCAGTCCCCTCCAAGCTGGACCACGACCGCGTCGCCGTCGCGGGAGACGGTGAGTCGCTGATCAGCCTCGGCTCCCATGGATTCAGATCCTACGTCGGGGCGCCGCTCGTGTTCCTCTCTCCGCCTCCAGAACTCGTGGATCGGATGTGGGCGGACCTGAAGCGCAACGTCGGCCGCGCGCGGGATTCGTGTGTTCGTGTTTGGGACGGGGCGCGATGAATCGACGCCGCGGCGCCGACGGGAAATTGCCCAGGATCGGGTGTTTGCGCGAGGCGGACCTGTGGCACGCCCATTGATACGGGGATGGCCATGTTCAAGACGCCGACCATGACGAAGATCCGAGACATTCTTACCTTGAGCCTGGGCGCTCTGGTGTTGGCGGCGAGCGCATCCGCGGCCGCCGGCCCCGACCCTGTTGTGGGTCTTTGGTACGGCACCGCCGGAACACCGGCGGACCAGAGCGGCTTCGGGCTCGAGGTGAAGGAGGGCTCCAAGGGTGAGATGGCCGCCGCTCTCTACCTCGATGTCATGAACTGGTTCGGTGAGGCCTTGCCGCCGCTCCAGAAGACGGGTAGCAAGTACGAGATCCCCGGTTTGGCGCTGGCCCTGACTCTCGAGGGCGACACGCTCGTTGGCACGATGGGACGTCAGCGCGTCGAAATGAAGCGCGTGACCAGCCTGCCCAAAGAGCCGCCGGTGCCCGCGGACATTCCCATGGGTCCGGCACCACGCTGGAAAACCAGTCTCGGGGCCTCGATCTACGCGAGCGTTGCCGTCCGCGACGGCATCGCCTACGTCGGTACCGCCGGCGGCGTCTTCAACGCGATCAAGATGGTGGACGGAACGTTCGCCTGGACCTTCAGCGCGGGCCGTCCCATCTTCGGACAAGCCCTCTTGACCGAAGACGCTGTCTACTTCGCGTGCGACAACGGTTTCCTCTTCAAGCTGAACCGAGCCACCGGCGAGGAGATCTGGCGCTACGATCTCGGCGACGCGCAGGTCCCGCGCATCCTGCCCCATTCGACCGTGTATGACTACGACCACGATGCGCCGATGCCGGTGATCGCGGAGGGCGTTCTCTACGTTGGCTCGGGGAACGCAAGTGTGCATGCGGTGGACGCGTCGACCGGGCGGCGGGTGTGGCGCATCGGGGTCAAGGGAAAGGTGCGCAACACGGCCCTGATCGTCGGCGATGCGCTCGTCTTCGGGACGTGGGGGAATGAGCTGCGTGCGGTGGAGCGCGCGACCGGCAAGGACCTCTGGATCAAAGACCTCAAGGCGCCGGTGACAAGCGTCCCCGCCATGATCGATGGCCGGCTGGTGGTCGGCACGCGCGGCAGCGCGCTCCTCGCCCTTGACCCCAAGACGGGCGAGCGCCTGTGGGATATGGGCTTCTGGGGCTCATGGGTCGAGTCGAGCGCGGTCAGCGGAGGCGATGGCCTCGGATACATCGGGTCGTCCGATCTGCGACGGATCACGAGCTTCGACCCCAAGACCGGACGCATCATCTGGCGCACCGATGTCTACGGGGCGCCGTGGGGCAAGCCGCTCGTCACCGACAAATTCGTGTACGACGGCGTCAGCGCGATTGTCCCCTACATGACGAGGCACGTGGGCGGCGTCGTCGCCCTCGATCGGGTTTCGGGCAAGCTCGCGTGGCGCTATCCGCTGCCAAATCCCTCCGGCACACTTCATTACGGCTTTGCCGGATCACCGACGCGAAGCGGAGACACCTTCGTGATCGGCGGTCTCGACGGAGCGCTCTACGCGTTTCCGATCAGTTGAACCTCGGTTCTTCCAGGCGGCAATAGCCGCCCCCGAACGGCCCGTTCCGCGTGAGAGGATAGCCACGCGCCACGATGCACCTCGCCTTCATCAACAACCTGTACCCGCCCTACGTCGTGGGCGGGAACGAGATGCTTTGCGACGAGGTCGTGCGCGCTCTGAGAGCTCGCGGGCACCGCGTGTCCGTGTTGTGTGGCCGAGGTGTTGACCTGCCGTCCCACCCGGATCTGTCCGGCGCGCTCGAGATCGACCTGGACCGGAAGGCGGAGACCTTCCTGGGGGGGCGTCTGCCCACGCCCTGGGAGGCCGTCCGGCTCCATTTCTTCAGCCCGCGGAGCTACGGCGTGACGCGCCGCTGGCTCCGCGCGAAGCGGCCCGACGTGGTCATTGTCTGGAATCTCTACATGGCCTCCCTGTCGCCGCTCGTGGCCGCTCTTTCAAGCCCTGCTCCCGTGGTCGTCCACGTGTGCGACAAGTGGCTCTACTTCGGTCTGTTCGACCTTGAAGCTCTCTTGAAGCCGGTGGTGCCTTGGAAGAGGCTGGCGCTGCGAGCCGCGCGCCATCTGCTGCAGCCCGTCCTGCGACACTTTGCCTGGCCGCACCGTGTCATCGCCATCAGTGAGTTCATGCGGTCCTTCTACGTTCGGGCCGGTCTGGACCCAGGAGAGATCGAGGCGATCCACCTCGGAGTTCCGACCAGCACGTTCGCCCAGGCGCCTCGCGGCCCACGCTCCGCAAGCGAGCCCCTGAAAATTCTCTTTGCCGGTTCCCTCTGGGAGGGCAAGGGCCCCCAGACGGCGGTTCGTGCCCTCGGGCGGTTGCGCCGCGAAGGTGTTTCGGCCCATCTCGACATCTGCGGCGAAGGCACGGCGAACTTTGTGGAGTTTCTCAAGGGTGTGATCGAGGAGGAAGGTGTTCGCGAGGATGTCACTCTCCACGGCAAGGTGGAGCGCGACGTCGTGAGGAACTTCTGCCGATCTCACGACGTCCTCGTTTTCCCGAGCGAGTGGGATGAGCCCTTCGCTGCCGTACCCGTCGAGGCGATGAGCTGCGGCCTGGCGGTGGTGGCCACGAGTGCCGGAGGGACGCCCGAAGCTATCGTGGATGGTGAAACCGGCATCGTGGTCCCTCCCGGGGATCCCGAGGCCCTGGCCAAAGGACTGCGCAGGCTCGCGGAGGACGATGCGCTGCGTCTGCGCCTTGGCGAGCGCGCGGCCCACGTCGCCCGAGAGCGCTTTGACCTGGATCGGTACATCGACCGGTTGGAGGCCTACTACCGCGGCTGTATCCGCTAGGCACCGCCTCCGAGCCCGCGCAGAACGCGCACGAGACGAGACGCGACCCGTCTGGCCAGGGGGGGCGACGATGTGGAGGCCAGGAACCGCCCGAGAAACGAAGCCACGCGCGCCTCGGCCCAGGCGACCGGGGGTGAGCGCCGCAGTCGCCGCGTGAGGTTGTTCCACAGACGCCGGGGATGCGGCGCCTCACGACCGCGCACGCGGTCGATCTCGAGGCAGATCCGATCGAACTCGAGAAATTCGGGTTGGGATGTTGTCGGCGGCCGAGCGACGCGACCTCGCCCACGACCGGCTTCGGCGACGACATCCTTGTAGACGGCTTCAACCGTCTTCTCAACCTGGCTCCATCGAAAGGCGGCCGCGCGTTTGGCACCCGCTTCCGCGAGGGCCGCAACGAGGGCTTCGTCCTGGCTCAGTCGGAGGAGGGCCGCGATCATGTCGGGGGCGGTTTCCGCGAGGAGAAAATCGCGCCCCGGAACCAGATCCAGATTCTCGACGCCGATGGCCGTGGAAACCACAGGCATGCCGCACGCGAGCGCTTCCAGGATCTTGGTGCGCGCGCCGCCGCCCACGCGCACGGCGACCACCAAGGCGCCATGTCCCTGGAGCACGGGACGGATGTCGGGCACAAAGCCTATGGCCTCAACTCCCAAGGCGGGGGAGGGCGGTGGCTCAGCGCTAAGGGGCGGCCGTCCCGAGCCCACGATGTGTGCCTTCATGTGGGGCGCCGCGGCGTGCAGGCCCGGCCAGACTTCCCGGAAGAACCACCGTTGCGCCTCCACGTTGGGGCCGTAGTCCAAGGCGCCGTAAAGAAGGGCGTGATCGACTCGGCGCGCGACCCCGAGGGGTGGAAGAAGGTCGTCGCTGATCGCGATGGGCACGAGGCTGACGGAGCCCTTGCCGTGGAGTGGCTCCAGCAGAAGCCGATCTCCTTCGCCGGGCACAAGGATGCGATCGAAGGTCCCGGCCAGGTGACGCTCCCACCACAGGAAGCGAGCGGCCTCCCGTAAGTGAGGCACGGCATCGCCCGCCCCCACTCGAGCCATGGCCTCGTGGTAGGCCCAGTCCACCTTCTGACGGTCAATCACAACCGGACACGGTGGCGCGCTCAGATACTGCGCCATGACGATCTCCTCGACGTGGATCACGTCGAACGCCTGAGACGCGAGGCGTCGCCCAAGATCCGCGGCCAGGGCCGCGCTCCGGAAATGCGAGGCGGCATCCGGGGGACGCTCCGTGGCTTCGGCGTCGTCCTCGGCAGGGCCAGGGCCGGTTGGCAAGTAGACGTCGAGGGTTGCGCCGAGGGTTTCAAGATG
>Ga0075163_10012807_pt1 | contig 10915 bp, 10 predicted proteins | sample JI1023141ADNA_FD_71478 | JGI IMG/M metagenome (GOLD analysis project Ga0075163, IMG submission 71478) | Wastewater effluent complex algal communities from Wisconsin, to seasonally profile nutrient transformation and Carbon sequestration -... | ecosystem: Engineered > WWTP > Effluent > Algae...
GAGAGAGCGTGCTCGCAGGCGGAGTCGCGATCGCCGGCGGCGGCGAAGTGTCGCGCGAGTCGGTCGTGCGGCGGCGACTCGAGCGACGCGAGCGACGTCGCGATCTCGCGCTGGAGGGCGACCCGCGCGTCGGGGTCGATCGCGCTCACGAGCGCCTCGCGGACGCGGTCGTGCGTCGTCTCGATCATCACCGCCGCCGGCGCCCGGACGTCCTTCACCCAGTTCTCGAGGCGGAGCAGATCGATCGCGTCGTACCCCTCGTCGCCGAGACCCGCCGCGTGGAGCGCGAGATCGGCGGTCATCGGTTCGCCCGCGACCGCGAGCACGTCGAGGACCCGCCTCGCCCCGCGCTCGAGCGAGGCTGCGCGCCGGACGACGAGCGCGTCGATCGAGCGGCTCGAGTCGGTGGTGTCGAAGGTCTGATCGTCGTCCTCGAAGAGCCGCGCGAGCTCGCGCGCCGCGAGCGGGATGCCCCTGGATTCATGGACGATCGCATCGACGATCGAGGGATGCACCGCTTCGCCGAGATCGCGACGCACGAGCTCGCCCATCGCCCCGGAGGAGAGCGGCTCGAGCTCGATCACGTGCCGCGCGAACGTACGCGTCGACTCGCTCGCGCGCGGCGCGAAGAGCTCGAGGGCGACCGGCGACTCGTCCTCCGCCCGCGTCCCGAGCAGGACGAACATCGACGGCGCGTCGTCGCCGCGGAAGAGCTCGGCGAGCGCGTGCGCGGTGTCCTCGTCGGCCCACTGCACGTCGTCGATCGTCACGATCAGCGGCCGCTTCTCCGCGATGCGCCGGAAGACCTCGCGAAGGCATTGGAACGCCTGGGAACGGATCCGGTCGTCGTGGCGTCGGGCGAGCGAGCGGCGCGCGTACGCGGAGGCGACCGGCGCCACGCGGCGCAGCACCGGGAAGACCGTCGCGAGATCGCCGAGGTTCGGCGGGAGCAGCCGACCGAGCTCGTCGTCGGCGACGTTGTTGAGGTGTCGGCTGAGGGCGTCGACCACGCCGTCGAGGCCCTTGTAGGGCACCGTCTCGCGCTCGTGACATCGCGCGGCGAGGACGACCGCGTTCCAGTCGAGCTTCGCCCGGTGGCCGAACGCCGAGAGCAGCGACGACTTCCCGATGCCGGAGCGACCGCGGACGAGCGCCATCGCCGGCGTCGCCGACCTCGCCCCGGTCGCGAAGTCCGCGAGCGCGTCGAGCTCCGGTCCCCGTCCGAAGAGCGCCTTCTGCGCCGGCGTCCGGGCCTGCGGCGTCATCCGTCGGTGCGGGACGTCCGCGAGGATCCTGCGTGCCTCTTCGAGCGTCGGACGTTCGCTCGGATCGCGCGCGAGCAGCGCGACGGTGAGGTCGGTGAGGTCCTTCGGCAGGCTCGCGTCCCACTCCGCCGGGTTCGGCGCCGCGCGTTCGAGCTTCGCCTGGAGGAACCCGAGCGAGCGTCCCGGGAACGGATAGCGGCCCGTGAGCAGCTGGAAGAGGATGACGCCGATCGCGTAGAGATCGGAGGCGGTCGTGAGCTCGACGTCGCCGAGCGCCTGCTCCGGCGCCATGTACGGCACGGTTCCGCCGAAGAGGTTGTTGTTCGAACGGGTCGTGATGTCGGTGTCGGTCACGAGACCGAAGTCGAGGACGACCACCCGCCCGCGTGGGGTGACGAGCACGTTGCGCGGCTTGAGATCGCGATGGAGCAGGCCGAGCGAGTGCAGGTACGAGACGCCGTCGAGGAGGCCGGTGAGACCGTGCCGGAGCGCTCGCTCGTCGAAGCGGTGCTGTCCGCGCAGAGGATCGGGCCCGTCGGAGCCCTCGGCGCCGTCGCCGTGGACGTACGCGGCGAGGTCGATCCCCTCGACGAGCTCCATGGTGAAGTAGCTCGTCTCCTCGTCGACGAAGAGGTCGTAGAGCCGAACGACGTTGGGGTGTTCGGCGTTCGCGAGCGCGCGGAATTCCCGCTTGAGACGGTAGATCGCGTTCGCGTCCGAGCGCCTCAGGGTCTTGAGCGCGACCGTCTCGCCGCGCACCGAGTCGTAGGCTTCGTAGACGACGCCCATGCCGCCCTCGCCGAGGCATCGAGCTACCTCGAACCGGCTCGAGAGCGACGTGAGCACCGACGCGAGGCTATCAGGAGTCGCGCGTCAGACGAAGCGCGCCGTGCCTTCGGTGCCGTCGCTTCGCGCGTCGTCGCCATAGCGGTAGTCGTCGTCGAGCAGGAGATCGATCCGGTCCATCACGTGATCGACGAAGGCCTGGTAGCGCGGCCGGAACGTCGTCTCCGACGCGCGCGCGAACGGGCGCGTACCCTCGGGCACCTGCGCGTTCGGGACCGACCGGGGGTCGATCGGCTCGCCGATCCGGTAGACCACGCGACCCGGTCGGCAGATCGGTGAGCGCGTCGGGTAGATCACGTCGCCGCCGCTGCATCCGATCGGCACCACCGGGACGCCGAGGTGCATCGCCATCTGACCGAGGCCGATGTGACCGTGCGAGAGCCGCTTCGAGCGGGAGCCCTGCGGGAACACGAGGATGTCGAGCCCGACCCGGATCGCCTGCTCGTTCAGCGCGACGAAGCTGTCCATGAGGTCGAGGAAGAGCGCTTCGAGCGCGAGCGCGTAGCTCTCTCGGCTCGGCTCGAAGCGACGACCGAGCATGTCGCGCGGAACGCCGACCAGCTCCTTCGGCACGCTGCCGCGCGGATCCGCGAGCTCGTTCACCGCGTCGCGGAGCAGGCGGTACTCCTCGTCGGTCGGCCGTCGTCCGACCGCGCGGAGGAAGTCGCGCGTGATGAGGTAGCCGCGCGAGGCGATCGGGATGTTGTTCGTCGACCGCATGAACGTCCGGAGCACCGGGTGCTCGTAGTTCTTCCCCTTCACCCACGTCGCCGTGTAGCGGCCCTTGGTCCGGTGCAGGTGGTACTGGATGGGCCAGTAGCTGAAGTCGTCCGTGTGGTTCATCGCGTAGACCACGGGGCGGTCGGGGATCCGCTCGAGGCCTTCCACCACCAGGTCGATCTTCCGGTAGTCGAAGCGGAGGAATCCGTCGGCGATGAGCCGCTGCACGATCGGGCGACGATGGAGGACGGTGGAGTCGAGCAACGCGCGGTCGAGCATGGCGGCGTTGTCGACCGACCGAGGGTCGGGGTCAACGCGGATCGTCGCGCTCTGCGCGGAAACCGAGCCGGAATTTATAGCGACTCGAGAGTCGTCATTCGACGTCCGGGCGGGATGAACCCCACGGGCTCTGCGGGGTCTCGGAGCGGGCCACCTATCGCGCGCGGATGATCGCGCCGATCGACTGCATTGAAAGGAGCGCGCGACGGGACGTAGGATGCCCCGACGTCGCGGGAGGACGGCGGCCGCGTCGAACGCGCCGGCGAGTCCCCTCCGAGGCATCCCAGGAGAACCTCCTTCATGGAACCCAATGTCCAACCCGGGCCCTATCCGGCGCCCGGAGCCCCGCAAGCGATGATGGCGCCGCCGCAGGGCGGATCGATCCGTCACGAGATCACGCACGGGCCCTCGTTCTCGATGCTCCGGATCGACCTCGCTCCCGGTCAGGTCGTCACGACCGAAGCCGGCTCGATGGTCGCGCGTCACGAGCAGGTGCGCATGGAGACGAAGATGAACGCGTCGCCGAGCGCGGGCTTCTTCGCGAAGCTCCAGGCGTTCTTCATCGCGCTCGTCCGCAAGATCATCGGCGGCGAGACCTTCTTCGTGAACCACTTCAGCTCGCCGCAGGGCGGCAGCGTCTGGCTCGCGCCGTCGCTGAGCGGTTCGATCCAGCACCGCGTGATGAACGGCGAGATGATCGTCCTCTCGTCCGGCGCGTACCTCGCGAACGTCGGCAACTTCGACGTGAAGATGCGCTGGGGAGGGCTCCGGTCGCTGCTCGCGAAGGAGGGCCTCTTCATGCTCGAGATCCGCGGCGTCGGGGATCTCTTCTTCACGAGCTACGGCGGCATCCACACGATCGACGTCAACGGCAGCTACATCCTCGACAACGGCCACCTCGTCGGCTTCGAGGGCAACCTGACCTTCGACATCAAGACCGCCGGCGGAGGCTTCATGGGCTTCGTCGCGAGCGGCGAGGGACTCGTCGCGGAGTTCCGCGGACAGGGCCGTCTCTACATCCAATCCCGCAACCTCTCGGCGCTCGTCGATTGGCTCACCCCGATGCTCCCTCCCTGAGGTCCACGATGCAGGTCGAAATCGGATATCGTCCTTCCCAATCGATGGCTCGGGTGCTCTTGCAGCCGGGCGAATCGATCGTCGCCGAATCGGGCGCGATGGTCGGCATGAGCACGAACGTGCAGATGCAGACGCAGTCCGGCGGCATGATGGCCGGGCTCAAGCGGATGTTCGGCGGCGAGTCGTTCTTCCGGAACACCTTCACCGCGGCGCAGACCGAGGGCGAGGTCTACTTCGCGACGCCGCTCTGCGGCGACATGATCACGCTCGACATGACGCCGACCGGCTACTTCGTGCAGTCGAGCTCGTACGTCGCCGGCAGCCCGCAGGTGAACATCGAGACGAAGGTCGGCGGCTTCAAGTCGTTCTTCGCCGGCGAGGGCGTCTTCGTCCTGAAGGCGACGACGCAGGTGCCGGGGCAGCAGCTGATCCTCGGCGCGTTCGGCGGCATCCAGGAGATCCAATGCGACGGCCGGATGATCATCGACACCGGTCATCTCGTCGCATGGGACGCGAACCTCCAATACAAGGTGACCAAGGCCGCGGACGGATGGATCGCGAGCTTCCTCTCGGGCGAAGGCCTGGTCTGCGACTTCGAGGGAACGGGACGCATCTGGATCCAGACGCGCAATCCGTCCGAATACGGCTCCACCATCGGTCGGCTCCTGCCGCCGCGTAGGCAATGAGGCAGGCATGCGTTACGAACTGAAGGACAAGCCGGATTTCACGATCGCCCGCGTCGTCTTCGACGCGCCCGGCGAACAGATGCTGCTCGAGTCGAGCGCGATGGTCGGTCGCGACACCGCGGTCGACATGAAGACCCAGATGCAGGGAGGCCTCGGCTCGGCGCTCAAGCGCAAGCTGCTCGGGGGCGAGAGCATCTTCCAGAACACCTTCACCGCGAGCGCGCCCGGGCAGACGCTCTGGTTCGCGCCCGCGTCGGAGGGCGACGTGAACGTGCAGGAGATGAACGGGACGTACAGCGTCTTCCTCAACTCCGGCGCGTTCCTCGGCTCGCCGCCGACCGTGTCGGTCGACACGAAATGGGGCGGCGCCAAGGGCTTCTTCAGCGGCGCGAGCCTCTTCCTGCTGAAGTGCGACGGTCACGGGCCGCTCTTCTTCTCGTCGTACGGAGGCATCCACGCGATCGACGTCGGCCCCGCGGGCTACATCTGCGACACCGGGCACATCGTCGGGTTCACGTCCGGGCTGCAGTACCAGATCAGCAAGGTCGGCGGGATGAAGAGCCTGTTCTTCTCCGGAGAGGGGCTGGTGTGTCGGTTCCACGGGCAGGGGAGGTTGTGGATGTCGACGCGGAATCCCGGGTCGCTCGCGAGCTTCGTGCATCCGTTTCGGCCGGTGGAGAGGAACAACTCCTAGGTTGGGTGGGAAGTGCTGGGGGCGTGGGGGAGGCGTGCACGTCTCACGTCTCACGTGCACGTGTACGTGTACGACCTTGACGAGGTTCGTCGTGCACGAGCACGTGGCACGAGCACGTGAACGTGTACGGTTCCTCGAGCACGTGCAGGGGGCACGAGGACGGGCACGAGGACGGCTTGCTCGGGCAGGGCATCGATCGGTCGATCGGATCGGTCGTTCGGGGATCGGGTGCGGGAGTCGCGGGCGACGCTTTTCGTGGGCGGGGAGGGCGCGTTAGTTTCGCGCATGGCGTTTCGGGACTTCTTGGGTCGATTGCGTGGGGAGACTTGGGTCGACGGCTCGCGCACGCTCGTGCTGCGGAACGTGGCGTTCGCGGAGACGATCGAGCGCCCGCGGTCGGTGGGTGTGGACGTCCCCGAGCCTTGCGATCGGTGTAACCGTCCCTTCGAAGAGCGCATCGTCACGACCGGGACGGAGTACGGGGATCCGGAGGTCTGGGACGCCGTTCCGATCGCCGTGGACGGATGGGGATGCGCGAGCTGCGATGCGATCCGCTATCCGCGCCGGATGTCGCCCGAGACGAGCGTGCGGTGCGGACGCGCGGGTACCGAGGCCGCGAAGGCGCAGAATTGGCGCTCGGCAGAGTGGTGGTTCACGCGCATCGCGTGGGCCTGGCCCGACTACGCGCCCGCCTATCTCGACCTCGCGAGCGTGCTCGACCAGCGGCTCGAGGCAGGATTCGACGTGGAGCTCGCGGCGCAGCGACGCGTCCAGCGGCGCGCCCAGCAGGCGTTCGACGACGCGATCGACGCGGTCGAACGCGCGCACGACCGCACGAGCGCCGAGCTCCGCGTCGCCGTCTACCTCGGCGCCGCCGAGAGCGCCGCGCGCGGACGCTCGGCGGATCGGGCGCGACGCATCCTCGACCGCCTGAAGGATCGCGAGACGCTCGATCCCGCCGCCGCCGACCGCGCGGACCGGATCCGGGTGTACGTCGACGAAGAGGGTTGGATCTTCGGAGACGCCTCCGCCGTGCTCCGTCCATATCTCCAGCTCCAGGGCGCGACGCATGCGCCGATTCCCGAGGGACGGACGCGCACGGAGTGTGTTCGTGCGGTCGAGCAGCTCGAGGCGTTCCATGCCGAGCGTCCAGGGCACTGGCAGTCGATCTGGACGGCGGCGATGGGGCGCGCCGCGCTCGGCGAACGAGACGCGACGCTCGCGTGTTGGAAGTCGGCGTGGGAGGCGCATCCGGAGCGGCCGGAGATCGTGCGCGAGGCGGCGCTCGCGTTCCTCCGCGCGAATCGCGTCCTTCCGGCGCTCGACATCAATCGCGACGCGACGACCCGGATCCCGGACGACGCGACGATCTGGTGCAATCGCGCGGTCACCGAACTCCTCGCGGGAGACCTCGAAGCCGCACGCGCATGCGTGGTCGAGAGCCAACGGCTCGATCCGAACGACGCGATCGCCCGCAACCTCGGACGACGACTCGCCGCGATGCGCCCCGGAGGCCCGCTCCCGAGGAGCCTCGACGAACTCGAGGGTCGGGCCTTGGGTGATCGGTAAGCAGTGTGGTATTCAGGCGGAATGAGCGTTCGGATTCCGATTCGGATCGCGTGGACAGGGGTCGATCGGTGATGAAAATCACGTTCGGAACGACGATCACGCTCGCATTCCTCCTCGCCTTGGGCGCGTGCGACGAACCGGATTCGTCCCCAGGGGGCGACGCGGGAGGAGCGCACGACGGGTCGTCGAACGCTGGCGCACACTGCGGGCTCGAGCCGCTCGACGTACCCGCGTGCGGTACGGCGGACGGTCGACCCTTCTACGGCTACTACGACGGCTGCAACTGGTGCGGCTGTACGACGGGCACTGAAGGCGCCGCCTGCACGACGCGGGCGTGTCTGCTCGACGACCCGTTCACGCCCGACAAATGCCAACCCCTCTATTACGGGGCGATGGGCGTCTCACTGCCGGCGACCGAAGACTGGGTCTGCGATGCGGACGGGCGTCTCTATCGATCAGGCTGTGCGCCTGCGTCGACCACGCCCGGGATTCCCTGAGCGCCACGTCGCCTGCGGACTCGCGTCGCGGACCGTGGGTCATCTCGCCGCGGTGAGGATCGCGAGGGCCTCGGTCCGCGCGGTGTCGCGCAGCGAACGGGCGAGCGCCGGATCGCTCGTCGTCCGGGAGAGCACCATGCCGCCGACGCAGATGGACACGAGCAGCTCGGCCTTGCGCGTCGACGCAGCGCCGGGTCCGAGTGCGCGGCGGAACGCGCCGGCCATGCGTTCGATCGCTTCGGTGTAGGCGACGCGCGGCGCGTGGCCCGAGCGCGCGATGTCGGACGGCAGAGCGTGCAATGGACAGTGTTTGTCGGGATCGGCCGCGACCTCGTCGGAGAGGTAGAGCGTCACCAAGAGCACCGCGAGCTCACGCGGTTCGGGAGGTCGGTCGAGCTCGGCGACGCGCCGCGCGAGGGGGTTGGTCGCGCGGAAGCTTCGGATCGCTTCGGCGTAGAGCTCGTCCTTCGTGGCGAAGTGTTTGTAGAACCCGCCGCGGGTGAGTCCCGCTTCGGCCATGATCTCGTCGATCGTGACCTCCGAGAATCCGCGTCGGTTGAAGAGCAAGCGCGCGCACTCGACGATGCGGGCGCGCGTTCGGATCTTGTGCTCCGGGGCGTAGGGCATTCCAAAAGATGTTCTTGAACATCTTTTGGCGGACGGCAACCTGCTCCGCAGATCGGAGACGACGCCATGAAGCTCTACTACCTCGAGACGATGAACCCCCGGAAGGTCTGCGCGACCGCGAAGTACCTGGGAACGCCCTTGGAATTCGTGCGCCTCGAGGCAGGCCCGAAGGGCACGCGCTCGGACGCCTACCGGGCGATCAACCCGAACGGGAGCGCGCCGACGCTCGTCGACGGAGACCGTACGCTCTGGGAGAGCGCGGCGATCGCGGCCCACCTCGCGACCAAGGCGCGCTCGCCGCTCTGGCCGATGCACGACGCGCTGGAGCTCGGAGAAGTGCTCCGGTGGATCAGCTGGGACGCCTTCCACTGGTCGCGCGCGATCGGGCCGTTCTACTTCGAGAACTACATCAAGCCGACGCTCGGCTTCGGCACGCCCGACCCGGAGGTCCGCGCGAAGAACACCGCGAACGTCGAGCGGTTCGCGCCGGTGCTCGACGCTCATCTCGCCGACCATCCGTTCGTCGCGAACGACCGCCTCTCGATCGCCGACTTCTGTCTCGGCGCGATGCTGCCCGAGTGGGAGTCGATCGACGTGCCGCTCGAGAGCTACCCGAACATCCACCGTTGGTTCGGGAGGCTGATGGAGGTGGAGGCGTTCCGTGAGCCGTGGCCGAAGGACTACGAGACCTTCGACCCCGCCGCTTACTAGTCGTCCCGCGATCGCGAAACACTCGTGGGGTTCACCCTGGAGGCTCCGTGCCGCTTCGCCCTTCGATCGTCTCGCTGCTCGCCACGATGACGCTGATGGGCTGCCCGGAGGCGTCGATCGAACCGGGTGACGCTCCGTCCATCGAATCGTTCGCGGCGTCGTCGATCGAGCTCCCGGTCGGCGGCGGCGACGTAGACCTCAGCTGGGTCGAGCATGGCGGGGTCGAGCTCACGATCGCGCCGAGCGTGGGCTCCGTCACGTTGAGCTGGACGACGACGAACGCCGACGCGGTCTCGATCGACCAAGGCGTCGGCGACGTGACCTGGGAATTCGGCTCGACCCAGGTGTGGGTGGCTCAGACCACGACCTTCACGCTCACCGCGACGAACGGCTCGGGTCCCTCTTCGCAAGGCTCGACGGCGGTCTTCGTCGAGTAGCGAAGCGACTCCGGGACCGGAGCGTCAGGTCACGTCGAACTCCCTGCGGTACGAGGTCATCGCGTCGCGGAGCGCGTCCGCGTCGATCGCGAACTCGTGCGGTGCGTAGCTGTGCCCGCCGTGTCCGCCGTAGCGGTTCGCGTCGAGCCACAGGGACATCGACGCGCGGGAATCGTCGGTCGGCTCGAGTCCCGCGAACGTCAGGATCCGCGCCGCCATCGCCAGGGGATCGGCGACGAGCTCGTCGTACGCGACGTCGAAGAACCGTACGCCGCTCTCGGCGAGATTCCGGCGCGCGCGCACCGCACTCTCGAACCAGCGCGGGAGGATCGCCTGCTGCTGTCTCCCGATCTCGACGGGGTCGACGGAGTCGCTGAACGTGCTGCGGAAGGTCGCGTAGAGGCTGCACGTGGACGTCACCGTCTGCACGACGTCGCGATGCGTGTGCACGACGCAGGCGTCCGGATAGGCCTCGGCCAGCGCCTCGAGCGCCGGAAGATGGTACGGCGCCTTGAAGAGCCAACGCGGCGGCGGACCGTCGCGGCCCGCGCCGTGATCGAGCAGCTGCGCCTGGGCGCGATGACGGCGGTAGGACTCGCGCATGTCCTGCCGCTCGAGCCACGCCTGGTAGCCCGGCACGTTCATGCACGACAGGAGCGCGTGGTTGCGGAGATCGGTCCCCATCATCATCACGCACTCCTCGGGGCCATCCGCTTCCGAGTAGTGCACCGCCTTCATGGCGGGATTGAGCGCCTGCAGCATCTTCTGTCCGAGGTCGGCGCGATTGCGTTGCCGACTCCGCGCCTCGTCTCCGCCGAACGCGAAGCCGCGCGTCGACGTCATCTCCCAGAGGCGCGGCGTACGCAGCCGCGGATCGGAGCCGAGCATCCGCTGCAGAAGGGTCGTGCCGGTGCGCGAGCCACCGACGATCACGATCGGCCGTTCGATCGGCCGCTCGAAGACCTGCGGGTGCTCCTTGCGCGCGGCGACGAGCTCGAGCCTCGCCCGCAGCATGTCGACCGGCATGCCGACGCCGTTCGACGTCATCCCGAGCGGATTCAGCCGCGCCTCGTGGACGATCGAATCCACCAGGACGGCGAGACCTTCGTCGATGTCGCCGTCCCCGAAGTCCTCGAGTCCGGTCTTCGCGCAGGCGAGCTCGCGCGCCACCTCGCCCGTGAACTCCGTCGCTCGCTGCTTCGACGCAGCTTGCGCGTAGAGCTGTTTCGCGAAGTCGCTCCGCTCGCCGGGTCGCCAGAGGTTCATCGGCTTGCGCTCTCGGGGACGTGTTCGGTGCGAGGGAGCGGAGCCCGTCCTGCGGCGCCGGTGACGCGCACCACGAAGATCCCTTCCGGGCGGCCCTCGGTGTCGAGCCAATTCGCGGCCGCCTCGGGTCGACGCGCAGCGAGGTGGATCGCGTAGGTCCCGTCCGGATCCGTGACGAGCTTCCCGCCGGTGAGCGACGTCGACCGGTAACGGTGCTCGAGCGAGTTGAGCACCGGGCTGT
>Ga0075163_10012808_pt1 | contig 10914 bp, 9 predicted proteins | sample JI1023141ADNA_FD_71478 | JGI IMG/M metagenome (GOLD analysis project Ga0075163, IMG submission 71478) | Wastewater effluent complex algal communities from Wisconsin, to seasonally profile nutrient transformation and Carbon sequestration -... | ecosystem: Engineered > WWTP > Effluent > Algae...
GTAAAGGATGCGCAGACGGGCCGCGATACTAGCATCGAGCGCCGCCACCCGCCCGCGAATGAAGGCATGCACCTGCTGCGCCTGCTCCGGGGTCGCCGTGCGGCCGGTGCCAATGGCCCAGACGGGCTCGTAGGCCACCACGGCGTTCGCCAGGGAGGCAACCCCCGACAGCGCCAGCACCGCATCGAGCTGGCGCGCCACGACCGCCTCGGTCTGCCCGCCATCGCGCTCGGCCAGCTGTTCACCCACGCACAGCACGGGCGTCAGGCCCCGCGACTGGGCCATCGCGAACTTGCGCGCCACCAGCGCGTCGTTCTCGCCATAGATCACCCGCCGCTCGGAATGGCCCACGAGCACATAGCGGCAGCCCACATCCACCAGCATCGAGGCGGCCACCTCGCCGGTGAAGGCCCCAGGCCCTTCCGCGCACAGGTTCTGCGCGCCCAGCGCAATCGGTGTTCCGGCCAGCTGGCGACCCACCTCGGACAGATAGACGAACGGGGGGCACACCAGGCACTCCACCGACTCATCCAGGGTGGCCGGCTGCAGCAGCGCATCGATCAGCGCGGCGTTCTCGACGCGGGATCCATGCATCTTCCAGTTGCCTGCAACCAGGCGGCGGCGTGCGGATTGGGGTGTCATGGGCGAGTCCGGGATGGGGCCCTGCGGCAAGGGCGCCGGATGATAGCGGCGCCCCGGGGCCGGTGCAAACGCCCCGGGCCGCCTGCCCGGGGTGGAATATGCCCGCCTTTCAGCCCTTCGCAGCGGCCTTCACGGCGTCCGCGATGGCGTCGGCGCAGCGGGCGGTGGTGTCTTCGTCCCGCCCCTCGACCATCACCCGGATCAGGGGTTCGGTGCCCGAGGCGCGCAGCACCACCCGGCCGTCGCCGCCCAGGGACTTTTCAACGGCGGCCACCGCTGTGGCTACCGCTGGCACTGCCAGCGGATCGAAGCGCTGGGCCACGCGCACGTTGCGCATCACCTGCGGAAATTTCTGCATGCCGGCGGAAAGCTCGGCCAGCGACTTGCCGGTGCGCCGCATCACGGCCAGCACCTGCAGCGCGCTGACCAGCGCATCGCCGGTGCTGGTGCGGTCGAGGCACAGGATGTGACCGGAAGTCTCGCCACCGATCACGCCGCCGTGCTCCTTCAGCAGCGACAGCACATAGCGGTCGCCCACCTTGGCCCGGTGGAACCCGATGCCCAGTTCGCGCAGCGCCACCTCGAGGCCGAGGTTGCTCATCACGGTGCCCACGACGGGGCCCTGCAGCTCGCCGCGCTCTTGCCGGTCCTTCGCGATGATATAGAGCAGCTGGTCGCCATCGAGCAGCCGGCCCAGGTGATCGACCATCACCAGGCGGTCGCCGTCACCATCCAGCGCGATGCCGCAGGCGGCGTTCACGCCGGCCACGGTGAGCTGCAGCAATCCGGGGGATGTGGAACCGCAGCCATCATTGATGTTGCGGCCATTGGGCGAGCAGCCGATCGGAATCAGGTCGGCGCCCAGCGCCGCCATGAGCCTGGGCCCCACCTTGAAACCGGCGCCGTTGGCGCAGTCGAGCACGATCTTCAGGCCCGTGAGGTCGATGCCACCGGGCACCGACGCGGCGCAGAACGCCTGGTATTCCTCGAGCAGCGCATCCGAACGACGCGCCCGGCCGAGCCGGTTGGAATGCTGCGTCTGCACGCCGCGCTCCATTTCATCCTCGATCTGTTCCTCGAGCTCGTCGGAGAGCTTGCCGCCGGCGTTGTCGAAGAACTTGATGCCATTGTCCTCGTACGGATTGTGCGAGGCGCTGATGACGACGCCGAAGGTGTCGGCTTTGCGCTTGGTAAGGTAGGCGACACCCGGCGTGGGCATCGGACCGGTGAGCCACACATCCACGCCCGCGGCCACCAGGCCCGCTTCCAGCGCGGCCTCGAACATGTAGCCCGAGACGCGTGTGTCCTTGCCGATCAGCGCCTTGCCGCCATTGGGCGCGAGCACGCGCGCCGCAGCGCTGGCCAGCCGCAGCGTGAAATCCACCGTCATCGGCGCATCGCCGACGCGTCCGCGAACCCCGTCCGTACCGAAATACTTGCGTGCCATGCGCTTCAGAATTCTCCATTGCGGGTGGCCCATGCCACGCGGACGGCGTCCACGGTCTCGGCCACATCGTGGCAGCGCACGATACGCGCCCCGGCCGCCACCGCAAGTGCAGCCAGCGCAATACTGCCAGCCAGGCGCTGCTCCACCGGCCTGCCCGTGAGCCTGCCCAGCATCGACTTGCGGGAAAGGCCCACCAGCAGCGGATATTCGCCCGCCAGCGCCGGCAGGCCGCGCAGCAGCAACAGGTTGTGGGTGAGCGTCTTGCCGAATCCGAAACCCGGGTCCAGCACGATGCGGTCGGCCGCGATGCCGGCCGCCCGGCAGGCCCCGGCCCGCTGCCCAAGGAAACCGGCCACCTCCCCCACCACGTCATCGTAGTGGGGATTCTCCTGCATGGTGCGCGGCGTGCCCTGCATGTGCATCAGGCACACGGCAGCGCCGGTGGAAGCCGCGGCTTCAAGCGCGCCCGGCGCGCCAAGCGCCATGACATCGTTGATGAGTCCTGCGCCCGCCGCCACTGCCGCCCGCATCACCTCGGGCTTCATCGTGTCGACGGAGACCACCACATCAAGCTCGCGCGACACGGCTTCGATCACGGGCAACACGCGATCCAGTTCTTCCTGCAGCGGCACCGCCGCCGCCCCGGGGCGCGTGGACTCACCGCCGACATCGATGACGGCCGCGCCGTCGGCCACCATGCGCCGCGCCTGCGCTACGGCCGCATCGCGATGCTGGAAGCGCCCGCCGTCGGAGAAGGAATTGGGCGTTATGTTGAGGATGCCCATGACGACGGGGCTGGAAATATCCAGCACCCGCCCGGCGCAGTTCAGCAGCACGGTGGAAACCGGCTCAGCCGGCGTTGCGCGTCGCCGATCCGAAGGCCGGACGCTGCTGCGCTTCCGGACCACTGCCTGAAGACGGACCACCGGACAGCCCGCTGTCCCAGCCCTCGGGCGGCGTGGGCGGCTTGCCATCCATGATCTCCCGGATCTGGGCATCATCGATGGTCTCGTACTTCATCAGCGCATCGGACATCGCATGCAGCTTGTCCAGGTGCGATTCGAGAATGCCCTTGGCGCGGTTGTAGTTGGTCTCGATGACCTGGCGCACCTCTTCATCGATGGCATGCGCGGTTTCATCGGACACCTGCTTGGTCTGCGTGACCTGGCGACCCAGGAACACTTCGCCGGACTCTTCCGTGTAGGTCAGAGGCCCCATGCGATCCGACAGGCCCCACTTGGTGACCATGTTGCGCGCAAGGTCGGTGGCGCGCTCGATGTCGTTGGAGGCGCCGGTGGTGACGGCATCGCGGCCGAAGATCAGCTCTTCGGCGATGCGACCACCGAACAGCGTGGCGATGGCGCTTTCCAGCCGCCGCTTGCTCATCGAATAGCGGTCCTGCTCAGGCAGGAACTGCGTGACGCCGAGCGCGCGACCACGCGGAATGATGGTGACCTTGTAGACCGGATCGTGTTCGGGCACGGAGAGGCCCACGATGGCGTGTCCCGCCTCGTGGTAGGCCGTCATGCGCTTTTCTTCGTTGCTCATCACCATGGAGCGCCGCTCGGCGCCCATCAGGATCTTGTCCTTGGCCTTCTCGAACATGTCCATCGCCACCGTGCGCAGGTTGGCGCGCGCGGCGAACAGCGCCGCCTCGTTGACGAGGTTGGCAAGATCGGCGCCCGAGAAACCAGGCGTGCCGCGCGCGATCAGCGCGGGCTTCACGTCATCGGCAATGGGCACCTTGCGCATGTGCACGCGCAGGATCTGCTCGCGCCCGCGCACATCGGGCAGCGGCACCACGACCTGGCGGTCGAAGCGGCCCGGGCGCAGCAGCGCCGGATCGAGCACATCAGGTCGGTTGGTGGCGGCGATGACGATGATGCCCTCGTTGCCCTCGAAGCCGTCCATCTCCACCAGCAACTGGTTCAGCGTCTGCTCGCGCTCATCGTGGCCGCCGCCCAGGCCCGCGCCGCGATGGCGGCCGACCGCGTCGATTTCATCGATGAAGATGATGCAGGGCGCGTGCTTCTTGGCCTGTTCGAACATGTCGCGCACGCGCGAGGCGCCCACGCCGACGAACATCTCGACGAAATCGGAACCGGAGATGGTGAAGAACGGCACCTTGGCTTCGCCGGCGATGGCGCGGGCCAGCAGCGTCTTGCCGGTGCCAGGGCTGCCCACCATCAGCACGCCCTTCGGGATCTTGCCGCCCAACTTCTGGAACTTGCCCGGGTCCTTCAGGAAGTCGACGATTTCGCTGACCTCCTGCTTGGCCTCTTCGACGCCCGCCACATCGGCGAAGGTGACATTGACCTGGTCCTCGCCGAGCAGGCGCGCCTTGCTCTTGCCGAAGGACATGGCGCCACGGCCACCGGCGGCGCCCTGCATCTGGCGCAGCATGTAGACGAACACCAGGATGAGCAGCAGCGCAGGCGACAGCTGGATGAGGAACTGCGTGAGCAGGCTCGGTTCCTTTGGGGCGCGGCCCTCGAAGGCCACCTTGGACCTGCGCAGCTCGCCGATCAGCGCGGAGTTGTCGGACTCCGGGTTGAAGGACTGGAACTGGGTCTTGTCCTTGCGCGTGCCGATGATCTGCTCGCCCTGAAGGACGACCGAGTCGACCTGCCCGTCGGCGACCTCATCGAGGAAGTGCGAGTAGCGGACGGCCTCGGGAGCATTGGCCGGCGGCATGAACCGACTGAAAAGGAACAGCGTGGCGCCGACGACCACGATCCAGATCAGCACCTTGCCAGTCATGTCATTCAATTTGGAAAACCTTGGGCCTCAAGCCCCTTGCTGACACACGCCAACCCACGCTACACCATCCCGGCAAGGCTCGCCAGCAAGTACCGCGCAGGTTGCTCCAGGCTCATTTAATGAGGGCCGGAAGCGGGGCTTCAAGGTGTGCCGCAAGGCATAATGCGCCCCATGCAGTTGAGCGAAAAACAGCGCCGCCACCTGAAGGGCCTGGCGCACCCCCTGAAGCCCGTCATCCTGATGGGCAATGCCGGCCTGTCCGAGGCGGTCGTTGCCGAAACCATCCGGGCGCTGAATGACCATGAACTGATCAAGGTCCGCCTGCCCGGCCTCGACCGCGAGGAGCGCGATGCCGCGCTGGCCCAGCTGGCCGAGCGCACCGCGAGCACCATGGTGACGCGGATAGGACACGTCGCGGTGCTCTACCGGGCCCATCCGGAGCTCCCGCGCATCGTCCTGCCGGGCTGAAGCCACGTTAACAAACCGTTTCGAACGGTATCTTTCGTGACGAACCGGCCTTCGGCCGGACTAACCTCCCATCACTGCATCGACAGTGCCCGGGAGATGATCATGAGAACCACACGACTGCTGGCCGCTGGCGCCCTGGCCCTGCTGGCCGGCTGCCAGCCTTCGCCGCCCACGAGCTCCGCCGCGGCCGCCCCTCCGCCGCCGCTGCTGCCCAAGCCCCAGGCCAGCACCATCGCACTGATGACGGGCGTGATCGTCCCCACGTCCGACGCCATCTGGCAGGCGATGCCCGCCTCGGACAAGGACTGGGCCGACCTGCGGTACAAGGTGCTGCTGATCGCCGAGGCGGCCAACCTGCTGGCGGTGCCGGATCGGCCCACCCTGCTGCCCGGCGAAAAGCTGGCCAGTCCCGCCGGACCCGGCGACCTGACGCCGGAGCAGAGCGCCGCCAAGATCAAGGCGGAGTGGCCCACCTACCTGGCCTATGCGCAGACACTTCAGAACGGCGCAATGGCCACGTTGAAGGCGGTGGATTCGAAGGATGCCGATGCGCTGGTGGAAGCTGGCGGGGCCATCTACGAAGCCTGCGAGCAGTGCCACAAGCGCTTCTGGTATCCCAACGCGCCGGCGGCGCCCTAATCACTTTTCTCCTGAGGTTGAACTCGATGCATCGACGGCTTCATGAAGTGGCCGCCGCGGTGGCCCTTGCGCTTGCCGCAGCCGGATCCGCGATGGCGGCGCAGGAATCCGCATCCACCGATCCGGACCTCGAGGAAGTCGTGGTCTATGGTCGCGGCGAGCGACTGATCGGCGAGGCGCGCGCGGCCAGTGAAGGCACGGTGGGCGGCGCGGACCTTGGCGTGCGTCCGCTGCTGCGCGTGGCTGAACTGCTGGAGGTGGTGCCGGGGCTGATCGCCGCGCAGCATTCAGGCAGCGGCAAGGCCAACCAGTATTTCCTGCGCGGTTTCAACCTGGACCACGGCACGGATTTCGCGGCGTTCGTGGATGGCGTGCCGATGAACCTGCGCACGCACGGACACGGCCAGGGCTACCTGGACGTGAACGGACTGATACCCGAACTGATCGAGCGCATCGATTTTCGCAAGGGTCCGTATCGCGCCGACCTGGGCGACAACGCGCTGGCAGGTGCATCGTTCCTGCATACGGTGCCGCGCTTCGCGGCGCCCTTCGCATCGGTGGAGGCTGGCGAATACGGCTGGCTGCGCGCGGCCGCGGGCGGCAGCCACATGCTGGGCAACGGCGAACTCACGGCGGCCGCCCAGTGGAAGACCTACGACGGCCCCTGGCAGCTTTCGGAAGACCTGAAGCATGTCTCCACCTACCTGAAGTACGCCGAGGCCACCGGCTTCGGGCGCTGGGAAGCCAGCCTCGCCAGCTACGATGCGAGCGGGCGACCCACCGAGCAGATTCCCGAGCGCGCCATCGGCACGTCGGTCTGCGCGGATGCGTTCTGCGCGCTCGATACCTCGGCCACCGGCGACACGCAGCGGCATATCGCCACGCTGCGGCTGACCGGCAGTGACTGGGGCGCCACCGTCTATGGCCAGTACTACAACTGGAACATGTATTCGGACTCCACCTACGATTTCCAGATCCGGCAGTGGGACAAGCGTTTCATCTATGGCGCGCGCGGGCAGAAATCCCTGCAGCTGCTGCCGAAGCTGCAGCTCACCACCGGCGGCGAGGCGCGGCTCGACGACATCCGCAAGGTGCAGGTCGACCACACGCTGCAGCGCCAGTTCGTGGACTACGTGGCAGCGCACCGGGCACGCGAACTGTCGCTGGCCGGTTTTGCAGAGGCAAGCTGGAAGCCCGTGGACGGCGTGCGCGTGATGGCCGGACTGCGCGCCGACCACTTCGACTTCCGCACGCGCGCCACGCAGCCGGGATTCCTCGGCGGTCATGCCAGCGATTCCATCCTGTCGCCGAAGCTCGCGCTGGCCTGGGAGATCTCCGACACCGTCGAGGCCTATGCCAACTGGGGTCGCGGATTTCATTCGAACGATTCGCGCGGCGTGACGGCTTCGGTGCCGGCGGTGCCGGGCCTGGTGAAGGGAACCGGCGAGGAACTCGGCGCGCGTTACCAGCGCGGCGCGTTCTCGTTCACCGCCACGTACTGGTGGCTGGAAGTGGACAGCGAGCTGAAGTTCGTCGGCGATTCGAACTCGGTGGAACCAGGAGCGTCGAGCCGTCGCCGCGGCTACGAACTGGTGTCGTTCTGGCGCCCTTTCCCGCAGCTGGCCATCGACGCCTCGTTCACCGTGTCGCGCGCCCGCTATTTCGGCGCGCTGGCGGCGCCGGGCGAGACGCATATCGCCGGCGCGATCGAATCGGCCGGCGAACTGGGCGTGTCGTACATCGATGGCCCGTGGGAGATTTCGGCACGGCTGCGTCACCTGGGTCCCTACCCGCTGGTCGAGGATGATTCCGAGCGGGCCAGCGCCGAAGAGACCGTCAACCTGCGCGCCGCCTGGAAGCGCGGCCCGTGGATGCTCTACGGCGAACTGCTGAACGTGTTCGACGCGCGCGGCAAGGACATCGTCTATTTCTACGAGTCCTACCTGCCCGCCATCGATGCAGCCCCGACCGAGGGCCGCATGAGCCGGGTCGAGGAGCCCCGCACGGTCCGCCTGGGTCTTCGCTACAGCTTCTAGCCTCCGGGGCGCTCGCCAGAAAGGGCTTGCGCCCCTTTCTTTCTGCTGCTACCTTTACATCACAAGGTAGCTTCCCAAGACCAGAACGTACGACAACCCATGGACCTGAGCGAAAAATTCGGACCGATACGCAAGGGACTGCTGGAGTTCGCTGTGCTGCGCGTCATCGCCTCGGAAAAGCTCTATGTGGCCGAGATGCTGCAGCGGCTGGCGGGCACCGAGTTCGCCACGCAGGAAGGCACTCTGTACCCGCTGCTCAGCCGCATGCGCCGCGAGGAACTGGTGGATTACGAATGGCAGGAGTCCGAGTCGGGCCCGCCACGCAAGTACTACAAGCTCACCGATCCGGGGCGCCGCGCACTCGAAGAGCTGCAGGGCTACTGGAACCATCTGAACGACACCCTCACCCGCCTGGGAAACTGACATGCGCAAGGTCACGACGATCAACCTGAACAACAACGCCTTCCAGATCGACGAGGACGGATACGAGTCGCTGCGCCGTTACCTGGAAGATGCCGGGCGCGCGCTGGCGGGAAATCCTGATCGCGCGGAAATCCTCTCTGACCTGGAGCAGGCCATCGCCGACAAGTGCCGCGCCACGCAGGGCGCCTACAAGACCGTGGTCAGCGCCGAGGAGATCGAACGCATCGTGAAAGAGATGGGTCCGGTACAGGGCAACCCCCAGGACCCTGCCGCGGCTGCGTCAACGCATGATCCGTCCGGCATGCATGCCAGCGCCAACATCGGCATCGGTGGCCGGCGCCTGTATCGCATTCGCGAAGGCATGAAATGGGCGGGCATCTGCCAGGGCCTGGCCGCGTTCGCGGGCATGGATGTGAATCTTGTGCGCCTGGCCGTCATCCTCATCACCGTCTTCACGGGGTTCTTCCCGGGCATCGTGGTCTATATCGCCATGGCGTTCGTGCTGCCCGTGGCCACCACCGCCGAGGAGCTCGCGGCCGCGCACGGCCAGCCCTTCAACGCACAGGAGCTGGTGGACCGCGTAAAAAAAAAGCACGAGGAATTCCGGGATGAGCGCCGCGCGAAGCGTCGCGTGAACCGCGAATCGATGTGGTGGTCGCAGGCCACCTCGCCGCAGCCGGCGCCGGGATATGCGGCGCGCGTTACCGGCGGCGTACTGCTGCCGGTGCTCACGGTCCTCTCTGCAGTCTGGTTCTCGGCCATGGCCATCGCCGCATATTCAGTGTGGTGGGCCTACCGGTATGGCGGTCTCGACGCCTGGCCGCCGGGCGTGTTCCAGATGGACCGGGACATTCCGTTCTGGGTCGCCATGGCTGCAGTGATCGCCATCTACGCGCTGATCGCCATTCCCCTGGCCGCTGGCCGGCGCGCGTCGCGCTGGTATGCCAATGGCGGCCGCGTGCATGGCTGGGCCGACGCCTGGTCGGGCCTGTTGTGGCTGGCCATCGTGGCCGTGCTGCTATTGGTGGCGATGTACCAGCTGCCGCAGCTGCAGTGGCTGCTACGCGGCATCACCGGGGCTCATGTGACCACGGTGATGTCGCTGCCGGACCTGGACTGGTCCCAGGTGCCCGGACTGATCACCCACTGGCTGCAATCGATCGAGCTATACGTAGCGGACGGCAATGATCTCGTAGCTGCGCTGCCCCCCGGGGGTGCTTACCTGGACGGCATCGCCCTGGCTCTTGCCTACCAGAGCCCGGGCGATCGGTGATCCCACGGAGATGCGGCCGGCCTTGATGTCGGCCTCGTCCTCGCCAACGATCTGATAGGTGACCTTGGCGCCGTTGTCCTCGTCTTCCAGGTCGATCGTGGAGCCGAAGATCACCTTGCCGGTGGGCTCCATCGAGGTGACATCGATGATCTCGGCGTTGCCCAGCTTGCCTTCCAGCTCCTGGATGCGACCCTCGATGAAACCCTGCTGCTCGCGCGCGGCGTGGTACTCCGCGTTCTCCGACAGATCGCCATGCGCGCGGGCCTCGGCGATCGCCTTGATCACGTTCGGCCGGTCCTCGCTCTTGAGCTTGCGAAGTTCCACGCGCAGCGCTTCGGCGCCACGCAGCGTGATGGGGAAGCGCTTGACGCTCACTTGTTTATCTCGCGGTGCAGGTCCTGCAGCCGGTTCACGTCCTGGTCATCGATGTGATCCAGCGCCTCGCAGGTGGCAAGTCCCGCCGCCAGCGTGGTGAAGTACGTGACCCGGCGGCTCACCGCCTCGCGGCGGATGGCCATCGAATCGCGCGTGGCCTGGCGGCCTTCGGTGGTGTTCACGATCAGCGCGATCTCATCGTTCTTGATCATGTCGACGATGTGGGGCCTGCCCTCGCGCACCTTGTTGACGCGCTTGACAGGCAGTCCGGCCGCGACGATCGCCTTGGCGGTGCCGTCGGTGGCCACGATCTCGAAGCCGCGCTCGATCAGCCGGCGCGCCATTTCAACCGCGCCGGGCTTGTCGCGCTCGCGCACGCTCACCAGCGCATTGCCCTTGCGCGGCAGCGCGGTGCCGGAACCGGCCTGCGCCTTGGCGTACGCCTCGCCGAAGGTGCGGCCGGTGCCCATCACCTCGCCGGTGGATTTCATTTCCGGCCCGAGGATGGGATCGGACTCCGGGAACTTGGCGAACGGGAACACGGCTTCCTTCACCGAATAGAAGGCCGGCACGATTTCCTCGGTGGCGCCCAGCTCCTTGAGCTTGCGACCCGTCATGACCTGTGCGCCCAGCTTCGCGATGGCCCGGCCCGTGGCTTTCGACACGAACGGCGCGGTGCGCGAGGCGCGCGGATTGACCTCCAGCACGTACACCACGCCGTTCTGGATGGCGTACTGCACGTTCATCAGGCCCACCACGTTCAGGCCCAGCGCGAGCTTGCGCGTCTGTTCGCGCAGCTGCTGCTGGATCTCGAACGACAGGCTGTTGGGCGGCAGCGAGCAGCTCGAATC
>Ga0075163_10012809_pt1 | contig 10914 bp, 8 predicted proteins | sample JI1023141ADNA_FD_71478 | JGI IMG/M metagenome (GOLD analysis project Ga0075163, IMG submission 71478) | Wastewater effluent complex algal communities from Wisconsin, to seasonally profile nutrient transformation and Carbon sequestration -... | ecosystem: Engineered > WWTP > Effluent > Algae...
GTCTGTTTTACCTTGGGCTGCGAGGTTCAGCGCAAGGTTATTCATGACCGGAACGCTGTCTCCCTTCCACATCGATAAGGCTTTTTCAAAAGCAGTCTGGGCTTCCGGGTGCTTTTGCTGGGCATCGAGAGAGATGCCAAGGATATGCCAGGCGCGGTAATTTTCGGTATCGGCCTTGATCCCTTTGCGGGCAGCGTTTTCGGCGCCGTCAAAATTTCCGGTTTCGAGATAGAGGGCCGCGAGTTCTGTGAAGGCGAGGGTCGGGGCACCATTCTTGGTCACTTTATCAAGGATGGTTTTGGCCTTCTTGATGTCCCCACTTTCGCGCAAGGCCTTGGCATAGCGTGCGCCGATCAGGTCATCATCGGGATGGGCGTTATAAAGACGCTCGACAGTGGAAAAGCTCTCGCGCTTCTCTCCATACAAAATGGCCTTGTCAGTAACCTGAGGCGCTGCCTGAGACGACAAGGATGTCGATGGGCCGGATTCGCCGTCCGAGCTACACGCGCTCAGTGACAGAATGGCAGTAGCGCATAACAGGCCAGCATAAAAGCGACGCCCTGAAGAAATCTTGACCATGATAGTCCCCTTGATCGAGTCTTTTTAAGTTTTTGAAATAGTTATTGAGGTTCTTGTAACGTGTCAGCCGGACTTGTTCCAGTGGTATCGACATTAGGATCGACGCCATCATTCTGGGTCGCATTTGGCTGGGTGCGTGGACGATACATCGGCGCATCGGTTGGAACCGGTGCGCTCGCGTCGGCATCGCCTTGGGTGACGCTGACTTCATGGCACATATCCGGGCAGTAATAGACGCTGTATTCACGGCAGGCCTTATCCCCGGCGTTCACACAGGCGCGGCGAATGCGGATATAGTCATTTTTCGGCGCGCCGATAATCACATGACGCTGCATCACGACTTTGCCGTCGGCATCAAGCGCACGGAAATAAGTCGAGCCGGGTTGTTTCGGGATCAATACAATGGTGCGGTTCGTATCTGGAACCACGCGCAAATTCTTGTTGCTGCCGACAAGGATGTTAATCGCGTCGCGATCCAGCTGAATGACGGTTGGTTGATCTGGTGCAATCCGCAACGGCGGAAGCTCTTCGGCATCAAGGGCTGTCAGAGTGGTAGGGGTGCCCGAGAGGCCTAATGAATTATTGGATGGCATGACGTCATGCGGTGTGGCTTCGACAGGTGTCGCGTGGGTGACAGGCACAGGCTGGTCGTCCGGTGTCTCAGGGCCAGCCGCCGGGGCCATCTGGCTGAAGACTGCAGAGGGTGCGGCAGAAGGTTCAGAAAACAGCGAATATCCGATCAAAGGCAGGGCAAGAACGCCAGCAACAGCCACAGCAATCAGCACATAGGGTTTTTTCATCAGTCGAACCGTCGGTTTGGGGAGGGAGCCGCCGCGAAAAACGGGGCCGGGAACGCAGGAAATACTATAAAGACAAGTATACACTGAAATCCTTAAGGGTCATTAGTTTTTAAGCCGGGTTTAGCTAAAGTTTTAGCGGTTTTCCGCCCGGTTCCGGCCTATCTGATGGCTTCCCTGCTTGTTTATAACCTAGGCCTAAAGTCCTATTTATCTAAATTTCACATATTAACTTTATACTAAAGCCAAGAAGTGAACCGGGGGCGACCTCCCGGAAGGGCTGAAAATTGGGCGAAGGTACTCCAGAAACTACCAAGACGTTTGAAGACGGAGTTGCGGCGGGCGCAGGTCGGCCCGTGCCCGTCATCAACGCTGCCCGCTTTGATCCAGACCTCACACAAAGAATGACCGCGGCACTGGCGCAGGCGCAGTCCATCGACGGCATCATGCAAGGTGCCGCAAATGATCCGGTCAAGGCGTCGCTCACATCTGATCTCGCTCAGGAAGCCAAAAAACAATTCACAGCTCAGGGAATAACCACGCCCTCTGGCGTTAGCGATATGGCCTTGGCCGAAGCCGCGCTCAAAGCCGCCACCAACGGACCGCAGGCGATTGAACTGAAAACCGCAGACGGCACCGCCATCCCGATTGTGACACGGCCCGAGATGGATGCAAAAGCCGTGATGACAAGCGGCTTGCCTGCATCTTTGGGCCTCAAGGAATTACCGGGAACAAGTGCCGACTGGGATCAGGTCATCGCCGAGCACGAAGGCCGCCATATCAGCCAGAAAACTGACAGACCAAACGTCATGGAAACCACGAATGAGCTGACCCGCGAAGCCAGCTCGGATTCCTTCGCCATGCAGAACCTGAAAGCTCAAGGCAAACTCGACATGGCCGAAGCCATGCTCGATATCCGAATGCTCAAGGTCATTCATGCCGATGGGGAAAGCGCCGATCACGCCACAGGCTATCTGATCGATCCGAAAGATTTCTCATACAGAACCCCGACGGATAACGATATCGGCACGTTGATGTCTCTGAAGGACACGATGATCGATGCCGTTGCGAAACAAAAGGGCACCGGGCGAGACGCCGCAACCGAACTTCTGTCGACAAAACCCGCAGAATTTTCTACGACACTTAAAACAGCCATCGCCGAAGGAAAAGTTCCGAAATCCGAAGGCCCAACCACCATTGAATTCATGAATAAATACATGGATGCCGTTGAACGCCGGATCGAAGCCTCCCCGGCCCCGCAAGTGGCCCCAAGTGTGGCTCCAACTGTCGCACCAACATCACCGCCCCCAGCTTCCGACACACGCAGCCAAGCCCCGGCCCAAGACGATGTCGCCGCCCGCGGCGCAGCCCTCATTGCCGATTTCTTGGGCAACGGAACCGGCATCCAGCGCCTCTCGAATATCTCCCCCGTAGAGAACACCCCAGCCGCCGGGGCCGTCACTTACGCCCCAAAAACCCCGGCAGCCGCCGCGCCATAAATCAATAGCAGCGTCAGTTTCAAAAATTTCTGAGTAGGATATTCAATGAATTTTATCAAACAATATTACTTTAAGACTTTCGCGGTGTGCGCTGCTGCGTTTTCTATGTTTATGATAGCTTTCCAGTTCCAGCAGTTGATCGAAGTGTTCCAGCTGGCAGATCCTACCGGATTATTCGGTTTTATGATTCAGGTAGGAAATTTTCTGTCCAATCTTTGCGTAATTATCATAGCAGCCCTTGTGATTACCAAAAAGGGCACAGTACAGCGCAAAGTAGCAGTGTCCGTATTTGGCCTTAAACTCCTCGAAGTGCTGAGCCTCTTACCCTGTACAGTTGGCTTCGGCGATGCATTCTGTGGCCTCTGGTGGGTTATCCTGTCCAAGTTCACGGGACCAGCAGTTATCATCATCACTTTGCTCTTCTTTTTTAAGTCTGGGAAAAAACCACTTTTTTTAGCAGGTGTAGGGATCGTCGCGAGTGTGGCAGTTAGCAGTTTTGCATTGTTTATCGTGCTGACCCCCAAAAATCCCGAATCCTGTTTTTCCCTTGAGCCCGTGACGAGCCGTGCGGCCTGTCTCGAAAAATTTGCTCTACGTGAAAACGATGTAGCTATATGCCGCAAGATTGAATTCCGCTCAACGCGGTTTTCTTGTCTTTATAAAGTAGCAAAAAACCTAGAGACCCCTGCAGTTTGCGAGGAAATCAAAGATGCACCTGAAACCGAGATTGCTGTTTATGATAGCCCATCTATCCAAACAAAAGATCTTTGCTATTATCTTCTTGGTTTCAAAATGCATAATCAGGAAATTTGTCAAAAAATCACTGATGATAAGATGCGTAAAACATGCTTAAACGGCGCCGGTACGCCGGGACAAAAACGTAAGCTTTTTTAGTGAGATCATAACAAAGGGGTCACATAACAAAGGTAACAAAGGGGTCAGATTAAATTGAATAGCAACAGATTAAATTGAACATGAACATGAGCATTAGCGGCAGGCGCACTAGATGCGTCAGATACTTTGAGTATTAAAAAGGGGGGGGGTAAAATGGTGCGCAATACAGGGATTGAACCTGTGACCCCTACGATGTCAACATAGTGCTCTACCGCTGAGCTAATTGCGCGACAGGCGTGGTTTTAGCGAGATTATCCGAAATATGCAAGCCCTGAAAAATAGTCATGATTTCAAGGGTTTTTCCCCAGATTTTGATAGGGCGGGCGTGAATCAGGCCTGCGCCAGCAAGTCGTTGACCTCTTTGACCAGGTCATTGAGGTGGAAGGGTTTTGAAAGAACCCGGGCGTGCAGGGCGCTGGTGGCGCTTTGCTGGCCCATCGCCACGGCGGCAAAGCCGGTGATGAACATGACCTTGAGATCGGGGTAAAGCTGGGTGGCCTTCTGGGACAGCTCGATGCCGTCCATGCCGGGCATGACAATATCCGCAAGCAAAAGATCGACATCATCGCCGTCTTCTTGAAGGCTTGCGAACGCAACCTGTCCATCCTCGCACGGGCGGACGTGGTGGCCTGCTTTCTCGAGAGCCAGTGTCAGGAACTGGCGCATCGATTCATCGTCTTCTGCAAGGAGGATAGTGGACATAGGGAGGGATACCTTTCCCTGTATTGAAGTATGAACTGCTGCCTGAGGCAATCATTATTTTTGTGGTTATTTTTGAGGTGCCGCTTCGGGAACCCGTGCAACCTTCCGGCTGCCCGCCAGAAACTGCTCGGCGGCCCGCTCCCAGGTGTAAAAATCTGCGGTCTTTGCGGCCCGAATCTCAGGTGTTCCGGGGGCTGTGAGGGCTTTGTTGAGGGCTTGAGGAAAATTCTCATCCAGAGCCCCGAGATCGGCTGAGGTGATGATATCGACGGGGCCAGTCACAGGGTATCCGGCAACAGGAAGTCCCGAAGCGAGGGCTTCGATGATCGTGATCCCGAACGTGTCGGTCTTGGACGGGAAGGCAAAGACATCGGCAGAGCGGTAATGATCCGCGAGGCTGGTGCTGGTTTTAAGTCCCGTAAACACAACATCAGGATAGCGATGCTGGAGCGAAGAGAGGGCCGGGCCGCTTCCGACCACGACCTTGCTGCCATCCCAAGGCGTATCGAGAAAGGCTTCAATGTTTTTCTCTAGCGCCACACGTCCGACATAAAGAGCTATGGGACGCTTCAGGTCAGTGAACTCGGTCTTCGGTCCCGTATGATACAAAGACGCATCAATGCCCCGAATGAAGCGATGAAAATGAGGAGCGAAGCCTTCTGCTGCAAGAAACTTCTCGAGGCTCGGGGTCGAGACCATCGTCAAATTGGCGCGGCTATGGAATTTTTTCAAAGAGCTGAGAGAAAAATTTCTGACGATGCGGGACAGCGGGACTGAAAATTTTTCGACGCGCTTCGCAAGATAATCCGGGAACTGTGTGTGATAGGACGTACTGAACGGAATTTGATTGCGCAGGCAATATCTATGTGCGGCCCGACCCAGCGGTCCTTCGGTTGCGATATGGATAGAGTCGGCCTCCCCATTCCGGATCGCGGCCTCGATCAGACGAGGAAGCGTCCAGCGAGCCAGCAAGACAAGCCTGATCTCGGCATAACCGGGGGCGGGAATGGTCAGGAGGAAATCTCCCGGGCCGATGACTTTCAGGGTATGGCCTGACTTTTCGAGAGTCCGGGCGACGTTCTGATACGTTCTGACAACCCCGTTGACCTGTGGAAGCCACGCATCGCTGATACAAAGTATTTTCATGGGTGTGGAATGGCGTCCGATTTGTTAAACTCGAAGCAGGTCTCGAAGCAGGTCTCGAAGCAGGTCTCGAAGCAGGTATAGTATCGAGTGTAATGATGATGGTTAGGCAATGACAAGATTTTATCGCTCCCCGGTTCTGCGTATGCTGAGTATCTGCCTTCTGGGGACAGGTATATCCTATCCTCTGGCCGCTGCCCCGACGGAAAAGCTATCCGCTCAAAGCTGTACCCTGATCGAGGATGCAATTATTCCTTTGAAGCCTCCGAATTTTGGCGGGCCGGTGGAATGGCGGCGGGTTCTGGGCCTTGAAGGGCTCGACCGGGTTTCCGATATGATGGCGCTGGCCGATGGCGGCGTGATCGGCGTTGGCGAAACCATTCCGTTTTCACGCACTGATGGAGCCAAGCCGCCGAAGCTGTATGTCGTGCGGCTGGATAAAGCTGGTAAAGCCCTGTTTGAAAAACGCCACGATATCAAAAATTTTGTTGATGTCGCGGCAGCGGTGGTTCTCAAAGATAAAGTCGTTGTCGTGTCCCAAATCAAAGACGACAAGGCAGTCTCCTCGATCCAGCTTGATTTTCTCGATGGCGGAGCTGCGATCAAATCCAGCAATAAATTTTTTGATCCTAAAAAAGATATGATAGCTGCGGACGTCATCGTGAATTCAGATGCCGCAACGCTGACGCTCGCTGTCATGCTGGTCGATCGTAAAAACCGGGATGACTCGACCACTGTTCTCTACCGCATCGATGCTTCGGGAAAAATATTGTCGAAACGCGATTACCTTCCCGGGGTCTCGACCAAGCTCGTTCAGTTGCAACGTCTTCCGGGTGGACAGATTGTCGGCGTTGGTCGGATCGGCCTTGAGAATAAACGTCAGGCCGGGTGGGTTCTCCGGGTATCATCGCAAGGCGATCTGATTTCCCAGCGTCCTTATGCGCGCGGCGGGCAAGCCCAGTTGAGCCGGGCTCTTGATGACGGGCAGGGCGGGTTATATGTGGCCGGGGAATCGATCCCGGCGGATGGCACCTATCGGGCGGCATGGGTTATGCACCTTGATGCATCGGGCACTCCAGTATGGCAGCGCTTTATAACCGGAAAATACCGCTATGCAGCGGTTGACATGATCAGGGCGCAAGATGGTCGTTTGCAGCTTCTGATGGCTGGGCGTCCCGTCGATGATGGTGGACGAGAACATGCTCGGATCATCACACTGTCTCCCTCTGGCGACATTTTGCAAGATGATGCCTATCTCGAAGGTACCAACGCAGTCCCTGTCAGGCTCCTTGAGCACAGCGTCACCAAGAAGCGCTTCCTTGCAGGAACCGCGCAGACCGGATTTGCGGGCCCCAGCACGCCGGAGAACGAGAGAATGGCCACCTATGATGCGTGGCTGACAGGACTGCCGCCCTTGCCGATCTATGTCGATCCGTGTAAACCTGCGCGGACTGAATCACTGGACGATTAAAATACTATGACCCCTGAACAGGATCAGGACGATGGCGCGGAAATTCTTCGTGTCACTGTCCCTCCCGAGCTGACAGGCCAGCGCCTCGACAAGGTGGTGGCGCAGCTCTGTCCTGATTTTTCCCGCTCACGCCTGCAAGGCCTGATCGAAGCCGGGGAACTCTATCTCAATGATCTCCCTTGCGCGGTTGCTGCCAAAAAAGTCAAAGCGGGAGACAAGATTTTTATTGCTCTGCCTGATCTCGAAGACGGCACGCCGCAACCTGAAAATATTCCCCTCGATATCGTCTATGAAGATGATGATGTGATTGTTCTCAATAAAGCCGCCGGAATGGTCGTTCATCCTGCTGTCGGCAATCCGGCTGGCACGCTGGTGAATGCGCTGCTGTATCATTGCGGAGATAGTCTTTCAGGTATCAATGGAGTGAAGCGTCCGGGGATCGTTCATCGTCTCGACAAGGACACATCAGGTCTGATGATCGTGGCTAAAAATGACAAGGCTCACCACAAGCTGACCGAACAGCTTCAGGACCGAAGCCTGTCGCGTGTGTATCGCGCCATCGTTATTGGCGTTCCTCATCCGTCCAAGGGGACGATTGAAACCCTGATCGGGCGTCATCCGGGCAATCGTTTGAAGCAGGCCGTGGTGCATGGCAACGGACGGATCGCGATCACGCATTTTCAGGTTAAGCAGGCCTTCCATGACACCTTGTCGTTGGTCGAATGCCGCCTTGCAACAGGGCGCACCCACCAGATCCGGGTGCATATGGAACACAAAGGCTTCCCCCTGATCGGGGACAGCCTCTACGGCATGCAGGAAACAGCGCTTCAGGCACGGCTTCGGAAAGGGGGCTACGACCCCGAGGCTATTGCCGCCATTCAGGCCTTCCCAAGGCAGGCGCTTCATGCCCTCCAGCTGGCTTTCATCCATCCGGCTACGGGTGAAAAGATGGAATTCGCCTCGGAACTTCCTGCCGATTTTATGAATATTATCAATATCATAGAAGATAATTAGATTATTCTGAAAAATAATGCTTGAAGTTAGCTAAAATTTTATGTAAATTAAAAGTATAGGGGCTACACAATAAACGGCGAGACGTAAGACGATCTTAAAACGATCTAGAGGGTGAAGTAAGAAGTAATAAAGCAACGGATTTCTACAGAGTTTAGGTTCTCCATTTTTAGTTCCATTCTGGTACCCGAAACTTCAAAGCCGCCCGCAAGGGTGGTTTTTTTTGCCTTCTTTCTTGACCTCGGCCCCCGGAAAGGCCTTTTATAGCCCGACATAAAAAACCGAGGGACAATTAAGGGATAAAAATGCTGAAAATAGAATTGCTGGATGTATCTGCACACCCGAGTTTCGACAATCACGAACAGGTTGTTCATTTCCAGGATGCGGAAACCGGGCTCAACGCCATCATCGCGGTTCATAATACCAATCTCGGCCCGGCTCTCGGCGGCTGCCGCTTCTTCCCTTACGCTGAATTCGGTGATGCAGTGACCGATGTCTTGCGCCTGTCGCGCGGCATGACCTATAAATCTGCTCTTGCTAAACTTCCACTCGGTGGCGGCAAAGCTGTTATCATCGGCGATCCCCGCAAAGACAAGACTGACGCCATGATGGAAAGCTTTGGCGAAGCCATTGAATACCTCAAAGGCAAATATGTGTCGGCGGAAGATGTCGGCACCAATGAACATGACATGATTGCGATTGCTAAGAAAACCAAGCATGTGACGGGGCTTCCGGCTCTGGCTGCTGGCGAAGAGGGCGTCAGCGGCAACCCATCCCCTGTCACAGCCTATGGCTGTTTCTTCGGCATTAAAGCCTGCGCCAAAGAAAAATTTGGAACATCTGATCTGACAGGAAAAACCGTGGCCATTCAGGGTATGGGCGCTGTCGGCTACGCGTTAGCGGAATATCTGGTCGAAGCCGGGGCAAATCTGATCGTCGCCGACGTTCACCAGAATGCTCTCGACAAAGCCCAGCAGCAATTCGGCTCCAGAGTCAAAATCGTTGATGCGTCGATGATATTGTCTGTCGAAGCAGATATTCTGGCTCCGTGTGCTCTCGGTGCTGTTCTCAATGACCGCACCCTCCCAACTATCAAAGCCAAAGTGATCGCCGGGGCTGCCAATAACCAGCTCGCAGAAAAACGTCATGATGCGATCCTTAAAGAAATGGGTATTCTCTACGCCCCGGATTACGCCATCAACTCAGGTGGTGTGACCAGTGTCGGCTATGAATATTACTGGCGTCTGGGCAAGGATATGGGCGGCTATTCGTTCACAACCGAAGCCATGACAAAACACGTCGAAAAAATTGAAGATACTCTGTTGAGCGTCTTCGCAATTTCCCGTGGCAAAGATGTGCCAACCGGGGAAGCGGCTGACCAGCTGGCTGAAGAGATCTTCCACGGCGGTCAAAATCCTGCTGCATCGCGCTCATATTAAAGCCGGGGTTTAAGCAAGCTCCCGTATCGTGTATCCTTGAGGGATGACTTTCATTCCTCAAGCGCCTCTCGATCCTTCTGCCCTCTATGACGTCTGCATTATCGGCGGCGGGATTAACGGGACGGGAATTGCCCGCGACGCTGCGGGGCGTGGTCTGAAAGTTTTGCTGGTCGAGCAGGGCGATCTGGCTCAGGCAACGTCCTCTGCCAGCACCAAGATCATTCATGGCGGTCTGCGGTATCTTGAATATTACGATTTCAAGCTGGTTCATGAATCGCTTCAGGAACGTGATCTTTTGATGAGTCTCGCGCCGCATCTGATTCGTCCTCTGACATTTATCCTTCCTCATAATCATTCAATCCGCCCTTACTGGATGGTGCGGGCCGGGCTTTATCTCTATGACCTGCTCGGAGCTGGAAAAACGTTGCCGCGCTCGCGGGGGCTTGATTTACGAAGCCATCCTGCCGGAGCCCCGTTGCAGGAAAACCTTTCTCAAGGTTTTTCCTATTCCGATTGTTGGGGTGATGACTCACGACTTGTTGCTCTGAATGCTCTGGGTGCCGCCGAAAAAGGTGCCCGGATTGAAACCCGCACACGCTGCACAGGTCTTGCCGCCGCCGAAGATGGCTGGGTCATTGATCTGCATCACATACAAAATGAGACAACTGTTCAAATGCGCGCCCGTATGGTGGTGAATGCTGCCGGCCCGTGGGTTCGGACGTTATTAGATAGCAGCGAATTATCCGACATGGAAACACCGGCGATACGTCTTGTGCAGGGCAGTCATATCATCGTTCCGCGCATTTATGATGGCGATCAGGCCTATATGCTCCAGCAGCCTGATGGCCGTATTGTGTTCGCCATTCCCTATGAAGGACTTTATACGCAGATAGGCACAACCGAAACAGCCTATCGCGGTGATCCTCTGAAGGCTGAAATCACAGCGCAGGAAATGGATTACCTGCTGACGGCGGCCAATCAATCTTTCCTCAAGCAAACGACGATGGCAGATATCGTGCGGAGCTTCAGCGGCGTCCGCCCGCTCTTTGATGACAATCATCGCGATGCCAAAGCCGTCACGCGCGATTATCGCCTTCATCTGTCTGAACATCAGGGGCAGGCCCTGTTATCTGTCTTTGGCGGCAAGATTACGACCTATCGCAAGCTCTCCGAACACGCAACGGATCAGCTTATGGCGCATCTGGGACGGGAAGGGTCTGTCTGGACGGACAAAGAACCATTGCCTGGTGGAGATATTCAGGATTTTTCGAAGTATCTGGACCAGCAGATTGCAGCGCGGCCTGATGTGGACCCTAAAGTCGTCACGCGCTATACCCATGCTTATGGGACGCGTATGAACGAAATTTTAAAAGATGGTC
>Ga0075163_10012811_pt1 | contig 10913 bp, 12 predicted proteins | sample JI1023141ADNA_FD_71478 | JGI IMG/M metagenome (GOLD analysis project Ga0075163, IMG submission 71478) | Wastewater effluent complex algal communities from Wisconsin, to seasonally profile nutrient transformation and Carbon sequestration -... | ecosystem: Engineered > WWTP > Effluent > Algae...
CAACGTCAACATGCTGATCGACAACAGCCGCTGGGACGACGACGACGAACTGGCGGAGACCTACACCCGCCGCAAGGGCTTCGCCTACGGCCGCAGCGGGCGTCCGGTGCAGCGGGCCGAGTTGCTGCGCAGCGTGCTGTCCGGCGTGCAGCTGGCCTACCAGAACCTCGACTCGGTCGAACTGGGTGTCACCACCATCGACACCTACTTCGACACGCTGGGCGGCATCAGCCGCGCCGTGCAGCGCGCCAAGAAGACCACGCAGGGCCCCGGTGCTGCCGTGGCGCCCGTCTACATCGGTGACCAGACCCGCGACGCCGACGGTGGCGGCACGGTGCGCACGCTGTCCGAGCAGGTGGCGCTGGAGACCCGCACCCGCACGCTCAACCCGAAGTGGTACGAGGGCATGCTGGAGCACGGCTACGAAGGCGTGCGCCAGCTCGAGGTGCACGTCACCAACACGCTGGGCTGGTCGGCCACCACCGGCCAGGTCCAGCCCTGGGTGTACCAGCAGATCACCGAGACCTTCATGCTCGACCCGGCCATGCGCCAGCGCCTGGCCGAGCTCAATCCCACTGCGTCGGCCCGCGTGGCCAACCGATTGCTCGAGGCGCACCAGCGCCACTACTGGTCCCCGGACGAAACGATGCTCGATGCCTTGCGCAGCGCCGTCGACGAACTCGAAGACCGTCTCGAAGGCGTGTTCGTCGAAAGGGCTGCCGCATGACCACCATGACCCCGTTGCCGTTCCCGACCTTGAGGTCGCAGCGGCCTGACGGCGAGGGCAGCATGCAGGTGCAGCTCGACCCGAATCTCAAGATCGGCACCGCCAAGGTCTTCGCCATCTACGGCAAGGGCGGCATCGGCAAGAGCACCACCTCGTCCAACCTGTCGGCGGCCTTCTCCAAGCTCGGCAAGCGCGTGCTGCAGATCGGCTGCGACCCCAAGCACGACAGCACCTTCACGCTGACCAAGAAGATGCTGCCCACCGTCATCGACGTGCTGGAGTCGGTGGACTTCCACCCCGAAGAGCTGCGCGTCGACGACTTCGTCTTTCCCGGCTACAACGGCGTGATGTGCGTCGAGGCGGGCGGCCCGCCGGCCGGCACCGGCTGCGGCGGCTACGTGGTGGGACAGACCGTCAAGCTGCTGAAGGAGCACCACCTGCTCGACGACACCGACGTGGTGATCTTCGACGTGCTGGGCGACGTGGTCTGCGGCGGGTTTGCCGCGCCGCTGCAGCATGCCGACCGCGCCATGATCGTCACCGCCAACGACTTCGATTCGATCTTCGCGATGAACCGCATCGTGCAGGCCATCGGCGCCAAGGCCAAGAACTACCACGTGCGGCTGGGCGGCGTGATCGCCAACCGCAGTGCCGACACCGACCAGATCGACAAGTACAACGCGCAGACCGGGCTGAAGCTGGCCGCGCATTTCCGCGACCTGGACGTCATCCGCCGCAGCCGCCTGAAGAAGTCGACGCTGTTCGAGATGGAAGACGCCCCGGGGCTGACGGAGGTGCAGGACGAGTACCTCCGCCTGGCCGCCGCGCTGTGGGCCGGCGGCGAGCCCTACAAGGCGATGCCGATGCGCGACCGCGACATCTTCGATCTGCTCGGCTATGACTGAACTCAACGCCCATCCCCCCGCGTACCACGCCCGACGCGGCGAGATCGAGACCTACTTCGACCGCACCGCGTCGGCGGCCTGGGCCCGGCTCACGTCCGACGCGCCGGTCAGCCGCATCCGCGCCACGGTGCGCGCTGGCCGCGACCAGATGCGCGCCACGCTGCTCGACTGGCTGCCGGCCGACTTGAGCGGCAAGCGCGTGCTCGATGCCGGCTGCGGCACCGGCGCCCTGGCGGTGGAGGCCGCGCGGCGCGGCGCCGAGGTGCTGGGCATCGACCTGTCGCCCACGCTGGTGGCGCTGGCGCAGGACCGGCTGCCCCACGACCTGTCCACGGGCAGCGTGCGCCTGATGGCCGGTGACATGCTCGACCCGGCGCTGGGCCAATTCGACCATGTGGTGGCGATGGATTCGCTGATCCACTACGAGCTGCCCGAGGTCGTGCGCGCACTGACCTCGCTGGCGCCTCGCTGCCGTGGCTCGATGCTGTTCACTTTTGCGCCGCGCACGCCTGCGCTGGCGGCCATGCGGGCCGTCGGCAGGCTGTTCCCGCACGGCGACCGGGCGCCGTCCATCGTGCCGGTGCGCGAGACCGAGCTGCGCGACTGTCTCGCGCGCGAGCCCGGCCTGGCGGACTGGCACGGTGGACTCACCCGTCGCGTGGCCAGCGGCTTCTACACCTCGCAGGCACTGCAATGGGTGCGCCGGGCTTGAACCTGCGTCGCCTCGCCGAGCGCGGCTGGACCCGCGTCGGCCTGCGCTTTCTCCCTTTCGCGGACGCGGCCACGGTGGACCTGCCCTTGCCGCGGCTGCTGCGCCTGTCGCTGTTCCAGGTGTCGGTGGGCATGGCGCTGGCGCTGCTCAACGGCACGCTGAACCGGGTGATGATCGTCGAGCTGGCGGTGCCGGCCTGGCTGGTGTCGCTGATGATCGCGCTGCCCATCGCCTTCGCGCCGCTGCGTGCGCTGATCGGCTTTCGCAGCGACCACCATGCGTCCGCACTCGGCTGGAAGCGCGTGCCCTACATCTGGTTCGGCAGCATGATGCAGTTCGGCGGACTGGCCATCCTGCCCTTCGCCCTGCTGGTGCTCACCGGCGGTGGCCAGGGGCCGGCCTGGGTCGGCCATGCCGGCGCGGCGCTGGCCTTCCTGCTCATCGGCGCGGGCCTGCACACCACGCAGACCGCGGGGCTGGCGTTGGCCACCGACCTGGCCGCGCCTGCGCAGCGCCCGCGGGTCGTGGCCCTGCTGTACGTGAGCCTGCTGCTCGGCATGGTGGGCAGCGGCCTGCTGCTGGGCTGGCTGCTGCAGTCGTTCAGCCATCTGCGCCTGGTGCAGGTGATCCAGGGCGCCGCACTGGTCACCATGGCCCTGAATGCCGTCGCCCTTTGGAAGCAGGAGGCGCGTCGACCGCGCGGCAGCGTCGAGGCGCCCGAAGCCGTGCCGTCGTTCCGCGAAGCCTGGCAGGGCTTCAGCGCCGTTCCCAACGCCCGTCGTCTGCTGTGGGCCGTGGGCCTGGGCACGGCGGCCTTCAGCATGCAGGACATCCTGCTCGAGCCCTTCGGCGGGCAGATCCTCGGCCTGGCCGTGGGGCAGACGTCGCTGGTCACTGCCGCATCGGCGGTTGGCGCCCTGCTGGCCTACGGGCTGGCCGCCTACCGGTTGAAGCAGGGGGTCGATCCGGTGCGACTGGCCGCCAGCGGCGTGCTGGTGGGCGTACTGGCGTTCGTTGCCGTGATCTTTGCCGAGCCGCTGCACCTGCCGGGGCTGTTCTTTGTCGGTGCCGTGTTGATCGGCCTGGGCGGAGGGCTGTTCGGCGTGTCCACGCTGACCCAGGTGATGGGCCTCGAGTCGCCCGACACCGCCGCGGGCTCGCGACTGGAAAACGGCCTCGCACTCGGTGCCTGGGGCGCCGTGCAGGCCAGTGCGGCGGGTGGTGCCATCGCGGTGGGCGGCCTGCTGCGCGACGGCATCTCCACACTGGCCGCGGGCGGCTGGCTGGGCCCCGCGCTGACCGGGCCGGCCACCGGCTACAGCGCTGTGTACCACCTCGAAATTGCCTTGCTCTTCGCCACCCTGGTGGCGTTGGGGCCCCTGGTGCGTCGCTCGGTGATCGCGGGTGACGCACCGCGTCCCGCGGCCGCCAAGTTCGGGCTCGCCGAGTTCCCCGGCTAGCCACGCGCTCACGCTCCGATCCGTTTCTCTCACCTGTTCAGGAGAATCACCATGTCCACCGGCGCCATCACTGCGCACATCGACGTAGCCCAGGTCGTGCTCTATGCCTTCTGGGTCTTCTTTGCCGGTCTCGTCTACTACCTGCACCGCGAAAACAAGCGCGAGGGTTACCCGCTCGAGTCCGACAGCCGAGGCGGAAGGGTGGTCATACAGGGCTTCCCTGCGGTGCCCGAGCCCAAGACCTACCGTCTGGCCAATGGCCAGACCCGCCAGGCTCCGGGACCGAACTCGGCCCGGCAGCCGTTGCAGGGTGGAGTCGCCACTTCGCCCGTACCGGGCTCGCCCATCGTGCCCGTCGGCAACCCGCTGCTGGCCGGCGTTGGGCCGGGCGCCTATGCCGACCGCACCGACGAACCCGACACCACGATCGACGGCGAGCCGCGCATCGTGCCGCTGCGCGCTGCGCCCGGCTTCAGCGTCGCGCCGCAGGACGGTGACCAGATCGGACTGCCGGTGTTCGGCGGCGACGGCAAGGTGGGCGGCAAGGTCGTCGACCTGTGGGTCGACCGATCCGAAGCGATCTTCAGGTACATCGAGATCGAAGTGCCCACCGCCGGCGGCCCGCGCCGCGTGCTGGCGCCGATGACCTTTGCCAAGGTGCGCGAGTTCCGGGTCACGGTGCGGTCGATCCTGGGCGCCCAGTTCGCCGATGTGCCCGGACTGCGCAACCCCGACCAGATCACCTCGCGCGAGGAAGACCGCATCTCGGCCTACTACGCGGCCGGCACGCTGTACGCCGAGGCGTCGAGGCAGGAGCCTTTCCTGTGAGCCGACGTCCTGATGTCAGCGAGCATCACCACGAGCCCGAGGCCGGTCTGCCGGAAGCCCTGCCGGCCAACGAGCGCCTGCTGTGGCAGGGGCGGCCGGACTGGCGCGTGCTGGCGCGTCGCGGATTTCACTTCAACAAGTTCGGCTTGTACTTCGCGGTGCTGATTGGCTGGCGCCTGGTGGCTACGCTGGCCGATGGCGGCACGATCGGCACGGCGCTGGCCAGCACCCTTTGGACGGTGCCGCTCGCGGCCCTGGCGCTGGGCTTCGTTGCAGGGCTGGCCTGGCTGGTCAGCCGCACCACGATCTACACGCTCACCGATCGCCGCCTGGTCATGCGCGTGGGCGTAGTGCTCAATGTCACCTTCAACCTGCCGCTGCGCTGCATCGAGACGGCCCGGCTGCGCCAGCACGCCGGCGGCGCCGGCGACATCTCGGTGCTGCTGACGTCCGAGAACCGCATCGGCTACCTGCACCTGTGGCCCCACGTGCGGCCCTGGCACTTCACCCGCACCGAACCCACGCTGCGCGCGTTGCCGCAGGCGCAGGGGGTGGCCAGCCTGCTGGCCGATGCGCTGGCCAGCTCGATCGAAAGCCTCGCCGTGGCATCCGCTGGCGCGCGGCCGGGCTGCGAGCCCGCAGGCGTGCCGACGGCCGACCTGCGCGACCGGCCGGCGCATGCCGCCCAGGCCTCGCACGGTCGCGAGCCCCTGGCCAATGCCGCCTGAGCGCGGCAGGCAGCACGACCCCGGTTTCTCACTTCCACGGCCCCACAGGACAGCCCGCCCATGAGCACGCATTCGCACGACATGCCCGTTCCCCGCGTCCCGCTGTGGGGTGCGGGGCTGCTGGTCAGTGCCACGCTGGTGGCGGTGGCCGCCATGCGCCTGGGTGATGTCGACATCTCCAGTCGCAGCACGGCACCGGTGGTGGCCGAGCGCCTGCTCCGTTTCGAGGACCGGCCCGACGGCAGCATCGTCGTGTTCGATGCCGGTGGCGGCCCGGGCGCGCCTGCCACGGTGCTGCGCACGGTGGAGCCCGGCAGCGGCGGCTTCCTGCGCGGTGCGCTGCGCGCCCTGGCGCGCGAGCGGCGCGGTGCCGGCCTGGGATCGGACGCGGCGTTCCACCTGGTGGCCCGTGCCGATGGCCGCCTCACGCTCGAGGATCCGGCCACCGCGCAACGGGTCGATCTCGAATCCTTCGGCCCGCCCAATTCGGCGGTCTTTGCCCGCCTGCTGGCCGATGCCCCGGCCCCGCCCACCCGCTGACCCACTGGAGCGCCCATGGAACTCGCCTCGACCATCGCCAGCCCCGACGACGCCATCGACCGAGCCCGTGCCCGGTCGCTGCTGACGCCACGTTTCTACACCACCGACTTCGCGGCCATGGACCGCATCGACATCACGCCGGTGCGCGCCGAGTGGGACCAGGTGATGGCCGAGTACGAGGGCGACAACAACCACGACCACTTCCAGCGCGACGAGAGCTTTGCCAGCGAGATCCGCGACCTGCCGCCGGCCCTGAAGCAGGAGTTCCTCGATTTCCTGGTCAGCTCGCTCACGTCCGAGTTCTCGGGCTGCGTGCTCTACAACGAGATCCGCCAGCACGTCGACAACCCCGAGATCAAGCAGCTGATGACCTACATGGCGCGCGACGAAGCGCGCCACGCCAGCTTCATCAACCGGTCGCTGCGCGACTACGGGCTGGGCGTGGACCTGGGGCAGCTCAAGCGCACCAAGGCCTGCACCTACTTCAAGCCCAAGTACATCCTGTACGCCACCTACCTGTCCGAGAAGATCGGCTACGCCCGCTACATCACCATCTTCCGCCAGCTGGAGCGGCACCCCGAACTGCGCTTCCACCCGATCTTTCGCTGGTTCGAGCGCTGGTGCAACGACGAGTTCCGGCATGGCGAGTCGTTCGCGCTGATCCTGCGCGCCAACCCGCATCTCTTGAGCGGCGGCAACAAGCTGTGGATCAGGTTCTTCCTGCTGGCCGTCTATGCCACGATGTACGTTCGCGACCACCAGCGACCCGAAATGCACTCCGCCATGGGCATGGATCCGACCGACTACGACTTCGAGGTCTTCCGCATCACCACGGAGATTTCGCGCCAGGTCTTTCCGCTGTCGCTGGACACCGACCACCCCAGGTTCCGCGCCGGGCTGGAGCGTCTGCGCCAGTTGTCCGTCAAGCTGGACGCCGCCAAGGCCCGCGGTGGTGTGCTGGGCCGGCTCACCCAGGCCGGTTGCGCAGTGGCCGCGTTCGGCACCTTTGCCCGGCTGTACCTGATGCCCACGCGTTCGCACGCGTTGCCGCAGCAGATCCACATGGCGCCGGCGTGGTGAGCGCCACCGTGCGATCGCACCGGCCGGCCCTCGTGACCCGGTGATGTCCGACCTGGTCCTGCCCGTCCTCTACACGCTGTTCGCGTGGTGGTTCAGCACGGGTGTGATCCTGTACCTGGACGGTCTGCCGCGCCACACCTTCGCCTGGACGCTCAACGGCGCCACGCTGGTGCTGGGCGCCGCGCTCTGGGGCCTGATCCACACCCGCGACGACCTGAGCGTGTCGGGCGCCTACTGCGCCTTCACCTGCGCGCTGCTGGTCTGGGCCTGGCAGGAGGTGGCCTTCCTGCTGGGGGTGGTCACCGGCCCGCGCCGCACTGCCTGTCCGCCCGGCGCGCGGGGTTGGCGACGCTTCGGGTTCGCGCTGCAGGCTGTGCTGTACCACGAGCTCGCGCTCATCGTGCTGGCCATCGCCGTGCTGGCCTGTGTCGGGCCGGGCGCCAACCGCGCCGGCGTGTGGACCTTCCTCGTGCTGTGGGGCATGCGGCAGAGCGCCAAGCTGAACATCTTCCTGGGCGTGCGCAACCTGGGTGAAAGCCTGCTGCCCGATCACCTCGAGTACATGCAGAGCTATTTCCAGCGTCGACCCATGAACGTGCTGTTTCCGTTCTCGGTGACGGCCGGCACCAGCGCGGCCGTGGCCGTTTGGTGGCGCCTGATCGCCGAGGACGCCAGCCCCCACCAGACCGCCGCGCTGGCGCTCACCGGCACGATGCTGGCGCTCGGCGCGCTGGAGCATTGGCTGCTCGTGCTGCCGCTGCCCACCGAGGTGCTGTGGCGCTGGGGCCTGCGCTCGCGCAACGCGCCCGCCATCGAACCCGTGGCACCGGCCTCGGGTGCAGCAGGGCCATGAGCACCACGGCCGACAGCCGAAGCGAGATCCGGTCGGGTTCGATGGCGGCGTGGGCCGTGGCGGTGCGACCGCGCAGCCTGCTGGTGGCCCTCAGTCCCGTGCTGGTGGGAGCCATGCTGGGCTTCGAGCGCACCGGGACGCTCGACAGCCTGGCCTCGCTGCTGGTGCTGGGCGCCGCGCTGCTGATGCAGGTCATCACCAACATGCAGAACGACGTGGGCTACACGGTGCGCGGCGGCGACAGCAGCGGCACCCGCACCGGGCTGCCGCGGGCCACCGCCAACGGTTGGCTGAGCGTGCGCCATGTCCGCACCGGCATCGTCGTGGCCACCATCGCCGCCGTGTCCATCGGACTGGTGCTGATGCTGTACCGGGGTTGGCCGGTGCTGGCCATCGGCGTGGCTTCCCTGGCGGCGGCGCTGGCTTACATGGGCGGCCCGCGGCCGATCGCCTACACCCCCTTCGGCGAGCTGACGGTGTTCGTGTTCTTCGGCTGGGTGGCGGTGCTCGGCACCGATTGGGTGCTGACGGGTGGCGTGGGCGCACTCAGCGCCATGGCGGCCACCGCAGTCGGGTGCCTCGCGGCCGCGGCCCTGGCGGTCAACAACCACCGCGACATCGCGCACGACCGCCTGGTGGGCCGGCGCACCTTTGCGGTCGCCTTCGGTGAGCGCGGGTCGCAGCGGATGTTCACCGCGCTGCTGGCGGTTCCTTTCCTGCTGCTGCCGTGGATGGCCTGGTGGGACGGCTCGCCGGCCTTGCTGCTGCCCGCGCTGCTGATGCCGGTGGCCTGGCAACTGCGCAGGTCTTTCATGAACTGCCCGCGCGGCCTGGCCTTCAACGAGGTGCTGTTCCGCACCTTCAGGCTGGAGCTGTGGTTCGCGGCCCTGCTGTCCGCGGGGGCGGTGCTGGGGAGGGTGTGGCACTGATGTCCCACGCGGGGGCTTCGCGCCGGCTGTGGCTTGGCGCCCTGGCCACAGGGCTGTCGGGCGCAGCCTGGGCCCGGCCGACACCAGCGCCGACGGCCCGGTTTCCGCGGCGCGCGGTGCGCATCCTGGTGCCGTATTCGGTTGGTGTGGGGCCTGATGTCGTGGTGCGCGCCCTGGGCGATCGGCTGGCCCGGCTGTGGGGTGTTCCGGTGGTGGTGGACAACCGGCCGGGGGCCTCCGGCATCGTCGCCTTTGCGCAGGTGCTGCTCACGCCACCCGACGGCCACACCCTGTACCTGGCCGACACGTCCACGCTCGCCATCAACCCGCTGCTGCACCCCCGCCTGCCCTACGACCCGGTGCGGGACCTGGTGCCCCTGACGATGCTGTTCCGTGCCACCTTCGCGCTGTGGGTGGGCGAGGCCAGCCGCTTTGGCAGCCTGGCCGCATTGCTCGACGAGGCGCGTCGTGCCCCGGGCCGGGTGAGCTACGCCAGCCTGGGACACGGCCACGCCAGCCATGTGGCGATCGAGAGCATGGCGCGCGCCGCGGACGTCCAGTTGCTGCACGTGCCTTTCAAGGATGCCGGTGCGTTGCTGGCGGCGGTGGTGTCCGCGCAGGTCGACTTCACCGCCTTCAGCCTGAACACCGTGGCGGGCCTGGTGGCCGGCGGGCGCCTGCGTGCCCTGGCCGTGGCCGCCAAGGAGCGCATTGCGCCGCTGCCGCAGGTGCCCACGCTCGCGCAGGCCGGCGGCCCGGCCATCGAGATGCGGCCTTGGGCTGCCCTGGTCACCCGGGCCGGCACGCCGGCCGCGGAGCTCGAGAGCTTGCGGCGGGATCTCGGCAGCACCCTCGGTTCGGACGAACTGCGTCGGCGCGCCGAAGTCGCGGGCTTCGAGCTCACGCCATCGGCGCCCCAGGCGGTGCGCGACCGCGTCGATGCCGACAACGCGCTGTACGGACCGCTGTTGCGCGAGGGTCGGCTCGCAGGGGTCGACCTCGGCGGCTGAGCATGGCAGGAGGCTGTCGGTGATCATTCGACGCAGCGTGCTGGTGGACCAGCCGGCCAGCCACCTGTTCGACGTGATCGACGCGGTCGAGCGCTATCCGGAATTCCTGCCCTGGTGCGCCTCGACGACGCTGGTGCATCGGGACGAGGGCCTGGTCAGCGCGGACATCCTGGTGCGGCACCGGGGCGTGGAGTTCGGGTTCCGGACCCGCAACCCGAAGTGCCGGCCCGAGCACATGTCCATCCACCTCGAACACGGGCCGTTCAAGCACTTCGACGGTGAATGGCGGCTGTCGCCACTGGGGCAGGACGCCTGCAGGGTGAGCTTTTCGCTCGACTACGAGTTCGACCTGGGCTTGCTCACCTGGGCCGCGGCGCCGGTGTTCGATCACATCGCCGACACGCTGGTCGATGCCTTCGTGCTGCGCAGCGCCCAGTTGCCGGTGGCCCGGATGCCCTTGTCCGCCAGCCTGGCCGTGCCTGTCCAGGTGGACGGCGCCCCCCTTGTCGCGCTTGTGGATTCCGCTCTTTCCAACGGCCTTGAGATCGCGCAGGCGCCATTGATCAATCCGGTTGACGGTGGGGGACTGTCAACGTAGAGTAACACTAACATGTGTACCGTTATGCTTACATGCACATGTCAGAGGGAGATTTCGTGGCTTCCAAGGCCGCGGCATGCCCACGTGCGGGTTCAGCACGAAAACGGGTCGCATGACTCAGAAGGAGAAGCAACATGGAAATTGATCCCAACAGGGTATGGCCAACCGGCTTGACCCTCGCGGAGGCCGAGGAGTTGCACAGGCACGTGATCGAAGGGACGCGCATCTTCGGCTTCATCGCCGCGCTCGCCCATTTGCTTGCGTATATCTACACCCCGTGGCTCCATTGAGCGGAGGTTGATATGAACCAAGGCAAGATTTGGCTCGTCGTGAAGCCGTCGGTCGGACTGCCAGCGTTCTTGGGCGGCGTCACAGTCATCGCGCTCTGCGTGCATGCGGCTGTGTTGACCAAGAGCGACTGGTACCCCGCGTATTACAGCGGCAGCGCCAAGGTGAAGGCCGCGATGGCCACCACCCCGGCGCCCGTGGCGACGGTCGCCGCTGGCGGCGCAGTAGTCGCCGCAGCCGCCCCAGCGGCAGCCG
>Ga0075163_10012812_pt1 | contig 10912 bp, 10 predicted proteins | sample JI1023141ADNA_FD_71478 | JGI IMG/M metagenome (GOLD analysis project Ga0075163, IMG submission 71478) | Wastewater effluent complex algal communities from Wisconsin, to seasonally profile nutrient transformation and Carbon sequestration -... | ecosystem: Engineered > WWTP > Effluent > Algae...
GAAGGATCTCCAAAACCCTGGAAAAGAAAAAACACCAGCACCACCACTCCTGCCAGCACCAGCAATCCATAGGCTAATTTTTTGGTGATGTATTTAAGCATGGTGGCGATTGATTCCTGTTATGGCAATTTGCTGATATGACTGGCGGCCGATGAAAAACAGGGACTACTCCATTTGCCTTTTACTGTCCCTTTTTCTATCAGGTAAGCAGTGACTGGTGCCCGGGAAGCCGTTTCGATAACTTTATAATCACATTTGAATACCTGACTGCCGGCAAAAACGGTACCTGCTGTTTCTGTGATGGCTTTTGCAGGTTCTGCTGTAATGATAAAGACAGGTATTTGTCTGGATTTTGCATGATCCGCCACTTTGGCAAATCCTTTTTTCCAGGCATTGCCCGCTTTTTTAAAATTCTCAATAAATAGTAAAACGGCCCTGGGTTGTTCCAGAACAAAGGCAGTGGAATCAGTATTTGTATCGCCGGAAAGCACAAAGCCCTTTATGGGTGGCTCATTGTTTTTGCCTTTCCGGATCAGTTTATCGTAGCGGCTGACGAATTTATAGGTGTCCGCATTAAAATCAGCCGGGAACTGATCGGCTGTAAACTCGATGTCTTTGCCCTCTTTCTTGTAAACAAAAGTTATGACAGTGCTATCCGGTATGGCATTGGCCGGCATCTTCATTTTCTCCGTAATATTATTCCCCTTTTTGAATGGCAGACAATCCACCACCGGCAGGTATTTCAAAGTGTACCACTGGAATCCGAAACTCAGTAAGGTTACAATGAACATGCCCCCATACAACCATTTTTCTTTGAACAGGGGTTTGATCAGCTGTTGCTTCCAGAGAAGGAATCCGATGAGTATGGTGAGTAACACATCTTTCCCGAAAGATGTTTTAGAAGTGATGGGCAGGCAATCGCCAAAACAACCACAGTTTTTGGGTGTACCGGTGAGATAGGTATAACCGGTTAAGAAAGTGAAGAAAACAATCAGGAGCAGCAGTAGCCAGATAAAAAGTTTGATCCGCCATCCGAGTAAAAGGGCGATGCCGGCAATGATTTCAAAAGCATTCATGATCACAGAGAGGAGCAAAGACCAGTCATTCAGGGAATGCATACCCCATATCTCAAAAAACTCCTGCATTTTATAGCTGAGTCCCATGGGGTCATTAGCCTTGACCAGTCCGGAGAAGATGAACAGCAATCCTACAAAAACCCTGGTGATTTGAACAGCAATTTTCATGTTTACAATAGTATTAAGGCGAATACCGCGTAATTAATGATGTCGAGATAGTTGGCATCCACTCCTTCGCTGATGATGGTTTTGCCTTCATTATTCAGAATCTGACGGATGCGTTGCAGCTTCATCAGGATCAGGTCGGTAAAACTTTCCTGGCTCATGCTGCGCCAGGCTTCCCCGTAGTCATGGTTTTTATCCTGCATCAGGGTTTTGGCCGTATTGACCTGCTGGTCGTATAATTTTTCTACTTCAGCGATATCCAGTTCTTCCCGGATATCTGATTCCAACTGGAGCTGTATCAATCCGATCACAGCATAATTGATGATGCCTTTGAATTCTGCGGCGATCCCGTCGGCCACTTTTTGTTCTTTTTTTTCCTGGATGGTGCGGATTCGTTGTGCTTTGATAAATATCTGGTCCACGATGGAAATCGTTCTTAAAACCCTCCAGGCCGTTCCATAATCCTTCGCCTTATTCAGGAAAATGTCCTTGGAAGAATGAATCACCTGGTCGTATTGCTGATTGGTTGTTGTCATGCTAAATTTGGCTGTCAATTGGGTCAAAATGGGTCAGAACGCATCGCTCAGGGGAATTTGATACCGCTGTCTTTTCCGACTGTTCTTATCTTAGCTTCAAAAATAACGAACTGGCGCTAATGTTTACCCTGAACTGTAAAGGAAGGTTGTTGCTGCTGGAAAAACCGGTAGTCATGGGAATTATCAATCTCACCCCGGATTCATTTTATAGCGGTAGCCGGCAACAGGCAACAGATGCGGTATTGGCGGAGGCCGGAAAGATGCTGCAGGAAGGGGCCATGATTCTGGACCTGGGGGCACAAAGCACCCGACCAGGCAGTGAGCGGGTAAGTGAGGAAGAAGAATTAAAGAGACTGGTGCCGGCACTGGAAGCCCTCTCCCAACAATTTCCGGAAGCCTTTATTTCTGTGGATACTTTTTATGCGTCAGTGGCAAAAGCAGCAGTTGAAGCCGGGGCCTGTATGGTGAATGACATTAGTGCCGGTAATATGGATCCTGCGATGATTTCAACGGTTGCATCCTTATCAGTGCCCTATGTGCTGATGCATATGAAAGGAAGCCCGCAAACCATGCAGCAAAACACTGATTATACTGATGTGACCCGGGAAGTGCTCGATTACCTGATCTGGAAAAAAGCGGAGATAGCAAAAGCAGGTATCCGGGATATTATTATTGATCCGGGGTTTGGATTCGCTAAAAATGCAGCGCAGAATTTTACGCTACTCAAAAATATCCATCTGTTCCGTTTATTGGATGCCCCCCTCCTGCTGGGTATCTCCCGTAAGTCATTTATCTGGAAAACCCTGGGCCTAACCCCGGAAGAGGCGCTTGAAGGCACCATTGCCATGAATACGGCCGGCTTATTAGGTGGTGCCGCTATTTTAAGAGTACATGATGTAAAAGAAGCCGTACAAACCATCAGGCTGGTTACAGCACTACAGGCTGGATAAAAAAGAAAAGTCCCGGTAATATTGCGGGACTTCTCATATACTATTGCCTGAATGTTTTTGCAAACCTTCCGCAACAAATTCAAAAGGGATTGTCGGATAACGGGTACATCAACCTTGAGTTTTCAGGGGACGGGGTTTTAAAATCAGATGCTGGACTAAAAACGGGGCCACACAAAAAACCCGTTCCGGGAACCGGAACGGGTACAAAGTTGCGCTTTTTTTTGATCCGGAAATCGTTTACCGGATTGAGCCGTATCAATTATTTGGCGGCATCGGCATGTTATTAGCCGGTTGCTGAGGCATTTTATCCTTGATATCCACCAGTTCGATGTCAAACATCAGGTGTTCATTGGGTTTGATTTTCGGTGGCTTACCGGAAGAACCATATCCAAGGGATGAAGGAACATAGACCCGGATTTTTGCACCCTTCTGCATCATCAGTACGGCTTCGTCAAATCCTTTGATCATTTCATTCATTCCGGCATTGTAACTATAAACACCAGGATGACCGAAAGTACTGTCGACATTGCTGTCAAATTTTTCACCGTTCAGGAATGCTCCGGTATAATTTACAGAGACAAAATTACCGGTATCGGCAACAGGACCTGTTCCGGCTTTAATCACTTCCAGGTAAGCTCCTGATGGCGTTTTTACGGTTGTAATTTTTTTGTCAGCGATGATTTTTTCAATTGCTTTTGATTCGTTGGCAGCAAATGCTTTTCTTTCCTTATCCTCATCCTGTCTGGCCAGTGAATCATTGGCAAAAATGCCCAGAATTCTCACATGGGTGTAAATCCTGTCTCCTTTTTTGAATGATGGAGGAAGTCTGTCCGGAGCCCTTTTCAAAAAAGTATCAACCATTTGAGTAGCAACCAGGCTATCTCCCATTTTCAGGCTGGTCCATAACTCAGAAATATCATAAGGCTGGGGGGGCTGCTGGCCTACCATCAGGTAAACAGGCAAACCGTTATCAGTGGTAAACAGAACACTGTCGTTCAGTTTTTGTGTAACGGTTAGTTTGATAATATTACCCGCCATCACTTTCTGGGTGTCTTTACTGGCATAAAGTTTATATGGCATGCCACCCGTTGTTTTCTTGTAGGATGTTTTACCACAACTGGCAACAATTACTGCTACCATGAGTAAGAACAATCCGGCTTTTCCTTTCATCATTGTTTGATTGTTTATTGTAAAAGTTTTCCGTTTTCTTTCATTACTTCTTTGAACCGCTGAACAGTTTTGTCAAGTGAATCACTGCTCCTGCCACCTGCTGCATTAAAATGCCCGCCACCTTCAAAATATTTCCTGGCAAAGGTATTGCAATCAAAATCACCTTTACTCCGGAAACTCCATTTGCGCTCTTCGTCCCGGTCAATGACCAGGGCCACCATTTTGATTCCCTGGATACTTTGCGGGTAATTCACTAAACCTTCCGTATCACCTGTCCGGATTTCATATTTTAACAGATCTGATTTAGGAATGGCGATCAGCACTGTATTGTACTCGTAAAATACTTCCATCCGGTTTTGCAGCACATGGCCTACAAAGCGCCAGCGGTTTTCTAAAAAGTTATCGAACAGCTGATCATGTACAAAACTATGTTCCAGTCCCTTTTCTTTCAGATCGGCTACCAGCCGGTGCACACTGGCACTGGCCGAGGCAAAACGAAAAGAACCGGTATCACCCACCACACCGGCATATAAGCACTGGGCTATTTTGCTGTCGATGAGATCCGCATGCGCAGATCCGGTTAAAAAATCATAGACCATTTCGCAGGTTGAACTCTTGGCGGTGGTACTGATGCCATAATCAAATGAGTCCACATCAGGTTCCTGGTGATGATCAATCAGTATTTTGGTGCACTTCAATTCCTGCAATTTGCTGGTCATGGATTTGGTGCGGTGAAAAATATTAAAGTCCAGACAAAACAACCATTCTGCTTCATCCAGTATGGCATCTGCTTTTCGCTTTTCCTTTTCGTAGTCGATCACTTCTTTTGTACCAGGCATCCAGTTAACCCATCCGGCCCAGTTGGTGGGAGAAATAACGGTAACCGTATGCCCCAGTTTCACCAGCCATTGCTGTAAGGCCATAGAGGATCCCATGGCATCAGCATCCGGCTTCTGGTGAGTGGTTATCACCACCTTGCGGGGAATGGATAATAGCGGATATATTTCAGAAATCGGCTTCATCAGGCGGCTGCGAAGGTAAGGATTCGGGGGGGATTTGGGATTGGGTATTAGTTATCAGTTATTAGGTATTAATTATTGGGTAATGCTTTGTCCAAAGAAGCTATAGCGTAGGCGGGATAATAGGATATTGGGCTTGCCCGCCGGAGCTTTAGCGTAGGCGGGATATTAAGATATTGGATACTTCAGGGATGTCTCTCGACTCTCGACTGTAGACTGTAGACTGAAGACTCTCGACTAAATTCCCTACCTTTGCGGCCGCTAATTTAAAAAACGTAACTATGAGCAATCGTACATTCACCATGATCAAACCCGATGCCTTTAAAAACGGGCATGCCGGGGCAATATTAGACAGGATCCTTCAGGAAGGTTACCAGATAAAGGCCCTTAAAATGACCAAACTGACGCCGGAAAAAGCGGGTGAGTTTTATGCCATTCACAGGGAAAGACCCTTTTTTAACGAGCTGGTTTCTTTTATGTGTGAAGGACCCATCATCGCTGCTATTCTGGAAAAGGAAAATGCAGTGGAAGATTTCCGCAAACTGATTGGTGCCACAGACCCTGCAAAAGCGGAAGCCAATACTATTCGTAAATTATATGCCGCTTCTGTAGGTGAGAATGCGGTTCATGGAAGTGACAGTGATGCCAATGCCATCATTGAAGGAAATTTCATGTTCTCCGTATTGGAACAGTTCTAAAATGAAATGAATTTTGTTTGTAAAGCAGCCTTCGGGCTGCTTTTTTGTTTAATACCTTGTCTTGATTGGCACATCCATCAGGGCACCGGCTTTGTGTATAAAACTGGCTCTTTTATATGAAGGCGGGCCGAATGCCCCTATTACATTATTGGAGAATCCATACCCTTCTTTGGGCAGACCAAAAGCGTTTTTGTTCAATTGCTGGTCATTATTTTCATCATGCAGGATCGAAATAGCATAACTGCCTGCAGGTAAATCAGGGAAAATCAGGACAGCTTTTTTGTTGAAAATCGCCACTTTATCTGTCCGGAATGCCTGGGCTGCTTTATCCGGAAAACCCTGACCTTCCTTAAAAAGGCTCACAAGCACAAAGCCCTTATCGTTTCGCAGGTTAGTGACCGTTAGCTTGATGCCATTATCAGGCTGAGCGATAGATTCAGATACACCAGTGACAAAGAAAAATAAGAGTGGTAATAAAAATTTCATTTTCATACTGTCACAACAATAAAAAATGGAATTGGTTGATGTACACCGCATTTTCCTGCTCACAATTCCCGGGCCTCGTCCCTTTTATTCTGAACCGGAGTAACTTTATAACCTTCTTTCCGTAACAGTTCAATTACTCCCTGCTCTCCCGGCAGGTGTCCGGCTCCTACCGCCACCACCAATGCCTTTTCATGCAGCAGGGTTTTTAATTTAGCCACCCAGTTCCGGTTCCGGTTGTATAATAACAGGTCTTCAAAACCACGCATATCATTATCAGAGGAGGCGATCAGGGCACTTAACTTTTCAAGATCCTGTTCCCGGTAGGCAGTCATCATCTCCGTCATTAATTTTTCCCCTTCCTCCTGCGATTTTTCCTCTCCGGCAATCGCTTTATATAATTCTTTTGCCTGTAACCCGTAAGGAATACTATCAAATACACTCATCTGATAAGCCATGGTCTCCAGTCCATCAATTCGCTTCCCGTTTTTCTTTGCCTCTTCCATGATCAGGGTTTCCATAGCCACCTGCTGGTCACATACCATCGACGATTCCATCAGTAAAGAAGATGCCACCATGGGTTTATAGGTTTCCAGTACTGAAAATGGCAACATGGATTTTTTCTTCTCAAAAAATGCTTTCGTCAGTTCATACTCTTCTAAAGTAAGCAGATCTTTCAGAGTGGTATCATTCTTCATTTTCATTTTGGACATCATCCCGATCATTTCGAAAAGATTATCCATATCCAGTTCCAGATAAACCCGGTCGGCATCCCGGATCGCTTTCATCATATTCTCGCTGAGGTAAGCATCTTCCTTGCAAAGCATATGCATGGTACCAAATAAATAGGATGGCTTTTCCAGTCCGTTGCCGCTGATTTTCCAGAGCAGGCTGTTATTTTTTTTCTGTGCGGCCGATGCCAGACTGATCATCGCCAGCAGGAATATGGCAGTTATTTTTTTCATCCGGGATGTTTAATTTAAACTGTTGTTATCAAACGGTTACCTGGTATTTCTTCAAAACAGGTGTATTGAACTTTCAAATACCGGGCCGGGCCTTTGACAATGACCTTCTGGCAGTTTCAATAAAACAGTTCTTGCCAGTAACGGGAAAATTTGGTACCCCATTGCACCGTCATTTCTGCAGCGGGAACCGGTAAGCCCAGTTCCTGCTTTAACGCCAGTACCGGAAGGTTAATTCCTGCCCCCAGCCCTGCCGAAATAGTTCCCTGCACCCGGGGATTGATTTCAAGGACGAGGTATTTCCCCTCCTGGTTGGCTTTTACCTGAATCCCGATATTTCCGTGGAGTTGCAATTCACGGATAATCTGAGAACAATAAGTAATGATGGATTCCTCTTTAATGAATTCTCCCTCGACACTGATGCCATTGATCATTTTTTTCCTCCAACGTGGTACCACCAGTACCGGCACTCCATTGTTGGCCAGACAGTCAACGGAGTATTCATCACCTGGCAGGTATTCAGATACTAAAAGTTCAGGGAAAGGACCAGATGAAAGAATCCTGACCGCTTCTTCCAATGTAATATAAAGGGATGAGGGTTTCTGGTTGAGTAATACGTCCAGTTCATTGACTGATTTACTAATGATGCGGAACCCCCTGCTTCCATTTGACTGAAGGGGTTTAAAACAGACCGGCTTTTCCGGGAATCCTAATTCCCGGATGGCAGTCTGAAACTGCTCTACTCTGTCAATAATCCTGAAATCAGGAAGGTCCATTCCCCGCCATTGCAGGAACTGATAGAGCTTGCCCTTGTTAATCGCAATCTCAAGTGCATTTACGGGAGAAAGTGGAATCATGATCCCCGCTTTTTCAAAAGACTGCCTGTGCATGGCCAGAGGAATCAGTTCGCGGGTAACCAGGGGGAGAATTATTTTTATATCATGCTTCCGGCAGATTTCCAAAACCTGATCAGCAAAACCAGGTTGATCGGCTGCAGGCAATAATTCAAAAGATTCTGTCAGGTATCGCCCATATGCTTCTTCCCGGGCATCAGCAGCTACAATGGAAAAACGGGAATCCATTTTCAGGCAATGTATAATTCCTGCTGCTCCCGGAGCGCCTGCCCCGGTCATGAGTACCTTAGTAATACTTTCGCTCACAGTTTAAATGTAAAGGCTAAAAAGGAGAAAGCGAAAATAAATCAATGTACCGCTGCTTCCTCCCCGTAAATCTGCCCTTTGAATTTTAATGAAGGAGATGGAATCAGCGGCCCGATTCCCAGCGTATCCCATTTCTCATCCACCGACCGGATCGTTGCCTCATCGGCTACGATAATATTCGGCCAGTCGCGCTGGAAATTGTCCAGTTCCTTTGTCTTTCTTGTGCCGTCCAGTCCCACACAGGCGGTATAAAAACCGGCAGTGTTAAGCGGACTTTTATACAAATGATAATCTCTTTTGGGATCGAGATTATTACAAAAACGCCAGAGGGCTACGGGCAGATCATTGGCCTGTACTGTATGTTCTACATAAAGAATCATTTTAACGGAAGCCATTTCAGACAGGTCGGCTATTTTTTCATGCAATTCCCGAATATGGCCCGGCTTGTTCTTTTCAATGGCCAACAGCAGACAACTGATACCATGTGGCAGGAGGGACTCATTGACTTCCTTTATCTCCGGGTATTTTTCTTTTAAAACTGAGCTGAGCTGTCCGGGTTGCAGCGCGAAATCTGTTGCCTGGTAAGCATCATCTTTTTCTTCTTCCATTTTGGCGGTTCCATCTATACACATCTTTCCGCCAAATCCCAGTTTGCTGCAACTGTGATCCAGTACATCCATGGGGCCGGTGGAGAGATAGATATCAGTGGCAGGATTGAGGTGCCGAAACACATGTTTGGCCAGTGCCGGATAATCCTGTATCGCCACTCCCTCATCAGCCAGCACCAGGATTTTATTGAACATCATTTGACCGGCTCCCCACATCGCATTCATTACTTTTTGCCCCTGACCGGCATAATCTTTTTTGATTTTGGTGATCACAAGATTATGAAACACACCTTCTACCGGCATATCCATATCCATGATCTCCGGCACCATGGTCATCTTGATCGGAGCGAGAAATATTCTTTCAGTTGCCTTACCCAGCCAGGCATCTTCCTGTGGTGGTATCCCTACAATTGTTGCGGGATACACTGCATTTTTTTTATGGGTGATGGCGGTGATATGAAAACGCGGATACCAGTCCGGCAGGGAATAATAACCGGTATGGTCCCCAAAAGGTCCTTCCCAGATCAGTTCCTCCTGCGGGTCTACATAACCTTCGATGATGAAATCTGCATCGGCCGGTACTTCCACTTCAGGTTGTGAAATACATTTCACCAGTTCTACTTTCTTTTTACGAAGAAAACCAGCCAGCATGTATTCATCCACATTCTCGGGCAGTGGTGCGGTGGCGGAATAAGCATAAACCGGATCGCCTCCCAAAGCCACAGCTACCGGCATTTTTTTATTGAGCTTTTTATATTCAGCAAAATGTTTGGCAGAGACTTTATGCTTATGCCAGTGCATCCCGGTTAATGTAGGACCAAATACCTGCATCCGGTACATCCCCACATTGCGGGAACCCAGATTGGGATCCTTGGTATGGATCACGGGAAGGGTCACAAATGGTCCGCCATCTTTGGGCCAGCAAGTGATAACAGGGAGTTGGGTGATGTCAGGGTTGGTCATGATGACTTCCTGGCACTCACCCCTGCCCTTTTTTACCTTGGGCATCCAACTGGCAAACTGACCAAGCAAGGGCAGCATTTTGAGTTTGTCCAATAAGTTCTCCTTGGGAGAAGATAAAAGGTGAAACAAGCCCTCAATTTCCTTTGCAACATCATCCAGTTGTTTCACGCCGAGGGCCATGCACATTCTTTTTTCGCTACCATAGGCATTCATCAGCACCGGAAAATCATAACCCGTATTTTCAAAAAGCAGGGCCTTTCCTCCGTTGCCGGATTTACTGATCCTGTCGGTGATCTCTGCTATTTCCAGTTTGGGATTGACATAAGTTTTAATACGGATCAGTTCTCCGGCTTGTTCCAGTGCGTCGATGAATTGCTGTTGATTTTTCCAGGCCATAGCTTTGTTTGGATGTGCAAAGGTACAACAAGGGCCGTGAGGAAATGTTTGAATGCTGGGTCAGAACCGGGTGGGGCAACGTTGACTGGGAACCGAACGGTTATTGCGGAATAAACCACCCAGGGATTGCAATTTGAATTCCATGGTCACTCCAAAGAAATAGTACCAGTCCATTTCTGAAGGGGTGCCCCGTTGATCCCCATGGGCGGGAAATTGCTGTCTACCAGTAGGGATTTCGCTTTCCCGGAAAGCCAGTTCTACCGCTTTGGCTCCTTTAGCCTGGAGCAGCACAGAACGATCCACGTAGATGGAGCTCACATCATCCAGGAAATCTGTAAATGTTTTGCGCTGACTGAATTCAATCCCGATTGCCAGATCCTCATTGATGGCAAATTTCAAACCCCCACCAAATGGAATGGCCAACTGGGTGAGTTGATAGGGTTGCTGGGCCGGATATTGGGGTAGCCCCTGCCCTTCTGTACTCAGTGGCTTCAGATAGGTTTTGGCACCGGCTCTATCGCGTGTCCATGGATTGAAATGAAAAACAGCGATGCCGCCATATACATAAGGGGTAAATCTTTTGGTGGAGAGATCAAAAACGTTCAACTCTAATCCGGCATAGGCTTCCTTAACGGTTGTTGTAAAGTTCAGGTTGCGTTGCTGCAGGTAATCCCGGTTCCATTGATCTGATGCGGTGATGGTACCGATATTCACGCCTGCCCGGAT
>Ga0075163_10012813_pt1 | contig 10910 bp, 27 predicted proteins | sample JI1023141ADNA_FD_71478 | JGI IMG/M metagenome (GOLD analysis project Ga0075163, IMG submission 71478) | Wastewater effluent complex algal communities from Wisconsin, to seasonally profile nutrient transformation and Carbon sequestration -... | ecosystem: Engineered > WWTP > Effluent > Algae...
TATGTATCACACCGCAAGCCGTGACCCACTCCCAACCCATGTCCCCCCACCCAACCCAGTCACCTGTAAACGGGCTGTTTGCACGCCTCTCAGCTGCGGGAACCCTGGGGGATAGGGAAACACCCCACAACGGTGTGATACACCCTAATAATCGAAGGGAGGGAAAGTGGCTTGCGCCTGCATTTCGGGCTGCCGGCCGGAACCGGTCAAGGTTGCTGTCAGGTGTGGCCAGTCATCGACGAGACGCGCAAGAGCCCGCGGGTGCTAGCCGCGGGCTCTTGTTCGGTCTAGCTAGGTGTGGCTAGGCAGTGTGCTTACGCACTGCGCTGGCGATACCTGCCAGTGTGCGTACTTTTCGATTCACGTTCTGACCGGTCAGTTTGTCAGTCACGTGGACGCGGTAGGCGCGATCGGTAGGGACTGAACGAACTGTCACGCGGTGGCTACCGACCTTGAGTGTCACCGCGTGATCTTGCTTCGCCTCCATTGCTGCCAGCATTGCAAGTTCGATGGTCACCAGCGCTTCGTTCAGTGTCACGGTAGGCACTTCGGCAGACTTCGCCCGCTTCCGCGTCACCTTCGGCTTAGCCACCGCTGGCACCTTGACTACCGGATGAATCCACCCGCGACGGCCGGGAACGTGACGCGATAGCTTCGTATTCCCTCGCGTGATGTCGGCCGATGTGATGTACTCATCACGCCCGCGGACGGTAGGCCACACTGCCAGCACACTGACCGGAGGATAGGCACAGGTGATGTCATGCACTGGGCCCGCTACCCAAGTGCGCTGGGGTTTGTGATAGGCCACGCGGCGCGCCTTATGTGGCCGCGTGGTCCGCTTACGCGGTGTCGCGGGCGCCCATTGGATTGAGTCTCCAGCACCTTCGGGAGCGAGCAACACGCGGCCCATAGGGTCGCCATGCAGCGTGGTACCGGTCAGTTCATATGATTCCGGTCGCCAGTCAATGACCTGCTCCCAGTTGTACCGATCGGTGCCAATCAGTTCAATTTCATCGGCGCGTGCTTCATGTCCGAACTGCACTTCACGCGTGCCACGGAGGAACATCGTCGCGCGTGCAGTCAGTTCGTCACCGGTCATGGACAGGTACCCCAGTTCATCGAACTGACCGACCACCTTACGCTCGATGTCGCCATGAATCGTCCCGTCACTGCGCGGCGCGATGCGTGTGGGCGGTCCGTCCGTCCGCAACAGCTCCGTATCCTGTTCGGCCCATTGACCCGCGGCCAGTGCCGCCAGTAGTGCACCCTGCATCACGTCATCGGCATCGCGCCGACTGTCGACGTCGACACCGCGTGAGGCTGCCAGCAGCGCCGCCAACGTCTCTGACGTACCCTGCGCCGCGTGCTGCCAGAGTGCGGCGAAGTAGGGCACCGATTCCGCCAGCGGCACGCTCGGTAGAACGTGGTCGGCCCGATCTGCCAGCGCCATGCCAATCTCGCCGAGCACCGTTGCCCAGTCGCCACGCGGCTGCCAGTCGCGCCGATGTGACGCGCCTTCGCCTATCGCTCTACGTTCCGCGGGTCGCCACGCGTAGCCGCGTGAGTATTCCGCCATGCCACCGATACCGAATCGGTCGTCTCTCTCTAGTGCGTTCATTCCGATTCTCCCATCTACTGCCACGCGGGATGCGCAACGGACCGAAGCGTACTACATCGAGAACACCTGCACTGACATCGCGCGCACATAACCGCGCCGCCAATTTCTAGGTGAAGGCGATTGAGAACGGAGCGAGGCAAACGGAGTGAGGCAAGACGAAGTGACAATGTGCTCTAGCGCTACGGCGCATAGGGTCGGAAGTCACTAACGCTTGCTATCGAACGCATGTTCTGGCCGGCGCTATCGAACGCATGTACGATCGTCTGGAATCGAACGCTTGTACGATGGCCTGGCCCAAACGCCTGTTCGTCGAACGCTTGTTCGGTCCCTTCCCATCGAACGTCTGTTCGATCTGGTCCGATCGAACGCGTGTACGAGCCGGCGTCTTTGGGACTCCGGGCCAGGGGGCTCCCCCTCCCCTCCCCCTATCCCACTATGTGAGACGGGGCTCTCATGGGGTCTCTACCATCTGGTAGGTGTCGGAGTGTTGCAGTGTCTCTACCTGAGGGGGTTCCTGTCCCCCCTTAGGTAGGGGCTCTGGAGTGCTCTGCGACGGGCGGGCCGGCGGTGTGTGATACATGCCTGGCCCGATTTCCGGAGGCGCCGCGTTTCCCAGGAGTCGGACACTGCCCAAGGTGCCGGCGACGTAAGGCCCGAGATCAATGTCCGCCTCGGGACTCCTGGCCTACCTACCCCCCTGGGAGGGACCATGCAGATCGGTTGGAAGCTGTGGGCCGATGAGGTTGTGTCGGCCTGGACTGTTTGGGGCGAGCCCGGAACCGTCTACGTCGAATACGCGCCCCCTGGTGGGGTGCCCCATGTCGAGCTGGCCCTCACCCCTGAGGACTACCTCGCGCTCGTCACCGAAGGGATGCCGTCGTGATCACACTGCCGGCTGGGACGGTCGTTGAAAGTCAGGACGGGCGGCGCCTGCGAGGGCGGGTTGTTGGCGACGGCCACCCGCTGTCAGGTTGGGTGTGGGTCGCCTGGCAGGAGTACGGCACCTATGACGAACTCATCGAAGATCTCACCATCATCGCCCCATAGGAGGGGATCATGAGTAACCCGACCATGACGATCATCAACCGCGACCGGCGGGTGTTCATTGTCGAATACGTCGCCCATCCCCCGGTCGACAAGTGGCATCCCGACGAGCCGCGCGAGCCGATGGTCAAGTTCTACGACTACACCTACGCCGACGACCAACCGGGCATCCATTCCCGGTTCGGGCCGCTCGGGCAGTACGTGGCCGACTACTACGTCGAAACGCTGCTCACCGGCAACCAGGATCACGGGCTGTGCCTCAACGGTGGGGTGCCCGTGTGGCAGATCGACCGCTCGTCGATGATGGTCGTGCGGATGTGGCTGCACCTGATGGAGGACCGGACATGAGTGACATGAAGACCACCTACCCCGACGATGGGGATGTGTGGGTGTGCACGGACTGCTACATCGCCCACCACTACGGGCGCCACGAGCACGACGGGCTGTGGTACTCGGGGGAATCCGACATCCCATGCGACCGCGAACCGCTGTGCAAGCTGGACGACGTCGACCTGTCGGACAACACCTGCAGCGATCACGACGCCGACGAAACCCGCGACGATGACTACGAGCTGATCGAGATCCCCTGCACCCATTGCGGGCAGACCGGCTACGAGAACGGCATCCAAGAGTTCTCCTGGCACTCGTGCGGCGGGTGCGGCAGCAACCTGGGTGGGAGTCGCTACCGGCTCCACTGGACAGAAAGGAAGCAGCGATGACCGAACAGCAAGAAGGCCGACTGCGCGCCCTGTGCTTCAGCTACGGGGTCGAGTTCAACGCCGAGCACTACACGCCCCAGTTCGACCTGCCTTCGGGCTGGGTTGCCGGCTGGGTTGGTGGGGAACCCGGAACCCTGTACGTCGGGGTCGATCCGGAAGGATGTGCGTCATCGTGATCGACTTCCCGACCGTGCTCGACGCCTACCTCACCTGTGCGCTGTGGTCGTCGATCAACTACGACGAACACGGCGAGTTCCTCGATGCCGACTACGACACCGACGACTTCACCGACAAGGCCCGAGCTGCCGCGGTGAAAGACCTGGCCGACTTCCTGCTGGCCAACTACGCCGACTTCGAGGGCATGGACGACGGGCAGATCGGGCACGACTTCTGGCTCACCCGCAACCACCACGGCGCCGGATTCTGGGACCGTGGGCTCGGTGAGCGAGGCGACCGGCTGACCAAGGCCGCACAGGCGTACGGCGGGGTCGACCTGTACGTCAACGCCGACGGCAAGATCGGAGGGGACTGATGAGTGACCGCGAATGGGCTCGGGCCCGAGTTGCCGCACGAGCGTTCCTGCGTGACAACTACCCCGACGCCCAATGGGATGCGATCGACGACCTGAGTCGTGCGCTCACCCATGAGCTGTACGTCGGGCCGATGCCGTACAACTACTGGAACGACAAGGCCAACGGCGACGCCTTGTGCGTGCAGTGGTTCTCATGGCCCAAGGCGTGTAAGCACCTCAGCGCGATCATCGACGCCGAGCTGCCGTCGCAGCTCTGGTACGACATCGAATCCGGCATCGTCAGCGAAGAACTGCCCTACATCGAGAGCGACGACGAGGCATGGATGGACGTGCCCACCATCGAAGCGCTGTTCGACAAGGAACTGTGGAGGTACCTGACATGACGATCACCCGCTACGCCTACATCAACACCCGGTCAGCCGCCGGCCGCCCGACCAAGGTCTGGATCGAGCCGTCGGACGTGATCGACGTCCGCTGCTGGTTCAACAGCTACGGCAACCCGAGCTACACGTTCCGCCTCAAAGGCGGGCGCATCTTGTTCATGGTCGACGACTACGGGGCCGAGAACGGCATCCGCCATGTTCGCCGCACCGTCGTGCCACGCAAGCACGACCTGTTCAACGGATGGTTGCCGTGAGGATCGAACTACTCAACGGCGGCGGCTGGGCTGATACCGGCTGCTGGATCGACGGGCACTGGGGCCAGTACGGGCCGGATCGGCTGATCTCGATCGCGGTCACCCAAGGATGGGAGCTGGAAGGCGACGACGCCGCGCTGGCGCAGATCGCCTTCACCCGGCTCGATGAGATCGGGCCACGAGGCGACGAGGCCGAGCGGCTGGTCCAAGCGTTCGCCGATGAGCACGACGTGCTCGACTGCGACGTGTTCACGTTCCTGGTCGAGTTGGCCGACGAGGCGGAGACCTGGCTGAACGACCAGTGCCCGGAGGGTTTCGCCTTCGGCTGGTACGACGGTGAGTTCTTCTTGCAACCCAACGAATGGTGGGAGGAGACTGAATGAGACACGACTTCCCACTCCAGCCGGAAGTCGATTCCGCCATCTTTGGGATCGACGGCGTGGGCTCCGACGGCGGCACCGTGGAGATCAACGTGTGGCGCAGCGACGGGAGCGACGGCGCATGGGTCGTGCAGATCGACACCAACTTCGAGCCCGACGACCTGCCGCGACTGCGGATCAACCTGAACGACGAACACATCTACGGGCCGGAATGGGAGGAGCCATCATGACCAAGGATGAAGCACGAGCGGCGCTGCTCGGGTACTGCCCGAAGGGGTCGACCGTGTTCAATGTGCTCGAACACGTCACAGCGTCGGGGATGACCTGGTGCATCAAGTCGTACGTCTTCGAGCCCGCCAGGGCTCAGAAGGCAACGCCGGGCATGACGGACATCTTCCTGTCGGGCTACATCGCCACCCTGCTCGACCGTAAACGGCCTGCAAACCGTGACGGGGTGAAGGTGGTCGGCTGCGGGATGGACATGGGGTTCGACCTGGTGTACCGGCTGAGCATGGAGTTGTACGGCGACGGCTACGCCCTGAACGCGAGGTGGTTGTGATGGCCTACGCAGGCACATGGGATCGGGTGTTCCCGTCGGGTGCGTGGCGGGTGTGGGATCGCCGGCTGTGGGAGTTGGGCGAGTCGCACACCTGCCAGTACATCGGCTACACCAAGCGCGAGGCCCAACAGGCTCACGCCCAACACGTCAGGGAACTGAGGAAGCGATGAACACCAAGCTGATTCACGGCCTGGATTGCGAGTGGGACCAGACCGACGACGGCCACCGAGCCGTCTACATGGTCCCACCGGACGAGGTGCCTGTGGCGTTCGCGGCGCGGGTGATCTACGAGTTGCGCCTCGACTGCGAGCGGCTCAACTCGGAAGTGCTGGAGCTACTGGGGGAGGGCAGATGACGACCTACAGCGATCAGTCGTGGGACACGAACGAGGTGATCCGCCACCTCGACAACGACCCGGTGCTGCGCGAGGCGGCCGTCGCGCTCGACGAGGAGCTGTTCTGGTGGGAGTTCGTGACGGCGCTGCAACACCTGGGATGGGATGACATCAACCACAACATCGTGCCTGACTACGTGAACTGGTGGAAGGTCGCCGAGCACGTGCAGGGGTGGTCGGAATGATCGCCGCGATCGCCGTGGCGGCGCTGCTGGCCTGGCTGGTGGTGTGGCTGCTGATCGGCAGATTGTGGGATCGGCTCGACGAGGCTGACGCCCGCCGGTTCGAGCGCTACATCCGCCTGCAGTGGTCGGAGAAGCATCCCGAGGAACCGTACTGACCTGCGTCCTGACGTGACGCACGACACAAGAAAGGAACACCCATGAGAAAGCTGTACCCGAAAGCAAAGTACGACATTGCCGACAATCGCACCGAGTTGGTCACCGTCAGCGACGCGTTCGTAGTCATCAAGGTCGACGAGCAAGAGATGGTGATGCCGCGCGACCAGTTCGAGCAGCAGGCGAAGTTGGTGCGTCGCTGGCGCCACCAGTTCATCTACGGGGTGTTCGGGGCGACGGGCGCGTTGGAGTCGCCGCAAGGATCGAACGACCCGCCCACCGTCGATGGCATCTGGTGTATCGACCTGGACAAGGTGCCCGAAGAAGCGTGGGTGAGTGGGTGGAACCCGTGAAGCCGCTGCTGCGAACCTGGTTGGACCGGGTCGAAGCATCCGAGACGGCGGCGGCTGCACCTGGCGCTGGGTACTACCACCAAGGAGGAAGGCATCATGAACGACGTTGTTGACACCCGCACGAAGAACGGGTGGACCGCGACCATCTACTACGACCAGGGGTGCGAGAACCCACGCGATGACGACTCGCGCTTCCTGTTCCTCGGGCTCAAGCACCGCTCGTACGTGATCGGTGACGAGACGATCGACCTCGGCATGGACTGCCCGAAGGGGTGCGACGGTGGCTTCCTCTACAACGAGGCCACCGATGCGACCGACATCGTGTGCGACCTGTGCTCCGGCGAGGGTCGGGCGATCAGCCTCGACATGCTCGAAGCGTTCATCGAGTACAAGTACAAGCCGCTGCACATGCGCCGTGTCGGGATGGGCGACCATTCACGGGTGTGGTACTACCTGGGTGGTGGGGCGGCGGCGTGCGATCCGGGCGGCTGGGATTCCGGCACCGCTGGCTTCATGCTCTACCTGCCCAAGCACAAGGAAGTGTGGGGGCTCGAAGACGACGCCGACGCCGTCGATCTGATGATGAAAGCCGAACTGGAGGAGTACACCGACTGGTGCAACGGTGCCTGCTACGGCTACATCATCACCGACATCAACGGCGATGAAGTCGACTCGTGCTGGGGTCTGATCGGTGACTACGGCGAAGAAGAGACGATGCGGGTGCTCGACGTGTACGCCCACACGATGAAGCAGCCCGAGACGCTGCACGACGTGCGGCTGACCGACCGGCAGATCGACCTGATCCGGTACTGCCTCGGCGAGTACAACGCCGAAGGCGACATGGAGCAGGTGCGAGACGCCGCGAAGGCCGCACTGAACGGAGCCAGGACGTGATGGACGACTACCCCGACATGATGCCGCTCGACACGGCGGAGCAGGTCCGCGACTACGCCATCTGGTGGCAACACTGGGCTGGTGAACAGGATCTCAGCTTCGGCAAGCTGATCGAGTTCCAGGGCCAGTTCGAGGCGCTCGTTGTGCGCTTCCCTGAACTGGCCGACGAGTTCCGAGAGAACGGGATCATCTGATGAACCACGAATGGAACGTGCTCAGCACTGTGGTGGCCGTGGTGAGCGCGCCAACCTGGGCCGCGGCCCAAGAGAAGCTGGAAGCCCAGCTTGACGCTGCGGGGTTCGCCCCGTACGACACCCCTCGTCCGGCCTTCCACTCGGAGAGCTGCGACTGTGGAGAGGACATGGAATGAACACGTACCAACTGTCGATCTCGATCCGCGCCGATGACGACGCCGACTCGATCGACACCGAGATCCGGCGCGCCTTGCACGGCATCAACGAGAACGAGCCCGGATGGGATGTCGTCGCAGTGCGCGATCGCAAGATCATCTACCACCGCCGGCCCGACGTCGACGAGATGGACTTCATCCACGGCTTCAACGAGTACCACACATGAGCGACCGCTGCCCGATCGGGTCACTCGGGTTGCACACCTACAACTACGAGCGCACCGAGTGCATCTGGTGCGGGCCGAACAGGCTGGCGTGGAAGCCGGGGCGATGGGTGACCGTCGAGCCGGGCAAGACAACGGCGTGGATGGCTACACCTGAACGAGAGGAGAAGGAATGAGGATCATCGACATCCGCAAGGCGGTCAACGTCGAGCTGTGGACAGGCCGACGCCTGTTCATCGAGGACGGTGACGGGCCGGCGGTCTACTCGCTGCCGAAGGGGGCGATGTCGGCGCATCGCACGACGATCTCGTTCGGCAACGTCCAGCGCATGACGGTGCAGATCCTCGGCTCACTGGCAAGCATCAAGACCTTGAGCGAGCTGATCGCCGCGCAGGAACGACCGATGGAAGGATGGGTGAAGATCGGATGACCGACCTGGAGAAGCTGCGAACGCAACGGGTGCGAGGGATTCGCTCCGAGTACGAGTTCGAGATCGCCGACGACGCCGACGTGGCGGACGTGTGCGCCTCGTACACGTGGGATCGCTTCACGGTGATGATGATCCCCACGATCGGCGAAGGGTTCTTGCACTTCGAGGTGCACCAGTTCGTCGATGGGATGTGTTCGGGACCGTCGGCTGCGGTGACGATCACCCCCTGAACGAACGTGTGTTGCCCACACCGAACACGTGTGATACATTTCCGAGCGAAGGAGCAAGAGTGACGCAATCCACCATCACCGACAAACGTAACGCTGTCATGGCCGCTGCCTGCCATCTTGGCCGGGGCCCGCGAAGGGGCTGGTACGAGATCGAGTGTCTCATTTCCGCGGTCCGCCGCTACGACGAGGCGGTCCTGGCTGAGATCGGCGACTCGGAAGGAGCGTTCGTGCTCGGCTCGCCCGAAACGTCACGGCGTGCCGCGGTAGCGATCATGCCGAGAACCGGCACCATCCGGCGGGCCGTGCTCAACGACATCGCCGGCCGCCATGACGGGCTGGCCACCGACGAGATGATCGAACGCTCCCTGCGGGGCAAGCACCAGACGATCTCGTCGGCACGCAACCATCTTGTCAACGCTGGCTGGCTGGAAGACTCACGCCAGCGGGTCAAGGACAACAAAGCCGTCCTGTGGCAGCTCACCGAAGCTGCCAAGCGGCAACTCGACCTGAAAGGGAACCAATGACAACGACCACCGAATGGATCAGAGCCCGGCTGGATGAACTCAAGCCCGAGTTGGACGCGAAGCGGCGAGAGATGGCCGTACTGACCAAGGAATGCGATGCCCTGCAAACCGCGCTCACCGCACTCGCCGGGCCATCGAAGCCGCCCGAGCGGCGACCGGCGGTGAACGGATACACGCACCGGGACTACCCGGCGATCGCTGAATGGGTGATCGCCCGCTTCGCCGAAGGCAGCTACACATCCCAGGCCGCCGCAGCGGAGTTCGGCACGAACCCCGGCAACTGGTACAGCATCCTCCACAGGCTGCGCAAGGACGGTCTCGTCACGGACGAGCTGATCGCCGCCCGTCGCGCCCTGGCAGGCGAGGCGGCATGAGCCCGAAGCCGAAGGTTGCCGGGGTCGGCAAGTTGAAGAAGGTGAAGATCACCGCCGACCCGAAGCTGAAGCAGTTCCGGCTGCGAATGGGCACCCCGAACGAGATGGGCGAGGTGATCGCGGTCGCGACCGAAGCGAAGGTGCGGTCGGACATCATCAAGAACCTGCGCACCGTCCACCAGCCGTGGTGCAAGCGGTTCAACAACGCCGGCATCGAGGCGATCGACGGGCTGGTGTTGGACCTGACGAACAGCGCCATCCACCTCGGCAAGAACGACCCGGCACGCCCGAAGCTGCCGGGCTGCCAGTACAACGCGGGCGACCGCATCCAAGCCTGCATCGACGAACGCTACGGCATCGTCGTTGCCTACGAGTTCTGGAGTGAGTGGACATCATGAGTATCCGAGACCTCAACGAGTGGGAACTGACCGCCACCGAGAAGCACCTCCTCGGGGTGCTGGACTGGGAACACATCGACGAAGCGGCAGCATGGACCGCTGGCCAGCTTCGAGAGGCTGGAGTGGCCTCGATCACGTTGACGCCGAACGATGCCACGGCGTACCCGTTCTTCATCGCAGCGAGGAAGCTGCCGCACTGGGGGCAGGGCCGTGGGATGCGCGAGCCCTACATGGTCATGCTCGCCTCGACCTTCGGTGGCGGGTACCCGTGGGGCGGCATCGAGTTGTCCCACGACTACTGCGCCTCCAAGTGGGGACGCGAGCACGAGTGGACGGGCTGGGTGGTGTCGGAGTTCCTGACCGCGCTGAGCCGTTCGATCCGAGCACTGGAGGAAGCATGAGCAACCTGATCGAAGTGTTGGAGATGACCGACCGGCACCGAGGCCGCTGGCCGTTCGAGACCTGGAAGTGCGGGCGCGGCGAAGACTGCTGCTACCGGGAACCATCCCCGCTCGGTGTCCAACTCGTCGAATACAACGACGTCGAACAAGGGGCGTACGTCACCCCGTACATCGCCGTGTTCTACGACGGGACGGCACTGATGGTGTGTGAAGACTGCGCGGTCGAACTCGAAGGTCTGGCCGCCGACCTGGAGGGACCGTGACGTGGTATCACCTGCCACCATCCTCGCTGCCTGCGACGGCCAGCCGGCGGGTCGACCGTTTGAGCCGGGGCTTTGCCTGTCTCGGTTCAGGGACGAGGGCAACTACTCGCCCGAGAACACACGCTGGATCACTCGCAGCCAGAACAGCTCAGAACAACGACGGCCAGGGCCCAAGACGCACTGCGTCAACGGCCACCCCTGCACGGAGGAGAACACAATTCATGGCAAAGACGGACGAACCCGGTGTCG
>Ga0075163_10012814_pt1 | contig 10910 bp, 11 predicted proteins | sample JI1023141ADNA_FD_71478 | JGI IMG/M metagenome (GOLD analysis project Ga0075163, IMG submission 71478) | Wastewater effluent complex algal communities from Wisconsin, to seasonally profile nutrient transformation and Carbon sequestration -... | ecosystem: Engineered > WWTP > Effluent > Algae...
CCGCGGTGAGGTGGCAGATGCCCTTGGGGGTGGCGCCGGTGATGTTGGTGACCGGAGCCCAGTTGTCGCCGCCATCCTTGGTCTCGTAGAGCACCGTGGCGTCGTCGATGGAGCCGGTGAGCCCGGCGCCCAGGTTCCCCGCGAAACCGTGCTTCTCGTCGGTGAAGAGCACTGCGCGGAAGTACGTCCCCGGGTGCGAGAACACCACCTTCCAGGTCTGGCCGCCGTCTTCCGTCCGGTGGATGCTCGACGCCGGTCCGTTGACGGCGAAGCCGCGGAGCGCCGAGGTGAAGAAGATGTCGTCGAGCTTTCCGCCCTTCGGTGCGGCAGGCGCGGCGCCGAGCTTCGTCCAGGTGGCGCCCAGCACCGCATCCGCATACGCCGCCTTCACGTCCACGCCAGCATCGGGCGTCACACCCGCGTCGGGGGTCGGGGTCACCGGGGTCGAGCTGCTGCTGCAGGCGAGAAGGAGCGAGAAGGGGAGGGCGTGGCGAAGCTTCATGGCCATGGCTTTGCCCCAGGCCTCCGGGACCCGCACGTTAATCGAAGTTAAACGCCCAGCTCACCCACCGCGAATGCGCCGCTTCACCCGAGCGCGCCCCGGGCGCGCCCCGCCTCGGTCGCATATGGGCCATGAAATCATTCATGAAATGCGGCGCCGCGGTGGGCACGGAGGTTGAACTTACCCACTCCCGGAGGTTTCAGAACATGCTTCAGCGAAAGATTTTTGCGGTGGGTGCGACGGCTCTGGTTCTCGGTGCGATCGCGCTCGTGGAAAACCAGGCGGGGGCCGACGAAGCGGTGAACTGGACCCTGACCGGATGCGAGGGTGGCAAGGTGACCAGCGGCGGCAAGTGCAACCTGAAGAACCAGGGCAACCAGCGCTGCCTCGTGCGCGATAGCAACCGCGGGCAGACCGACTGGAACTTCGGCAACTGCAGTGGTCAGCAGGTCACCTTGGTCACGAAGTCGGGTGCGGCGCCCAAGTGTGGCGACACGGTGGCGCTCAAGATCGGCAACGAGTTCTTCCGCAAGTGCGTCAGCCCGCAGCTCGTGGGCATCAACATCTGCTCCGAGTCGGCCTCGAGCCCGCAGGAGCACATCGGCGGTACCAACGCCACCCACTGGGACTGGCAGATCAAGGGCTGCGCCGAGGGGACGCCGCTCGATCAGGACAAGCCCTTCGCGCTCCACAACATCTCCAAGAACGACAGCGTCGTGTACGCGAAGCGGCCGAGCAAGGTGGCCGACACCTGCTGGGCCAGCAAGATGAAGTTCGGCCAGTGCACGACCATCCGCGACAAGTGAGAGCTACGAGCTCCTGCCGTCCACCCGCGTGATCTTCAAGCTGTCGGCGTCCACGCCCTCCAGGCATCGGACGTTGACGGCGAACATCGGGGTGCCGTCCTTCGTGGTCCCGCGCCCGAAGGCACGCACCCCGCAGGTGGCGCAGAACAGATGGTGGATGTTCTTCTTCCCGAACTGGTAGTCGGTGAGCGCGTCCTCGCCGGCGCGCAGCTCGAAGGCATCTTGCCCCACGAAGGTGAGCACGTACCCGCTTCGGGAGCAGATGCTGCAGTTGCACGCGATGACGTTGCCGAGGTCGACCTTGGCTTCGAAGCGGACCTTGCCGCAATGACACGAGCCTTGGTGCGTCACGGGGCCAGTGGATTCAGTCATGGGAGCTCTCCTGGCTCCATCGGATATCGCAGCTCGGTCCCCGCGCATTGTAGAAGTGCGTCAGCGGAGGCCGAGCTTCTTCATTTTGCTCTGCAGGGTGGTGGGGGGCAGTCCCAGCAGCGCGGCGGCGCCGTCTCTCCCGTAGACCTTGCCGTTGCAGCGGGCGAGCGCCTGGCGGAGCACGGTCTCCTCCGCGTCGCGCACACCCGCCAGCGACATCGGGGCGGTCGAGGCTTCGGGCTGGGTCGCTCGGCTGCGCGATGTCCCGCTTCCTGCGCGGCCCGTGCGAAGGCCGAGATCGCCGACGTCGATGGCGCCCGCCTGCTTCACGATGGTGGCGCGCTCGATGGCGTTCACCAGTTGCCGCACGTTGCCGGGCCAGCTCTCCGCCTTGAGGGCCTCCTTCGCCTCTTCGGTGAAGATCCACGGACCTCGGCCGTGTGGTGCACGCATCGCCAGCTCGCGCAGGTGCTCCCAGGCCAGCGGCAAGATGTCCTCGCGACGCTCGCGCAGCGGCGGCAGCTCGATGGGAAACACCGCGAGTCGATAGTAGAGGTCCTCGCGAAAGCGTCCGTCGCGCACCGCGGCCTCGAGGTCCACGTGGCTCGCCACGATGACCCGCACGTCCACCGGCACCACCTCGTCGGAGCCGACCGGCTCCACCGTTTTTTCCTGCAGCGTGCGCAGCAGCTTGGTCTGCACCGCCAGCGGCATGTCGCCGATCTCGTCGAGAAACAGCGTGCCGCCGCTCGCCGCCAAGAACCGTCCGGGCCTCGATTTCACCGCGCCGGTGAAGGCGCCCTTCACGTGACCGAAGAGCTCCGACTCCACGAGGTTCTCGGGGATGGCGCCGCAGTTGAGCTTCACCATCGGACCCTTGTGCCGCGGGCTCCAGGCGTGGATGGCCTGCGCCAGCACCTCCTTGCCGCTGCCGGTCTCGCCGTGAATCACCACGTACGAGTCGGTGACGGCCACCTGCTTCGCCAGTCGCACCACGCCCTTCATCACCGGCGACTCGCTGGCCTCCAGCCGTCGGCACGCTTGCTCTGCACCTCCCGCTTCGTCCACCAGCACGCGGTTCTGTTCTTCGACGAGCGCGCGGGCGGTCTCGACCTCCGCCGATTGTCGCGCGAGAACCATGGCCATGGAAACCAGCTGTCCGTAGACGTTGCAGAGCGTCGACGTGCTTTCTGTGTAGTTTCCACATACCGTCGAATCGAGCGTGATGATGCCCAGGGCGCGGTCGGCACCGTAGAGCGGGATGACCATGCACGAGTGACCCGGCGGCAGGTCGAGCACGCCGTCGTAGGGATCCCCCTCGTCGCCCTCGTGATCGTGCTGCGCCAGCACCATGGGCTGCCGCACCGTCAGTGCACGCCGGATGGACGGGAAGCGGGCGAGCGGCAGCGTGTGACCGCGGACCTTGCTGGCCAGGCGACCCTCGCCGACCCGCAGCACCAGCGTGTCGCCATGGAGCTCGTAGAGCGCCGCGAGATCGTAGGGTACCACCTTGGCCAGCGCCGCCAGCGCATGGCGAAGCGTGAGATCGAGCGCTTCCGGCGCGCTCGCAAACGAGAGCAATTTGGATAGATCGCCGAACGCCGCCTCGGTGGACACGTCCATCAATCTAACCACGCGGAACCCCTCATCAACGAAATTTCGGTGCACCGAAACTTCGTCGGTCTCCGGCCTTGCGCGCTTGCGGGAGGGCGGGGAAGGAACGTCGCTGGGCCTCCGTCGCACGCGTGCACCGAGAGGCAATCAGGTTAGGCTCTTGCCCCATGTCGTCTGGATATCGCGTCGAATTCAAGCTCCCCTCCGACCCTCGGGGCCTCCGCACGGTCCACGACGATGTGGTCACGATCCTCGACCATGCGCTCGGATCCGCCGTTCCCGGCGGCGAGGTGCTGCACGCCGTCGACCCCAAGCGCATCCTCACCTTCGCCTTCGGCGGGCCGCCCGTGTGGAGCGTCGCGGTGGTGACCCACCCGAGCGGTGTGCACCAGTTCCTCACCTACGGTCTCTCGAAGGCGCTCGACCCGGCGCAACCCTTCGGCTTCGAGCTGACCATGCGGGTTCGGTCGCCCGGTGAGCCTCCCAGCTGGCCGACCCTCCTTCTTCGCCACGTCGCGCGCTACCAACTCTCGAGCGGCCGTGAGATCAAGCCCGGCGAATCCTGGTGTCTCGGGGGCCCCATCTCCCGGTCCGCCGTTCCCCGCGAAAACCAACATCTCTTGCCGGACACCCGCATGGACACGGTGTTCGTGGCGGCCGGCCCGACGCTGCCGACGCCGCGGGGCCCGGTGGAGATCCGCAATCTCGTGGGGCTCGACCCGAGCGAGCTGGAGCTGCTCGAAACCAGTCGCACGGCGCGCTTTCTCGAGGAGCTCCGGCGCGTCGATCCGTCGCTCACAGTGGACCTCGACTCCCCGAGCTTGGCCGACAACCCGGCGTTCCGCGGCGCCATCGAAGCGTCCTCTCAGCGCGAGGGCGGTGACTGCAAGGCCTACTGCATCCCCGGCTTCTCCTGGCGCGACGATGGGAGCGCCTTCTCCATCGACATTCCGGCTGCCGGTGCCGCCGGTCTCCGGCGTCGTCTCGATGCCCGGCTGCCGTTCGGCGAAGCCTTGCTGGTGCACGGGACGGATCCCGGTCCCGGCTCCGAGGTGCTCATCGTCCCCGGCGAAGGCCTCGACGTTCCGCAGCACGATGCGGAGAGGCTCGTGCTCGTGATGTCGGCGTCCAGCCCGCAGCTGCAGTTTCTCCGGAGCGAAGCCGCGGTGTGGACCCTTCGCTACGCGTGAGCACGCGACGGGCGGCCGTCGGCCGACGACGCTTCGTCGTCTCGCGTCGGGGATGCGTCGGCAAAAATGTCAGGGAAATCGCGCGCTGGATGGCGGCATGCGGGGTGCACTCCCCGGAACCATGAACCCGACCACTCTCGTCGCCGTCTCGCTGACCCTGGTCCTCGTCGCCTGCTCCGCGGGGACGACGTCGTCCACCACGACGAGCTCCTCGTCCGGCGAAAGCTCCGGTGGCGAGACGTGCGATCTCAAGGCCAGCAACTGGTACTCGGCCTGCTCCAAAGGCTGCGGTGACGTCATGGCCTGCCAGAGCTTTTGCAGCGGCTGCGAGGCCAAGTGCATGGTCCCGTGCGAGACCAGCGCCGACTGCGAGCGGGTCGGCGCCGGGTCGTGCGAAAAGAGCGCCAAGGCCAGCAACCGGTGCAGCAAAGCCCCGTCGAAGTGCCCCTGAGCGCTCACGTCAGAGCAGCGCTTCGCCGCTCACCTTGGCAGAGACCATCTTGCGCGCTGGCGAGCCGATGTTCTCCGGCGAGCAGCCGCCGGCGAGCCCCACGCCGAGCGGATGCACGTAGAAGCCGCCACTGCACACCTTGCCGCGCACGGAGACCGACACGCCGGGCATCTTCTTGATGATGACGCCGTCCTTGGTGGTGGCGTACTCGCCCGGGCCGGCGTAGGTGGTCACCTTGCCCACGTCGCTCGGGCGCGTGCCGTCGGCGTACTGATCGTGCGCGTCGACGTCGACCACCACGCGCAGACCTTTGGCGCTGTCGGGCAAGTGCAGCGAGCTCTTGGGAATGCGCTTGCCGATGGCGGTCGTGAGCTTGGCAAAAGCCGCGCGATCCTGACTCGCGTTGGTGAGCGAAATCGAGAGCGTTCCGTCGCGCAGGATGCGCACGTCGAATTGCGCTTTGCCGGCGGCCGGCCCTTCTTCGCGCATCACGGCTTCGATGGCGGTGGCCACGAAGCCGCCGCGGGTGATCCCCGCGCCGCGATCGGCGGCAGCCAACGAGGCCTTCAGGCCACCCGGATCGACGCCTTCGTCGGGTCGCAGCGGCTCCGCACCGGCGCCGGCGGCCTTCGCCGCCATCGAGGGATCCACCAGTGCGACGCCCGGCCGCAAAGCCTCGAAGTGAAAGTCCCGGGAAGCCGTGGGCGCGTCGCCCGCGCCAGGGTCGGGGGAGCGCGCGGCGCCGGAGGCAGGCGCCGGGTCCGAGCCGCGCGCCTCCGGAGCGACGGGAGAGGGCCGACCCGCGCGACCGAGCGTACCGGCAACACTCGGCGTGAGGGGAGCTGCTGCCGCGGGCGGAGCTGAAGTCGCAGGGGCCGGCGGGTCGTCCAGCGTCACGTCCACTCCAGAAAGGTCCGCGGACGTGACCGGCTCGCCCTTTGGGGGCGCCACGCTTCGGCTCGCCAGCATCCCCAGCGTTGCTCCGTGAAAGGCGCACGCGAGCGCAACCGGGGCGAGCCACCGGCGCACCCTTCGAGAAGTGGGCCTCGTCGTCGACATGGGGAGGAACCGCGGCGTTTGCGCTTTCGGATGGATGCCCCACCCGCACTGCGCATTCAGCTCGTCGCGCACCGAAAAACAACGAAAACTCGGTCTTCGTTGCAACGAAAAATCGGTGATTCGCCCATCGTGAGAGCTCATGCCATTGAAATGATTCGACTAATTCGCCCGGGCACGGGCTGGCACGAGCCCTGCTGATGCCTCGTCCACCCACGACGGAGCAACCTACCGATGAACCTCAAGCGACCCTTCTCCCCCGTCCTCCTCTCGATCCTCACGCTCGGCACCGTCGCTTCCGCGCAGCCGAAGCCGCCCACCCTCTCCAACGACAACGGCGCGCCGGTGGGCGACGTGAAGAGCTCGCAGACCGCCGGCGAGAACGGCCCCGTGCTCCTCCAGGACTGGAACCTGGTGCAGCGCCTGGCTCGCTTCGATCGCGAGCGCATTCCCGAGCGCGTGGTGCACGCCCGGGGCACCGGCGCCTTCGGCACTTTCGAGGCAACCAGTGACGAGCACGCGCTCACCCGGGCCAAGCTCTTCGCCAAGCCGGGCGTGAAGACCCCGGTGGCGGTGCGCTTCTCGTCGGTCATCCATCCCGGCGGCTCTCCCGAGTCGCTGCGCGATCCCCGGGGCTTCGCCGTGAAGTTCTACACGCCGGAGGGGAACTACGATCTGGTGGGCAACAACCTGCCGGTGTTCTTCATCCGCGACGCCATCCAGTTCCCGGACATGGTGCACTCGCTCAAGCCCTCGCCCGCCACCAACCGGCAAGACCCGAACCGCGTGTTCGCGTTCATGGCGCAGAACCCGCAGTCGACGAACATGCTCACGCATCTCTACTCGGACCTGGGCACGCCGGCCGGCTACCGCTTCATGGACGGCAATGGCGTGCACGCCTTCGTGTGGGTCAACGACAAGGGCCAGCGCACCTACGTTCGCTATCGCTGGAAGTCGCTCCAGGGCGTCAAGAACCTCTCCGCCAGCGAGGCCAGCGCCACCGGCGGCAAGGACTTCCAGTACATGACCACGGATCTGTACGGCGCCATCGGACGCCGCGAGCTGCCCAAGTGGGACCTCTACGTGCAGACCATCGCCGAGGCCGACCTCGACAAGTTCGCCTTCAACCCCCTCGACGCCACCAAGCTCTGGCCCGAAGACAAGCTGCCGCTCCACAAGATCGGCACCATGACCCTGGAGCGCATGCCCAAGAACTACTTCGAAGAAGTGGAGCAGATCGCGTTCTCGCCGGGCGTCATGGTGCCGGGCATCGAAGCCTCGGAAGACCGCCTGCTCCAGGGACGCCTCTTCTCCTACGCCGACACCCAGCGCTATCGGCTGGGCGCCAACTACCTCGACATCGCGGTGAACAGGCCGCGGGTGGCGGTGGCCAACTACTCCCAGGACGGCGCCTTCTCGGCCAAAGGGCTCTCCGACGTCAACTTCTCCGGTATCGGCTCGCCGTTCCAGACGAGTGCAACATACAAGTATTCGACGCGGCCGCTCGCCGGTGGCACCCAGCAGGACATCATCAAGAAGCAGGGCAACTTCGCCCAGGCCGGCGAGGTGTACCGCGCGATGACCGGCGAGGGCCGCGAGCATCTGGTGTCGAACCTGGCCGGCGATCTCGGTCAGGTCACGAACAAGGAGGTGAAGGTCACCATGGCCGCGCACTTCTACAAGGCCGACGCTGGCTACGGCCGTGCCGTGGCCAAAGCGGTGGGCCTCGACGAATCCGAAGTCGCCCGGCGCGCCACCACCATCCCCGAGTGAAGGAGGACGAGACCATGAACATCGCCCGCATCGCCTTCGCCCTGGCGCTTCCGCTAACCCTGGTCCTCTCCGGCTGCGGAAAGTCCGGCGCCACGGCCTCCGCGCCCACCCCCGCCAAGCTCTCCATGCAGCAGGGCCGAGAGCTCACCGCCCAGGAGCGCAAGCTCCTCGAGGATCCGCGCGTCGCCAAGGCGATTCTCGGCGACGCGGCTCGGGAAGACGACGCCGATACCCTGCGGGCCCTCGCGCGCTACGGCGTCGACGTGGACCAACCGCTGGGCGAAGGCCGGACCGCCCTCGACATCGCCGCCTATCGTCGGTCCGGCAAGGCCGTGGCGGCGCTCCTCGAGCTCCACGCCGACCCCAACGGCAAGGGCGAGCTCACGCCGCTCATGCACGCCGCCTTCGTGGGCGACGAAGCCATCGTCACCGCCCTGGTCGACGCCGGCGCGACGGTCGACCGCAGCACCACCTACGGCCAGACGCCGCTGATGTTCGCCGCGCTCTTCGGCCGACGCGAAACCTACGACGCCCTGGTTCGTTTGGGCGCCGACGAGAACGCCGTCGATCGCGCCGGCAACACCCCCAAGGCCCTCAAGGCCTACGCCAACAACGCCGAAGCCGCGGAGACCTTCCTCCGCAACGCATCGCAGAAGCTCGCGGGGCTCGCCAAGCGCGCCTCGCAGTAGCGCGATTCTGCGACCCACCCCGAAGACTACGCATCCAAGGAGAAAGACATCATGAAGATCAACCAACGCATCCCCGACTTCAAAGCCCAGGTCTACCAGAACGAAACCTTTCGCACCGTCACCCAGGACGATCTGCTGGGCAAGTGGGCGGTGCTCCTCTTCTATCCGGCGGACTTCACGTTCGTGTGCCCCACCGAGCTGGGCGACGTCTCCGACCGCTACGCCGAGCTCAAGGAGATGGGCGTGGAGGTCTACTCGGTGAGCACCGACACGCACTTCACGCACAAGGCGTGGCACGACACCTCCGACACCATCAAGAAGATCCAGTTCCCGATGCTGGCCGACCCCACCGGGCACCTGTCGCGCGCCTTCGGCGTGTACATCGACGACGAGGGCGTCGCCCTCCGCGGCACCTTCCTGGTGAATCCCGAGGGGCTGGTGAAGGTCATGGAAGTTCACGACAACGGCATCGGGCGCAACGCCGACGAGCTCGTGCGCAAGGTGCAAGCCGCACAGTTCGTGGCGGCGCACCCGGGCGAGGTGTGCCCGGCCCGCTGGAAGCCCGGTAGCAAGACCCTCAAGCCGGGCATCGACCTGGTCGGCAAGATCTGAGCGCGAGCACCGAGCGCCGCACGCGAACCCGCGTACGGCGCTTCGGTCTTCCCTGGTTGTTTCGCCGCTGGAGACTCAGTAGGGTGCCGACATATGGGCAACTTCAGCTGGTTCGTGGAAGAGCAGAACGTCTGGTTTCGCGACCTGGAGCTCTACGAGAACCTCGCGGAAGATCGCGAAGACGGCACCTGGGCGGATCTCGTTCTCTCTTGGTACGACGAGCCCAAGAAGAAGCCTTACATGAGCAAGAAGCTCGTGGTGTCGAAGGCGCGCAACGAGGACGACTTCCCCCGCTTCACCTTCGCGGTCTTCGACGGCTCGCGCATCCGCGGCTACGAAGACACGGAAGGCGTGCAGGAGCTCCGTGCGCTCCTCGAGCGCATGGCCCCGTTCCTCGAAGATCCGGAGAACGGGCGCCCGGGCTTCGCGCGCTTCCACGGCGAAGGCCAAGGCGACTTCACCATCGAGGTTCGCTACGACAAGCCGCAGATTCGCCTGGTAACCGGCGATGCCCCGCGCAGCGCCGCACACAAGAAGGCCGTGCAGATGGCGCTCGATCTGTTCGCCACCCGGAAATCCGCGCCGGCCAAGAAGGCCCCGGCGAAGAAGGCGGCCCCGGCCAAGAAGGCCCCGGCGAAGAAAGCCCCGGCGAAGAAAGCCCCGGCCAAGAAGGCGGCCCCGGCCAAAAAGGCGGCCCCGGCCAAGAAAGCGCCGGCCAAGAAGGCCCCCGCGAAGAAGGCCCCGATCAAGAAAGCGCCGGCGAAGAAGACCAAGCGGCGCTGAGCACGCCTGCGTCGCCCCTTCGGGTGACAGGGAAGGCCTGCATGAGCCTCGGCGCTGGACCGTCTATTCACCGATGAACTTCCGACCCGCTGCCCTGGCCCTGCCTGCTCTCGTCGCCACGCTCATGGCCTGCAACGCGACCCTCTTGGTGCCCGATGCGATGGGTCCGCTCACCGCCGAGATGAAGACCACCGAGAACCTCTCGCTGATCTGCGGGCGGCCCATCGACAAGGACGAGGCGAGCGCCGCCATGGTGCCCCTCACGGCAGCCCAGAAGAACCAGCCGGGGACCCTCGAGTTCACCAACCCGAAGACCCTGTCGTCCTCGCGCCAGGACGGTCACGCCACCGTCGACGTGACGTACCGACCCAAGGCGGGTGCGCCCTGCAACGGGACCCTGACCTTCGACTTTCACGTGGAGACTACCGAGAAGCGGTACACGCGGAAGCAGGCCACGTACTCCAGCAAGTACGAGCTGACCAACGTGACCGTGGCCAAGCGCTAGCGCAAGAACTGCACGGCGTTCCGAACGGAGCGTTCCCGTGCGGTCGGGAGTATTCTCGGGGGGTGGCATCTCCCTACGATCTCGGGCTCGACAAAAACAATGCAAACTACACGCAGCTGACGCCGCTGACGTTCCTGGCTCGCGCAGCGCTGGCCCACCCGGCGCGCGTGGCGGTCATCCACGGCGCGCTCCGCCGCACCTGGGCGGAGGTCGCGGCGCGATGCGCGCGACTGGCAACTGCCCTCCAGCGGCGGGGGGTAGGGCGCGGTGACACGGTGGCGGCGCTGCTCCCCAACGTGCCGGCCATGGTCGAGGCCCACTTCGGCGTGCCCATGAGCGGCGCGGTGCTCAACGCCCTCAATACGCGTCTCGACGCCGAGTCGGTGGCCTTCATGCTGGGGCACGGCGAGGCCAAGGTGCTGCTGGTGGACCGGGAATTCTCCGAAGTGGCGCGGGTCGCGGTGGCCACCTGCGGGCGGGAGATCCTGGTGGTGGACGTGGATGATGTAGAATACACTGGTCCCGGCCGGTCGATCGGCCGCCTGGAATACGAGGCG
>Ga0075163_10012815_pt1 | contig 10909 bp, 13 predicted proteins | sample JI1023141ADNA_FD_71478 | JGI IMG/M metagenome (GOLD analysis project Ga0075163, IMG submission 71478) | Wastewater effluent complex algal communities from Wisconsin, to seasonally profile nutrient transformation and Carbon sequestration -... | ecosystem: Engineered > WWTP > Effluent > Algae...
TAGCGCTCCTCGTGCAGCCGCGTCTCCGCGACCCGCACGTCCAGGATGTTCGCCGACGTCACCGCGCAGTCGATCAGCCCCGCCCGCAGCCGCTCGACAATTTCGGCACCTGACCCGAAGAACAGGTGCAGCGACACCCGCGGCAGCGCCTTGGCGACCCGCGGCAGCAGCGGCACGACCCACGACATCCCCAGCTCGAACCGCGTGCCGAGCGTCAGCTCGGCCGGCGGCAGCTCGTCGCCGCGGGCGACCAGCAGGCACGCCGCCGCGTCGGCCAGGCACGCGCGCGCGCGCGGCAGCAGGGTCAGGCCCGCCTCGGTCAGCTGGACCGACCTCGTCGTCCGGCGGAACAGCTCGGCCCCGACCTGCCCCTCCAGCTGGCGGATCCGCTGGCTGAGCGCCGCCGGGGTCAGCGCCACCGACTGCGCCGCGGCGCGGAAGTTCAGGCGCTCCGCGGCGGCCACGAAGCAGCGCAGGCTGTCGAGCGCGGGCAGCTCCACGGTCCGCTTATAGCCCGGTCGCGCCGGCCACGAAACCCGGATACCCTGCCGCGGCGCCATGAAACAGATCAAGCTCGTCCACGAGATCAACTGCTCCCCCGAAGTGTTCTGGAAGCTGCAGTTCGACCCTGCCTTCAACGAGGCCCTGCTGCGCGCCGCGATGAAGGTCGAGGACTTCAAGATCCTCAAGTTCGAGGAGAACGACCGCGAGATCCGCCGGACCACCACGGGCCAGCCGAAGATCGACATGCCCGGCCCGATCAAGAAGATCATGGGCTCCGGCTTCGGTTACACGGAGGAGGGCAAGTTCGACAAGGCCACCCAGACGTGGACCTGGAAGATCACGATCTCCAGCTTCGGCGACAAGGCCCGCAACGAGGGCACGATGCGCGTCGAGTCGATCGGCGAGAACAAGATCCGCCGCACCGCCGACGCCGTCGTCGAGTGCAAGATCTTCGGCGTCGGCGGCATGATCGAGAGCAACATGGAGAAGGCCGTCGTCGAGGGCTGGAACGCCGGCGCCGCGTTCGTCAACAAGTGGATCGCCGACGGCAAGGCCCCCGCCGCCTGACCCGCGCCGCTCAGTCGTTCGGCGCCCCCGCGAGGATCCAGCGCACGATCGTCTGCACCTCCGTCGCCGGCATCGGCGCCCCGCCGATCGGCATCTGCGCCCCGCTGGCCGGCGCCCGCTGGACCAGCTTCTGGACCACGTAGCTGGCCTCCGGCGCCCCGGGCTCGACCCGCCGCAGCTCGTCGACCTCCTCCGACTCCTCCTCGGCGAGCTCCTCCCACAGCTCGTCGACGTCGCGGTCGAACCGCAGGTCGCCCGGCTCGACGCCGTCGACGTGGCAGCCCGCGACCGCGCAGCGCGCGTCGGTCACCGCGCGCACCTGGGTGAACGTCGCCGCCGCCGGCGCATGATCGACGACGTTGACGATCACCGGCGCGCTGTCCACCCCGTCGCTGTGGGCCCGCAGCTCCGCCATGCCCGGCGACACCCCGAGCAGCGCCCCCGCGCCGTCGACGTACAGCGCCAGCTCCTGGCTGCTCGACCACGTCACCACCGCGGCCGGCAGCGCCTCCCCCTCGGCCCCCGTCACGACCGCCGACACATTAATAATTTCTCCGACCTGCACCTCGATCGGCCCCGCCTCCGCGATCACCACCTCACCGACATCCGACCCACCCCCGGCGCACGCGAACGCCTCCACCTCCGGCGCGCCCGCCGAGATCCACCGCTCGATCAGCTCGACCTGCGCCGCCGGCAACGCCCCACCCTGCGGCATCTGCACGCCGACCGGCGGATCCGCGTGCAGCTTGGTCACCAGCCAGCTCGCCTCCGGCGCCCCCGCCTGCACGCGCTGCGTGCCCGGCTGCTGCGCGCTGTCCACCCCGACCAGCGAGGCGAACGCCGAGCCCTCCGCGAGCGACAGCCCCGACGCCGGCTGCCCACCGCCGTGACATCCGCAACTCGCCGTGAAGATCGGCTGGATCTCCCCCGCGAAATCACAGACCCCATCCCCCGGCGCCCCCGTCTCCTCACCGCCGCCCGTCTCCTCGCCACCACCGGTCGGCACGTCGATCGTCGTCGTCGACATCACGCCCTCGGAGGTCGACGCCTCGGTGTCATCCGCCAACACGACCACGTTGCAAGCGGGCATCACGAACAGAACAGACAGCAACAAACTTCGCCGAACACGCATGATGCTCCCTCGTCCCCGCAACCATGCCGTTGTTACAGCCACTCGCTGCACGCATCGGTTGCAGCAGCGACCTGTCGTTCCGGACAGCCGTGCGTCCCATCGACCCGTGCGACCCGCACGCGCTGCGCCTCACCGCCGCAGCGAGAACTCGAACGTCGCCTCGAGCCCGAGCGCCAGCTCGAGCCCGCCGAGCCGCACCATCGACTGTCCGGTCGTGTCCGCGAGCCCGACCACCTTGGCCCCGCCATCCACCGCGAAGCTCCCCGCCAGCTCGACCCGCGGCCCGACCCGCACCCCCGCCAACACACCCTTATTAATCTCGAGCCGCAGCGCCGGCGTGACCCGCACATACCCGCCGATCAACGGCGACCGCGTGACCGCCGCGGCGCCGCTGTAGATCTGCGCACCGGCCCACCACGGCTCGATCGTCGCCCCGATGAACGCCGGCAGTTCGAACCGACCGCGCCGCCACACATACCCGCCGGCGACCCCCACGCGCACCCGTCCGACCGTGAACGCCGCGCTGCCACGCCCGAGCCCGCGGACATCCAGCGCCAGGGCGCCGCCCCGCCGCCCGCGGAGCTCCGCGCCGATCCCTCCACCACCACCCGCGAACACCCCCCCGAAACTCGGCGCCGCGACCCCGAGCACCGCGGCCCCATGCAGCCCGAATGCCAGCTCCCACCCCGGCACCGATTTTTTAATAATTGGCTGCGGCGCAGGCTTCGGCGTCGGCGGGACCACCGGCGCAGCCACCGGCTCCTTCACCGGCTCGGGCTCCGGCTCCGGCTCCTTCACCGGCTCCGGCTCGACGGTCTCCGGTATCGCCACATCCACCAGATCCGGCGCCACGGCCCCCTGCTCGATGGCAAACACCAGGTTCGCCGCCGTGCTCGCCGCGACCCGCACCTCTTGCCCGACCTCGATCACGAACCGCCGCTCATACCCTCGCCCCGCCGACGTGATCACTTTTAATAAGCCGACCCCATCCGGCTCACGCACGACCCGCACATACACGTGCGGCGTCTCCGTCGGCGGCGGCCCGCCGTGCGGCTCGACCACCTGCCGCGGCATTCGCAGGCGCAGCGCCGCCAGCAGCGCCGCCTCGTCGAACCCGACGACCTCGACCCGCACCACGCGAAACTCCTCCGTCGCCGCCTGCACCACCGCGACCGGCTCCTGCGCCGCGAGCCACACCAGCGCCGCCAGCACCATCAACCACACCCGTCCCGGACGCACACCGGCCCGCCGAGGAACGGCGCGTCGCAGCACGCGGACTCGTCCTCTTCCTCCTCCTCGTCACACGCGTCCTCGCACGGGCACATCGTGCACCCGGAGATCTCCGTGTAGCGCCGGCACTCGCCCGCCAGGCACACCTCGTCGCTCTCGCACGCCTCGCCGCACTGCCCGCAGTTCAGCGAGTCGAACGCGACCTCGACGCAGCTGTCCCCGCACACCTGCGCCGAACACTCCGCGGCGCACTCGCCACCGTCACACATCCCCTCGTCACACGCCTCACCGCACCCGCCGCAGTGCCCCGCGTCGGCGCGGATGTCGACGCACGCGCTCCCGCAGCGCGACAGCCCCGTGCGGCACACGCACAGCCCGTCCGCGCACATCTCCCGCTCGTCGTCGCAGCCCGTCTCGCACGGGCACGCGTCCGCCGCCACGCACGCCTTGTCGCACAGCACCTGTCCCTCCGGACAGGTGTCGCACGCGCCCGCCGCCACGCAGTCCCCGTGGCACCGCTCCTGCCCCGCCGGGCACTCGTCGTCGTCGTCGTCCGTCGCCGCCCCGCCGACCGTGTACTCGACCAGGCAACCGGTCACGAGCAGCAGCGCCCACGTCCACGCCCACCTCACGGCGCCCCCCCGGCCAGCGCCGCCTCGGCCGGCCCGCGGTGCGCCCCGTCCGGGTGGCGCACCAGGTACTCGCGCCAGCACACCGCCCGCTCGCCCTCCGCCGTCCTCTGGCACAGCCCCGCCCGCGCGTCGTCGGCGAACCGCCCGTCCGGAAATTTCCCGAGGTACTCGCGCCACACGACCGCCTGCCCGTCGGCCGCGTGCATCTGCCGGACCAGCGCGAACAGGTCGCCGTACGCCAGCTCGGCCCGCCGCGTCCCGCCCGCGACCCGCAGCACCTCGCGGAACTTCTGCTCCGCCGCCGCCAGCTCGCCCCGCGCCCACAACGCCTGCGCCTCGTCCTCGAGCGACAGCTCCGCCCCGGCCACCACCACCGGCCGCTTGCGCCCGCCCCCACGCGGCGCCTTCGCGACCGCCTCGACGACCGGCGCCGGCACCTCCACCCTGTCCTCCGGGACAGCCTCATCCTTCCTGTCCTCCGGGACAGCCTCGTCCTTCCTGTCCTCCGGGACAGCCTCATCACGCCTGTCCTCAGGGACAGCCCACACCCCGCGCCCCGCCTCCCCCGGCACCGCCGAGTTCCCGGCCGCGTTCGCCAGGTCACCCCGCCCGCGCTCCGCCTGCCCGACCAGCCGCGGCAAGCCGACGAACAGCAGCACCGCCGCCGCCATCGCGATCACCACCCCGAGCACCACCCCACGCCGCCCGCTCCGTCGGCCCGCCAGCGGAGGGATCCCCGCCAGGCTGCGCTCGTGCACCTTCGCGTCGAGCTCCGCCTTCAGCGCCCCGGTGAACACCCCGAGCCCGCGCCCCGAGACCTCGCCGTCCTCCTCCTCGTCCGCGAGCGCCGCCACTGGCGCGAGCGGCTCCTTCTCCTTCGAGATCTCGGCGACCCGCGCCATCATCGCCGCAAAATCCGGACGCACCCGGGCCGCGCGCTCGTCGAGCACGCCCGCCGCGTCCGCCGCGAACGGCCGCAGCTCCTCGCGTTCGTCAGCCATCGCCGTCCTCCCGCAGCCACCCCAGCCGCACCAGCTCCTCGCGGATCCTCGCGCGCGCCCGCGTCGCCCGCACGCGCAGGTTGCCCGGCGTCAGCCCCAGAGTCGCGGCAGCCTCCTGCACCGGCATGTCCTGCATGTCGCACAGCACGAACGCCTCGCGCAGCGACTCGGGCAGCGTCTCCAGCACCGCGAGCAGCACCTCCGCGCGCCGCTGCTGCAGGTGCGCCCCCTCGAGGTCCGCCGCGACGTTGTCGCGGCTCATCGTCTCGAGCCGGTCCATCGCCCTGTCGCCGCGGAAGCGCGACCGCCAGTGCTTGCGCACCACGTTGACGGAGATCCCCTTGAGCCACCCGACGAACGACGCCCGCCCCTCGAACTGCGCCAGCCCCACGAACGCCCGCGCGAACGTCTCCTGGACCAGATCCTCCGCCAGGTCCACGTTCCCGACCAGGTACGTCACGTGCTTGAACAGCTTGTCGAAGTGCTCCTGATACAGCCGCCCCCACGCCTCGACATCCCCGCCGCGCGCCCGCTCGACGAGCGTGGCGACCCTGGCATCGACCGGCGCCTCGGTCTCGAGCGCCACGGGCGCCGGACGGAGCATGGAGACGAGAGAGCCCACTGCTGCCCAGGTACCCGATCCTCCGCCGTTGTTACACCCCGTCGCCCAACTTTTCGCCGCCAAAAATTCAGCGGCGAGCGAGCTCACCAGGGACCTCCGCTCACAGCCCGTGCTCCCAGTCGTCGCGCTGCCCGCGACGCCGCCGCCGGCTCTCCTCGAGCAACATCCCGAACAGCACCACGAAGAACCCGGCCAAAAACAGCCAGAGCAGCGCGAACGCGATGATGCCGTAGAGGTCGCTCACCAGGCCATCGGTCTACCACGCCGACGCGCGCCTGTGTACCCTGCACGCGCCCATGGAAGACTCGCTCGCCGCCGTCGTCGCCCGCGGATTGCACCCCGCCCTGCCCGAGGCCGCCGGCCTCACCGTCGCCGACATCCGCGACGCCCTCGCCGCCCCGCCCGACCCCGCGCTCGGCGACTTCGCCTTCCCCTGCTTCAAACTCGCCAAGGCCCTCAAAAAAGGCCCGCCCATCATCGCCAAGGAGCTCGCGGAGTCGCTCCACGTCCCGCTGTTCACCGCGACCGCCGCCGGCCCCTACGTCAACCTGCGCCTCGATCTCGGCCAGGCCGCCGCCCACGTGCTCCCGCCGCTCGCGCGCGGCGAGACCCACGCCCCGCCGCCGACCGGCACCCGCGTGATGGTCGAGTACTCGCAGCCCAACACGCACAAGGCGTTCCACGTCGGCCACCTGCGCAACCTCTGCCTCGGCGACGCGATCGTCCGCCTGCTGCGCGCGGACGGCGACACCGTGATCGCCGCCAACTACCTCGGCGACGTCGGCGCCCACATCGCCAAGTGCCTGTGGTGGTACCTCGACCACCTCACCGACCGCACCCCGCCCGTGACCCACCGCGGCGAGTGGCTCGGCGAGCTGTACGCGACCGCCAACACCCAGCTCGAGCTGTGGGACGAAGCCGCGAAGGCCGGCGACCAGACCGCCGCCGAAGCCCTCGCAAAGTCCAAGCTGCGCACCACCGAGATCCTCCACAAGCTCGAGTCCCGCGACCCCGAGCTCACCGCCGTGTGGTCCGAGACCCGCCAGTGGTCGCTCGACGAGTTCGCCGAGATCTACAAGTGGTGCGGCGTCACCTTCGACCGCATGTTCTACGAGAGCGACGTCGACGAACCCAGCCTCAAGCTCGTCGACGAGTTCCTGCAGAAGGGCGTGTTCGTCGAGAGCGAGGGCGCCATCGGCGTCGTCAACGAAACTATTAAACACATGCCGTTCTTCATGCTGCGCAAGCGCGACGGCACCGGCCTGTACGCCACCAAGGACCTCGCCCTCGCCCGCCTCAAGTTCGAGGAGTACGGCATCGACCGCAACATCTACGTCGTCGACGTCCGCCAGTCCGACCATTTTAAGCATGTCTTCCTGACACTGAAGAAGATGGGCTTCACCCAGGCCGACCGCTGCCAGCACATCCCCTACGAGATGGTCGAGCTGCCCGACGGACCGATGGCCACGCGCAAGGGCAACGTCATCCTGCTCCGCAGCCTGCGCGAGCAGATGGTCGCCCACATCCGCCGCGAGTACCTCGACAAGTTCAGCCCCGAGTGGCCCGAGCAGGAGATCCAGGACACCGCCCACGCCGTCGCCGTCGCCGCGATCAAGTACGGCATGCTCGCCCGCGACGTGAACCAGAAGATCGTGTTCGACATGCAGGCCTGGCTGCAGCTGACCGGCAACACCGGCCCCTACCTGCAGTACACCTGCGCCCGCGCCAACTCGATCCTCACCAAGTGCGCCGAGGTCGACAAGACCCTCGATCCCGCCGTGCTCACCGGCGACCGCCACACCGCCCTCGCCGCCCTCGCCGACCCGACCGAGCGCGCCCTCGTGCTCGCCCTCGACCGCCTGCCCGCCGTGCTCCACCAGGCCGCCCAGCAGCTGCGCCCCTCGATCCTCTGCACCTACCTGTTCGACCTGGCCCAGACCTTCAACGCCTTCAACGCCGCCTGCCCGGTCAAGCCGAGCGAGGGCGACCTCCTGCAGGCCCGCCTCCTGCTCGTCACCGCCGTCACGAAGGCGATGGCCCACGCCCTCGGCGTCCTGGGGATCCCCGCCCCCCGCCGCATGTGATCACTCCGGCCCGCGCAGCCGCACGTCGAGCCCGAACCGGGTGATCATCGTCCCGCCCGGGCTCCGCGTCACCACGACGTCGAAGCTCACCTCGTCCATCCCCGGCCCGCGGCTCGCGGCCCGCTGGACCCGCGCCATCGCGGTCAGCGTGCACGACGAGTCGATCGCCACGAACGCCTGCACCCCGCGGATCGCCAGCACATCGATCGCCAGCCCCTGCAGCTGCGGCGTCCGCCCCAGCGCCGCCAGCGTCCGACCGATCACAAAATCCACCGGGCACCACGCCGCCAGCGTGTGCCACACCGACATCGGGTCGACCCCCGCCGCCGGCAGGTGCTGGACCAGCCGCGCCGACATCCGCGCGAGCCGGTAGGCCGCCAGTTCGCTGCCGTCGATCGCCACATCAGGCGCGCCGAGCTCGGCGCCCACGGTCCATGAATTCACCACGCGAGAAGCCGCCATCATCGGCCATGCCGGGGCCGCTTGTCACCACCCGACCGCCCGCGCGCGCTACGGCCACCCGGTCAGTTCGCGCACCAGGATCCCCGAGAACGCGCTGAACGCGTTGGCCACCAGCGCCCACAGGAACGGGCGCGGCACGCGGAGCCCCCGCAGGATAAACCCCTCGGCCACCACCGCGAAGCTCTCCGCCGTCACGAAGAACAGCGGGTAACGCCAGCCCTCCAGCCACGGCTGCGTGTACGTCAGCGAGTCCCACATCCGCGAGTAGAACAGGCTGGGGATCACGAACCACACGTACGGATGCGTCGCCATCGACGCCAAAAATCCGAACCCCACCCGCCACAGCGCGTCCCCCTCGTGCGCACCCGCGCGCCGCTTCAGCGCCCAGAAGTAGATCGGCACCTCCAGCAGCTGGGTGAACACGAACGCGGACAGCCAATCTGTGACCATGGGCCGCGGCATCGTAACCGCAGATCGTTCCGGGATGTATTTGTTGTGGCGCGCCTGCGGGCGTTGTCGCACGCAGCGCCCGCTGTTATCGTCCAGGACCTCGGAGGCTCATCATGCGCCACGCCCTTCGCCTCATCCCCTTCATCCTCGGCTTCGGCCTCGCCTGCGCCCCCGACGAGTCCGACTACGTCGGCGACTACCTCGACGCCAACGACGCGACCCGCCGCGCCATCTGCGACTGCGACTACGACAACGGCCTCGTCCTCCTGTTCTTCGGCACCACCCCCTACGAGTCCGTCGAGGCCTGCAAGGCCGACATCGTCGCCTCCTCCGCCGAACGCGGCTGCGTCGCCGGCCTGTTCGAGGACGAGAGCGTCGACTACAGCTCCGTGCTCGACTGCCGCGCCCAAGCGGCCGCACGCGGCTCCACCTGCCTCGGCGGCAAGACCTGCACCGACACCGCCCGCGGCGACTGCTTCACCACCTACCAGGACGAGTACGCCGCCTGCCCCGACCTCCCCAACGACGTCGAGGCCAAGCTGAACGACTGCCTGAGCAACTGACCACGAGCCGACACGATGTCGCTGACCCGCGCCGAACTCGCCGCCCTCATCGATCACACCCTGCTGCGGCCGGGCGCGACGACCGTGCAGATCGAGGCCCTCTGCGAGGAGGCCCGCGTCCACGGGTTCGCCAGCGTGTGCGTCCACCCGTCCCGCGTGCGCCACGCCCTCATCTGTCTCGAGGGCCAGGTCCGCATCTGCACCGTGATCGGCTTCCCGTGCGGCGCCAACGTCTCCGCGATCAAAGCCTCGGAGGCCTGCCTCGCCGTCGCTGACGGCGCCGACGAGCTCGACGTCGTCATCGCCCTCGGCGCCCTCAAGGACGGCGACCGCGACGCCGTGCTCCGCGACCTCATGACCGTCGTCGCCGTGTCCGAGGGCCGCGTCGTCAAGGCCATCCTCGAGACCGCCCTCCTCACCGACGAGGAGATCGACCTCGCCTGCGCCATCGCCGTCGACGCCGGCGTCCAGTTCGTCAAGACCTCGACCGGCTTCGGCCCCGGCGGCGCCACCCCCGAGGCCGTCGCCCGCATGCGCCGCGCCGTCGGCCCCCGCGTCGGCGTCAAGGCCTCCGGCGGCATCTCCGACGCCGCCACCGCCAGGACCATGCTCGCCGCCGGCGCCGACCGCCTCGGCACCAGCAACTCCCTCGCCATCCTCGACGGCTGGGACGCGCTCCAGCAAATCCAGTAAAAGAAGGGCGCATGTCCCACGGCTTCGAGTCCGCCGAGCGCGTCCGCGACGAACAGGGTCGCCAGTACCACATCGGCCTCGCCCCCGACGAGGTCGCCCGCTACATCATGCTGGTCGGCGACCCCGCCCGCGCCACCCGCGTCGCCGGCCTGTTCGACAGCGTCGAGCACGAGCGTCGCAACCGCGAGTACGTCACCTACACCGGCATGCACGCCGGCCTCCGCGTCTCCGTCATGGGCACCGGCATGGGCGGCGGCCCGACCGAGATCGCCGTCGTCGAGCTGTGCCAGCTCGTCGAGCGACCCGTCATGATCCGCTGCGGCAGCGCCGGCGCCCTCCAGCCCGACATGCAGCTCGGCGACCTCGCGATCTCCACCGCCGCGCTGCGCCTCGAGAACACCACCCTCTACTTCGTCGACGAGGGTTACCCCGCCGTCGCCGACCCGCAGGCCGTGCTCGCCCTCGCCGCCGCCGCCGACGCCGGTGGCCACCGCTACCACGTCGGCATCACCGCCACCGCCCCCGGCTTCTACGGCGCACAGGGCCGCAAGATCCCCGGCTTCGCCCCCCGCGAGCCCGACATCGTCGCCCGCCTCGCGTCTCAAGGCATCAAAAACCTCGAGATGGAGACCTCGTGCCTGCTGACCCTCGCCGCCCTGCGCGGGTTCCCGGCCGGCGCCGTGTGTGCGATCTACGCGACCCGCCACGACAACGTCTTCATCACCCCCGCCCAAAAAGACGCCGCCGAGCTCGCCTGCGTCACCACCGGCCTGCACGCCCTGCACACCCTCGCCGCGATGGAGGCCGCCCGCGGCGACCGTCCGACGTGGCACCCCGGCCTCCCGCTCGCCCGCTGATCAGCCACGCGCCGCGTTCACGACGACGAGCCGCGCCAGCAGCTCGTCGTCGCCAATTTCGTAGCTCCACCCGTACGCCGCGAACACCGCCCGATCGAGCCGCGCGTGCAGC
>Ga0075163_10012816_pt1 | contig 10909 bp, 11 predicted proteins | sample JI1023141ADNA_FD_71478 | JGI IMG/M metagenome (GOLD analysis project Ga0075163, IMG submission 71478) | Wastewater effluent complex algal communities from Wisconsin, to seasonally profile nutrient transformation and Carbon sequestration -... | ecosystem: Engineered > WWTP > Effluent > Algae...
GTGAGCCATGGCGAACCTCACCACCGAGCAGGCCCTCGAGCTCGCCCGCGCCGAGACGCGGACCCTGAGCGATCAGCTCCGCCAGGCCCGCGCCGAGCTGCACCGCATGGGCATCGCGGACCAGAACCGAGCGCTGGTCTGTGCGGCTGCCGCCGGCGCGGTGGGCCTTCTTGTCGGCGTGGGTGTCGGCCTGAGCGTCCGTCGAAAGTAGCCATTTCAATAAAGTGAGCGGCTCTCGTGCGAGCGCCAGTCAGGCGACCACCCCGCCCAGCCCCGACACCACCGCCCCGCCGGACCCCTCGACCACCGTACCCGACCCCCGACCAGACCCACCCTTCGCCACGGACGCTCTCGACGCGGGTGTCTCGTTGCGGGCGGTCCAGACCAAAAAATGCCGCCCTACGTCGAGGCCGGAGCTCACGGCAGGTCGACCGGGTTTGAACCGGAGGCGGCGTGGCACACGTTGCACGCGCCGGAGAGCGTCGGGAATGGCATCAGGTTGGCGCCGCCACCGTCCGCGGCCTTGACGAACGGGAACGCGGGCTCGTTCTCGAGGTCGAGCTTCTCGGTCGTGAAGAAGTTGCCGAGGGCATCGGCCTCGACGCGGATCACCAACTCGCCCTGGCCACCGGGGGCCGTCCACAGCTCGACGGTCGCGTCGGCGCTCGGTGTACCGGCGACGTGGACCACCGTCCCGGCGACCGAGAATCGGCCCGGGCCCGGGCCGTACTGCTGGTGGCACTCCATGCAGTTCTGGCCCTCGTTGTGGCTCGTCATGCCGCCGTGCACACTGACGACCTCGCGGTCAAGCGCCGGGTCGCGGACGTATTCGGGGTCACCCGGAGCCGGCGCGTCCTCGGGGTCGTCGCAGCCGGCGAGCAGCGTGAGGACGAGGAAGGGGAGTAGTCGGAGCGTCATGGTGATTCTCGAGTCAGCGCGCGCCGACGGTGAAGATCCGCTGCTCGGCGGCGGGTTCGTTGCTGAGGTAGGTGAGGCCGAAGGAGCCGAGCATCGGCACGCACTCGGGGTCGCCGGGGAACGCCATGCAGCCGGGCAACGTATCCGTCATCAGGTCGGGCCGCTTGTCGACGTCGACGCCGGCGAAGATCGCCCCCGCGTCGACGATCACCTCGGAGGCGTCCGGGTCGAAGCCGTCGAGGACGACCTCGGGGCGGTTGCCGTACTCGCAGGTGAAACCGGCGGCGATCGTGCCGTCGCACGCGGTCGCGCCGAGGTGGAAGAAGTACTCTTCCTGCCCCGCGGGCCGCATGTCGATCTTGATGTACTTGTACCCGCCTGACCAGCTCCACCACATGCCCTGGGCGTTGAACGGCGCGGGGGCCGTCGCGGCATCGAGATGGTTGTTCTCCTCGGGCAGCCCGACCGTGAAGGCGATGCCGGTGTAGTCGCCGGCCGGGGCGGTGCCGCGGACCTCGAAGTTGGTCCCCGCGCTGCCGGTCATGCAGGTGCCGGAGTTGTCCTCGAAGTCCAGCAAGGCGATGCCCTCACCTTGCCAGCGGTCGTCGTCGATCAGCGCCAGGGGGACGCGTGTGCCGTCGGCGGCGACGAGCTCGACCCGCGAGACGTACATGCGAAAGTCTCGAACTTCGACCTGGCTCTTGCTGAGGCCGACGCCGTCGATCGGCCCTGCGCACGAGAATGCCCGTTCGCCGAACTTCGGGGCGAAGCGAACGGTGATCGACCGCTCCCCGTCGTCGCAGCCGAAGGCGAGGCACAGGAGCAGAGGGAGGGAAGATCGCATAAAGCAGTGATATCGGCGTCTGCCGCGCCCTGTCGATGCGACCCAACGACGCAGGCGGAGTGCGGGCGCACCGTCCGCCCCGGTGTGTTCCGGACGCATGCGTGGTACGGATCGGCCGATGGATGGGCTGCGCAGACTTGCATCGATCCTGCTCGCCCTGGGGATCTCCGGGTGCGAGGAGCCGCAGGAACCGGAGGCGCCGTGGGCGTGGGAGCTGCCGGTCGGCTTCCCCGAGCCGTACGTGCCGCCGGACAACCCGATGTCGGCCGTCAAGGTCGAGCTCGGCCGCCGCCTGTTCTACGACAAGCGGCTCTCGCAGAACGAGACGATGGCGTGCGCGAGCTGCCACGATCAGGCCCGCGCTTTCACGGACGGTGAGGCGACCCCGACCGGCTCGACCGGGCACGTGCTGCCGCGCAACGCGATGTCGCTGACCAACATCGCGTACCTGTCGTTCTTCACCTGGGCCAACCCGAAGCTCGCCAGCCTCGAGGAGCAGGCGCTGGTGCCGATGCTCGCCGACTTCCCGCTCGAGCTCGGCGTTCAGATCGACCCGGAAGCGGTGCTCGCCCGCTTCCGCGACGACCCCGAGCTCGCCGACCTGTTCACGCGCTCGTTCCCCGGTGAAGACGACCCCGTCACCGTCTCCAACATCACGAAGGCGCTAGCGAGCTTCGAGCGGACGCTGATCTCGGGCGACTCGCTCTACGACCGCTACGCCTACGGCGGCGAGACGACCGCGATGTCGCCGGCGGCGCTGAGAGGGATGAACCTGTTTTTCTCCGAGCGCGCGGAGTGCTACCACTGCCACGCCGGACTGACCTTCACGTCGTCGTTCCGCACGGCGACGAGCGAGCCGGGCCCGGCCGACTTCCAGAACACGGGCCTGTACAACATCGGCGGCACCGGCGCGTACCCGATGGGCAACGGCGGACTCTACGAGTTTACCGGCGACATGGCCGACATGGGCAGGTACCGCGTGCCGACGCTTCGCAACATCACGCTGACCGCGCCCTACCTGCACGACGGCAGCGCGGCGACGCTCGAGGAGGTCGTCGCGTTGTACGCCGCCGGCGGGCGGGAGATCACCGAAGGGCCGAATGCCGGGGACGGCCGTACGCACCCGAACAAGAGCGCGTTCGTCCGCGAGACCGACCTGACGGAGCAGGACCAGGCCGACCTCGTCGAGTTCCTGAAGAGCCTCACCGACGAGACGTTCATCCGCGACCCGCGGTTCGGCCCGCCCTGAACCGCCGAGCCGGCGTCACGGCGCTCCGGCCGGAGGTACGGCGAACGTTCTACCACCTCACTGCTCGCGGATCGCCTCGCAGTGCCGCTCGCCATCGATGTGACCGAGCGACGTCGTCAAGTGCTCGAGGAAGCGCCACAGGTCGGTGATGCCGGTGCTGCCGACCTGATAGTTTGCCAGCGGACGGAGGTCGACCGCCTGGAGCTCCGCCTGCGTGATCTCGCCGTCACCATCGCCATCGTCATCTGCCTGCGCCGCGAGTCCGAACAGGACCATGGGCGTCTCCGAGAACAAGTCGTCGAGGAACAGGTGGTCACCATGAATCGTGACCTGCACTACCCCGGGTTTCCCGGCTTCGATCACCGCCTGCGACTCGCAGTGCTCGTAGCTCGTGGCCGTCTGCCAGCCCCATGCGAAGGTCTTGCCTGCCCCGCCCTTCTTCGCCGTCCCCGACACGAATACGGAAAAGCCGCCGCTCTTCATCATCGCCACGTCCCCGGCCGCCGCGTTGCCCGCCAGGGAGTCGCCGCCGGCCGGGAGGATCTTGTACCGCGTGGCCGAGTACGCCCCCGCCGGGACCTCGCTGGCGAACATTGCATGTCCCTCGCCAGCGGACGGCGCAGCGAGGTCGAAGACCTGGAACGCCGGCTCCGCCAACGCCGCCGAGGCCCCGTCCTCGCTCACCTCGATCGCTCCGAGGTTGATCAAGAATCGGTCGAACGTGACGGCCCAGCCGTCATCGAACTGGCTGGCGGGGATCCCCGACTCGATGAACTCCTCACCGTAGACCCGAATGGCCAGCTCGGACCCAGCTCCAGCTTCGCAAGCCGCCAGTCCGAACGCCCCTGTGCACACCAAGGTCTTCAGCATCGACATGGTCAGCGTACCTCCGCGTTGTAGTGCACGTGCGACTGGATCGGCCTCACGAAGATGTTGTGGGCGTCGCTCCCCGGCTCGTTGCGCACGTCGCCATCGCCGGCGGTCGTCGCGCTCAGCAGCGGGGGAGCCCCCGGGATCAGCGCGCGTCGATTACCCGCTGGTGTGTGGCATGCGCCTCACGTCTCACTCGCGTCATCGCTATGGCCTTCCTCATGCTCCTCTTCGTACTGCTGGGTCCGCCGGAAGCGGGGCGTGCCAACCTCCAGCTTGTCCTCGCCCTCGTCCATGTTGAGGTGGAATTCCGTTCCACGCTCGAGTGTACGGTCAAGGATCTGCACGGTCTCGTGGGTCTGGTAGGCCGGATCGAACGGGCAGGTCGACCAACGAGAGACCACTGAGATCGCCTTCGACTGAACTAGCGCGGCGCACTGCGCCAGGTAGCGCTCCTCGAGCGGGGTCGTGCGCCAGTTCTTGCGAACCCAGAATTCCTTGATCTCCTGCTCCCCGAACTTCGTGTCCTTGAGGTCCTTGATGGCCCTCTCTTCGCTCAAAAACCACCGATCGTCGCTACGGACCTCGCGGCCCTTCGCGTTGTGGCCGATGAGCGCAGGGCTGCGGGCGAGGCTGGGCATCGCAACGAGCTGGCCGAGGAGGAACTGATCGGCCAGCGCGTTGAACAGGCGGCTCTCCGCCGCCTCGTGCGTCTCGAGCGGCACATCGTCGCCAAGGGAGCGGAGTTGGTCACCAGCGAAGGTCCGCTCCGACCGCGCCCGCGCGCGGACTTGGGCCAGCTCGTCGAGCAACGCACGGGCGTCGTTGTTGTCCTCGGAGATCGTCGACCGCCCTGCGAGCAGTTCGTTGATGCGAGCCTCCACGAACTCATCGAGCGCTTCGGCGGCCGCGTGAATGCCGAGGAGGTGGACCTGCGGGCACTTGCCGTCCGCCTCGATCCTGGGCCCCAGCGCCACCGGCAGCGGCTTGTCGGGGCGGTAATTCGGGTTGGACATCGCCTCCCAGGCGCGCCGTATGTACTCGGGAACCTGAACGTAGAATTCGCGCGCCTGGGTGAACGTGACGATCGGCAGGTACCCCACGGTGCGGGCGTCGGTCTTCTCGTCGATCTCGATCAGCGTATTGGCGATGGTGCCAAGGGCGCGAGCCACCCACGCGTAGGCCATGGCCCGCTGCTGATGCTCGGGGTACGACCACGAAGTCCCGCCGACGGCGGGCTTGGCAAGGATCTGCGAATGGATCGCGGCATCAAGCTCGTCGATCTGCTGCATCGCGTGGCGATATCCCTCGAGCTCGGCCTGAGACTTCTCTCGCTTCAGAAATGCAAAGAATGCGGTCTTGAACGACATCGCTCCCCCTCTCGGTTGTTACCTCAACGCCACCTCGCTGATGAGCTCCTTCATGTGCTCGAGCTCGCCCGCGAGTTCGCTCGCCACCTGGCTGGCGTCATCCACTTCGAAGGTGCTACCGGCGAGCAGCCGCGGCGTCACAGCCTCGATCGCCTCCGCGACTCGGACCAGCTCCGCCGTCGCCGCCTCACGCTGGGCGATGATCCCTGCCAACTCGGCAGGCGCATCGCCTTTGGCGCGGATCGCTTCGATGTGGCGCTGTAGACGATCGGCCCGGATCGCCAATTCACGGGTCCCATCGACAAGCAGGCCGACCCGTTCATAGCTGTCGAGAACGATCGCCAGCACCGCATCATCGGCCTTGAGTAGCGCGTCGTACAGCTCGCGGTGGGCCTTGCGGATCCGCATCGACAGCGCGAGGATCTCTCGCGACTTGAGCGACGGTCGCTCGTCCTTCGGCGGCGAGAACGAGGACGGAGGCAGGTTCCGGGGGCGTAGGGCAGCCGTCACACCGACCGTCGCTATATAAGCGACAGCACCGCCGACGCCCGCAATCCACCCGCCGAAGACCGCCGCGATCCCGCTCGCAGCCAGGACCACGAGCGGGGCGGGCCGCACTGCGAGCCGCACGAGGGAGCCCGCGGCGGCCGAATCCGTTGATCGCCTGGGACTGACCACGCACCGGGCACCCTATGGCGTCCTGGCCGAATTTTCCAGTCGCATCGAGCCGCGAGCGAGCGCGTCCGCCCGGGTTGACGCGCGCGTCTGCGCCGCACCTCCGGCAAACACCGTTGCTGCACGGATCCGCCGTCACGGTAGGCCAGTAGCCGCGGGGCATTGTGGGTCGACGACGAGCGACGTCGATCCCCCTCGTGGAGCGCCACGACCACACCGCTGCCGGCGACGGCGGTGAACTCGCATCACCTTGGACGAGACGTTCCTGTCGTGACGAGCGATCGTGTCGGCGAGGGCCGGCGGGCGACTACGCTTCGCGGATCACAGCATCTCATGACCGAATTTCCGGTCGAAACTCGGAAATTGGCGCGGCTTCATCGCCCCTGTGACATCGGGTACCGTGGGTTGCATGATTCCGAAGCCGCCCCTCGTCGCAGCGCTCGGCGCGTGCGTCGCGGTCCCCGCAGTGGCGTTCGCCGGCAACGGCTTGGAACCGCGCACACCGGTCGACTGGCCCGACGATACGGCGTGCCTCACGGTGGTCGATCGTTCGGAGTCGGCCATGGTTCACTTCGACTACGGGATTCCCTTCGAGGACCCCGAGATCACCCCGGACGAGGTCGCCGACAGCCGCCGTCACCAGTTCATCGCGTTCTGCCGTGACCACAGCCGGGAGGAGTTCCTGCCGATCTGGTTGACGTGGAAGGACGTCGACGCGGCCGCCGCCAAGGCGCTGATCGACCCCATGCTGCTCGAGGATGAGAACGTCCTCGAGACCAGCGCGGTGTGGAAGGACTGCTGGTTCCGGATCACCCCGGACGACGCACGTCGACCGATCACGTTCGCCGAGGCGATGAAGGGCGTCGACTGGGACACCACGGCGCTCGCGGCCGGGGCCTACGTCGTGCAGGGGTACACCTGGGAACCCTCGGTCAACATCTACTCGCAGCGTCCGGGGATCATCCACGTCATCGACGGACCCGATCTCGCCGCGGTCGAGCCGGCCGCGGCCGTCTCAACCATCATCGACTTCATGTTCGCCGAGGACACGCTCATGCTCGAGGGCTGCACGCGTGCGCTGCCGGGTTCGACGTTGAGCGGGTTCTGGTCGCACACGGGCGGGGCGCTGGATTGGATGCCGTTCGCGGAGGAGGTAGCGATCGACGGCGAGACCTTCGTGCTGCCGTTCTCGCCGCCCGGAGATGCCGTGCAGAAGACCGTCGCCCTGCGGATCGACGTCACCGACCCGATGCAGCGCACCTTCAGCGCCTACCCGAGCAACTTGCTCACGATCCTGCCCGGCAGCAGCGGCGGCACGACGACAGGTTGCGTGCCGGAAGGGTCGTTCGTCGTCGACCCCTGCGACACGGAGGGAACCAGCGAACAGACGACCGCAGCGGTGACCTCGACGGGCATCAGTTCAGACAGCTCCGGGTCCATGTCCAGCGGGGCCCCGTCCAGCGGCGAGGAGAGCAGCGGCGAGGCGCCAACAACGGCTGGGCCGACGCTCACTGCGGATGCAGAGGGCTGCTCATGCGCAACAGGCGCACCGCCCTCCTTCGTCTGTATCATCCTCCCGCTGCTTGGGTTGCGTCGTCGACGGCTCGCACCGTGAGCGGATCTGCGCCGCAATACGGTATTTTCTTCTACTACAGTCTGTAGTAGAGAGTTCTCGTCGATGGAATTTCGCATCCGTAAGGGGCAAGCCGGCGCGGCGATCCGCCTCCATGACCTCGAGGCCGAGATCATGGATGTGATCTGGTCGCGAGGGCTGCGAGAATTCGCCGTGAGCGACGTGCTGGAGACGCTCGAGCGTCGCCGCGAGATCGCCTACACGACGGTGATGACGACGCTCGTACGCTTGCACGAGAAGGCACTGCTCGAGCGTCGTCGTGATGGAAAGCGATATCTATACACGCCATGCTACACGCGCGAACAGTTCGTCCAGGAGACGGTTCGGGAGGTCCTGGAGAGCATCGGGAACGCTGCAGGACGGGACGTACTCGCCCTCCTCGTCGAGACCGCCTCGGCTGCCGACGAGGCGGCGCTCGACGAGCTCGATCGGATGATCCGCCGCCGTCGTGAGGAGCTCAAGCGGTGACCGAGGTCATGTTCCCGCTGCTCGGCCCGCTGCTCGTGTTCGGGCTCGCGCTCCCTTGTCTGGCGCTGGTGACGAAGGTGGTGCTGCTGTGCGTGCGGCGCCGCGAGAGCCTCCATCTTCGGCTCCGCCTCCGTTACGTCCTGATCGTCGCCTCCAGCGGCGTCCCGATCGTGTGGTTGATCTCCGCCGGTCTTCATCAGGCCGAGTCTGGACGGATCCTCGCGGCTTGCATCGCCCCTCATGGCTCGGACGCGCTCTGCGTCGAGGCCATCTATTTTGCGCTCGCGCTCGTCGGTTTCGCGGCGCTCCTCGCTCTCCCAAGGCTGATCTGGGAGCAAGTGCTGCTGCGAGGTTCGACCAGCGAGGCGGCGTGCCGGACGAACGAGCGCATCGCACGGCTCATCCGTGGAAATGCCCGACTCCGCCCGCTCGCGGGGTGCCATGTGGTGCGCGACGCGTCGCGGCACACGATCTTGACGGTGGGCTTCATCTCGCCGCGCCTCGTGATCCGCACATCCTTCGCCCTGGAACTCGACGACGAGTCGTTGACCGCGGTCCTCCACCACGAACTCGAGCATGTCGTCGGTCGCGATCCGCTCCGTTACTTCGTCGCGTGGTGGGCCCTGGCGATCAACCCCGTGGGTCGGTGGATCCTGAACGGTGAGCTGGCGCGCTGGGTGCTCGCCCGCGAGATCCACTGTGATCGCGAGGCAGTTCTCGCGGGAGCGTCGGCGCCGGCGCTGGCGAATTCGCTGGTTCGCGGCTCGCGTCCGGACTCGGGTGGTCCTGTGCCAGCGCTCGGCGTCGGGAATGTGGCCGCCCTCCGCCTGCGGGTCGGGCTCTTGCTCGCGTACTCTGAACAGCGGCCGACCCATTGCTGCCGGGGCCCTGCGCTGCGCGTGGCCCTGGCGTTGCTGTTATTCGTGTCCCTGTTGCCGCACAGCATCGGGACCGGGCTCCTCGACCTCCTGCACATCGCGTCGGAGCGTGCAGGGGGATACCTGATCGGGTGGTGACCAGTGTTGCTTGGCTGTCCTCCACTTCAACCACGCGTGCGACCTTCTACGAGCGTTCGTAGTAGGTCGCGCCTGCTTACGTTCATGGCCATAGCGCTGCTTGCGCGCACGGCCGCCGCGCAGCCAGCGGCGACCGGACGTCCGGTCGAGGCCCCGCGTGGCGCTCCGGCGAAGCAGGTCTCGCTCGAGGAGTTGCTGGCCTTCGCGGACGCCAATGCGCCGCGTCTGACCGTCAGTCGGAGCGCTCGCGCGCTCGCAGAGGCCGCCCGCGTCGCCGCGTCGCCGCTCCTTCCCGCGAACCCCGAGCTCGCGGCGGGTGTCGGCCCACGTTACGGGATCTCGGGCATCGGCGTCGACGCTGACGTGTCGCTGTCGCAGCGCCTCTTCATCGCGGGGGAGCGAGGCCGGCGCAAGGTAGTGGCGAAGCGATACGGGGAGCTGACCGACGCAGAGATCGAGCAGGCCCGGTGGGCCATCCATTGCGATGTCCATGCGACGTTCCAACGCGCCCTCGTCATGCGCGAACGCTCCGAACTTGCAGCTCGGGTGCTCACGTTTCAGGAGCACCTGCTGCGCGTCGTGCAGGCGCAGGTCAAGGCGGGCAACGTGTCGCCGCTGATGTTCCGGCTCGCGGAGGCGGAGGTCGCCCAGGCCAAGCAAGCCGTGGTGGCCGCGCAGCAGCTCCTGCTCGTGTCGCGCATTCAGCTCGCTCAGGTCGCGGGGTGGCCGGTCGCAAGCCCACCCGACCCGCGGGGCGCGCTCGATCCCCCGCAGGATCCGCCGCCTCTCGCGGCGCTGTTGACAGCCGCGCAGACCCATCTCCCGGTGTTGCGGACCCGCGAATCGGCGGTCCGCGAGGCCGACGCGCGCGTCGCCATGGCCCGGCGCGAGGTCTGGCCGCAACCGTCGGTCGGGGTCCAATACCGCCACGAGGGCAACCCGACGTCCGAGGGCCCCTACGATATCGTGCTCGGCACTCTCGCGTTCACGATCCCCAGCTTCCAGACCAATCAAGGGGAGCGCGCGCTCGCGCGCGCTCGCGCGATGATGGCTCGCACCGAGCAGAGCGCCACCCTCGCCCTCCTCGAGGGTCAGATCGCCCAGGCGCACAGCGAGGTCGCCGCCGCGGCGCAGCGCGTCCGCAGCTACGGCAGCGAGATCCTGCCGCGTTTTGAAGAGAACCTGGGCCTCCTCCGCCGCTCCTTCGAGCTCGGTGAGATCGACATGCTCTCCCTGCTGATCGGACGCGAGCGCTTCTTGAAGATCCAGAGCGACGCGCTCGATACGTATCTCGACTACTTCGTCGCGTTGGCCAACCTCGAACGGACCATCGGCATCGACCTTTGGAAAGACCGTCCCGCTGAAGGGTAACGACCCATGGAAACCATGCTTCACTGGCTACTCATCTTCGCGTTGACGATCGTCGTCGGGTGTGACTCCGGACCTTCGAGTGAGCCCAAGAAAGCAGAGGGGGCGGAGCACGCCGAGGAAGGCGGAGAGCACGCCGAGGGAGCAGGCCGTGAGGGGGGGGCCCGCGAGCTCCACCTCAGCGCCGAGGCGCTCGAGCGCGCCGGGATCCGCACCGGCGTGGTCGAGCGGCGGGCGCTCGGCGGCGGCACGGCGATCCCTGCCGAGGTCGAGTTCGAACCATCGAGCCTGGCGCACGTGAGCCCGCTGGTGCCGGGCCGCTTCATCAAGGTCTCGGTCGCCCTCGGGGACCCTGTCGAACGCGGGCAAATCCTCGGCGTCGTCGCCTCGAGCGACGTCTCGGCCGCCCGCGCGCGCCTCGGCCAGTCGCGGGCTCGGCTTGCCGCCGCCGAGTCGACGCTGAAGCGCCAGCAGCAGCTATCGACCGAAGGAATTGGC
>Ga0075163_10012818_pt1 | contig 10909 bp, 6 predicted proteins | sample JI1023141ADNA_FD_71478 | JGI IMG/M metagenome (GOLD analysis project Ga0075163, IMG submission 71478) | Wastewater effluent complex algal communities from Wisconsin, to seasonally profile nutrient transformation and Carbon sequestration -... | ecosystem: Engineered > WWTP > Effluent > Algae...
ATCAACAAGCACAATACTGTCGCAACCAAATTGATTAGAAAATTTAATGATGCGCTTTCCAGCATTAGAAAATGTACAGGTTTTCTCATACAGAAAAATTGAATCCGTTGGTTTTAAATTAACCAATTCAATCACTACACTATCACATCCATATTGATTAGAAAATCTTTGTGTAAACTGACCTGCCATAAGCGGATCGCATGTGTTTCTGGTAATTAAAATACTATCCAGAGATAATGCAAGATGTCTTGTAATTACAAGGCTGTCACAGTGACCAGTACTAATTCTTACTGTATCTATGTAATCCACTAAAAGTCCGCATTCATTTTTTGTTATTTGGGTAATTTGCTGTACAATGAATGTTGTACTAAGAACAACGATGCTGTCACAACCATATTCATTTTTAAAATATTCAATAGTCTGCCCTACTTCTGATGAATCGCAACTCGTGTTCTGGATGAATATGCTGTCATTCCGTAAAGGTATATTTTCTATGATCACAAGCGAATCACAATACTGTCCGGACCAAATTATTGTGTCGGTTGAATATTTTTGTAACGAACAATCATAATTTTTAATGAGCGTCTTAGAAGTGGGTTGCAAAATATACTGATAAAAAATCAAAGAATCACATCCATGCATGTTTGTGAGCCACAGGGTGTCAGATAATTTTTGGTTAGGATCGCAAGTATTCTCTTCAATGAATACAGTATCTGCTTCAAGTTTTATCTTTTCTAAAATTACAATGCTATCACATGCAAGGACTGAATATTTGATAGTGTCTATTGAATTTTTTGGGAAAGCACAAGAATAACTAATGTGATGGATAGTATCACTTTTACCTCTATAACTAAATATTGCTGCACTGCTGTCTACATGCCCACAACGATCTCTTACATAAAAAGTAACATGCAAAGGATTTTTCGTTGAGTCTCCATCAAAATTATGACTCAAGATTGGTGTATCACAACCCATCGTTGCACTGGAAAAACCATAATTTTTTAACCAATTTGACAGCGAATCCCGCACTTCAGGAACACAGCTGAGATTTTTATTCTGCGGTTTTTTTGAAAAGCCAATCGCCATTGTATCCTGAACAATAAAATATGCCGTTTCTGAATTTTCCTGACCACAATAATCAATCGCTTTAAATTCAACTTTTAGACTATCACAAAATTTATTAGGCAATCTGTCATACATAGCTTTCCAGCTTACACTACCACAATCATCTGCTGCTTCAGATTGACCGTTGTTTCGGATCCAGTCATTGAATTCTTTAAGCACATCTTGATTACAATGAACCCTTATATTGACAGGAAGGGAAGTGAATTGAGGTGGATTCCGGTCAATAATGTCAATGATTTGGCTCTCTTCGTTTATATTCCCACAAGCATCTTTAATAGCCCAGATTCTGGTCAATTTTTTACTGCATGGGCCCGTATTTTCTTTGGACTCCTTAAATGTAACCTGAGGATTAGCGTCGCAATTATCAGAGATAAGTAAGTTTGGAACCAGAGGAACATCCTTTTCACAAGCTACTTCCAGGTCTTCTTGAGGATTTTCTACCACAGGTTTTTCCAAATCAACGGCACATTCAAAAATCTTAATATCATCCATCAACATCCCTATTTGATAAGTGGACGAACTTGGACCGGTGTCCTTGAGTGCAAGTGTCGCACTGGTTGCGTTGGCCGTGAAATTATAGGATTTCTTAAGCCAAACGGCACTTCCTGGATTATTTGCAGTCCAGTTGACATCTAACCATGCCCCGTTGGCTACTTTTAAATTGGCAGAAAAGCTTCCGTTGGATGTGAAGGTTGCATACCAAAATTCTATGGTGTAAATATACCCCGGTGTTAAACCAGTTAAAGGATAGATCATGGTTCCAGCAATGCTTCCTGTGGATGGCGAACCAAACAAATCCACAAAGGCAGAAGCTCCGTTTGGATTTCCTGCAGCGAGAACGCCACAATAATCCTTGTCTCCATGATCCACAGCACCCTGCGTAACAATCCATGGACCAAATGAACTTCCTGCAATGTAGGGAATATAACCTGCCGGAGCAGGGTAAGGATCAAATTCAAAATCCAATCCCTGAAAGTCTATCAACTTTGGGTTACCACAACAACAAGTTCCCTGACCATAAAGTGTTGACATCCATAAAATAGCCAACAAACTAATTATGGCCACCGATGGTTTTAAACATTTTAATCCATGAATACCCAATCCTTGACTTTTAAATGCTATAATTTTGGAAAGTTAAGGATAATCAGGACCTGATAGATATCTTTTGTCCGCATTTATAGAACACCTTCCCCAAATTTATTATCCACACAATTAAATAATCCCCAAAATGCCAATACTTAACTTTTGGTATTATTAATTAGTTCTAAAGCACTTGATTATTTACAACCCCAGTTCCTTTAATTGTTTTGGGTCAATGGCTGAAGGTGCATCAATCATCATGTCTCGACCCTGATTATTCTTTGGAAAAGCAATGTAATCTCTAATAGAAGTAGTTCCCTGCATAATGGCACATACCCTGTCCAATCCGAAAGCAATCCCTCCATGTGGTGGGGCACCATGTTCGAATGCGCCCATCAGAAATCCAAACTGGTGTTCTGCTTCTTCCTTACTGAAACCCAGAATTTCAAAATTTCGGGCTTGGAGTGTACGATTATGGATTCTTATAGAGCCCCCACCCAGTTCTGCTCCATTGATGACCATGTCATACGCAGCAGCACGCACACTTTTCAAATCTTCTTTATTCGTCGAATGCATCAATTCTACATCCTCCGGCAAAGGACTGGTGAAGGGGTGATGCATGGCAAAAAATCTTTGGGCTTCCTCATCCCATTCCAATAATGGAAAATCCAAAACCCATAATGGCTTAAAAACACCTTGAGGAATGAGACCCATTCTTCTTGCAATTTCTAATCTGAGTTCGCCAAGTTGTTTTAATACTTTTTCCTTTTCACCGGTCAAAATAAAGACTGCGTCATTGGTTTCTGCACCAATTTCAGCAGCTAATTTCTGTAATTGTTCTTCACTATAAAATTTGCTTATAGATGCCTTAGTGCCTTCAGGTGAATATTTCACATACATCAATCCTTTCGCACCAATTTGAGGTCGTTTCACCCATTCGGTTAAATCATTAATTTCCTTATTGGTGAACTTACTCTCGAGTCCTTTGACCACAAATCCTTTGATGAATGGCGCTCCATCTATAACCTGAAAACCTGCTCCCCTAAGAGATTCCAAACCCACAAATTTCAGATCAAATCGAATATCGGGTTTATCTGAACCATACGACTCCATTGCTTCCTGGTAACTGATCCTCGGAAAAACCGGAAGTTCTACCTCCATGACAGTTTTAAATAAGGATCGTATTAATCCTTCAAAAGTCACCAATATATCTTCCTGCTCAACAAATGCCATTTCACAGTCAATCTGTGTAAATTCAGGCTGGCGGTCTGCTCGGAGGTCTTCATCCCTAAAACATCGCACAATCTGAAAATACTTATCCATGCCTGCGACCATGAGAATTTGCTTGAAAGTCTGCGGAGATTGTGGTAAAGCATACCATTGTCCGGAATTCATGCGGCTAGGTACGATAAAGTCTCGGGCACCTTCCGGTGTTGATTTAATCAAGTATGGTGTTTCAATTTCTAAAAACCCAAGATCGCTCAAATATTTTCTTGTCTCTAGAGCAATTCTATGTCGGAAAATTAATTTGTCCTTAACCGGATTACGCCGGATATCCAGATAGCGATATTTCAATCTCAGTTCTTCCCCGCCATCACTTTCATCTTCAATTGTAAAAGGCGGAACCAAAGAGGAATTCAGGATTTTCAGATCTCTTACTTCCAGCTCCACTTCACCTGTTGGGCGGTTCAGGTTTTTACTGCTCCTTTCACGGACCACGCCTTTAGCCTGTAAAACAAACTCCCTACCTGATTTGCGTGCCAGAGTACATAACTCTGCATCCGTTTCCATATTAAACGCTAATTGCGTTATCCCATATCGATCTCTAAGATCAATGAATGTCAACCCGCCAAGATTTCTGGCTATTTGAACCCATCCGGCAAGTATCACTTCCTGCCCTACATGAGCCATTCTCAATTCTCCACAATGATGCGATCTGTACATATTTGTCTTTTTTGCGCTGCAAAAATAAGCGAACTGCAACTCAGAGCACAATTATTTCACATATGGAGAAACTTTTACTTTAAGGATTTTAAAAAGCTTCCATAGATAATTCATGTCATAGCTATTTCCTTTGGTCCATGAGGATAACAAACCGGTTCAAGATATTAATGACGCCTTTTATGAATAAAATTAAAAAGACATATATAAAAAAAGTTTATAAATTGACATTAGGCAAATAACCTGGAAAAGAATTTATTGGAAAGCTTTTTTTAGAATTTATAAATTATTAATTCCAATTTATAGAATTAAATAAGTTATGAAAACGTTAACTTAAAGATATAAACAGTCAAAAGACAATAAAAAAAGCCCACGACCACCCATCGGAATGGGTAACGCAGGCCATCTAATCCGAAAAATTAGGCCGCAAAAGTAAAGCTTTTAGCGTTGTATTTGGGTTGTTTTTAATTATTTTATTTCAAATTAAAAACAAAAATTATTTACTCGTCAATTTTATTAAAAAAAATCCTTAAGACTAGATTCTTAAATATAAGACACTCATACTTATGTTTTATTGTTTTCTTAATAAGTAATGGCCAAGCATTTAGTCAGATGACTTGTTCATTTATTCCTGATAACAATATGCCCACTAATGCTCCACCTAATTTTATTTCCAATGGACATAAATGCTTAAAGATCAAATTTCATTTTTTGAATAACACTTCTGGCCCAAAGGAGCAAATATCAAGTCAGTTTTTCTTAGACATTTTGGCTCGATTGAATAGAGATTTTGAGAAATATGATATTTCTTTTACCCCAGATAATATATGTCCTCATCTTGGTCCTGAAAATCTACTAACTCAAGCGACCACACTTAGTAATATTGCTAGCATATTTACTGGAGGAAATCCACCTCCTAGTGAATTTCAACATGATCCTAATTCATTAAATCTTTATTTTTTTCAACAGGATATTATTCCATCGTCTTCAGCGGTAGGCAATTATTCAAATGTAAGAAGAGGTCAACTTGATGATTTAACACATGAAGTGGGGCACTTTTTGGGCTTAAGGCATACTTTTGATAATGCTCATGAAATTCAGATCGTTAATGAAGTACCTACTTCTGTAGAAGTATATGAATGTAAAGATAGAAACAATGTGAACGGTCAAGGTGTAAAAACTTGCTTATTGCGAGGAGACCGAATATGCGATACAGGATCAGATCCTCATGAACTTTATCAAGGCGTTAGTTTTCAAGGTGCAAATTGTTTATCCTTAAACTTACCTTTGGTGGATGGATGTGGTGATAATACGACTCCTTGGGATGTTCCAGTGACGAACTGGATGAGTTATTATTATGTCGGGGTCAACATGTAAACTGGAATTTTCTAAAGATCAAACCTCACTAATGCAATCCAATTTAGAAACTAGTTTGGCTAATTTCACTGTACCATGTAATAACAATGATCCAGCATGTAATGATATTATTATTAATTCATCAGAAAGTTGGCCTAATGCTTTATTTTCTAATATTGTCAGATTATGCCAATCTCAAAAAATTATTATAACTCCAACAGGATCATTAACTTTAACTGGAGTTACGATTACAAAAAAATTAAATTCAAATAATGAATGTTCCGATTTTACAGGGAATTGGGACGGAATCTACTTTGATCCTGCTGCCTATGGATCTGCACAATATCCGGGAGGGCCAGCTAGTCCAACTGGAGGCAAATTGAATGTTACACAAAATTCAATCATTGAATATTCTGAAAATGGAATTCAGGCCTCAGGTTCTCATAATGGAATAACCATTAGTAATAGCATATTGTCAAATAATGGAATGGCTATTTATTCGAAAGGCCCAGGTGGACTAGTAGCTTCTGGAAGTGTAAATGTTACTTCAAGCACAATAACTTCTTCTGGATTTTCCAAGCCAGTTTTAATAAGAATGGATGGAAGTAATCTTACCATTCAATCAACTTCTACAATTACAAACTTAGGTGGTTCAGGAATAACTGGAATTAAAAGTTTCAATGGCAGACTAACTGTTAAGAATTCAACTATTAAAGACTTTGGAGTAGGAATTGACAAGGAATTAAACGGTGGCATTGGAATTGGATTAGTCCTGAATATTAATCATATCCTTGGAAATTTGACTTCGGTCAGAAATACTTCTTCTGGAGTCACAGCGACGAAGAATTTCTTCCAAGGGAAAATTCAACAATTTGGTAAAGCCTACGGAAGATGGTATTCTAATAATTTTAGAAAGGAAGTCATACTTGACAATCCATCACTTAGTTATGCTTTTATTGAAAACCAATTTGATGGCTCCCGATTAGATTTTAGTAAAAATCAAAGTCTGACTGATGCCAGATGCAATATTTGGAAGAATACAGGTACAGCTTGTGATGGAAAACCAACTTCTATTAAACCTAGTTGGGGTAGCCAACCGATTTCTTCTGGCAATAAGCATGATGGATCAATGCCATACATGGGTATAGATCTTGGAAATCAAATTATACATTATCATAGAAACTCAGATCAATTTACGATATTTACTTACGATGGCACCTACTTTACAGGTTCTGGTGCTAACGTAGCAAATCCTGACTGTCAGTATAATTTATTCCCTACAGAATTTATAGGCGGTGGTGGATCTTCTGAAGAATCTTATAATAATACAAGCAATACTCAATATTGGCAAGGGTTGAATCAACAATTAAGCACCCTTGAATCTCAATTGGGCTCAACAACTGGAACAGCCTTGCAAAATTTAATTAATCAAATAGCAGATGTTAAAGTAGCAATAGGGCAGAGTGTATTAACCGCATTACAGAATATTGATCCATTGGATTCAACAACCAGTTACAATATTTGGGTAAGTAGAGCTGATGATATTGTTGCACAACAAGTTATGATGGTCGGATATTGGAATACAGTAAATTTTTCTGATCTGATTACCTATGTCAATAGCTTAAGCCTAAGCGGAGAAGAAAATCAAGATAGAGCTAATTTGCTTAAAGGACTTGATACATTAATCAGTTTCCAGTCACAAGCAAAGAATATAACCGGATTGACAGAGGAGGATTTAGATGTTTTAATTAATATTGCATCCTCATCATTTGGATCCTATACAGCATTACTACGAGCGTGGCTCAATATTCAGTATAATATACGTATCGACCCACCAATTGAGTTAAATTCTTATTCTCGGAAATATTCAATGCCAAATTTTAGTGGGAAATCTGAAACTATACTGGTCCCAAATCCGACTTCAGATTGTATAGAATTAGTTTGGAGGGGAATTAAGCCAAGCATTCAAATTGTCATTACAGATTTGACAGGCAAGATAAGATTTTCAAAAATAGTAGTAAAAAACAACCCAATTTGTCTCAAAGATCTTCTAGGCAGTGGGCTTTTCTTTTTGCAAATACCATCTAGCAATTCATCTTCTGTATTTGAAACAAAAAAACTCATCATTGAATAGTTAAACAATAAATTGGGGTGTGCTTACACACCCCAACATTTTTTTAAAGCAAATGAAAACATTAAATATACTGATAATATTGACAATAGCAACAAATGAAGTTTTAGCACAAAGTCATACATTCTTTAATTTAATCCCTGACATTGGTGCCATAAAGGGACAATGTGTATTTGGCTCCATAGAATGTGATTCACAATATATTTATATCGTCGGAGATGAAGTTGTGAGTCAAGACTCAAACGGAGGTAATAAAAAAGTCAATCCTCATCTCTCAAAATTTGATTACCAGGGCAATCTCTTACATTCCAACATAATAACTCAGGTTGATTTTTTAAGGCCAATTATTGATCAAAATTACCCACTATTCAAGAGAAATGATTCTATATATTACTATAACTTGTACAATTGGGATGATACAACACAGCGGTTTGCTAAAAACTATATCGTTACATTAAATATGAGATCCGGAAGAATCATTAAAAAAACAAAAGTTGAAGTACCATTTATTGGGGATACTGAATATGCAACACTATCTGAAATGAATCCAAATTCCAAAGATTTGAATTTTGTATTCAGAAATGTATATTCTAGTCAATATACTACAGACAATTATATCTATACATATAATGATAATCTGGAACAATTGTCAAGAATAAAAGTCAAAAATATCCAGCGACCAATAACCATACGATACATAAAATTCAAAGATGGAGTATTTCATCTCATCGGAGATGATTTTGAATTTAAGAATAATAAACTTACAGACAAAGGATGGTTGATTTACCTGAAGGTTGATACATTAGGCAATGTATTAAGAGACAATAGATTGATCACATCCGGTAATATTTATACCAATGGAGGATTTGCTTACACAATTAAAGAGGATGAGAGTAATGGATATTATATAGTAACCAATGATAATATAGATGTTCCGAAAAATAAGTTAATACCTCATGTATTTCATGTATCATCTGAATTGGATACAGTCTATTGGAGGACCAGGTTCCAGCATCCATTGATCATGGTTGGTGATAATTTCCAATGGATCAATAATATTAGTTTACTTCGAGATAGTTCAGGAATTGTTACCTGTGGATCACTTCATACCCCTCCATTCGCAGAACCTAGCTATGGATGTATATTTAAATGTTCAATACAAGGAGACAGCCTCTGGACTAGATTATATCAACCCCTTGGTTGGGATAGTACACGAGCCTGGTGGATGAGTATGGAGAGTATGAGAACTACGCCTTATAATACCCTGGTAGTGTGTGGAAGAGTGGGCGATGGCCAGGATCAAGTCACAAGAGGCTGGTTATTGCATCTGGATTCAGAAGGATGCCTTGTACCCGGTTGTAATAAGATCGTAAGTAATAAAGACATTCATTCAGGTAAAGAAAAAGCTTTTGCAATATACCCAAATCCATCAGTATCAAGCCATTTGTATTTACTCTCAAGAATTGGAGATCAATCAAAAGTCATTCTAGAATTATTTGATCTATCTGGAAAAGTATTACATACTTCTCATTTTAATCCCCAGCTTGGCACACAATATTTTATAGAAATACCAACCGACCTTCCTAATGGTGAGTACATATTAAAAATTCAAGGCAAAGAGTTTCGACAAGCCGAGAAAATTATAATTTTAAGGTAAAGTGTTTAAAATGATCATAAGGCCACTTAGCAATAACTTCTTAATCCTTTGGAAGAAGAAATAAAGAAACTGGAATTAACACAGTATTGACGATCATGCCACAAAAATATCTATTTTTTCAAGAGTGGTATAATGATATAACATCTTCCATTTTTGGCCTCATCCAGATGGTGGCACGTCGTCAATACTCAAACGTTAATTAGTGATTTAAGCTTTAGAAGATATTCCAGTCAAAAGGTTGTTTAAACAATCAGGAAATTACGGCCACTTCTAGGATGAGTTTCAATTTTAGATTCCGCCTCCATCAACCACCACCGCCTCAAAGATCAATTTTTTTAAAACCGGTATGTTTATTTCAGATTTCTTCTGAAAAGTCTTCATGTATACTTGTTTGCGATCCTCCTTTTCAAGATAATTGTCTTCATCCACCAGCAGACTGCCATAGCAGAAGCCAATGGTCACACCCTTTTTTACCCCACTCCAAGGAATACTCGAAGGCCAAATAAACAAAATTCTTTTCTTCATAAAGTAGAACGGAACATTGTAACTAATCTTCTCTCTGATCTCCGGAATACATTTGAAAATAAGTTCCCTGAGGCAGACAAAAATATCTCTTTCCTCTGGGGGAAGAAACTCAACTATCTCTTCTGCATCCCTGAATTTTTGTTTCTGTTTCAGCATTAAGTCTATTTGTTTAGTTAAGGTTGTTTCAAGGGCCAAACCATTTTTATCGAAGCAAAATCATAATGCAATCGTGTGTTTTCTTTTTCCAGGATTAGTTCTCCCTTTTTATTGACAGCAACAATCTGAGCTTGGAAAACTTCCCCATCCGGCCTTTGAAATGAGCATAATTGTCCATAACGGTACAATCTCTCATTGTAGGCAGCCAGCCAATGATTGAACCTGCCTTGTTTAAGGTCTTCAAATCTGCCCATAAGCTCTTGATGAAGAACTGAAAGAATTTCCTTTAAATCGAATTCCTGATGTGCCTCAGTCCTCATCGAGCAAGCAGAGTGAAGTTCTTTAAAATCAACTTGATTTACGTTTAGTCCAATACCCACTATAGAATATTGAAGATGATGAGCGCGAAGCGTATTCTGTATAAGGATACCTGCAATCTTCTTGTCATGAATGATAATATCGTTTGGCCACTTTATCTCTGCCCCAGCCAAACCAACAGAATCAAGTGCTGCTAAAACTGATAAACCAGCCAACTGGTGTAAAACAAAAATTTCTTCCAGTGGAATAAATTCTGTCCTGAAAATGAAACTGGCCAGAATATTACTACCACTTTCGCTGTGCCATTCCCTGCCATATTGTCCTCTCCCTGCTGTCTGAACGTCAGAAAATACACAAAATCCATCTGTTGGATTGGTTTTTGATATAAATTCAAATGCAAACCTATTGGTTGAATCTACTGTTAATAGATGAATATGTTCGAAATTCAGGGATTCGGAAATCAATTTGTGGTTTATTTTTGCGTTATTCCTTATTATTTACTTTAAATTTAATTTTCTGATACAATCTAAAGCCAGGTCCAAAGCACCTCTAAATGAAGAGTCTGAATTCCTTGACCTCATCATCGACGCCATCCAAGACATCAAAGGTAAAAATATCGT
>Ga0075163_10012819_pt1 | contig 10909 bp, 7 predicted proteins | sample JI1023141ADNA_FD_71478 | JGI IMG/M metagenome (GOLD analysis project Ga0075163, IMG submission 71478) | Wastewater effluent complex algal communities from Wisconsin, to seasonally profile nutrient transformation and Carbon sequestration -... | ecosystem: Engineered > WWTP > Effluent > Algae...
GTGCGAATTTCTTTGTCCCGAATCTTGACGACATATTCGTCCCCGGCATAGGCGGCTTTGAGTGCAGGCCATTGGGCGAGGAGTTTCTTGGCATCTGCCGTCAGTTGGCCGTCTTTCCAATCGATTAACTCAGGGAAATCGGACGCGTTTTTATTGCAGGAAAGGAACAGTTTTTGAGCAGTGATTAATGCTTGCCGTTCGCGCGCGATGGCAGATTGCTCGGTGGTGTGTCGGTGATATCCGCGCACCGCATCAGCAATGTCGGCCAGATAACGCGAGCGCTCGGCGGGCACGATGGCGCGGCCGGCCGATGAATATTTAACGCTGACGGCGGGGAGCTTGCGCGCGCCGATACGTAAGCCTTTATCAGTCAATGCCGGTATCAGGGCCTGATACAAAGCCGTCACACCGTCGTCATTGAAACGCGCGGCCATTGTTCCGAAGACCGGCATCGCTTCAGTCTTCTGATTGAAACGTTCGTGGTTGCGTTGCACTTGCTTGCGAACATCACGTAGTGCATCTTCGGCGCCTTTGCGATCAAATTTATTGATCGCGATGAAGTCAGCGAAATCGAGCATGTCGATTTTTTCGAGTTGTGATGCAGCGCCGAATTCAGGCGTCATGACATACAAAGACAGATCGACCAGCGGCACAATCGCCGCGTCGCCTTGGCCGATGCCAGAGGTCTCGACAATGATCAAATCAAAACCGGCGACCTTGCAAGCGGCAAGCACATCGGGCAACGCTTCCGAAATCTCTTTGCCAGTGTCGCGCGTGGCCAGCGAGCGCATGTAGATGTTCGCCGGCCGACCCGGAGAATGAATAGCGTTCATGCGAATACGGTCGCCAAGCAACGCGCCGCCCGTGCGTTTACGTGACGGGTCGATTGAGATCACGGCGATCTTCAGCGCGTCATCCAGATCAAGGCGGAATCGACGGATGATTTCATCGGTCAGTGATGATTTGCCTGCGCCGCCGGTGCCGGTAATGCCGAGGCTGACGCAACAATGAATTTCGCCAGTTGGTGCTGGTGTGGAGTCTCGGCTTTGCACAGCCGAGCCGCTCTGCAGGCGCAAAGCAGTGCTTTGCGAAACCCCTGCGCCGCCGCTGTTCAACGTGAGCAATGCCGCACGCGATGCTTCTGGCCACGCCTTGTTCTCCAACGCGGTAATGACCCGCGCAAGATTACGCTGCCGCGTTCGTGTATCAGTCACGCGCAACGCTGAAACATCCGGCGTAGCGACATGACTCAAATCGACATCGCAGCGCATCACCATGTCGTTGATCATGCCTTGCAGACCGAGTTTTTGTCCGTCCTGCACCGAGTAGATATGCGCCACGCCATAGGCGTGCAGTTCGTCGATTTCGCTCGGCACAATTACGCCACCGCCGCCACCGAATACTTTGATGTTTTCGCCGCCGCGCTCACGCAGTAAATCGACCATGTATTTGAAATACTCCACATGGCCGCCTTGATACGACGACAGCGCGATACCTTGAACATCTTCCTGCAAGGCGGCGGTGACGATCTCGTCGACCGAACGATTGTGGCCAAGGTGAATGACTTCAACACCAGTCGCCTGCAAGATGCGCCGCATGATGTTGATCGACGCATCGTGGCCGTCGAACAAAGATGCCGCAGTGATAAAGCGCACCTTGTTGGTTGGCTTGTACGGCTGCAGTTTGTTGGCGATGCTGAGATTGGTCATGAAATTCTCCGGCTTGTTGCGGGGTGTGGCGTGGTCGCAAAGCGCAATGTTAGGCCAGCATCGCGCGGAGCGCTACTGGGTGTTTGCAGTGCATTTAATCCGAGTCTGCTGCAACGAAGTAGCAAGGAATTTAGCCATACGTTAGCCATAGCTGAGTTCACGCGCTTTGCCCCAAAACACGCGGTAGGCGAAGATGGTGTAGCCGATGTTGAATGGCAACACAATCAGCGCGCCGACGAGGATGACTTTGAGTGCGGATGGATGGCTGGCGGCCTGCCAAATAGTCATTTTGTCGATCACGAGGTAGGGGAAAAGGCTATACGCCAGACCACAGAAGGCTAGTGCAAATATGCCCGCTGCTGCCGCGAACGGCTGCCATTCGCCACGCGCGATGCCTTGACGCAGCTGATTTATGCAGCGCCACAAATAACCACCGACAAGTAAGGTCGTCACTGGTAACAGCAGTAGTGGCAGTGTGTCGGGGAAATTGAACCACTTGGCAAAAACGCTGGGGCTGACCAAGGGCGTAGCGATGCTCACCCCGGCAATACCTGCAGCGACGACAAGTAGCGCGATGCGCGCCATGTCAAACGATTTAAGCTGCAAAGTTGCTTCGGTCTTCAAGGTGAGCCACGTCGCGCCAAGCAGGGCGTAGCCGCCTGCCAGCCCTATCGCCACAAAACTATTGAAAATCCAATAAGGCGTTTCGTTGCGAAAGCCGGTCACCACCGCACCTAGCATCACGCCTTGTGACAAAGCGGTGCCGAGCGAGCCGACAAAAAATAATCGATTCCACAACTCGCGATGCCAACCTTCGGCTTTGACCCGAAATTCAAACGCCACACCGCGCAGCATGAGAAATATCAGCATGCCAAGTACCGGCAAATAAAGTGCGCCGAGGATAAGGCCATGAGCGGCGGGAAAGGCGATTAACAACAAGCCGACACCGAGCACCAGCCACGTTTCGTTCGCGTCCCAAAACGGGCCTATGGATGCCACCATGCGATCTTGTTCATCACGCGTGGCAAATGGCATCAGGATGCCGACACCGAGATCGTAGCCATCGAGGATGACATAGGCGAGTATCGAAGCACCCATCAGTATCGTGAATATCAGCGGCAGGTCGAGATTCATAGCGAAACTCCCGTCGACGCGTGGGGCGGGACAACAGCTGTGCTTGCACCTTTGCCCGCTAGGTGCGTCAGCACCACAATGTAGGCAAGCAGCAATCCGGCGTAGGTCAGGGCATAGGCAATCAGGCTGGTCAGTAATGCGCCTTGTGTCGCCGGGCCTACCGCATCTTTTGTCCTCAGCAGGCCGGTGACCAACCAGGGTTGGCGACCCACTTCGGTGACTATCCAACCCGCTAGTGTCGCCACCCAACCGGCAAAGGTGAATACTGAAAATGCGCGCAGCATCGGTTTCGGCAAGCTACCTCGTCGCCACAATAGCCACGCGCCAAACCAAGCCATGAGTAGCATCGCGCCACCCATTCCGACCATCAACCGGAAGGCAAAAAACACTGGCTTTACTGGCGGCGTATCTGGTGCAAAATCGGCCAAACCTTTGACCTCGCCATCAATTTGGTGAGTGAGTATTAAGCTGGAAGCATTGGGAATTTCGAGCGCGTAAAGATTTTTCCGCTGCTGCTCATCGGGCCAGGCGAAGAGCACCAAAGGCGCGCCTTTCTCAGTTTGCCAAAGCCCTTCCATTGCAGCGATTTTGGCGGGCTGATGCACTAGCGTATTCAGCCCGTGTTGGTCGCCGACGAAAATTTGCACCGGTATTGCCAAGGCAGCGACGACGATGCCGGTTGTCAGCGTGCGGCGGGCAACCGCATCAAGCGGTGATTTCAATAAGCGCCATGCCGACAAGCCAGCAATCAAGAACGATGCGGTCAGCGTCGATGCCAACATCATGTGCGTAAAGCGATAAGGAAAAGAGGGATTAAAAATTACTGCCCACCAATCCTGCGCGATCCATACACCATCGGCAATCACTTGTCCGGCAGGCGTGTGCATCCAGGAATTGAGCGCCAAGATCCAGAACGCGGAGAGCGTTGTGCCGCCAGCCACCAACGAGGCTGACAGCAGGTGCAGCCAGCCAGGGACGCGGTTCATGCCAAACAACATGACGCCCAAAAAGGTCGCTTCCAAAAAGAATGCAGTCAGCACTTCGTAGCCCAGCAAAGGGCCGGCGATATTGCCCACCGTGCCCATGAAACCGGGCCAGTTGGTGCCAAATTGAAACGACATGACGATGCCTGTGACCACGCCCATCGCAAAAGTCAGCGCGAATATTTTTACCCACTGACGATAGGCGTCGAGCCAGACCGCGTCACCAGTGCGGAAATGTCGCCAACGAAAAAACACCAAGAACCACGCCAGCGACATCGAGACAGTGGGGAACAAAATATGAAACCCGATATTGAGTCCAAACTGCGCGCGGGCGATGCTGAGTGGGTCCAGCGAATCCATGTCAATTGACTTTCGTGAGTTGGTGCTGGCGAAGCAAATACAAAAACAAAAACTACCAGCGACAAAAGGATTTTACGTGTTCGGTAAGCGGTCTTCGTCGCCAGAATTCAGCGCCATACCCACCTCGTAGGAGTCGACACGCCCTACAATTCATCAAACTTGTTCGCTGTACGACGAAGAATTTCGCGCCTGGCTTTGATAAATTTCCTTAGTGGCACGATCAGACTGGAGCAATGATGAGTGAATTCATTTGGTGGGCGTTGGCTTGGGTGGCAGTGGTTTGGGCTGTCGAGTTCTTTTATTTGCGGGGCGAAAATTTGTCGGCCTTCGATTCTCCCCAGCCCACACCACGCGATGCGCGCGAAACAAGCGATGAACATAAAGTCATCTTCGACAAGCTTGGCGAAATTCCAGCAATGCTTAAGGGCATGCCAATGTCTAGCCACGTTCCGGTGCTGCGCAAACACATGGACACGCTATTTGGTGCGGACGACAGCGGCGCGCAAATCATCCCCGTCAGCGCGGCTGGCGCGACGGGAGTGCCCGCCGAATGGGTGATCCATCCCGGTGTAGACACGCAACGCCGTTTGCTCTACATCCATGGCGGCGCATTCACTATGGGTAGCCCACTGTCGCACCGTCGGCTGACCAGTAAATTTTCCGAAATGGCCGATGCTGCGGTGCTGGCCATCGACTATCGGCTGATGCCAGAACATCCACGCTTGGCGGGCATCGAAGATTGCCGCGCGGCATACACCTGGATGCTGGACAACGGACCAAACAGTTCAGCACCCGCCAGTGCCGTATTCATCGCCGGCGATTCGGCTGGTGGCAATCTCACCTTGTCGCTGATCAACTGGATCCGTGACCAAGGATTGCGCGCACCCAATGCCGCCGTGGCGCTGTCTCCAGCGACCGATTCGACGATGGGCAGCCCGACGCTTAAAGCGCATGTGGAAACCGATCCAATGCTTGGGCCATTATTCAAAAAACTGACCAAAGTTCCGCGCTCGGTTTTGCTCTGGATAGGGTTGTTCACCAACCGCATGCGTCCTTGCGATCCACGCATTTCACCAATCTATGCTGACCTGTCTAGGCTCCCGCCGGTGTTGGTCCACGCCAGTCACACCGAAATGCTGCGCGACGATGCGATTCGCTACGTCAACCGCGCTGTCGCTGCTGGTTCGCCGGTACATATTCAAACTTGGAATCACTCGGTGCACGTCTGGCACATATTCCATCCGCAACTCGCCGAAGGCCGTGAAGCAATGGAAGAAATTCGCAAGTTTTTGCGGGCAAACTCTTGAGAATCGTCAGCTGTTGCTGGTGTGCAGTGTCGGCTTTGCACAGCCGACCCGCTACACAGGCACAAAGCGGTGCTTTGTGAAGCCCCTGTTCCGTCGCCGTCGAATGGCAAACGAATTGAGTTTCTACCGCAATTGCTGCGTGCTCCTGCTGTTGTTGTTCACCAGCACTGCTTTCGCACAACTTCCTGCAAGTGTTGCCAAAGCGCTGGCGGATGCGGGCATTCCCGAATCGGCGATTGGGGTCGTGGTGCAACCACTCGATGCCGCTAAGCCCACAATATTTGTTGGCGGTAATACTGCGCTGAATCCGGCATCGAACATGAAGTTGCTGACCACCTTTGCGGCGCTTGAATTACTTGGCCCGGCCTATACGTGGCAGACGGAAACTTGGGCTGTCGCGACACCAAAAAATGGTGTGCTTGAAGGTGACTTGTATATCAAAGGTGGTGGCGATCCCAAACTCACTTGTGAACAATTTTGGCGGCTGTTACGCCAAACGCGTGATGCAGGTATCAGCGAAATTCGCGGCGACGTGATTCAAGATCGCAGCGCTTTTGCTGTCGAAGCGGTGGCACCGGGCGAGTTTGACGGCCAACCACTGCGTCCGCAAAACGCCGCGCCTGATGCGCTGCTACTGAACTTCAATGCCATCATGCTGAAATTGAGTCCCGACGCAAATTCCGTTGCGCTCAGCGCTCAACCGTTGCCGGCAAATTTGGCGCTCGACAACCGACTCCAACTCGACCGCCGCGCCACTGAGTGTGGCGACTGGCGTAAGGCGTTGAGTGCCGAAATCTCCACCTATGGCAAGCTAACGCGCTTGCTGTTGAGCGGCAAATACGCCGCGATATGCAATACGCAAGAGTGGAATATCACCCCGCTACGTGGCGCAAATTTTGTTGCCGGTGTGTTTGAAACGCTGTGGTTGGAGATCGGCGGCAAATTCGCATCATCAGTACGATCTATTCGTGAAGGCGTAGTGCCAGATGATGCACATCGCATCGCACTACAAAACTCACTCACGCTCGGCGAAATCGTGCGTGACATCAATAAATTCTCTAACAACGTGATGGCACGACAACTGTTGATTTCCTTAGGTGCGAGTAAAACCAAAGTCGGCGCCAGCGCCGCCGATGGTCAGGCCGTCGTTCGTGCATGGCTGGCTGGACGCGGGCTGAATTTTCCTGAACTAGTCATAGAAAACGGTTCCGGTCTTTCGCGCACAGAGCGGATTAGTGCTGCGCATCTGGTGCAACTTTTGCAGTCCGCATGGGGCAGCGCGGTGATGCCGGAACTGATGGCCTCTTTGCCACTGATCGCCGTCGACGGAACGATGAAAAAACGCCTCAAAGACAAATCGATTGCCGGCCAGGCGCACATCAAAACCGGCTCACTCGATGGGGTGAAAACAATGGCGGGATACGTGCTCGACAAAAATGGTCGGCGTTGGGCCCTGGCATTCTTGGTCAACCATCCAAGCGCCGCACAATCGGCCGCCGCACAAGATGCGCTGCTTGAATGGGTTCATGCGGGCGGCGCTGCGCCCTAACGAATACCTTGAGCGTCGGTGTTTGGCTGACGCTGTGCCACATGCCTGAAATGCACCACCGCAATAATCAGCGCTACCAATTGCAAAGCCGCGCTCAAGAAAAAAGTGGCTCCCATGCGCCAGTCGTCTTGCCCTAGATGACCGACTTCGGCAAGCAAGTAAGTACCAATCAAAGGCGTGAAAATAATCGCCAAGCTGTTAATCGCATTGAGCGACCCCTGCGTGATGCCTTGTTCGGTCGGGCCGACTTCTTTGGATACTATCGACTGCAAAGTAGGCGCCACAGCAAAAGACAATAAGTTGGCACAGATGACCACGTAGAGCAGCCAAGCTTGCGTCACCAACCCGTAGAGCGCAAAGGCAATCATCCCCGATGCCATGCCAAAAAGCACTAGCTTTACTTCACCCAATCGCTTGATCAATCGGCCTTGCAAGAAGCCTTGGACAATCACGCTAATCAAACCAACGAAAAACAATGCAAAGCCATTGTCGGTAGGTCCCCAACCAAAGCGAAACGTGGTGTACAGCACCCAAGTCATTTGCAAAATGAATTGCGCGAATACTGTCAACGCGTATACCGCAATCAATCCGCCAACCGCCTGCAATTGCCCCAAGTTCATCAGCGCAGAAAACGGATTAGCTTTGCGCAATGAAAACGCCGCACGGTTCTCAACCGCCAGCGACTCGGGCAATACGAAATAGCCATATAGAAAATTGGTAATCGCCATGCCGCCCGCGACAAAAAACGGCAAACGCAAATCGTAGCCACCAAGCAAACCGCCCAACATCGGGCCAACGATAAAGCCAAAGCCAAACGCCGCACCAATTTTGCCGAATGCCTTGGCGCGCTCGGCAGGTTCGGTAATGTCGGCCATGTAAGCGTTGGCGACCGAAAAACTTGCCGCAGTCCCTCCGCTCAAAATGCGAATCAAAAAAAGCGCCGTTATCGAGGTCGCCAGCGCGTGGACAAAGAAGCTACACCCCAATCCAAATACGGATAGCAACAACACCGGGCGACGACCAAATCGGTCGCTCAATGCGCCAAGCATCGGCGTACAAAAAAATTGCATCACGCCATAGGTCGCCGAAAGCAGTCCATACCAACGCGCTTGTTCATCGGGCGAAGTGGTGAACACCCCGACCAATGCCGGTAAAACAGGAATAATTAGTCCAATACCAAGTACGTCGAGAAAAATCGTGACCATGATGAAGGCTTGACTGGCCTGACGATTTTTCGGTATGAGTTGTCGTGTCATTGGTGCAAATGCGCTTTCAAAAAATGGGCTTGATTGTGGCAGCGGATGTAGAAAACTGCGTGGCACGCTGAAATTGTAGTCGCCATAGCACGCCCAATCAGTATTTAGCGCCGGCGCGGCACCGATTCAGTTGATTTAACGCAAGCCGCGCTGGCTTTGCTTCAGGCAAAATCCTCCCATGCTTGATGTGACCAATCTTTTTTGCCAACGAGGCGAGCGCGTGTTATTCGCGAATGTGAGTTTTTCGCTGGCTGCGGGCGGGTGTTTGCATGTCCGTGGTAGCAATGGCAGCGGCAAGACGAGCCTATTGCGTTTGTTGGTTGGTCTTGCACCGCTTGAAAACAAAGAGACTGGCAACGCACCTGCCGCAATTCACTGGCGTGGCCGTTCGTTGCGCGATTCGGCGATGCGCGAAGAGTTGATTTATCTCGGTCATCATGCCGCGGTCAATGGCGATCTCACCGCACTGGAGAATTTGCAGTTTGCCAATGCGCAGGACGGCGTGCCGCTGGCATCACGGGATGCGCTGGCGGCACTGCAGCGCATGGGCTTGGGCGGCCGGGAAGATTTGCCGGTGCGCGTGCTCTCGGCTGGTCAACGACGACGCGTTTTGCTGGCCCGATTGTTGACCAAGCGCGCCGCGCTTTGGGTGCTTGATGAAGCCTTCACTGCATTGGATGTGGCCGCCGTGAAACTGCTAGGCGAGTTGCTTGATGAGCATTTATCCGCTGGCGGCTTGGCAGTGCTGACAAGTCATCAAGCCTTGCCGGTAGTCAATGTACAGGTGCTTGAGTTGTGAGCCGGAATGAAATGCCGACCGCCACGGCACTTTTGATCACCGCGCAACGCGACCTGTTGTTGGCGATGCGGCGCAAGAGCGATGTGTTGGTGAGTTTATTTTTTTTCGTCATCGTCGTCAGTCTTTTTCCATTGGGAATTGGTCCTGAGCCATTGCTTTTGAAGAAAATCGCACCCGGCGTTTTGATGGTTGCGGCCTTGCTGTCGACGCTGCTTGGGCTGCCACGCATGTTCGCCGCGGACTATGCCGATGGCACCTTGGAGCAGCTTGCACTGTCGCCCTTGCCACTTGGTCTCCTGGTGTCTGGCAAAATACTGGCGCACTGGCTGGTGTGCGGCTTGCCGTTGGTGCTGTTGGCGCCGGTTTTGGGGCTGCAATTTGGTTTGGATGGTGAGTCACTGCTAATGCTGATGCTGGCGCTACTGATCGCAACACCGCTACTCTCGTTAATCGGTTCCATCGGTGCGGCACTGACGCTAGGCGTTCGTGGCGGTGGTGCGTTGTTGGCGTTGCTAATTTTGCCGCTGTATGTGCCGACGCTTATTTTCGCCTCCGGCGCGGTCGAGGCGCAGATGGTCGGCATGAGTACCAGTGGATATTTGTCATTACTGGCGGCGATGTTGGCTTTGGCGGTTTTTTTCGCGCCGTGGGCAACCAGCGCTGCTTTGAAAATTGCTTTGGAATAAATCACAGACGACTTAACGGCGTGTGGCCAGCACCAACTCACAAAACTATGAATTTACTAACCGAAAAACCTGCCAAAGGCTTTTACCGCTTCTCTAGCCCGCAAACTTTTTATCCGCTGGCGGAAAAAATGTTGCCGTGGTTTTGGGTCGCTGCTGCACTGTTTGGTATCGCCGGATTGTGGATCAGCTTTTTTGTCGCGCCGACCGACGCGACGCAAGGCGAGGCGTATCGCCTAATTTTTGTGCACGTACCGGCGTCGTGGATGTCGATGTTTATTTATTTGGTAATGGCGGCATGGGCGGGCATCGGTTTGGCCTTGGGCACGCGGCTCTCAGGAATGATGGCGCAAGCGCTGGCGCCAACGGGCGCATTGATGGCGGCGTTGTCGTTGGCAACAGGATCGCTGTGGGGTCGCCCGATGTGGGGCACATGGTGGATTTGGGATGCGCGATTGACTTCCGAACTGATTTTATTTTTTCTCTACATCGGTTTCATTGCGCTGCAAGCCGCGATTGATGACCCGCGCCGTGCCGATAAGGCTGGTGCGGTTTTGGCACTGGTCGGTGTGGTCAATGTGCCGATTATTTATTTCTCGGTGATCTGGTGGAACTCTTTACATCAGGGTTCGTCAGTTAGTTTGACCAAATCACCGTCGATGGCGCAGACCATGTTTGCAGGAATGATTTTGATGGCACTGTGTTTCTGGATGTATTCCATCGCCGTAGCGCTGATGCGGGTACGGGCAATTATTATTGAACGTGAACGAAATGCGGAGTGGGTACGCACAGAAATCAGCATGGAGAAAACCAATGCAGTGGAATAGCGCCACAGAGTTTTTCGCGATGGGCGGTTACGCACTCTATGTGTGGGGCGGCTTTGGTGCTTGTGCACTGTTGATGGCCGTCGAGCCGTGGCTGGTAAAGCGCCGTATGCGTGAGGCAATTTTGAATTTGCAACGACTGGGTCGTGCAGAAAATTTGGACAACAAGAACCGATGAAACCAAGACACAAACGCGCCGCAATAATTGTTGGCGGAGTCGCCTCCATTGCGCTCGCCGCAACCTTGCTGCTCAATGCACTGAACAGCAATATCGCGCTATACATCACCCCGACCGATGTACTGGC
>Ga0075163_10012823_pt1 | contig 10908 bp, 6 predicted proteins | sample JI1023141ADNA_FD_71478 | JGI IMG/M metagenome (GOLD analysis project Ga0075163, IMG submission 71478) | Wastewater effluent complex algal communities from Wisconsin, to seasonally profile nutrient transformation and Carbon sequestration -... | ecosystem: Engineered > WWTP > Effluent > Algae...
GTTATTACTGTACCTGCAAATAAATGGACTTATTTCCGGTACACTTTAGCAATAGATTTTCCGGGAACCACAAACGTAGATAATGTAACCTTCCAGATTTTTGATGCAGGTAAAACTATTTTGTTTGATAATATAATGTTTATAAAATAAGAATTTTCTCAGCAGTTAGTTTGGTTAATCGTATAAACGTCGTTCTGGAACATAATTGCATTTATTTGTTCTGGAACGGCGTTTTGCATAAATGAAAACAGTGTATAATTTAGTTAAGATAAGCTGCATTTTAATTGTTTTTTGTTGCAACAACGTAAATGCTCAAAGTGGTTTTGTGAGGCAGCAACAAAATAATTTTGTTATAAACAATACCCCCTGCTATTTTATTGGTACTAATATGTGGTATGCCAATTTACTGGCATTGCCTGATGGTAAAGGAGGAAACAGGAGCAGGCTGTTGAATGAGCTTGATTTTTTAAAAAATCAAGGCGTTACAAACATCCGGGTTTTAGTTGGCGCACAGGGCGAAAATAAATTAGTTAATGGTGTGCAACCGGTTCATCCCGCTTTGCAAATTGCAACAGGTATATACAATACTGATATTTTAGACGGGATGGATTTTTTGCTGCAGCAACTGGCCAGCAGAAATATGTATGGTGTTTTCTATTTTAGTAATAATTGGGAGTGGAGCGGAGGCTTTTTGCAATATTTAAACTGGCATAAAAAAATTGATGATGCCAAATTAGCCAAAAAATTTACCTGGGATGAACAGCAGGATTTAACAAGTAATTTCTACAACTGTGATGATTGCAAAAGCGATTACTGGGCTTTTGTAAAGATGATTTTAAGCCATACCAATAAATTAACCGGCAAAAAATATATTAATGAGCCAGCGATAATGGCCTGGGAAATTGCAAACGAACCAAGGCCAATGCGGCCGGCTGCGATTGATGCCTACAAATCTTTTTTACAACAGACAAGTCTGTTGATAAAAAGCGCAGACAAAAATCATTTACTTACATTAGGTACAGAAGGATATATGGGCACAGAGAATATGCAGGTGTTTGAGCAGATACATGCAGATAAGAACATTGATTATGCCACCATTCACATCTGGCCTAAAAACTGGGGTTGGTATAAAGACAGCACTTTTAAAAATGATTTTCAATCTGTATTAAAAAAAACAAGTGATTATATAAAAGGGCATGAAGCAGTGATGATGAAAATAAATAAGCCTTTGGTGGTTGAGGAGTTTGGGTTGCCCCGTGATAATTTTTCATTTGCTGTAAACTCAACTGTTGAATACAGGGATAAGTATTATGAATCTGTATTGCAAAGCCTGGTTGCAAGTAAAACATCCGGGTCTGCAATTGCTGGAATAAATTTCTGGACATTCAGCGGCTTTGGTAAACCTGCAAAAAATGCAACACCGTTTTGGAAGGAAGGAGATGATTTATTAGGAGATCCCCCGATGGAGGAACAGGGATTAAATTCTGTATTTTCATCTGATACGTCTACCTGGACATTGATAAATAAGTATGCAGAGCTTTTAAAAAAATAGGTCATGAAAAAGCAGTTGTTATATAAATCCCTTTTTACCATATTTTTTTTATGTACTTATTGCCTGTCATTTTCCCAGGAAAAACCTTTTGCACTCTCCGATAAAAATGGTACAGCAGAAACAAAAGCCCTGTATCAGAATTTAAAAACACTTTCAGCAAAAGGTTATTTGTTTGGCCACCAGGACGATTTAGCATACGGAGTTAACTGGCGTTACGAAAAAGACAGGAGCGATGTAAAAGATGTATGTGGCGATTATCCCGGAATTTACGGATGGGATTTGGGTGGGTTAGAAAGAAACAACGGCGAAAAAAATTTAGATGGTGTACCATTTAAAAATATGCGGCAGTATATTAAAGATGCTTATAAGCGGGGCGGTGTAATTACTATAAGCTGGCATTTCGATAATCCATCAACCGGTGGTAATGCATGGGATACTGCACATGGCACTGTAGCTTCAATTTTACCTGGTGGTGCCAGTCACGAATTATTTAAAACATGGCTTGATAAGGCAGCAAATTTTATACTTTCATTAAAAGGCGAAAACAAAGAATTAATTCCCGTACTGTTTCGCCCTTTTCATGAGTTAACAGGTACATGGTTTTGGTGGGGCCCAAATAATTGTTCAGCCGAGCAATTTAAAATTTTATGGCGCTTTACCAATTATTATTTAAAAGAAGTAAAAAAATGCCACAACCTTATTTATGTATATAATACCGGTGGCGATTTTAAAACTAAAGAAGAATTTTTAGAACGCTATCCAGGTGATGATATGGTGGATATGTTAAGCTTTGATACCTATCAATGGGGCGATCCTTCAAAAGAGGATGGATTTACAAAAAACGTAGACCGGCTGTTGAGCATTGTTGACAGCGCAGCTGCGGAAACCAACAAACTAACTGCCATTGCAGAAACCGGGCACGAAGCTATTCCTTATGCAACCTGGTGGACAGATGTTTTACAAAAAGCCATCGGCAATCATACTATTACTTATGTACTGTTATGGCGAAATCATGGTTATAACGAGTGGTCAAAAAAAATGCATTATTATGTTCCAAATAAAGGGCAGGTTTCAGAAAAAGATTTTATAAAATTTTATGAAGCCGAAAAAACTTTATTTGAAAAAGATGCAGCAAAAGAAAATCTGTATAAAGCACGTTGAAAGAAAATTTTAAAGACCGGTACTAAAAAACATAAATGAAATTACAAGCTGTAGATATTGCCATTATTCTTTGTTACCTGGTAACCATGCTGATGCTGGGTTGGTTCCTGCGTAAAAAGGCAAGAGAGAATAAAGAAAGTTATTTAATGGGCGGAAAAAAACTGCCCTGGTATATGCTGGGCTTAAGTGATGCCTCAGATATGTTTGACATCAGCGGTACCATGTGGATGGTGGCATTGTGTTTCGTTTATGGTATGAAAAGCATCTGGATACCTTGGTTATGGCCGGTGTTTAACCAGGTGTTTAATATGATGTTTTTAAGTAAGTGGTTAAGAAGAAGTAATGCCAATACCGGTGCCGAATGGCTGGCAACAAGGTTTGGTATAAAAGGTAAAGGCGTAAATGCATCGCATACCGTTGTTGTGGCTTTTGCATTAATTGGCTGCCTTGGTTTTTTAGCTTATGGTTTTGTGGGGCTTGGCAAGTTTGTAGAAATTTTTGTACCATGGGATGTTGTGAAAGACTATGTACCATTTAATATAGCACCGCAATATGTAGCACATTTTTATGGTATTGTGTTTACCCTCTTTGCTGTTTTTTATTCGGTACTTGGTGGTATGCACAGTATTGTAATTGGCGATCTTATAAAATATTCAATTATGACGATTGGCAGTTTTGCCATTGCAATTATTGCAATGCAACATCTGCATGGTAAATCATTGAACGTACCACATGGCTGGGATGATCCTTTCTTTGGATGGAACCTTGACTTAAGCTGGAAAGGTCTTGTTGATGATGCTGCAACAAAAATTAATGATGATGGCTATGACCTGTTTGGAATATTTTTTATGATGATGTTGTTTAAAGGTGTGTTTGCATCATTGGCAGGTCCGGCACCCAATTATGATATGCAGAAGATACTGTCCACTAAATCGCCAAAAGAAGCGTCAAAGATGACAGGTTTTGTTTCACTTATTTTATTGCCGGTGCGTTATTCTATGATTATTGGGTTAACAGTTTTAGGCGTACTGTATTATAATGAATTGAATTTAGATAACGGTTCAGGTGGTGTTGACTTTGAAAAGATATTGCCAGGTGCCATAAATAGTTTTTTACCTGTTGGAATTTTAGGACTCGTATTAACCGGTTTGTTCGGGGCATTTATGGGTACATTTTCAGGCACATTAAATGCGGCCCAGGCTTATTTTGTAAACGATGTGTATTTAAAGCATATCAATCCCAATGCCAGCAATAAAAAAACAATGACGATGAATTACCTGTCGGGTGTTGTTATTGTAGCTGTTGGTATAGTAATAGGATTTTTTGCCAAAGATGTAAACAGTATTTTACAATGGATCGTATCAGGTTTGTATGGCGGGTATATTGCTGCCAATGTATTAAAATGGTATTGGTGGCGCTTTAATGCAAACGGTTTTTTCTGGGGCATGTTTGCAGGTGTAGCCGGGGCGTTAATTTTCTCAAGGTTATTTTCAGGCATAGAATTCTTATACTATTTCCCTGTTTTATTTATTATTTCTATTGCAGGATGTTTGATAGGTACATTTACTGCTCCTGCAACAGATACAGCCGTACTGAAAAATTTTTATAGCACCGTAAAGCCATGGGGTTTTTGGCAACCTGTACATGAAATGGTGCTTATAGATAACCCTTCTTTTGAAGCCAATAAAAGATTTAAGCTGGATATGTTTAATGTGGTGCTGGGCATTATAGCGCAATTGTGTTTAACCATACTGCCTATGTATGTGGTGCTGTGGATGAAACTGCCCTTGTTGATAACAATTGTCATTCTTGTAATAATAATAGCCATACTTAAAAAAACATGGTGGAATAAGCTGGAAGATTAGCTTATGATAAACATTCTTTAAATATTTTTTATGAATACAGATTTTGAAAGACGGTTTAAAAACCTGGAGGATGCTCACGAAAGTTTGCTTTGTAAGCCCAATGTTAAAAGCGAATCGAATAATGGGGTAATAACAAAGTACAATAATCCTGTGCTTACGGCAGCGCATGCGCCATTGCATTGGCGGTACGATTTTAATCCGCAAACTAACCCGTTTTTAATGGAACGTTTTGGTATTAACGGCGTGTTTAATGCAGGAGCTATAAAATTTAATGACAAATATATTATGGTGCCAAGGGTTGAAGGTGCAGACAGGAAATCTTTTTTTGCAGTGGTCGAAAGTGATAGTGGTATTGATAATTTCAGGTTCTGGGATAAACCGGTATTAATTCCTGAAGCAGATGAGCCGGAGACAAATATTTACGATATGCGTTTGGTAGAACATGACGACGGATGGATATATGGGTTGTTTTGTACAGAAAGGCGTGATCCTTCGGCACCGGCAGGAGACCAGTCTGCGGCAATTGCACAATGTGGTATTGTTCGTACAAAAGACTTAATTAAATGGCACCGGTTGAAAAATTTAAAAACGCCTTCTCCGCAACAAAGAAATGTAGTGTTGCATCCCGAGTTTGTAAATGGTAAGTATGCATTTTACACCCGTCCGCAGGATGGCTTTATTGAAGCCGGTACAGGTGGTGGTATTGGTTTTGGATTAAGCGATTCCATTGAAGCTGCAGTAATTGAAAAAGAAATTGTAATTGCACCTAAAGTTTATCATACCGTGTATGAAGCAAAAAATGGCCAGGGTCCGGCTCCAATAAAAACAGATAAGGGTTGGTTACACCTAGCGCATGGCGTTCGTCATACTGCTGCAGGGTTACGTTATGTGTTGTATATGTTCATGACGGACTTGAACGATCTTACAAAAATAATACATCATCCCGCCGGTTATTTTATTGCTCCGGGAGGAATGGAAAGAGTAGGCGATGTTTCTAACGTTGTATTTTGTAATGGCTGGATTGCAGATGATGATGGAAGAGTATTTATTTACTATGCTTCATCCGATACCAGGATGCATGTAGCCACATCAACTATTGAACGGTTGTTGGATTATGTGATCAACACACCTGAGGATGGATTGACTTCATCAGCATCGGCAAGCACTGTAAATAAAATTGCAGAAGATAATTTAGCCTATATAAAAAAACAGCAACAAAAACAATTGCAGCCAAAGTAGGGATATGGATTTAACAGATTACAAAACAGCAATGCAAAACGAACTGGAGGCAATTCTTTCTTTTTGGATGCAAAATACGGTGGACGAAAAAAATGGTGGATTTGTCGGGCAGATAAACAGCAATAATAAAATTGTTGTTGATGCTCCCAAAGGTTCGGTATTAAATGCCAGGATATTGTGGAGTTTTTCTGCAGCATATAATTTAACAGGCAACGAAACCTATTTAGTTTTTGCTTTAAGAGCTTTTGATTATATCCGCAAGTATTTTATAGATAAGGATAACGGTGGTGTTTTCTGGACTGTTGACCATAAAGGCAATCCTCTTGACACCAAAAAACAAATATATGCATCGGCTTTTACCATTTATGCCTTTAGCGAATTTTATAAAGCCAGCAAAAACGCTGATGCCATACAGGATGCTATTAATTTGTACGATACCATTATAAAATACAGCTACGATAAAAACAGGGGCGGTTATATTGAAGCATTTACAAAAGATTGGGAGGAGATCACTGATGTACGGTTAAGCAATAAAGATGCAAATGAGAAAAAAACAATGAACACGCATTTACATGTGCTGGAATCTTTTACCGCATTGTACCAGGTTTGGGCTTATGAACCGGTAAAACAAAAAACAGCAGCATTAATACAGGATTTTTTAAAATATATTATCAATCCTGTAACCAAACACCAGCATTTATTTTTAAATGAAGACTGGCAGCCAAGATCCACAGCTGTTTCTTACGGGCATGATATTGAAGCAGCATGGTTGTTACAGGAAGCTGCGGAAGTTATTGAAGATGAAAATTTACTGGCAAAAGTTAAAAAGGCGTCTGTAGAAATTACAGATGCCGTTATCAACGGGTTAGATAACGATGGTGGTTTATGGTACGAGTACGAGCCTGCAACCAGTCATTTGATAAAAGAAAAACACATGTGGCCACAGGCCGAAGCAATGGTGGGATTTTTTAATGCCTGGCAAAATACAGGGGATAAAATGTATTTAGACAGGTCGATGGCTTCATGGCAATTTGTGCAGCAGTATATACAGGATAAACAAAACGGCGAATGGTTTTGGGGCGTAAAAGAAAATTACGAACCAATGCAGGAAGATAAAGTGGGCATCTGGAAATGCCCTTATCACAATAGCCGTGCTGCTATCGAAATAATAAAAAGAATTACTTTACTTGAAAATAATAATTAAAACCAATACAATGAAATACAGGATATATTTAGTAGGGCTCATTTTTTTATGTACCCAGTCTTTTGCCCAGCAAAAAAATAATTATGATGCCAAGTTAGAGCAGTTGCTTAATAAAATGTCTTTAGAGGATAAGATAGGGCAGATGACACAGGTTACATTAGCCGTAATTGCAAAGGGGGGCTGGGCCAATGCAGATGGTACAATAGATGCCGCAGCTTTAAAAGAAGCTGTTCAAAAATATAAAGTAGGTTCTGTATTAAACACAACAGCTCATGCATTTGATGTTGCTACCTGGCATAAAGTGATTAAAGAAATACAGGACGAAACTAAAAATACGGAATTAAAAATTCCTGTGATTTATGGATTGGATGCCATACACGGCCAAACCTACACACTCAATTCAACTCTATTTCCACACAATTTAGCAATGGCTGCTACAAGAAATCCTGCATTGGTAAAAGCAGCAGCAAAAGTTACAGCAGCAGAATTGAGGGCATCTGGCACAAGATGGAATTTTGCTCCTGTACTGGATTTGGGGCGGCAACCCTTGTGGAGCCGTTTTCCTGAAACCTATGGCGAAGATGTTTACATAGGTAAAGTAATGGGTGTAGCTGCAATACAGGGTTACGAAGAAGACGGGTTAAATAATTCAACAGCAGTAGCCAGTTGCATGAAACATTATTTGGGTTATTCCGCTTCACGTAGCGGTAAAGACAGAACACCCATCTACATGCCTGAAATAGAAATGAGAGAATATTATTTGCCACAGTTCAGGGCTGCAGTTAAAGCAGGTTCATCATCCATCATGATCAATTCAAGCGATATTAACGGAGTGCCTGTTCATGCAAGTAAAGCATTGCTTACAGATCTGTTACGGAAAGAATTAGGTTTTGAAGGCTTGATCGTTACCGATTGGGAAGATATTATCCGCCTGCACAGCATACACAAAGTTGCTGCTACACCAAGAGCGGCAGTAGTGATGGCTATTAATGCAGGCATAGATATGAGTATGGTGCCGGGTGATTATTCTTTCTTTGATCTTTTAAAAGAAGCGGTGGCAAAAAAAGAAGTGCCCATCAGCAGGATTAATGATGCAGTGAGAAGGATTTTAAAATTAAAATATAAAGTAGGGCTATTTGAAAATGCCTATGCAGAAGAAAATGTAACAGCGAATTTTGGAAAAACGGCCTATCAAGCCCTTGCTTTGGATGCTGCACATGAAGCAGTCACGCTGGTAAAAAATAATAATAATATTTTACCCCTGGCAAAAGATAAAAAAGTTTTAATAATGGGGCCAACAGCACAAAGTATTGCAGTGCTTAACGGTAGCTGGAGTTATACCTGGCAAGGTAACCAGGAAGAGTGGTATCCGAAAGGAAGTAAAACTTTTGTTGATGCCATTACTGATAAAATCGGCGTAGCCAATGTAATTGCTGTTGGCGGAAAGGGCTTTGATAATAAAGATAATTACGATGTTGAAAAATTAAAAGCCAATGCTGCTAATGCAGATGTGATCATTTTATGTTTGGGCGAAAATGCTTATGCAGAAAGCCCCGGTAACATTAGAGATTTGGCATTGCCTGAAGAGCAAGTGATTTTAGCCAAAGCAGCTTTTGCCACTGGTAAAAAAGTAATATTGATATTACAGGAAGGAAGGCCCCGTTTTATAACCAATATTGAACCGCAGTGTGAAGCTATTGTATTACCCTTTTGGAGTGGCAGGAAAACTGCAGAAGCAACAGCAGATGTTTTATTTGGCGATTACAATCCCAATGGAATAATGCCATTCAGTTATCCAAAAAGTATGGGGGAGATTGTAATGTATGACCATAGAATAACCGAAACAAAAAGAGAGATTTTTAATGCAGATGTTTTGTGGAATGGATACGATCCCTTGTTTGCTTTTGGACATGGGTTAAGTTATACCACATTTGCATATAGTAATTTAAAAATGAGTACTACTGCATTAAAGGGGGATCAGAAATTAACTATTAGTGTTACAGTTACAAATACCGGTAAAAGAGATGGTAAGCATACTGTGGAATTGTATTCTAAAGATCTGTATGCAAGCGTCGTTCCCAACAACAAGAGGCTAAGGGCATTTGAAAAAATAGATTTAAAAGCAGGAGAAAGTAAACAAGTGAAATTTACTATTGATAAAAATGACCTGGCTTTTGTAAATGCACAATTAAAAACTGTTACCGAACCCGGTGATTTTGAAGTGATGATTGGAACATTGGTTGGAAAATTTACATGGAATAATTAATTCAAAAAGATGATGAAATATTTTTTAAGTGTTTTTTTTGCAGGATTAATAGTAACTGGTTCGGCACAAAAAGCAGGCTATTCAAAAATTGAAAATGGCATTATTGTTTATCCGGTAAATGCCGGGGCAAAAGCGGTACAGTTAAAAGTATGGGGTAGCAATATTATACAGGTTGTTTCTTCCCCTGTGCAACAGCTAAAGGAAGATACCAGTTTTATTATTGCAGCTGAAAATAATTCAAATCAGCAATTTAATATACAGGACGCAGCAGTAACAGTAACGCTGAGTACATCATTGATAAAAGCTGTTGTTTCAAAAACAACGGGGCTTGTAAATTTTTATACTAAAGATGGCAAGCTGATCACAGGTGAGAAAGAAAAATCCTTTGAAAAGGTTCAACTGGAAAAATCATCGTCGTATAAAATTACACAGCAATTTGCTTCTCCGGCAAATGAGGCATTGTATGGCCTGGGACAACATGCGCAAGGTATCATGAATCAAAAAGGTAGTAACCTTACTTTGTACCAGAACAACAGCGAAGTATTTATTCCTTACCTGGTATCCAATAAAAACTATGGTATTCTCTGGGATAATTATTCAATTACAGATTTTGGAGATGGCAGAAGTTTTGCCGACCTGAATAGCATTAAATTATTTGATCAAAATGATAAAGCCGGTAATTTAACTGCTACCTACTCCTCCAAAAAAGAAGCCACAAAAATATTTGTACAGCAGAATGAAAATGCAATTGACTATGCCGATCTGCAATCAATACCTAATCTACCCACTTCTTTTAAAATGCAGGAGGGCAAAGCAGTATATGAAGGTTTTTTACAGGGCAATACAAGCGGCGAACATACCTTAAGATTATGGGCCGGTGGCTATTTAAAATTATGGCTTGATGGAAAATTGGTATTAGACAGGTGGAGGCAATGCTGGAATCCCTTTACAGCTTTTGTGCCTGTGCAATTAGTAAGCAATAAAAAAGTAGCTTTTAAAATGGAATGGATACCGGATGGTGGAGAATCTTTTTTATCCTGTAAAATAACCACACCAACAACCGCAATACAAAAAACCTTATATCAGTTTACATCCGAGGCAGGTGATAATATCAGCTACTATTTTGTGTATGGGAAAACTTACGATGATATTATAGGCGGTTACAGAACACTCACGGGCAAAGCCCCTGTTGTACCAAAATGGGTAATGGGTTTTTGGCAAAGCAGGGAGCGTTACAAAACACAGGATGAAATTTTATCTACTGTAAAAACATTTCGTGAAAAAAATATTCCGCTGGATAATATTGTAATGGATTGGCAATACTGGAAAATAAATGAATGGGGCAGCCAGCAGTTTGATGCCGGCCGTTTCAGTAATCCAGATTCGATGATAGAGGTATTGCACAATAAGTATCATGCAAAATTCATGATCTCGGTTTGGCCAAAATTTTATAAAGGCATTCCCAATTTTGATGTGATGTATAAGCAGGGCTTTCTGTTAAACAAAAATGCAGATGAAAACCAGAAAGATTGGCTGGGTTATGTATCTACATTTTATGATGTACATAATCCTGCTGCAAGAAAACAGTTTTGGGAATTGTTAAAAGATAATCAATACAAAA
>Ga0075163_10012824_pt1 | contig 10907 bp, 9 predicted proteins | sample JI1023141ADNA_FD_71478 | JGI IMG/M metagenome (GOLD analysis project Ga0075163, IMG submission 71478) | Wastewater effluent complex algal communities from Wisconsin, to seasonally profile nutrient transformation and Carbon sequestration -... | ecosystem: Engineered > WWTP > Effluent > Algae...
AGCCCTGTGGCGCTCTCGCGTCGTGGGGTCACCGAGCGCAGCGGCACCCAGCGCGGCACGTACACCGTGACGTTCAAGGCTCGCGACGATGACCGCACGTGGACCTGGGAGACGGACTCCGAGACCGAGTTTCTCTCGTTCGCGAGCAGCGCGCCCCATCGCATCAAGGTGCGTGACACGCAGGTGCTCGAGCTCGTTCGCTGATCAGGTGCGGTTGGGTCCGCCGATGAGCCCACGGATCAGCTCGATCGTCCCCGTGTCGCCCTTGTGCACGAAGCCCAGCACGCCGCACTCCGTCGCCCGAAGCTTCAACTTGTCGCCCTGCAGCTTCGAGTGGAGCACCAGCGGAATGTGGCCCAGCCCGTTCTTGCGCAGCGCCTCGGCCACCACCGCGCCCGAGACCGTCACCAGCTCGCTCTCGAGCAGCACGAGATCGGCGGGCGTTCGTCGCAGCGTGGCCGCCACCATCATCGGGTTGTCGAGCGTGTGCGCGTCGTAGCCGGCGCGCTCCAATTGGGTACGCGCGAACTCGAGGGCGGCGTGATCGTCGTCGACCACCAGCACGCGGCGCTTCTTCGGCGGTGACGCGACCGGCGGCGGCGTGGGCGTCATGCCCTTGCACATCTCGGTACACCACGCGGCCAGCTTCTCGACGTTCAGCGCGACGTCGGTCGCTCCGACCTCGAGCGCGGCGCGCGGCATGCCCCACACGGCGCAGCTCACGCGATCCTGCACGGCGGTGCGCGCCCCCATGCGACGCATGCGCAGCAGGCCTTGAGCGCCGTCATCACCCATGCCCGTCATCAACACCCCCAGGCCGCGGCCCTTCAGCGCCGTCGCCATCGAGAAGAAGAGGCTGTCGACCGAGGGCGAGATGAGCTGGCCCGGTGGAGGGTTCAGCAACTTCACGGTCATGTTCTCGCGAACGAAGAGCTCCTGCCGCGGCGGCGCGACGCAGATGGTGCCAGCGACGAGCGGCATGTCGGCAGTGCCCATCACCACGCGGCGGCGGGTGGAGTCGGCGAGGAAGCGCACGAAGCTCTCGAAGAAGTCCTCGGCCATGTGCTGCACCACGACGATCGGCAGCGGAAAGTCGGGAGAGAGCTCGGTGAGGAACTTCGAGAGCGCGCGCGGGCCACCGGTCGACGCTCCCAGCCCAAGCAGCTGCGGCGCCTCGTTGGTGACGGGGATCGACGGCGGGCTGGAGGAGGGGGAGGGGCGATCGTCGCTGAGGCCTTCTTCTCCGAGCCGGCGAATTCGCTCGGCGAACCGGCGCACGTCATCGGGCCCCTGCCCGAACACCGACGACTTCGGCACCAGCTCGAGCGCGCCGCGGCTGATGGCCTCGTAGTTGTAGTCGACGACCCCGGCCGAGCTGCGCTCGCTGATCACCACGATCGGCGTCGGCCGCTCGCGCATGATCACTTCGATGGCCTTGAGCCCGCCCATGCCGGGCATCTGCAGATCCATCGTCACCAGGTCGGGTGACAACGCCCGCACCAGCTCGATCGACTCTTCGCCCGTCTTCGCTTCGCCGACGACCTTGAGGCGCGGGTCCAGCTCGAGGGTGCGGCGCAGCGTCTCTCGCGTCAGCGCGGAGTCGTCGACGATGAGGATTCGAATCGCGCCAGCCATGGTGCCCGTGGCTCTTCAGTTCGTGAGGCAGGTGGTGTTCGCACCCTGAAGGTTGTCCGTCGGTGAGATCACCGACTGGGTGAGGGTACAACTTCCACCGCTGGCGGTATCGATCCGAATGCGGCCGCGGCTGCCGCCACCACCACCACCCCCGGGCTCGTTGCTCGACGAGGTGAGGCCGTTGGTGCCGTTGCCTGGCCCCGTGTTCCCTGCACCGCCGGGCCCGCCGTTGCCCCCACAGCAGTTTCCGTTGTTGCCGCCCGTCGCCGGAATCGCGGTGCGGAACGCTGCGTCGGCGCCTGCGTCGCCATTCGACGTGGTGCCGTTGCGATTGGTGCCGCCCTCGCCACCTGCGCCGCCGTTCGCCGTGAGGAAGCCGTTCTGCACCAGCACGCTGAACGCCTGCAGCAGAATGGCCCCGCCCGAGCCACCACCACCTGCGGCCGAGCCGGCGACGCCGCCAGGCCCACCCGTCGCGGGCGTCGCGATGCCGCCATCGAGAATGCGCAGCTCGCCTCTGATCGAGAGCTGCAGCCCACCACCACCGAGCCCCGCGTCGGTTCCGTTCCAGCCGACGCCACCGCTGCACCCACCGCGAAGCGGTTCGATGGTGGCGTTTCCGTTGATGGCGCCTCCGTTCGACGTCGACGACGAGCGACCGCCTGCACCGCCCATGTCGAAGAAGCCGCCGCCACCTCCACCTTCGCGCGCTGACGCGGCTCCGGGGCCACCGACGCCGCACGCCGCCGAGTCAGCGCCAGCTCCGGGAAACGCAGGGCTGATCGGGCGGAGGCTGACGAGCCCTTCGATGACGGCGTCACCGTGAATGAGGAACACCACCGGGCGCTTGCCGAGCAAACGAAGGTTCACGCCTGACTCGACGACGAGCGAGGTGCCCACGAAGGCGATGACCTCGGGCCCGTTCCCCAGCTGGGTGAGCGCGACAGGTTCGACCCCGGCAGGCCACGGGCACAAAGTTCCGGGCACCGGAGCGCCCACTGGGCCCGGCGTCGTGTTCCAGCCGTAAATGCAGGCGCCGGCGTCAGCGCGAAAGATGATGGGGCTCGACGGCCAGGGCGCTTTCGCAGCCAACACGTTCGCGGCGCGCAGCAACGGTTGGCACTCGCCATTCGCGTAGCAGACCAGGCCGCTTCCGCACGACGTCGCGATTCGCGCAGGGTCGACCTCGAAGGCACAGCCTCCATCGGCCGCGCACATCTCGAGGCGTCTCATGCACACAGGCGCGGTGCAGCCCGCGAACGACGGCACGCAGACACCCGCGTCGGAGCAGGTGCCGGTGGTGGTGCAGCTCAGCCCTGCGTCACACGCCGCGCCCAGCACACAACCGCTCGGTGGAAGACACGCGCCTCCTCCGTTGCAGACCCCGCCATCGCACGGCGTCGCAGCGGGCCGGTTCACGCGAAGGCAGGTGTCGCTCGGAAGGCAGGCCGCGGTCTCGCACTCGTTCGTCGACGAGCACGACGTCATGTCGCAGCTGACGCCCGCATCGGGGGTGCCCGCATCGGTGAAGCCAGCGTCAGTGAGGCCGGCGTCGATTCCTGCATCGACTCCCGAATCGGCGACGCCGCCGTCGGTCGTCGCCTTTCGAAACCTGAACTCGAGCGGCATCTCGAACGGAGGCGGGCCGAGCACGCCTTCCTGGGCTGCCAACACGACTGACGCAGGTTGCGTGCAGCCGGGCATGGAGAAGCCACGCACCGTCACCCGCACGCGCCCCGAGAAGCTCGGTGTCTCGGTGATGCCGACCTGCAGCACCGGTCGGTTCGCGACGTCGGCCTGGCTCGTGAGAATGGTGCGCGTGTCGAGTGACTCGGCGCTGATCTCGACGCACGAGATCAACGAGCCCTCGTCGAGCGACACCACCACGCGCATGCCTCCAAGCTGCTGAGGCGGCTTGCAGGCCGCGAAGAAGAGGAGCGTGGGAACCAGGAGGCGGCGCATCGGAGCCGCCACCATAGCCGCGTGCGCAGCCAGGGCACGAAGGGGTGCTACAGGCGTGCAGCAGCCCGGCCGAAAAGTTTCCGTGTCAGCCCTGGCCCGTATGGTGGCTCGACATGAAGAAGGACGATCGCCAGCTCGAGTTCCAGCTTCACGCCGCGCCGAAGCTTCGCGTCATCAACGGGCTTGGGCAGAAGAAGATCGAGCCGCTCGCCGATCGTGACGCCGTCGCGCGGGTGCTGATCGAGGCCGGCGCCGACATGCTGCTGCGCCGCATCTCCCCCGAGCGGGCCGAGGCCATCGAGAAAGAGGTCGACGAAATTCTCTCGCTCTTCGACCGCGTCGACGCCAACCCGATTCTGATGCCGGTGCTCAAGCGCAAGCTCGACGAACTCGAGTCGCTCGTGCGCGAGACCCGTGAGAAGAAGCAGCTGCGTCGTCGCCGCTGAAACAGCCGTCAGCAGCGGGTTGACCTGTGTGCCACCTCGGCATACAAGCCGCGCGCCTTCGCCGTTTCAGGTCGAGGCCCACCCGGTCTGCACCCCTCCGCGGACCCGGGCGGATTCGAATAACGGAGCGGGTTGAAAACGAGAAGACGATGTCGGTTCAGGCAGAGAAGAAGGGCGAGCTGGTCGCCAAGTACCGGACCCACGAGAAGGACACGGGTTCTCCCGAGGTGCAGGTCGCGCTGCTGTCCGAGCGCATCAGCCACCTCACCGAGCACTTCAAGGGCCACAAGAACGATCACCACAGCCGTCGCGGTCTGCTGAAGCTGGTTGGTCAGCGCCGCCGCCTGCTCGACTACCTCAAGGACAAGAGCTCCGATCGGTACAAGAAGCTGATCGACGGTCTCGGCATCCGCAAGTAAAGCCGCAGTCGAACGAAGGGCGTCGGGTAGTCCGGCGCCCTTTGTCGTTTCAGACGTTTTTCCGAAGTTGGTTTCCGCAGTAACCGGACTCCTCGCGGCTGAAGTTCCCGTGCTGGCTTTCTGGTCGGAGCAGCTGCCTCGTGCGGCTGTTGCGATCAGGGATCCAGACGAGACATCCGATGAGGAGCTCCGTTCACCAGACGAACGAACAGGAGCATCACCATGGCAGTCATCACCAAGAAGGTTCAGATCGGCGACTTCGAGCTCATCCTCGAGACGGGCAAGCTCGCCAAGCAGGCCGACGGTTCGGCCACCGTGCGCTACGGCGACACCGTGCTGCTCGCGACCTCGGTCAGCGCGAAGGACAAGAAGGACATCGACTTCCTCCCGCTCACCGTCGAGTACAAAGAGAACTTCTACGCGGCCGGCCGCATCCCCGGCGGGTACTTCCGTCGTGAGGGCAAGCTCACCGAGAAGGAGACGCTCACCAGCCGCATCGTCGACCGCTCGTGCCGCCCGCTGTTCCCCGAGGGCTATGCGTACGAGACGCAGCTGATCGTCAACGTCATCTCGGCCGACAAGAACAACGACCCCGACGTGCTCGCCCTCAACGGCGTCTCGACGGCGCTCGCCTGTTCCGACATTCCGTTCGGCGGCCCCGTGGGCTGCGTGCGCGTCGGCCGCATCGACGGCAAGTTCGTGCTCTTCCCGACCTACAAGCAGCGTGAGACGAGCGACTTCGATCTCGTCGTCGCCTGCTCGAAGGACGCGATCGTGATGGTCGAAGGTGGCGCCAACGAAGTCACCGAGCCCGAGATGGTGCAGGCCCTCGAGTTCGCGCACGACGCGTGCCGCAAGATCATCGCCGTCATCGAGTCCATGCGCGCCGAGCTGAAGGTCACCACGCGCGAGTACGAGAAGGCCGCCAAGTTCGACCAGGATCTCAAGGCCAAGGCCAAGACGATCACGTGGGACGGCATCAAGGCCGGCTACCAGATCAACGACAAGCTCGACCGCTACGCGGCGCTCAAGGCCGTCTCGAAGAGCCTGCAGGAGAAGATGAAGGCCGAGCTGGGTGACGAGGCGTTCGCCAAGAAGGTCGGCCAGATCAAGGCGATCTACGAAGAGCTCAAGTACGAGTACATGCGCGACATGACCGTCACCGGCGGTCGCATCGGTGGCCGCTCGCACGAAGAAGTTCGCGCGCTGGCCCTCGAAGTCGGAGTGCTGCCCCGCACGCACGGCTCGGCGATCTTCCAGCGCGGTGAGACCCAGGCGCTCGTCACGGCCACCATGGGCACCGCCGACTCCGAGCAGCGCATCGAGTACCTGCTGGGTGAGCAGGTGAAGCGCTTCATGCTCCACTACAACTTCCCCCCGTTCTCGGTGAACGAGACCAAGCCGCTGCGCGGCCCCGGCCGTCGTGAGATCGGCCACGGTGCACTCGCCGAGCGTGCGCTGCGCGCCCTCGTCCCCTCGAAGGACGTGTTCCCGTACACCGTGCGTATCGTCTCGGACATTCTCGAGTCGAACGGCTCGTCGTCGATGGCCTCGGTCTGCGGCGGCGCCCTCGCCATGATGGACGCTGGCGTTCCGCTGAAGGCTGCGGCAGCCGGCATCGCCATGGGTCTGGTGAAGGAAGGCGACAAGGTCGCGATCCTCACGGACATCCTCGGTGACGAAGATCACCTCGGCGACATGGACTTCAAGGTCTGCGGCACGCGCAAGGGCATCACCGCCGTGCAGATGGACATCAAGATCACCGGCATCACCACCGAGCTGATGCTGCGCGCGATGGAGCAGGCCCGCCGCGGCCGCATGCAGATCCTCGACGCGATGGAGAAGACGATCGCCACGCCGCGCAAGGAGATCAGCCCGCTCGCGCCGCGCATTCACACGATCATGATCCGCACCGAGTACATCAAGAACGTCATCGGCCCGGGCGGGAAGGTGATTCGCGACATCATCGCGCGCACCGGCTGCAGCGTGAACATCGAGGACTCGGGCAAGGTCGAGATCGCTTCGGCCGACGCCGACGGCGTGAAGCAGGCCATCGCGATGATCCAGGCGCTCACCCGTGAGGCCGAGGTCGGTCAGGTGTACCTGGGCACGGTTCGCCGCGTCGTCGAGTTCGGCGCCTTCGTCGAGCTCTTCCCGGGCACCGATGGTCTCATCCACATCTCCGAGCTCGCCGACAAGCGCGTGAAGACGGTGACCGAGATCGTGAAGGAAGGCGACGAGGTCATGGTGAAGGTGATCAGCATCGACGGCAGCGGGAAGATCCGCCTGTCGCGCAAGCAGGCCCTCGCCGATCGCGCTGCTGCGACCGGTGGCACGCCTCCTCCGGCTGACGCTCCTGCCGAGAAGCCGACGACCCAGGCCTGATTTCAGGTCGAAGTCACGTCGAGCAGTTCACGCGGCCCGCTCCCCCGGCAAGGTGGAGTGGGCCGCAGTGTTTTGGAGACGACCCCATGAACCGTATCGCTGCGGCGATGGCCGCGATCAAGACGTGGATGGCTGAGCACGGCGCGCCCCTGCTCGTCGAGAACCTCGCGCCGGGCGCCTCGGCGGCCGACCTCGCCGAAGCCGCGCGCCTGCTGGGCATGCCGATTCCCACCGAGCTCGCGATGCTCTGGTCCATTCACGATGGCCAGCTCGAGGAGCAGAACGGCTTCGTCGAACACCTGGATCTGCTCGGCGCGAAGGCTGCCGCCGCGGAGGCCGATTCGGTGAAGCTGTTCGTCGAGTTCCTGCGCCAGCATCCGGACGACTGGAAGACGGCGGGTGTCACCGAGGCCGAGGTGCGCTCCGACCGGTGGATCGCGTTCGCAGGCCGGGGCTACGCAGACTTGCTGGTCATCAGCGCAGAGAGCGGCCGGGTGTTCTGGTGCGGCAAGGACGCGCCGACGGTGCAGTTGCGGGCACCTTCGATCACCGCCTGGCTCGAGGAGTACGCGGCGGCAGTCGTGGCCGACGACTACAAGGTCGAAGAGGGCTTCGGCGACTACTGCCTCGCCAGACGCGACCGTCAGCGCGAGGCGGCCGAGGCCGCGAAGAAGGCGAAGGCGATCGAGCACGCCCAGTGGCGCCGCGAGACGCCGATCATCGAGCAGCTGCGTCAGGCGCTCGAGAAGAAGAACGACGCCTTGTGCCGCGACCTTTTCGAAGACGCCGCGAAGCGCAACCAGCTGGACGCGGCCGTCGACCTGCTGTTCTCGGCGACGCGTGAGCCGTCGCTCCTCGCCACGTCACTGCAGTACGTGCTGGGGCAGGTGACGCTCACGAAGAACCAGTGGGCGATGGTGGCGAAAGGCGCCGAAGCGCTGGGAAACGACGCCATCCGCGATCAGGCGCTGGCCCGCGCCCGTTAGAGCCTCGCGTCGACGCTTCTCGGCCGCGAGCTTCTCGACTTCGCGCGGTCAGCTTCCTTTTCAGCGGCGGCAGGGAGTCAGACCACCGCAGCGGTCGCGACACTCAGCGGAATCTCTGCGCGCAGCGCCGTACCGCCACCGGGCCTTGGCGCGACCGAGAACGTTCCGCCGAGGCTCTGGACGCGCACGTCGATGTTCCTCAACCCGCCGACGCTGCGCCGGGTCGCGTCTGGGGCGATGCCGCGGCCGTCGTCTTCGACCTGAATGTGCAGCGCTCCGTTCAACGAGAGCGTGAGCTCGACGTGCTTCGCCTGCCCATGGTGAATCGCGTTGCGCACGGCTTCTTGAACGATGCGGGCCACGTGCATGCGCACCTCGCCCGGCACGTCCCGCGGCTCGGAGTCGTCTGCGCGCATCGACACCTGCGCTTCGTCACCTGCCAGCTCGTTGCACCGGGTTCTCAGGTGCGCGAGCAGCTCGGGCCACGCGAGTGACGTCGCACGGAGCTCCCACACCACGTTGCGCAGCTCGTCCGTCGACTGGGTGATGCGATGGGTGAGCGCGTCGAAGCTGGCCTTCGCCTCGGGAGTGGTGGCCGTCGCCCGAAGTGACTGCAGCTGCCAGAACAAGCTCGAGAGTTCGGCTCCCACGCCGTCATGCAGATCGCGCGCGATGCGAGCGCGCTCTTTCGAGACCGTCAGCGCGGTCACCTGCGCCTGCAGTTCGTCACGCTGCCGCCGAGTCACCGAGAGCCGGTTCGAGGTCGCCGACATCACCGCGTAGGCGTACAGCGTGACCCCGGCGATCGCTGCCACCAGCGCAGCCGACGCCAGTCCCTTCGTCGCCGCGAAGTACGCCACCGCAGGCAGGGGCAGGAGCGTGAAGAGCGTGAGGTTGAAGCGCCGCTCGGAGCCCGCCGTACCGCAGGTGATCACGTGCGCGAAGTGCATCACCCAGACCGCGCTGGTGGGGTTGCCCGAAGCGCAGATGGGAATGAGACAGGTCGCGAGAAAGACCACCGTCTCGCCCCGGTTCATCACGCGGTACGTCTTCGAGGCGAAGCCGTAGCGCCGAAACGCGAGGCCGGTGAGCAACGTCCACCCCATGCCGAGGAGCCCGAGCGGCAGGCTGAGCCATGGGCTGTAGCCGAGCGCTTCGCGGTCGACGGGGAAGAAGGGCGCGAGCGTGAAGCACCCGACGATCAGCAGCAGCGCCACCGTCGCCAGTGGCTTGCGAATATGTCGGTGCAGCACGGCATCAGCGTCCATCACACCCCCGAGGGTCGACTTCGTGCGCTCAGCTTCGCGGAGAGTCCAGCAGTCCGTGCGCCGCGGCCCAGTCAGCGGCCTCTTCGCGCGAGTTGACCTCGAGCTTCCGGTAGATGTTCTTCACGTGCGTCTGCACCGTACCCAGGCCGATGCCGAGCTGGGTGCCGGTCTCGGCATAGCTGGTGCCGAGCGCGAGCAGCTTCAGCACGTCGGCCTCACGATCGCTCAGCGCGAAAGCAGCGGGGCGGCGCTTGCGCTGGCGGAAGCTCTCGACGACCTTGCGGGCGATCGACGGCGTCATCGGAGCGCCACCATCGCGCGCTTCAGCGAGCGCGCGCAGCAGCCGCGGAGGGCTCGTCGTCTTCAACAGGTAGCCCGTCGCGCCCGACTCGAGCGCCGTGAAGATCGACTCCGGGTCGTCGAACTGGGTGAAGGCCAGCAGCACCGCTTGAGGCCTGCTTCGTTGCAGCAGCCGGAGCAGCTCGTTGCCGGGCCGATCGGGAAGATGAAGATCGATGAGTGCCACCTCGAACTCGAGGCCGCGCTCGACGGCATCGATCGCCTCGGCGGCGGTCGCACACGACCCCACAATCGACACCTGCTTCGTCGGATTCAGGACATCACTGAGCCCGCGACGCACCTGTGCATCGTCGTCAACCACGAGCAGCCGCATTGTGCTGGTCTCCCCTGCAGTTCCAGACTGCTGAAAGGACTTCACATCGAACGGTCCTGGAGTTCACCCACAGTCGATCGTCAGCATGCTCCCATGTGGTCCCATGTCCGACAGAGACCGCGCTCCCATGATCCAGTGCAGTGGCTCCCATGTCTCGATCGTCCAGACTCCCATGACCGCCCCACGGCCACAGGTCGGGTGCACGGACAGATCGAACGATGGCTCAGGTGCGTTGAAGTGAGGGCACGTGGCAACTGACACCCGACTGGCGCGCGTGAGTGGCTTCTTCGGATTCTTCCGAGGCTTCTTCATGCCGCTGGGCCTGTTCGCGCTGGTCGCGGTGGGGGTGCATGCGTCGGCCGACCTGGTCGACGACAAGGTGCTCTCGCTGGTCGACGCGCTCGATGCGTGGGCCGACGGCGTGCTGGCGCAGTGGAACTCGACCGCCGCCTGGGTCGATCGCATTGGCCCGCTTCAGCGCACGGTCATTGCTCGCCTCGTCGCGCTCGCGTGGGAGCTGGCGGTCGACGCGCTCGTGGTGCTGCCTCAGCTCGGGTACGGCGAAGCCGACGAGCACGAAGCGAAGTTCAGCTTTCGCAAAGAGACGTGGCGCACCTTGTTCACCCGGGTGAATCGTCAGCCGACGCCCATGCGGCTGGTGCGGCCGTTCGTGACGGCGGTCTTCGTTGGAGGTGGCGCCTACGCGGTGGCTCGGCTGGTGGAGTCGACGCTCTTCGTCGCGCTGCAGGCCGACGTGGTGACGCCCGCGGTCGCCGAAGGGCTCGCGCGTGGCCTCGGCGCGGCGGCGATGCTGCTGGTGCTCGCGAGTCACGGCTGGCGGGCGGTGCTGCGTGCGCTCGAACACGCCGACGCTGCATGCGAGGCGCGCGTGAAGCTGGCGAAGTCTCCCTGGCCCGTCGGGCTCTGGGGCTCGGTGCTCTCTCTTCCGCTGGCGGTCGCGCTGTTGCTCCAGGCGCAGAACCTGCTCGCGCTGGTGCGGTGACCGACCGTGTTCCGCGCGAACTCCAGAGGGCTCTTCGACTTTCTCGCCGCCGCGCTCTGCTTGTGGGCCGCGGCCTGGCACACGCCCGTCGGAGCGCTCGTGCGCGGCGGCATCGCGAAGGTGTCGGGCA
>Ga0075163_10012825_pt1 | contig 10907 bp, 11 predicted proteins | sample JI1023141ADNA_FD_71478 | JGI IMG/M metagenome (GOLD analysis project Ga0075163, IMG submission 71478) | Wastewater effluent complex algal communities from Wisconsin, to seasonally profile nutrient transformation and Carbon sequestration -... | ecosystem: Engineered > WWTP > Effluent > Algae...
GCTTGTGCTTGTGCTGCTTCCGCTTCTGCTTGTTCAGCTTGCTGTCTGGCACTTTGTTTAGCATTCTTAGTGAGAGAGTCAATAGTGATTTTTGCAACAAAATTTGAAATAAGATTCTGATTTTCTAAAGAGACATAGATTTTTTTTGCATCATCTGTTGGTTGAACTGAATATTCTAATTCATGTTTTAATTGGTTTAATTCGAATTTAAGGTCATCTAAAACAGCTTGCTGTGCAATATCGGTTTCGTCTGATAGCTTTCGACTTTCATTTGCAGCATCTATAACTTGGGATGGAATCTTAATATCTAATTCAGCCACACAAAATTCTTTTTTACTATTAGGGTCTGAGTTATTGGTTCTTACATCATTAATTGTAATATCAAGTTGTTTAATTGTACTTCTGACTTTACCCATATCTAGGGTTATATTTTGGGTGTTGATAAGTGTTTTAACTTGTTCAGATGTTAGTTGATCAATATCTTTATTTATAAGTTCGATGACTAGTTTACGAGTATCCTCGCTATTACATTTAGCAGAATTGAAAGATAGTTTTTCGCAGGCAACTAGAAAAGATGTTGAAATAATACAAAATAGAAGGGTTGTTTGTTGCATTTATTGTTACTCCTAGTAATATAATATTATTATAGTAACAAAAACATTACAAATTGTCGCTGATTATAATTATTTGTATATATCACAAAATATAGGGATATATTGTATATCCCTATATGTATTAAAGCGCTGTCTTAATTAAAGGGCAGGCTGCAAGATCAGCATATAGCGCATGAACTTGTTCCAATTCTTCGAAGCGTAATTGTGCGGTCAAAGAATGGTATTTACCTGTACGTGAAGGTTGTATCTTTACTGTACCACCATCGAATTCAGGGAAGTGCTTCTGCAAAATATCAACAACAGCCACTCGAAGTTCATCCCCAGCATCACCAATCAATTTGATTGGATAGTCCATTGGGAAAACCCAAAGATGTTCTTGTAATTCACGAGAAGGAGTGCGGTCTAACATGAGCAACCTCTTAATTTGAAACGCCTGCATCAGTGCAGGCGCTTATGATCTAATAACTAGATTGGGATGAAGTGCTTAACTTCAAGTCATGAACGAGGGCTTTAACCATCGTTCAAACTTTCCCAATAATTAGTCATTTTCCAAGAAAGAACGTAAGTGTTCTGAGCGAGAAGGGTGGCGAAGCTTACGCAATGCTTTTGCTTCGATCTGACGAATACGTTCACGTGTTACGTCAAATTGTTTACCTACTTCCTCTAAAGTATGATCGGTTGGCATGTCGATACCAAAACGCATTTTCAATACTTTTGCTTCACGTTCAGTTAAATTTTCAAGTACTTCACGCGTTGCTTCTTTTAAGCCTTCTGAAGTTGCCGCATCAATTGGAGAAGTGATGTTGCCATCTTCAATGAAGTCACCAAGATGTGAATCTTCATCATCACCGATCGGTGTTTCCATCGAAATCGGTTCTTTTGCGATTTTAAGTACTTTACGAACTTTAACTTCGTCCATTTCCAAGCGTTCGCCCAATTCTTCAGGCGTTGGTTCACGTCCCATTTCTTGAAGAAGCTGGCGTGAAACACGATTGATCTTGTTGATAGTTTCAATCATGTGAACTGGAATACGAATGGTACGGGCTTGGTCTGCAATCGAACGTGTAATCGCCTGACGAATCCACCAAGTTGCATAAGTCGAGAATTTATAACCACGACGATATTCAAACTTGTCTACAGCTTTCATCAAGCCGATGTTACCTTCCTGAATAAGATCAAGGAATTGTAAGCCACGGTTGGTGTATTTTTTTGCAATCGAGATCACTAAACGTAAGTTTGCTTCAACCATCTCTTTCTTGGCACGACGTGCTTTCGCTTCGCCAACAGCCATACGTTTAGAGATATCTTTGATATCTCTAACTTTTAAATCTAAATCTTTTTCGATATCCGCAATCTTTTGTTGGAATGCCAATACGTCAGGGCGTACTTTTTCCAAATGTGCTTTGGTTTCAGCAGGCGCTTTGGCAATCTGTTCATCTAACCAAGCTGGATTTGACTCTTGCTCTGGAAAGGTCATGCGGAATTGATTGCGGTCCATACGACCACGACGTACTGCATAACGCATGATTTCACGTTCGTTGGTACGAATTTGCTCATGTGTACCACGAATCATTTCTGAAATGATGTCAAATAAACGTGGTGTGAATTTGAACATCATGAAGACCGTAGCTAAAGCTTCTAATGCAGCTTTTGCTTCATCACTATTACGACCATGTTTTGCTACAATTGCTTTTGTATCATTCCAAGCAGCTTCTAGTTCAGAAAAACGAACTTTGGCAATTTCAGGATCAGGTCCAGATTCACCTTCAGAATCATCATCACCTTCAGATTCTTCGTCTTCGTCATCATCATCAAGTTTTACATCTTTTGCCGCAGGTGAAGCACTTTCAGCTTCTTCAAGTTCTGTTTCTTCTTCAAGAACTTCAGGAATTTCTTCATCAGATTCTGGATCTAAATAGCCAGATAGAATATCGGCAAGACGACGCTCACCCGTTAAAAAGTCATTATATTCTTGTAAAACGACTTCAACAGCATTAGGCCAGTAAGCAATTGAATGTAAAACGTCACGAATACCTTCTTCGATGCGTTTTGCAATGCTAATTTCGCCTTCACGTGTCAAAAGTTCAACCGTACCCATTTCACGCATGTACATACGCACAGGGTCAGTGGTACGACCAGGCTCACTTTCAACCGATGCGAGTACGGCAGCAGCTTCTTCTTCAGCTACTTCATCCGCAGCTTCAGTTGATTCACCAAACATGGTGTCGTCAGTTTCTGGCGCACGTTCATGCACTGGAATACCAACGTCTTGAAGCATCTGAATGATGTCTTCAATTTGCTCACTTTCCGTAATTGAGTCTGGTAGATGATCGTTAACCTCAGCGTAAGTTAAGTAACCTTGTTCTTTGCCTCGGCTAATCAGAGCCGCTACTTGCGAAGTAGGGGAATTCATATCGCTCATCTTTGCTTACTCTTTTGTTGAATCTGTGGCGGTGAAAAACCGTGCATGATAGCACAATTCACGAGGAATGTTTTGGATTTGATCCGCTTGCTTTAAATAAAAAATAGGTTCAATTGAACTGTAGTTTTTTAAATATGGGGGTGTGTCGTAATTTTTCAAGCAGGGTATTCCTATTCAAGAAATTTTTTCATTTATAAAGTTGTTTGAATATAAATACACAAAAAAACTGACGAAAAAAAGTACAAAACAACGTTTTATAGCAAAAAAATCAAATAAAACTTGACAAGGCTGGTTAAGACCGATAAATAGCGCCTAGACCCATTTATATTTTTCATTTAGAGGTACTGTTAGTGTCTTCTACAGATTTTGAATTAGATGATGATAACTACGGTGAAGATGATGTTGGTTTTGATGAGTCATCAGGAAAAATCAGTGCCAAAGAATCATTAGAAAAGCGCCGTTTAATTGATGATCTACTCGCTCAACGCCGTTTAGAACGAGAATTAAAAGATTTTGATTATGATTTCGACGACGATGACCTCGGTGACGAAGACTAAGCAAAATTGCTAAGACTTTATGTCTGAAAATGTTATGCTGTTGCCGATGTAATTCTATAGCTGGATATTAAAGAAATGAGTACTTTAGATTTAGACTTATTAAGTAATTATCTTGACGGTGATCAAAACGAATACGGTCTGGATTTTGCGGCGACTCATGGCTTTTTATGTGCTATTGCCGTTGGTCCAAAATTTGATCGTTGGTTGGATGAGCTTTTTGAGAGTAATCAAAAGAAGCTTCCAAGCGAAGTTCTTGAACAGATTAATCTTTGGTTGGAATCAATTCGCCAAGATTTAGCCAATGAAAATGGAATTGAATTTCCATTTGAAATCGAAGAAGCAGATGTTGAATCTAGCTTGGGCGATTGGAGTGTTGGTTTTGTGGATGCAATGTTCTTAAATGAAGATGCGTGGTTTACATCTGAGTTTGAAGAACAGCTTATCGATTTAACCTTACCAATTATGGTATTTAGTGGAATTGATGAGGAAGATCCTCAAATGGAATCTTTCCGCCGCAATGGTCAGTTGATGGATGAATTGGCAGAAGAAATTCCTGATAATTTAAATGAACTTTATCTCATGTACCACACGCCAGCGTGATGTTGCATCTTGTGCTGTTACAAAAGTAACGCATAATTAGACACCAAATTAAATATTAAACGTCCTTTAGAGGACGTTTTTTATATCTCGTTTGGGAGTTAAGGCTTTTGTGATTGAGGAAGCATCAAGTAGAGATCACTATTCAATGCTTTTATATGTCTCTTCGCTATTTAATCTATTTGTGGTGATTTGCTCAGAGACCAAACATTTTCATGGGCGATTACTTTACCCTTAAGATTCTCTGTCATCGTTTCCAATAATTTAATTTGGTAATGCGTTGCATAATGCTCAGTTAATTCATGTTCAGGAACGGAAAATGGCGGTCCTTGAAGTAGGTTTTGATCATATTCAAGGCTAATTAATAGCTGTGGTGCTTGTTTTGTAATGTCTAACAGATGTTGTGTGTATTGGCTTCGCATTTGTGGCGGAAGGGCGATTAATGCAGCTCGATCATAAACAGCATCTATATCACCAAGTTGTTGTGCTGTTAACTGAAAAAAATCACTTACAAATAATTCAATTTGGGGATGTTGATAGTGAGTCAATTCACCTGATTGCGTCTCTTTAAAGCTTAAACCTAAATCTATAATAAGAGCTTGAATGGCGATGGGACTAAGATCAATGCCAACCACATGATAACCTTGCTTGATCAACCAAGCTAAATCTAAGCTTTTGCCACAAAGTGGAACAAAGATACGAGCATTTGAGCTTAGACTGAGTGACTGTAAGTGTTGAGTGAGTAAAGGGTGAGGCTGATCTTGATGAAAACCGATATTATTGGTTTGCCATTTATCATGCCAAAAATCATGTTGCATTATTTGAGTCTCGGTATTGATTTAAATAAAATTGGAAACGCCATTTACTATTTTTTCGATAAATAAAATTTCTTCATTAAGTGGTAAAGTATGTAAATCATTGTGAAAGCTAGAATTATATAAGCAATGCGCTGTGTAATCGCACTCATCAATGCTGGATTTTCACCAAAATGATAGCCGATATAAGCGAGAAACGTTGTCCAAATAATTGTACCTGCAGCACTATAAGCCATGAATTTACGAAAGGGCATGTTGCTCATGCCTGCTGGAATGCTAATTAGGGAGCGAACAGCAGGTATCATGCGACCAAAAAATACAATTCGATGTCCATATTTTTCAAACCAAGTGAGTGATTTTTCAAGATCAGTAACGCCGATATGTATGTACTTCCCGTAGCGTTCTACCAGACTAAATAATTGTTGTTGCGGAATTTTCCTACCAATCCAGTATAAAAGTGCCGCAGCTAAAAGTGAGCCGATACTGCCAGCAATAATCACTCCAATTAAAGTAAGTTCGCCTTTTGCCGCAGTATAGCCTGCCGAGGGCATAATGATTTCGGACGGAATCGGCGGAAAAACATTATCAAGGAACATTAGGAATGCAATCCCTAGATATCCAAGTTTCTCCATGATGGATAAGACCCAATCTTCAAGTCCCATAGTGCTTTTATCATATTCATTTGATTATTATTTTTAGCATAGTTGTTGTTGCGATCATGCTCAATGGCTGAATCGTTACACTATTTTATAATGTAATAAAAAGCCATAGTTTGACTATGGCTTTCAAGCTGTCTGTTAAGCTTTATAAACGTTTACGTTTAGCTGCTGCAATTTGTGACTGACGCATACGGAAGCCCGCTTTTTGTTTATCTGTAGTTTTATCAATACAGTAGACACAAGAAACGCCATGCTCATAGCTTGGTTGCTCGGCTTCAACTTTGGTGAGAGGCCAACCACATGCGTGACATTTGATGTTTTCGCCTTCTTCAACACCGTGTGTAACAGCAGTACGACCATCAAAAACGAAACATTCACCTTCCCACATACTTTCTTCTGCAGGGGTTTCTTCTAGATATTTTAAGATACCGCCTTTGAGGTGATAAACTTCATTAAAGCCTTCTTGTAGAAGAAGAGAAGTTGATTTCTCACAACGAATACCACCCGTACAGAACATCGCAATTTTCTTGTCTTTGTGCTGTTCAAGGTTTTGTTTTACATATTCAGGAAATTCACGGAAGCTTTCTGTTTTCGGGTCAATTGCACCTTTGAACGTTCCTGCCTTGAATTCATAGTCATTACGCGTGTCAATTAAGATCACGTCATCACGACTAATTAAATCATTCCATTCTTTAGGATCAAGGTAGTGACCCACTAAATCACGTGGTTTAACTTCAACACCTAAAGTAACAATTTCTTTTTTAAGTTTAATTTTCATTTTACGAAATGGTTTGTCAGAGCTTTCAGACTCTTTATATTCCATTGCGTTAAAACCTTCATTCAAAAGGAATTGATGAATCGCATCAACTGCTGCACGGTCGCCTGCAACCGTACCGTTAATTCCTTCAGAAGCGACAATTAGAGTTCCACATAAATTGATGCGATTCACTAAGTCCAAAAGACGCTGTTGCAGATCGGCTGCATCAGAAACTTCTTTAAATTGATATAGTGCGGCAACAACCCAATTATTGGTCGCTTGCTGTTCTACAGGTGCAAGCTGTTCTACAGTAGCGTTCATGGATAACTCCAAATGTATTAAGATAGAAAAATAAGGCGCACATTTTAGCGCGAAATCTGAAAATAAGCGAGAAAGCCATAAATTAAATATGGTTTTAGAGGAGTTGATTTTGAGTAACGATCGTCGAATTCCATCATTGACCCCCTGTGCGGGACGTTGTTCAACGGTATTTGGTGATTTAGTTTGTCGTGGTTGTCGCCGTTTCAATCATGAAGTGATTCAATGGAATACTTATACTCCAGAGCAACGACTCATGGTGTGGAAGCGTTTAGATGCGCAACTGAACCAAATTTTGGTGCCTTTGCTACCTCACGCCAATCTTCAACATATTGAAGGTTTTATTCATAGCAAACATGTCCGTATATTAGACACGGCAAGTACGGGACGTAAGCTTTATCATGCTTTGAAAATTTGTGAAAAGAATAAACATTTGGCACATGAAAGTGGATTGGGAATCAAAGATGCCGAAGTTAAGCCAATTTGGAGTGAGTTTGAGCGTCGTGTACTTGCCTTAGCGAAGGCAAGTTATGAGTTAGCGTGGCTACGTGCCGATGGAATTAGTACAACTTTATTACGTGCTTTAGAGGAAGATGAAATCTAAAACGATTTTTTCTTGGTACTGAGCCAATAAATAATGAGTTCAGCAATGAATAAATTGATTGTCCAGCCTAACCATGCTTCGAGCTGATAGATGTGGATTGGTGTAAGCCAATCCCAATACGGTTGGATTTGGTAAAGCGCAAGCTTCCATGTTCTTAAACTTAATGCAGATAACGCTAAAGCAAAGCTCCGAATCATCCAGTTACGGTGTTTAAGCCATTGTTTATGGAATGCATAATAAAGTGCAAATAGGGTACTCGCTCCCCAAAATGAACCAAGAATCACAAAGCAAATTTGTGTACTAAGACCGCCATTTGCAGAAAAGGCTAGAATAAAACCGCTAGGCAAAGCTAGACCTAATGTTGCAACAATATAAAGCCAGCCTGCACAGCGATGTAAACGAGGTGTGTTTCTGCGAATTAAAGGTGAGAATTGGGTAAAACCTGCCAATAATACCAAACTACTGGTGATGACATGGATTTGAAAAGCGAAACGCCACGGTTGCGTGTTGACCACATCCTGTTTTAAAACTAAAAAATTAGTGCTATCTGATCATGGGAAATAGTTGAGGCAAATTTCCAACATTAACCAACACAGATAGCCAAATATCAACATGATGACCAATTGAGAGAATTGATTGAGCATTTTCCACATAAATATTGATCACTGTTATGATGTAGGATGAAAATAATCTGAATAATGTCTTTTACATGAGAATAGAGAAATGAATCCGTTTAAACAATTATTAATCGTCGCCAGTACCTTCGTGAGTAGTACCTTGAGTTTTGCACAAATTCCTCAAGTGGCAGCTACATGGACAGGTTTATATAACGATGAGCAAAAAATTTCTTTGTTTATGCAGCAAAAAGGCAGTGATATTACAGGCTATAGTTTGTTAAATGGCAAGCAGACCAATTTTAAAGGGAAAATTCAGCAAACTGACTTGAACCACATTTTGACTTTAAATGAAATTGGACAGGGTGCAAGTGTTGGTCAGTTTATTTTAGAATATAAGGGTAATACTTCGCTGATTGAAGCTCAGTGGTTGCCTACAGCGAAAACGGTGAAACCGAAATTTTTTAGTTTAAATGCGCAGCAATGTAAATATGCAAAAGGGCAAGGTGAATTTCCTGATGTTTCGGTGCGTTTGTTGAAAGATGCTGATTTACAAGTGCCTCTAGGACAGTTGCAATATATGCGTAATGAAATTTATGCACGTCATGGTTATGCTTTTCAGAACAAAAATTGGGCAACTACATTTTCGCAATATGATTGGTATATGCCTTGCTATACCAATGTGGATACACGTCTAACTCAAATTGAGAAAGAAAATGTGAAGCGACTTAAAATGGTTGAGCCATATGCAAAAGAAGTTGATTGGGGGCGTTAATTGGTGTTGATTAATAAAATGTACCAATAAAAAAAGCTGCCAAGAGGCAGCTTTTTTCACATCAATTTTACGAAGAAAATTAACGTTGGATGTCGCGTTTAGCCGAGCCTGTATAAAGCTGACGTGGACGACCGATCTTGTATGGACCGCTGTGCATTTCTAACCAGTGGCTGATCCAACCAACTGTACGTGCAAGTGCGAAGATCACAGTAAACATTTCTGTTGGGATACCAATCGCTTTTAAGATGATACCTGAGTAGAAGTCTACGTTTGGATACAAGTTACGTTTGATGAAGTATTCATCAGAAAGCGCAATTCTTTCAAGTTCCATTGCAAGTGCAAGTTGTGGATCTTGGATGCCTAACGCTTCAAGTACTTCGTCACAAGTTTGTTTCATGACTTTCGCACGTGGGTCGAAGTTTTTGTACACACGGTGACCGAAGCCCATGAGTTTAACTTCTTTACGCTTCACTTTTTCCATGAATTCAGCAACGTTTTCTACGCTACCAATTTCATCTAACATTTTAAGTACAGCTTCGTTTGCACCACCGTGAGCAGGTCCCCAAAGCGCAGAGATACCAGCAGAGATACATGCATACGGGTTCGCGCCAGTAGAACCAGCAAGACGAACTGTAGAAGTAGACGCATTTTGTTCATGGTCAGCATGAAGCGTAAAGATACGATCCATTGCACGAGCAAGAACAGGATTTACTTGGTAATCACGGTCAGCAGGTGTAGCAAACATCATATGCAAGAAGTTTTCTGCATAATTCAAGTCGTTACGTGGATAGATAAATGGCTGACCTATCGTGTATTTGTAGCTCCATGCTGCAAGTGTAGGAATTTTCGCGATTAAACGAATTGCAGTAATTTCACGGTGGTTAACATCTTCGATGTCTAAACCGTTGTGATAAAACGCAGATAATGCACCAACTACACCAACCATTATAGCCATAGGGTGAGCATCACGACGGAAACCATTGAAGAAACGGCTTACTTGATCGTGAACCATGGTGTGGTTACGTACTTTCGCGTCAAATTCTGCTTTTTGTTCAGCATTTGGAAGCTCACCATTTAATAATAAATAGCAAGTTTCTAAGTAGTCTGCTTGAGTCGCTAATTGATCAATCGGATAGCCACGGTGTAATAACACACCTTTGTCACCATCAATGAATGTGATCTTAGATTCGCAAGCAGCTGTCGCCATAAAACCAGGATCGAAAGTAAAGTGACCAGATGCCAATACATCTTTAACGTCAATTACATCTGGGCCCAATGTGCCGCTGTAAATTGGTAATTCAATTTCTTTGCCATCAAGCTGTAATACGGCTTTTTTGCCAGTTGCTGCAGACATTCAATAGATCTCCTGTCATGGTGAATGATTATCTGACTCGAAATCCTAATCTTGTCATGTGCGAATCAGACGGTGTCAAAATTTGCTATAAGATTAGTGGCTACTAAAATTTTGTCAATTATACTTAGGGATAAAAAATAACGTTGTTGCAGTCAATTAGTCATTCAGTACCAAAGAAAAAATTGAGTAAAATCACAGCATCGGTCGAGTATAATATGTCAAATCAGGTTTGAGGTGCATAAAAAAAATGAAGCATCAGTACAATTGTAAGTAAATTTTTACACTGGCAATATTTTGGTGCTTAAAAAATAAATACTTAACTTGGTTTAAAAGCCTATATATCTCATGGTTTAGAATTAAATGTTGATTCAAAAAGGAGCATTTAGGGTTTATTTTTTATTTTATTGATGTTTCATTATGGTGCGATTAATTGTATAAAAAATAGCTCATTTATTTTTGTAAAATGGCATGAAAGAATAGATTATCGATTATTGATATTTAATATATAAATGAGGGGTATTATTTCTAGCTATATTTATAATTGGTAAATTTAAGGCATTTTTGTCACTTGAAAGCGGGTTTTGTGAAATAAATTAGAAATAATTTGAACAGGTGAGTCTGCATGCTAAAAAAAATAAAAACAGTTTTTGTTGTTTTATAACAGTTAGATAGGTGTTTTTTTGGAAGTAAAATAGTTTGATTATTTGCGTTGTATATGTTAATGATTCTTATTTCATTGCCTTTTCGACTAAAGCGAAAACTGATTGTTTGTATTTTGATATTTCACGTTTTATAATTCGGTGTCGTTATATAGGTTGGGC
>Ga0075163_10012826_pt1 | contig 10906 bp, 5 predicted proteins | sample JI1023141ADNA_FD_71478 | JGI IMG/M metagenome (GOLD analysis project Ga0075163, IMG submission 71478) | Wastewater effluent complex algal communities from Wisconsin, to seasonally profile nutrient transformation and Carbon sequestration -... | ecosystem: Engineered > WWTP > Effluent > Algae...
TGGGCTTTGGCGAGTTGGACGAGGCGGCGGGCGTCGGCTTCGAAAGTTTCGCACGTCTCGGGGAGGTAGAGCCATTTGCCGAGGACGGGGTGCGGGGCCAGCGAGGGGAAATCGGCGCGGAGGCTGGCGTGGTGTTCGTGAAAGGTGCAGACGAGCACGCCTTGCCAGGGCTCGCCTTGGGTTGTCAGGAAAAGTTGGTGACAGCCGCGCAGCATGATCGAGCGGCCGCCGAACCAGGATTTGAGGACAAAGGTGGGATCTTGGGCGACGGGCTCGGCGAGCCACTGGAGCGGGTGGTCAGGCTTGAGGGCGCGGGGGCGGACGGAGGAGGCGCGGGTGGGTTTCATGGCGCGGTGCGGCTTCAGGTGTGCGCCGACGTGGGGCGGAATTCGCGATGAACGCGGCGTGCTAGAGCGATTGGAGGAGGCGGATGGCGGGGGGAGAGAACGATTACGAGAACGAGGAACGAGAACGATTTTTGCGTGGGAGGAAGGGTCGCGGGGTGAGGGAGAAAGATTGAGAGAAAGACGGCGGAGCTATTTCCGGAGGAGGGCGAGGGAGAAGGGGCGGAGTTCGCCGAGCATCACGCCGGCGGCGACGCAGGGGTCGGCGAGCATGAAGGCGCGGGCGGCGGGTTCGTCTTCGGCGGTGAACACGACGAGGCCCATGGTTTTGTCGCCGGGCTCGGGGGTGCGGCCGGCGAGGATGACTTGGCCGGCGTCGGTGGCGGCTTTGAGGCGTTGGAAGTGGGCGCCGACAGTGGCTTTGTCGGCGTCGGTCCAGGCGGTGTCGTCGTGGAGGCGCGGGGCGAGGCGGAGGACGATGAGGAATTGTTTTTTCGGGGCGGGTTTGGCGGCGGGTGCGGCGCTGGCGGTGGAAGCAGAGGGTGCGGTGGCTGTATCGGCGGAGTGGGCACGCGGGGCGAGGAGGGCGAAGGTGAGAAGGAAGAGGAGGCGAAGCATGTGGAAGGGGAGGCGGATGGAGGTGGGGAGCGGGAGAGAAAGCTGAGTTTTAACCGCTAATCTTCGCTAATTTTTTTAGAGGGAGGGCGAAGCGGGAGTCTGCGGGCTTCGCCTAATCGGCGAAGCGCGGGGGCTGTGAGGGGGCGGGTTGGCGTGGGGCGGGGGAGAAAGATTAAGAGAAAGAGGAAAGAGAAAGATGGCGGCGGTTACTTGGGGTCTGGGACGGCGGGGAAATACCAGAGGCGGCTGAGGAGGTTTTCGCGGATTTCGGCAGTGGCGAGGGATTGCTGGCTGCGGCGGGTGCCGTCGGGCGCGGTCCAGGTGGCGCGTTCGCGGAAGGAGAGGTAGGGGCCGTTTTGGGTGAGGTCGGAGATTTCGGAGCGGGTGTCGGGGTGGGCGCGGAAATGATTCGTGAGCCAGGTTTGAACGGCTTCGCGGCTGCTGCCTTCGGTGGAGAGTTGGTCGCCGGAGAGGCCGAACCATTTGACGGCGGGCGAGAGGGTGGCGGCGACGGCGGCGGGGTCGTGGCGGTTGTAGGCGTCGAGGTAGGCGCGGAGGAGAACCGCTTCAGGCGTGACGAGGTAGGCGGTGCTGCCGTGGGCGAAGGGGGCGTAGGGGTCGATTTGAATTTTGAATACACCGCTGGCGATCGTGGGGTCGGGGGCGAGCGCGGCGCGGACGGCGGGTTCGTCGGGGAGGCGGAGGACGAGCAGGCCGAGTTCGCCGAAGCGGGCACCGTGGACGAGGGTGCCCTCGCGGCGGAGGCGGGCGATGTTGGCGCTGTGGGCGCGCATGCCGGGTTGGTCGTTGGGGGATTTCGCGGCGTCCCACGCGGGGCCGGTGGTGAGGCGGACGGCGTAGAGGCGGGGCGGGGTGGGCGTTGAAGGGGCGGCGGTGGGGGCAGGTTGGGCGAAGGCGAGCGAGGTGGTGAGGAACCCGAGCGCGATGGGTAAGAGGGAGGGGTTCATCGAGAAAGCGGGAGTGGCGACGGAGGGTTAACCGCTAATCTTCGCTAATCTCTTTTGCGGGAGGCGGAGCGAACGTTGGTGGGCTTCGCCTGATCGGCGAAGCGCGGACGGTGGAGGGGAATGACCAATGACTAGTGACTGAGGCGCGTGACGAGTGGGGAAGGACTGCGGGCGCGAAGGGAGAACGAAGAACGATTACGAGGAACGAGAACGATTTTTGGTGGGGGGGGCGATCAGTCGGGGCGTGAAGCCCCTCCTACATTTCGGAGAGTGCGGGCTACTTTAGTTTTTTGAGGGAGTCGGTGGCGGGGGTGAAGGTGGGGTCGAGTTTCACGGCGGCTTCGTAGGCGGCGCGGGCGCCGGGGAGGTCGTTCTGCTTTTCGAGAATCACGCCGATGCGCCACTGGGCGGCGGCGTGGCCGGGGGTGGAGGCGGGATTGGGGACGGGGAGCGTGAGGCAGCGGCGCAGGGAGGTGAGGCCGCGGTCGAGGTATTGGCCGGTGAGGGCGGCGAGGCGGCCGACTTGGTAAAGGGAGGCGTAGTCGTCGGGCTGGGACGCGAGGACTTCGTCGAATTGGGCGAGGGCTTCGGCGTATTTTTTCTCGCCGACGAAGAGGGTGGCGAGGGCGAAGCGGCCGCGGTTGGCGTCGAGTTTCTTGATGGCTTCGGCTTGGACGGTGGCTTTGTCGAGGCCGCCGCCGGCGAGGCCGGGGGCTTGGCGGTAGTATTCGAAGAGGCTGAAGCGGAATTCGACGTTGTCGGGGGCGAGCTCGACGGCGCGCTGGTAGGCGGCGAGGCATTTTTTGGCCAAGCCGAACTTGGAGAGCATACCGGCTTTCTGGGCGCTGCGACCGTAGGCGTCGCCGAGACCGTGGTGGTGACGGCCGTCGTTGGGAGCGGCGGCGACGGCGGTTTCGAAGTGGGTGATGGCTTTGGCGGGGTCGTCGCGGCGGTTGGCGAGTTGGCCGAGGAAGAAATTGACGTCGGGATTTTTCGGGTCGGTGGCGGCGAGGGCTTCGAAGGCTTTTTGGGCTTCGGCGGATTTGCCGCGCTGATTGTAGAGCGCGCGGGCGGCGTCGAGGGCGGTGGCGTCGGGGGCGGCGTGGACTGCGGGCACGAGGGCGAGGAGTGTGGTGAGGAGGAGGGTGCGGAGGTGGTGGCGGCGCATGCGGGAAGAGAAAATGACCAATGACTAATGTCTAATGACTAATGGTGGAGGCGGAGGGAGAAGGACCAAGGACCAAGGATATTTGAGGCGTGGGGCGGTGGCGGAGAACGAGAACGATTTTGTTACTCGCTGCGGAGGGCGGAGAGGGGGTCGACGCGGGCGGCGCGGCGGGCGGGGAGGATGGTGGCGGCGGTGCAGGCGAGGGTCATCGCGACGGCGGCGATGGCGTAGACGAGGAGGTCGAGGGTGGGGACGTTGTAGAGGAGGTGGGTGAGGCCGCGGCTGGTGGCGAAGGCGGTGAGAGCTCCGGCGACGAGGCCGACGACGGTGAGGCGCAGGCTGTCGCGGAGGACGAGGCCGAGGAGATCCGTGCGCGTGGCACCGAGGGCGGCGCGGATACCGAATTCGTGGATACGGCGCGCGACGAAGAACGAGTTGACGGCGTAGATGCCGGCGAGGGAGAGGGCGACGGCGAGGAGGGCGAAGGCGCCGACGAGTTTGGTGACGAAGCCGACTTGCCAGAGACTGCGGGCGTAGATTGCGGCCGGGGTTTGGTGGGCGAAAAGCTGCATCGCGGGGTCGAGTTGTTCGAGGGCGCGCTGGAGCTGGCGCTCGGCGGGGGCGTTGCCGTGGTGGCGGATGATGAAGCCCATGCCGAGGCCCGGCGGCGTCCATTGCGCGATGCTGACGTAGAAGGTGTCGACGACGCGGGGTTGCGCGCCGGTGCCCAGCACATCGGAGACGACGCCGACGATCTCGGCCCACGCGGTGACGGCGGGGACGTCGAGGCGGACGCGTTGACCGAGAGGAGATTGGCCGGGCCAGTATTTGGCGGCGAGGGAGGCGCTGATGACGGCGACGGGCGGGCGGCCGGCGAGGTCGGTGTCGGCGAGGGCGCGGCCTTCGAGGAGGCGGAAGCCGAGGGCGTGGAAGGTGGAAGGGAGAACGTAGTTGGGGAGGGCGCGCTTGGGCGTCTCGGAAAGCTGGAGACCGTCGCCTTCCTGCACGAAGCCGGTGTAGCCGCCAGGCGGGCGGCCGAAGAGGAAGCTGGCGACGCCGACATCGCGCACGCCGGGAACGGTGAGGAGGTTTTCGCGGAGGCGCTCGAAGAATTGGGTGCGGCGTGCGTGGTCGCGGTAGGAGTCGCCGCGGAGACCGACGCGGAACTGGTCGAACTCGGCGAGGGGGAGGCCGACGTCGAGTTGGGTGAGGGAATTTTGGCTGCGGACGAGGAGGGCGCCGCAGATGAGAAGCGCGAGGGCGACGGCGATTTGACCGGAGGCAAGGAGGCGGGCGGCGCGAGTGGCGCCGGGCGAGCCGGCGGAGCGGCCGCCCTCGCGGAGGGTGGTCTCCAGATTGAGGCGACGCGTCTGGAGCAGCGGGACGGCGCTGAAGGCGGCGGCGATGGCGATGGCGGCGAGTGAAACGGCGGCGATGACGGTGGCGTCGAGCTCCGGCGACGGGAGCGGGCCGAGGGGTGGGAGGAGCGAGACGCCGTAGGGAAGTGCGAAGGCGGCGAGGCCGCAGGCGAGGGCGGCGGCGGGGAGGGCGAGCCAGAGGGATTCGGCGAAGAGTTGAGCCAGGAGGTGGCGCGTGGAGGCGCCGAGGGCGAGGCGCACGGCGAATTCGCGGCGGCGCTGGAGGGCGCGGGCGATGAGGAGGCAGAGGCAGTTGAAGCAGGCGACGGTGAGGACGAGGAGGACGGCGCCCTGGAGGAGGAAGAGTTGGCGCGAGAAATTGCCGAGGAGATCGTCGCGAAGCGGGCGGAGGAGGAAGCCGCGGTCGGCGTTGTCCTTGGGGAACTCGGCGCGGAGTTGGGCGGCGAGGGTGGTGAGTTCGGCTTCGGCGGAGGCGAGCGTGCGGCCGGGGGCGAGTTCGCCCCAGAAGTGGTGGCGGCGTTGCGTGCGCTCGGCGGGATTGTAGTCGGAGCGGAGGAGGGCGGCCCAGGCCTGGGGGTTGTCGTCGCCGGTGGGGACGACGAAATCGGCGGGCATCACGCCGACGACGTGGAACGAAGTGGCGTCGAGCTGGATGGTGCGGCCGACGATCGCGGGATCGGCGCCGAAGCGGCGGCGCCAGAGGGAATCGGAGAGGACGACGGCGCGGAGGCCGGCGGTCTGGAGGTTGGCGGGCGTGATGACGGAGCCGAGCGCGGCGCGCGCGCGCATGAGCGGAAAGATGTCGGCGGTGACGCGTTGGACGAAGGCGGTCTCGGTGGAATCGGCGCCGCGGAAGGTGGCGGATTCGTTGCGAAAAAGGCCGGAACGGGAGAAGGCGGTGGCGCGCTCGTGGAGCGCGACGGCGTTGCCGTAGGTGACGCGCGTGGTGTTGTCGCGGCCGCCGGTGAGGGAGTGTTCGTAGACGACGAGGAGGCGCGAGGCGTCGCCGTAGGGAAGCGGGCGGAGGAGGAAGCTGTTGAGAAACGTGAAGACGACGACGGTGGCGGCGAGGGCGATGCCGAGCGTCGCGATGATGGTGAGCGCGAGCGTGGGGGCGCGGCGGAGGGAGGTGAGGCCGTGGCGGAGGAGGGAGAGCATGGGGGAAGAGCAAATGACCAATGACCAATGACTAATGACTAATGCGAGGCGGGGCCCGACGCATGGGTGCGAGTTTAAGTGGGGAAGTTTAAGTTTAAGAGCGGGAGCGTTTCGGGGCTTGAACTTAAACTGGGGACTTCAACGGACGCTGCGGGCGTCATTCGGTGCGGAGGGCGAGCATGGGGTCGAGCCGGGCGGCGCGGCGGGCGGGGAGCCAGCAGGCGAGGAGCGCGACGGCGGCGAAGACGAAGGCGACGAGGGCGAAGACGAGCGGGTCGAAGGGTTTTACTTCGAAGAGGGCTTGCGCGAGGAGCTGGCTGGAGGCGAGGGCGCCGCCGAGACCGAGGGCGAGGCCGAGCGCGATCTGGGTGGTGCCGGCGCGGACGATGAGCTGCACGATGTGCGCGGGCGTCGCACCGAGGGCCATGCGCACGCCGATCTCGCCGGTGCGCTGGGTGACGGCGTAGGCCATCACCGAATACACGCCGACGACGGCGAGGAGCGCGGCGATCGCGGCGAAGACGAGGAGGAGGGCGAGCGTGAGGCGTTGGACACCGACGGATTGGATGAGCAGGGCGTCCATGGTCTGGGCGTTGGCGAGGGCGAGCGCGGGGTCGAGGTCGGCGAGGGCGCGGCGGAGGATCGGAATGACGGCGGCGGCGGCCAGGCCGGGTTTCGCGTGGCCGACGATCGTGCAGAAGGACGGGCCGCGTTGGGTGAGCGGATAGTAGATTTCGTCGGGCGGCGGGACGTTGAGGCCGACAGTCTTCACGTCGCGCACGACGCCGACGATGCGGGTGATGATGTCGGAGTTGGGGCCGATGACGAAGGAGTGGTTGAGCGGGTCGGTGTCGGGGAAGAGTTTTTTCGCGAGCGTTTCGTTGATGATGGCGACCTGCGGGGTGTTGGCGCGGTCGGTGTCGGCGAAGAAGCGGCCGGACTTGAGCGTGATGCCGACGGTGGCGAAGTAGTCGGCGCTGACATTGCTGATGGTGGCGAGGGCGCGCTCACTGAACGGGACGACGGGGCGGCCCTGCACGAGGTAGGGCGAGAGGAAACCGCCGCCGTTGAGCGGGAGATTGGCGGTGAGACCGGCGCGGGTGAGGCCGGGGACATCGCGGAGGCGCTCCTGGGCGCGGGCGTAGAATTCGCGGATGAGTTCGGGCGACCCGTATTTGGCGGCAGGGAGACTGATGCCGCCGAAGGCGCGGCTCTCGGTGGAGAAACCGGGCTGGGTGTTTTGCAGCCGGTGGAAGCTGAGGACGAGCAGACCGGCGCAGATGAGGAGCGTGAGGGAAAGCGCGACCTGCGTGACGACGAGGAGATGGCGGAAGGATTTGGCGGCGGTGCCGCCGCCGGCGCCGCGGGTGTTGTCTTTGAGGACGGAGCCGACGTCGGTGCGCGAGGCTTGGAGCGCGGGGTAGAGGCCGATGAGCAGACCGGCGACGAGGGCGACGCCGAGCGAGAAAGCGAGGACGGTGGCATCGAGCGTGATCTCGCCGACGCGCGGGAGCTGCTGGCCGGCGAGGGCCTGGATGCCCTGCAGACTCCACCACGCGAGGAGAACGCCGAGGCCGCAGGAGAACAGCGTGAAGACGAGACTCTCGGTGAGGAATTGGCGGACGATTTCGCCGCGGCTGGCGCCGAGGGAGAGGCGCACGGCGATCTCTTTGTGGCGCGCGCTGACGCGGGCGAGGAAGAGGTTGGCGATATTGGCGCAGGCGATGAGGAGGACAGCGGCGACGGCGCCGGCGAGGGTCCAGAACGTCTGGCCGAGATTGCCGAGGACCTGTTGGGCGAGGGTGCGGACCTCGTTGGTGTTGGCGGAGTCGAGTTTGCCGGCGTTGGCGGCGGCGAATTGCGCGGCCATTTCTTTCAGGCGGGCGCTGGCCTGCACGAGGGTGACGCCGGGCGCGAGGCGGCCGATGGCCTGGTGAAACACGGCGTAGTCGCGTTGCTGCGGCTGGAGGTAGGGCAGCTCGCGGGCCTGCGTGACGAGGATATCGGTGCCGTTGAACGGCGCGGGGAAATCGGCGGGGAGGATGGCGATGATCTCGCGACCAACGCCGTCGATTTGGACGACACGGCCGATGATGTGGGAATCGCCGCCGAAGCGGGTTTGCCAGAGGCGCGGGCTGATCATGGCGACGGGGGCGCCGCCGGCGCGGTCTTCCTCGGGGAGGAAATTGCGGCCGCGGGTGAGCGTGAGACCGAGGACAGGGAGGAAGTTGGCGGAGACCTGTTGGCCGACGACCTGTTCGGGCTCGCCCTTGCCGTCGGTGAGCGTGAAGGCGTTGCCGGCGGTGAGGCTGAGTTCGCGGAAGACGTCGCGGCGCTCGCGGAAGGCGAGGTATTTTTCCCACGACACGGCGGGGGCTTGGAGGGTGCGCTCCGGTTGTAGGGCCCATACGGAGACGAGGGTGTCGGGGTCGGGGTAGGGCAACGGGCGGAGGACGACGGCCTGGAGGACGCTGAAGAGGGCGGTGCATGCGCCGATGGCGATCGCGAGGGTGGCGACGGCGACGGCGGTGAAGCCGGGGGTTTTGAGGAGGGAGCGGAGGGCGAAACGCATGGCTGCTAGTTTAAGAGGGGAAGTTTAGGTTGAAGCGGGGTAGCGCGGGGAGAAGGGGAAGAGAGAAAGAGGAGAGAGAAAGAGCCGGAGCGGAGAACGAGGAACGATTGCTAGGAACGAGAACGATTTTTTTATTCGGCGCGGAGGGCGATCATGGGGTCGACGCGGGTGGCGCGGCGGGCGGGGATGAGCGTGGCGACGAAGGCGACGACGGTGAGGAGCGCGGCGACGGCGAGGTAGGTGGCGGGGTCGCGCGGGCTGATCATGTTGGCGAGGGCGTTTTGGACGCCGGTGCCGCCGAGGGTCGCGATGAGGAGCGCGGTGCCGAGGCCGAGGACGAGGCCGAGCGCGAGTTGCACGGAGCTCTGGCGGAAGACCATCGCGAGGATGCTGCGGTTGTCGGCACCGAGGGCCATGCGGATCCCGAATTCGGTGGTGCGTTGGTTGACGGAGAAACTCATGACGCCGTAGAGGCCGACGGCGGCGAGGATCATGGCGACGAGGCCGAAGACGGTGAACATGGCGGCGATCACGCGGTTGGGGCCCAGGAAGGTGTCCTGGTTTTCGGCGGGGGTGCCGACGAAATAGAGTGGGAGGTTGGCGTCGACGCGCTGGGTGATGCGGCGGAGGTTATTGGCGAAGGCGGGGGCGGGGACGCCGCGGGGTTTGACGACGATGGTCGTGAACTGTTGCGCGGCGGGCGCGGCGGCGGGGCCGAAGACGATGGAGTAGAGCGGCACGTAGAAGCCGGCGGCGTCGACGTTGGGATTGTTGAAGGGGCCGAGCATCCGGACATCGGATACGACGCCGACGATGGTGCGCCAGGGGCCGAAGAGCTGGCCGTTGTTGCCGACGGTGCGGAAGCGGCGGCCGAGGGCGTTCTGCGGGTCGGCGGAGTCGCCGAAATATTTTTTGGCGAAGAAGGCGTTCACGACGGCTACGGGTTGCTTGAGGTCGGTGTCGTCGGCGGTGAAATCGCGGCCGGCGAGGAGTTTTTGTCCGAGGGCGGCGAAGTAGCCGTCGGAGACGTTCTCGAAGTTGGCGTTGGGGCGGTCGCGGTTTTCCTGATAGGTGCGGCCCTCGATTTCGATCGGGCCGTTGCCGGAAAACGTCATGCGGAAACGGCTGGTGAGGGCGGCGGACTCGACTTCGGGCGAGGCGCGGAGCTCGCGGAGGAGACGGTCGTAGAAGAGGCGTTTGGAATCGGAGGTGGGGTAGTCGCCGTCCATCAGGCCCATGCGCGCGGTGCTGAGGCCGGAAGTGTCGTAACCGTAGTCGAGCTGTTGCTGGCGGAGGATGGACTGCGAGTAGAGGAAAGAGGCGACGAGGATGAAGGAGGAGAGGAGAATTTGGAAAACGACGAGGGAGCGCGTGATGAGCGTGATGGCGCGGGACGTGTTGCCGCGGCCGCCTTCCTTGAGGGCATCGTTGGGGTTGGCGCGCGAGGCCAACCACGCGGGGATGACGCCGGAGAGAATCGCGGCGAGCGTGGTGATGCCGACGATGGCGGCGAGGACGCGCGCATCGATGTCGAACGTGATGTAGGCGGGGATGGGGTTCTGGAGATTGCGGACAGTGGCGAGGAGGAAATCGGTGGCGCGGTAGGCGAGGACGATACCGATGGTGGCGCCGAGCGTGGCGAGGAGGAGACTCTCGGTGAGCATCTGACGCACGAGCCGCCAGCGCGTGGCGCCGAGCGAGGAGCGGATGGCGAGCTCCTTGGCGCGGAGGGTGGCGCGGGCGAACTGCATGTTCATGACGTTCGAGCAGGCGAGGAGCAGCACGAGGACGCAGACGCCGAGCATGAAGAGGAGGAGGCCGGAGAGCTGGACGGGCGTGAAGGTCTTGATGAGCGGTTGGACGAGACCGAGGGAGAACTGCTTGTTGGTGTCGGGGAAATCTTTCGCGAGGCGCGCGGCGAAGGTGGAGATCTCGCTGTTGGCCTGCTCGACGGTGAGGTCGCGGCGGAGGAGACCGATGACGGCGGGGGCGTTGCCCTGGGCGCTGCGGTCGGTGCGGTTTTTCGGCGGGAACTCGGTGAAGAGGGGAATCCAGATCTGCTCGTTTTGCGGGAAGGCGAAGCCGGGCGGCATGACGCCGATGATGGTCGCGGTGCGGCCGTTGAGACGGACGGACTGGCCGAGGATATCGGGGATGCCGCCGAAGTTGGTCTGCCAGAGCTCGTGGGAGATGAGGGCGGTTTTTTCCGCGCCGGGCTGATTGTCGGCAGCGGTGAAGTCGCGTCCTCGGGAAGGGGATACGCCGAGGATTTTGAGGAAATTTTCCGTGACGTATGCGCCGGTGAAGCGCTGGGGATTGCCCTGATAGGTGAGGTTGACGGTGGAGCCGTTGATGTAGGCGGCGACGAGCTCGAAGGATTTTTGGGAGGCGGCGATTTCCTGGTAGTCGAGGGCGAAGATTTGGCTGTTGTTGCCAAAAAAGTTGGGCTGCGCGGGCGCGGGGTCGATGAACTGGAGGCTCATGAGGCGCTCGGCGTTGGGGAACGAGAAGCCGCGGAGCATGACGCCGTTGACGACGGAGAACTGGGTGGTGACGGCGCAAATGCCGAGGGCGAGGACGGTGACGGCGAGGGCGCAGAAGCCTTTTTCTTTGAGGAGGACGCGGAGGCCGAGGCGGAGGTCTTGGAGGAAGGAGTCGAGGAGGGACATGCGGGCGTGCTTCGGACGGAGGGACGGAGG
>Ga0075163_10012827_pt1 | contig 10906 bp, 7 predicted proteins | sample JI1023141ADNA_FD_71478 | JGI IMG/M metagenome (GOLD analysis project Ga0075163, IMG submission 71478) | Wastewater effluent complex algal communities from Wisconsin, to seasonally profile nutrient transformation and Carbon sequestration -... | ecosystem: Engineered > WWTP > Effluent > Algae...
GAGATCGAGCTCAACTACGACCTCGCACTGGCCAAGGCTCCGTCGGCCACCACCATCAACCCCGATGGCACGGTGACCTTCACCCTCACGGTCGAGAACCAGGGCGACGTCAACTCCGGTGAGTACACCATCGTGGACACGCTGCCGCCCGGCCTCACCGCCGGCTCGGCATCGGACGCTGGTGTCATCAGTGGCTCCACGGTCACGTGGGAGTTGGACGATCTTGCGCCGGGCGCCACGCGCTCGGTCACGGTGGTCGTCAGCATCAGCGACATCACCCTGCGACCGTTCAAGAACATCGCCGAGATCACCGCCAACGGCGCTGACGAGTACGACGCGGCGAACGGCGACGTTCCCGGCGCCGACGTCGAGGACAGCGACTCGGTGACCGACAGCGATCCGACGAACGACAACATGTCGATCGACGACGATGGCTACGGCACGTTCGAGAACCCGACCAACGACATCGATGACATCGCCGATGTCGACTCCGTGCCCAACGGAGACGACGACGCTGATGTGGCGTTCTTCGATGTGCCCGTGCTGTACGACCTGGCACTGGTGAAGACGGGCCCGGCAACGTTCAACGGCAATGACCCGGCGACGTTCACGATCGAGATCGCCAACCAGGGCAATGTCGCCTCCGGCGAGTTCACGGTGGAGGACATCATTCCGATGGGGCTTACCGCGACCGCGGCGAGCAACGGCGGCGTCATCTCGGGTCAGACGGTGACGTGGACCATCGCAGATCTCGCGGCTGGCGCCACCACGACGGTGACGGTGACGGTGGAGATCAACGACTTCAGCACCCGCCCGTGGGTGAACGCGGTCGAGATCACCGCTGACAGCTCCGACGATTACGTCTCCGAAGGGTACGAGAACCCGGACGACGGCGAAGTCAGCGATGACGACTCGACGCCGGACGACAACACCGAGAACGACGTCGTGGTGGACCAGGACACGTTGCCGACCGATCAGTTCAACGATCCGTCGGTGGACGAGGACGACCACGACATCGCACCCATCGATGCCGACATCGACTACGACCTCGCCTTGGTGAAGGTGTTGCCGGCGAACCAGTCGTTCAAGAAGGGCAACCCGGTGGTGTTCAACATCCTGGTCAAGAACCAGGGCAACGTTGATTCCGGTCCGGTCACGGTGCAGGACGTCATCCCCGCTGGATTGCTCTTCGTGTCGGCCACGTCCGGCGGGCTGAGTGTCGGCCAGGTGGTCACCTGGGAGATCGTCAACCTCACGCCGGGTCAGGTGGTCACCCTGTCGGTCACCGTCACGGTCGACAACATCACGCTGGCGTCGTACATCAACCAGGCCGAGATCGTGGCCGATGGTTCGGTGGCGTACAACACCGACGGCGACACCGTCACCGATGCTGACTCGACGCCCGACACCAACATGGGCAACGACCCGCTGGTCGACACCGACGATGTCAACATCGACCAGATCCCCGGCGACGAGGACGACCACGACCGTTCGCTGCTCGACCCGGCCAAGGTGCGCAGCGACAACCCGCGCGGCGGCGGTATCCCGGTGACGGGTAGCAACACCATGCCGTTGCTCTACGGCGCTGCGGTGGTGTTCGGTCTGGGCGCTCTCGCCCTGCTGATCACCCGCCGTCGTCGCGGGCAGCTCGCCTGACGATTCCTCAACCCCAGTGAGCGTCGGCGCCCGGGCCTCACGGCCCGGGCGCTGTCGCGTCCGGGGCGTGTCGCGTCGACCGAGTCGATGTCGGCGCGGGACTACGGTGGGCCGATGCGAGCGACCGCAGGCACGCAACGGTCATCGGTGGAAGCGGTGCTCGTGGGTGTGCTCGGCGCGACGCTGGGCGGCGCGTTCGGGTGGTGGCTGCACCCGTGGGTTGCTGTGGCGATGGCCGTGGTCGCCGGTCTCAATGGCGCGGTGTCGGGCTGGCGACGGGTCTACGCGTGGCGCACACGATGGGGCGTGGTGGCCTTCGTCGCCGACAGCACGTGGGCAACGCTGCCGGTGGCGGCCGGCCTACTGGCGCAGGCGTGCGCGCTGGGCACCCGGTCGGCGGGCTTCGACGAGTCGCTGAGCCGTCAGCAGAACCGGCACGTGTACCGCGGCGGCGCCTGCCTGCAGCGCGGGTTCGCGCTCACCCTCGGCAACGTCATCTCCAGTGCCGGCGACGTGTCACGCGCCCGGCGGCGCAAGCTGATCACGGACCACGAGGCGGTGCACGTCTGGCAGGCGCGGGCCTTCGGCCCGCTGTACCTCGTGCTGTACCTGTTGTGGTCGCTGGGTGGGGCGGTGCTCGGTTGGGTGGTGTGGCTGCTGCGCCGCCGACGAGAACCACTGGGCAGGGTGGTCGAGTCGTGCGCGTACTACCTCAACCCGTTCGAGTGGTGGGCCTACAGTCGCGACGACCTGTGGCCGCCGCCCGGCCTGCTGCCCGGCCTCGGTTGGCGTCGCGTCGCCGCCCGCCCGCTCTCGGCGGTGCGAGCCGCACGTGCTACCCGCGCCACGCGTGCCCGCAGCGTCGACCCGTCGGGCTGAACGGCCGGGTCACGGGGATGCGTCGTCAGGTGACGTCGTCGGCCAGCTCGAGCACACGATGCGCCGCGGTACTGACGGCTTCGTCGTGAGTGGCCACCAGGAGTGCGGCGCCGTCGCCGGCCAGTCGCTGCAGCTCCGCGATGACGGCAGCCGCATGATGACCATCCTGGAAGCTCGTGGGCTCGTCGATCAGCAGCACCTTCGGCCGTGCGACGCACGCGCGGGCCAGGGCGGCGCGCTGCTGCTGGCCCATCGAGATCTCGTCGATGCACCGGTCGGCGAATTCGTGCAGGTCGAGGCGCTCCATCAGCGCGTGCACGTCGTCGGTGGGCGCTGCGGGCGCCGCGTCGAGGATGTTCTCGCGCACGGACAGTTCCACGGCCAGCGCCAGCACCTGCGGCACGAACGCCACCTGCGACCAGGGGAGCGCGGCCGACGGCACCGAGCCGTCGACGGAGAGCGTGCCGGCGTCGGGCCCGCACAGCCCGGCCAGCAGCGCGAGCAGGGTGCTCTTGCCGCTGCCAGAACGGCCGCGCACCACGACCAGTTCGCCGGGTTCCACGTCGAGACTGATCGGTCGCAGCCCGGCCTGTGCCGACCACATCTTGGTGAGGTCGGTGGTGCGGATCGCGCTCACTCCACCCTCCGTCCGTGGTCCAGTCGGATGACGTCGTCGGCGGCTGCCACGACGTGTGGGTCGTGGGTGGCAACGACGATGGTGGCCCCGCCGCTGACCGCCGCCCGGAGCGCCTCCACGACGGTGGCTGCGCTCGTCGCGTCGAGCGCACCGGTGGGCTCGTCGGCCAGCACGAGCGCGGGGGAACCCATCAACGCACACGCAACGGCCAGTCGCTGCTGCTCACCGCCACTCATCGCGCCGCACGGGTGGTCGATGAACGACCGCATGCCCACGCGTGCCACCAGCTCGTCGATGGCATGGTCGGTGTCGGCGGCGCTCACCCCGCGTAGGGCGGCCACGGTCTGCAGGTTGCGGCGGCCGGTGCGGGCCAGCAGCAGGTTGTCGGCCGGCTGCGGCAACACCATGATCGCCGTCGTGCGGCGCAAGCGGCGGCGGGCAGCGCGGCCGAGGGCGCCCACGTCGGTGCCCTGCACCGTCACGGTGCCGGAGGTCGGGTGGTCGAGAGCGGCCAGCATGGCCAGCAGGGTGGATTTGCCGGAGCCGCTGGGCCCGTTGAGCGCCACCAGGCGGCCCGCCGCGATGGAAAGGCTGACGTCGTCGAGCGCGAGCACGGTCGAGGACACGCCGTGCCGTTGCGGCACGTCGAAGCGGCGCGAGATGCCGTCGCAGGCGGCCACCTCGGCGAGGGTGATGGTGCGATCGGCGCTCATTGGTCGCCTCGCATCGCTCGCATCGGGTCGGCGCGCACGGTGGTGCGCACGATGATGAAGGCTGTGATGGCCGCCCACAGCGGCGCCACGGCGACCAGCGTGAGCACCGTGTCCCACGGCATCGCGAAGCGCGCAGGTGGGGCCAGCAGCGGCATCGGGTCGAGCCGCCCGACCGCGAGTGCGGAGGCCCCGAGCGCGGCACCCACGCCGAGGGCCAGGCCGGCGAGCAATGGCACGACCGACTCGACGAGTGCTGCAGTCCACAGGGACCGTGTGCCGAAGCCGGTGCGACGCATCACCACGTGGGCCGCGCGTCGGGTGTTGCGCCGTGCTGCCACCACCAGCAATTGCACTGCGGCGGCCATCACGGCGAACAGCATCCCGAGCACGGCCAACGGGCGGTAGGCCCAGCGCAGCCCGCTGAAGTTCGAGGCGGCGAACGTGGTGGACGCATCGAGCACGGGCCCGACGCGCGTGCCCTGGTCGCGCAGGGTCTCGATCAGGTCGGGCGGTGGGTCGCGTACGAGCAGCCGCCGCACGGGAAACGGGACTGCGGTGGTGAGCACCGCTTCGTGCACGGCGATGAGCACGGCGCCGGTGGTCTTGCCGGGGAAGAAGTCGGCCACTGCGACCACTTCCACGGACACGGGTTCCCGCTCGCCGGCGACTTCGATGGCGATGACGTCGCCCACCGCCCAGTCGCCACCGGCGGCAATGGCGGCCGGCAGTTCACCGTCGGAGGGCTCGGTGAGCAGCGCCACCATCGCCGCCAGCGACTGCGGTGAGGCGTCGTCGCGCAGCCGAGCCACATCCGTGAAGGTGGCGGGGTCGATGCCCCAGAAGTCGACGCGGTTGTCGTTGTCCTCGGCGTCCCACTTGGCCTTCGTCGTCCACGCCGTGGTCGAGCGAGCGGCGACGTCGGGTGCGAGCGTCGGGTCGTCGAACAGCGTGATGGACAGGTCGCTGCCCACGTAGACCGCGGCTTTCTCCTCGAGCTGGCGTTGCGCCCCGTCGGAGAGTGCGGTGGCGGTGATCAGGGAGCCGGACGCCAGCGACACGGCGGCAATGGTGGCCACGGTGGGCCCGGCCTCCAGCACGACTCGGCGCCAACCGAGCCGCATCGCTCGCGACAACCGCGCCCCGGAGAGCCGGGCGGCGGAGATGATGCCGCGCAGCGCGAACGCGGCCAGTGCGGTGAGGGTGAGCAGCGCGAAGAGGGGGAAGCCGAGCGCGAGGATGTCGCCGCCGCGGGCCTCCACGCCGAACGTGCGAATGCCGCCACGGCTGTCGAGTCGTTGGAACGACCAGACGGTGAGTCCGACCGAGGCGAGCCCCGCGACGGGCAGCAACCAGCGGGTGGAGGCGTGACGAGCCGATCGGTCCACCGAGCGGTCGGCCACCAGCCCGATGGTGGCGGCGACCACGACGAGGCCGACCACGAGGCAGGCGATCGTCGCGAGCACTGCGTTGACCACGGCATGGCGCTCCAGCAGCGAGGCCGGGCCGAACTGCGTGACGGTGAGCCACGCCAGCCCGAAGCCGGCTGCCGCCGCCGGCGCGGAGACGGCCAGCACCGCGGGGGTGGCTCCGAGCGCAATGCGCACGGGGTGCACGCCGCGGACGGCCTGCAGGCGAAGTTCGCGGCGGCGTTCGCGCGCCATCAGGACGGCCGCTGCCACCAGCACGCCGGCGACGCTGAGCAGGCTGGTCAGGCGGACCGGTGCCAGCGATCGTTCCACCGTGACGCTGACCGCCTCGGCGCGTGCGAACACCCTGGGCAGTTCATTGCGACTGGCCAGTAGATCGCCCTGGTTCGGAAACTTGGTCTCCCACGCTTCGTCAGCGGCGGCGTAAGCGGTCAGCGTGTCCTCGAGATCGGTGAGGGTGACCGGGTCGCGCGTGATGCGGTACTCGAGGTAGCTGGCGGTGGTGCCGCCCAGTTCGATGACGGTGTCGGAAGCCGCGAGTACCGAGAGCGGCGGCGGGTCGCCGGCAGGCGTGGGCTGCACGAGGTCGGCGAGGCCGCACCACGCGTCGGGCACGGGGGCGATGGCGATGTCGTCGAAGATGTGTACGACGGTGAGCGGTTGCAAGTCCGGGGTGAGGATGTCGTCGCCGATGGCGACCCCCATCTGTTCGGCGTTCGAGCGCGAGAGCGCCAGCTCACCTTGGCCGAGCGGCTCCATCGCGGGGGTGACGTGCTCATGGAGCTTGTCCGTGTAGACGACGAACACCGGTCGAGTGGCTTCGTCGGGTGTGGTCAGTAGCGGCCGGGCGCGCGAGCCGAAGCGACCGGCCTCGATGGATGGCACCTCTGCGCCGATCGCGGCCACCTTCTCGCGTGCGTTGGGGAGGAACGTCCACGGAATCTCGGGTGGCTCGGCGCCGGGTGGCGGGGTGGGCATCACCCAGCCCGGGGGCACGTCGAACGGGATGGGCAGCACCAGCGCCGAAGTGGAGCGGCACGTCTCGTCGAGCTGCTGCCGTGCTGCTGCGCTCCCCGCTGACGAGACGTACAGCGCCGAGCCGCCGGCGCAAAAGGCGGCCAGCAGGATGGCAAAGCCGACAGGAAGGCTCCCGCTCCCACTCTTCCCGCTGCCACGCATCGGGTCATCCTGTCCGGTGTGGCCAGGCTGCGCCAGTCACCCCGACGCACACCCGACTCGCTGCGAAAGGTCGCGAAGACCCGGGCGCTGGTGACCTTGTGCCCGTGAGGCCACCTCAAGGAGACACTTACCCTCAAGACCATGAATGCTCCCGCGAACTTGCGACATGATCAGCTTCGAGCCTGGGTCGATGAGATGGTCCAACTCTGCGAACCCGATGCAGTCCACTGGTGCGACGGCTCCGATGAGGAGTACGAAGCCCTCACACAGGGGCTCGTCGACGCGGGCACGTTCATCAGACTGAACAACGAGCTGCGGCCGGCCAGCTTCCTGGCACGCTCGGACCCGAGTGATGTCGCCCGCGTCGAGGACCGCACCTACATCTGCAGCCGGACCGCACAGGACGCCGGGCCGACGAACAACTGGATGGACCCTGCCGAGATGAAGGGCATCCTCGGCGGCCTGTTCAAGGGTTCGATGAGGGGCCGGACCATGTACGTGATCCCGTTCAGCATGGGTCCGCTCGGTTCGCCGATCGCCCAGATCGGTGTCGAGATCAGCGACTCCGCCTATGTGGCGGTGAACATGAAGATCATGACTCGTATGGGTGCCGCGGTGCTCGATGTCCTCGGGGCCGACGGTGCCTTCGTGCCGTGCATGCACACGGTGGGCGCTCCGCTCGAGCCGGGTCAGGTCGACGTGACCTGGCCCTGCAACCCGACCGTGAAGTACATCGTGCACTTCCCCGAGGAGCGCTCGATCTGGTCATACGGCAGTGGCTACGGCGGCAATGCGCTGCTGGGCAAGAAGTGCCTGGCACTGCGGATCGCGTCGACGATGGCCCGCGATGAGGGCTGGCTGGCCGAGCACATGTTGATCATGGGTGTGACCGAGCCGAACGGGACGAAGACCTATGTGGCGGCTGCGTTCCCGAGCGCCTGCGGCAAGACGAACTTCGCGATGATCGAGCCGCCCGAGTCGTTTGCTGCGGCAGGCTGGAAGATCACGACCGTGGGCGACGACATCGCCTGGATCAAGCCGGGAGCGGATGGTGTCGTGCGCGCCATCAACCCCGAGGCCGGCTACTTCGGCGTGGCGCCGGGCACCTCGATGGCCACCAACCCCAGCGCCATGGCGACGATTCGGGCCAACACGATCTTCACCAACGTCGCCCTCACCGACGACGGCGATGTGTGGTGGGAGGGCATCGATGGCGATGCGCCCGCACACCTGATCGACTGGAAGGGCAACGACTGGACACCCGCCTCCGACCAGAAGGCCGCCCACCCCAACTCCAGGTTCACCGCTCCCGCGCTCCAGAACCCTGTGGTCGACCCTGAGTGGGACAACCCGGCTGGCGTCAAGATCAGCGCGTTCGTCTTCGGCGGCCGGCGCTCGGGCACGATGCCGCTCGTCCACCAGTCGTTCAACTGGGCCCACGGCGTGTACCTCGCAGCCACGATGGGCTCGGAGACCACCGCCGCCGCGTTCGGCGAGCAAGGCGTCGTGCGTCGCGACCCGTTCGCGATGCTGCCCTTCGCTGGCTACCACATGGCCGACTACTTCAACCACTGGCTGTCCTTTGGCCGCTCCATCGAGAACCCGCCGAGGATCTTCGGTGTCAACTGGTTCCGCCGCGACGCCCAGGGTCGGTTCGTGTGGCCCGGATTTGGGGAGAACATGCGGGTCCTGCAGTGGATCGTGGCCCGAACGCAAGGCCGCGCCAACGGGCTCGAAAGCCCGATCGGCTGGATGCCGCGCTTCCACGATCTCGACTGGACGGGCCTCGAGGAGTTCTCCGAGGCTGACTACCTCCACGCCATGTCGCTCGATCGCGACGATTGGGACAAGGAGATCCTCTCCCACGACGAGCTCTTCATTCGGCTCAACGATCGCATCCCCAAGGAGATGATCGCGATCCGCGACCTGACCCTCTCGGCGCTGTGGCGTTCCCCACGCCACTGGGAGATGAACCCCGACCCGACCTGAGGGTGCCCACTGGCGGACACGAGCCTCGACGTCATTCCTCGACGGGCACGAAGCGCCACGCATCGCCATCCGCGACCGCGTGGCCGGCGGGCTTGGAGGGGAAGTGGGTGCCGACGATGAGCGCATCACGTGAGACGGCTTCGGCGATCATCCGTCGGCGCGAGGCCCGAGCGGCTTCGATGTCGACATCGCCGACCTCGGCAAGGTCGAGCTCCGCGAACTGCACGGGGTGGTGCATGAAGTCGCCGGTGATCAGCGCGGTCTGCTCGCCGGACGTGATCCACAGTGAGGTGTGGCCCGGCGTGTGCCCGGGCGACGGGGCCAGGCGCAACCCTTCGCCGAGGTCCGCGTCCGCGGCCACGACGTCGGCCAGCCCCGCCGCCACGATGGGTGCCACCGAGTCCGCATAGATGGGTTCGGCGTCCGTGCTGCGTTGCTGCACGAACTCGAGCTCGTCGGCGTTGTACAGGTAGCGCGCGTTCGGGAAGGTCGGCTGCCACTCGCCGTCGACCAAGGTGGTGTCCCAGCCGAGATGGTCCTCGTGCAGGTGGGTGTGCACCACGAGGTCCACCGTGTCGGGCTGCACGCCCGCGGCGATCAGCTGGTCGAGCCAGTCGGTGGCCAACTGGTTCCAGAACGGCAGCGAGCGCGTCTTGCCGTTGCCCACGCACGGGTCGACGATGATCGTTCGAGTGGGAGTGCGCACCACGAAGGCCTGCACCCGCATGGCGATGTTGCCCGCCTCGTCGGCGAAGTCAGGCACCAGCCAGTCGTGACGGGTGATGGTGTTGGCATCGGCGGTGGGGAAGAAGAACACCGGCGGAATGCCCCGGGTCTCCGCTTCGACGATGGCAGTGATGGTGATGTCACCAACGACAGAGAGCTGTGCAGGCATGCGCCAGCTTGGCACGACCGCCGACATGAGCATGGGCGGCTCCGGCTGCGAGCAGAGTCGCGCTCGAAGTGGACTCGTCGATGTCGACGGTGATGCGTCGTTGGCGTCATCGACAGCGCCAGTCGGTCGTCTGAGTAGGTGAGAGCGGCCCGTTCGGTGCGCTGTACAGGGAGTCGATTTCATGGTTGCTGTGTTCATATGCCCGAGTTGGCCTCGGGTCCGTCTCGCCGAGTGCGGGCGGCAAGCATGAGGCGCCCGGTGGTACTGACTGTTCTTGCAGTGTCGGCTGCATTGACAAGCGGGTGGGTGGCGCCGGTGGCTGCTCGGCCGTTGGTGTCCGCGACGACGGATACCAGCACAGCTGTTGCCACGACCATCGTCGATGAGCATGTCGATGAAGATGAGGTGCTCGTCAGCTCCACCACGTCGACTCCAGACACGGTGACGACAACCTCTCTGGCGGATGGCGATGAAGTCGAGGTCGTTCCCACCGAGAGCCAGGAGTCGACGACTACGACGATTCCTGAAGATGCCGACCTCCCCGTGTTGCCGGAACCTCCGGCTGGTGGCTGGGAGACGGTGCCGATCGTGTTTCCGGTTGCTGGGCCGGTCAGCTTTTACGATGACTGGGGGAGCTGTCGTGGCGGTACGGACTGTCCGCGAGAGCATGCCGGTATCGACGTCATCGCAGAGGTGGGTCAGCCCCTTCTGGCGGCTGAGGACGGAGTCATCTCGAGGATCACGCTCGACCATGTGACGGCTGGGAATGGTCTTCGCCTCGCCGGTGATTCCGGTTGGGAGTACCGGTACTACCACCTCAATGACCAGCAGCCCTGGGTGTTCGGGCCCGGCATCGAGGTTGGTGCCAGAGTGGTCGCCGGTCAAGTAGTGGGTTGGGTGGGGCAGACCGGGAACGCCGCAGCCTCTGTGCCGCATCTGCACTTCGAGATCCGACGTCCCGGTAGTGGTGAGCCCATGAACCCGTTCCGTTCCGTTCAGGCGGCGCAGAAAGGTCAGAAGTGCAGCCCAGTCCGGGACGGTCGGCATCCGCTGTTGGGGTTCATCGGCGAGCACGCGATCGTCTCCTCTGGCGGTGCGTGGTTCACGCTGGATGGGGTCGTGTACGCCGCGAACGACGTCGCCATGAGTGGCGGGCGCGCAGGGGGTTGGCTGCCTGCGTGTGCGTGGCACAGTGCTTGGAATGAGCATCAGGTCGTCACGGCGGTCGACCTGAATCCGGACGACGAGTTGGACGCATTCGGCCAGCCGCTGTCGGCGAGCCGGACGGTGGAGTTCCCGTAGCCCGTCGCTCCGAGTCAGATCTTCCGCTCCACGCGGATCTCCTACCGTCGGTTGGAGGTCATGGCAGAGCGGGACTTCGGTGACGCCGCTCAGCACGATCGACGCATGTTGGGCCCGCAACGCGTCGAGTGTTGTTCGACGCGGCCGTCAGTACTCCAAACTCGGGCGCCAGTCGGTGCCGCGTCCGCCTGGGGTGGTGTCGAGCAGCAGCCAGAGCGGGTCGGTCTCG
>Ga0075163_10012828_pt1 | contig 10906 bp, 11 predicted proteins | sample JI1023141ADNA_FD_71478 | JGI IMG/M metagenome (GOLD analysis project Ga0075163, IMG submission 71478) | Wastewater effluent complex algal communities from Wisconsin, to seasonally profile nutrient transformation and Carbon sequestration -... | ecosystem: Engineered > WWTP > Effluent > Algae...
TATGGTGGGTGGTATTGACCGTTACTATCAAATTGCTAAATGTTTCCGTGACGAAGATTTACGTGCGGATCGTCAACCTGAATTTACCCAAATCGACGTTGAAACATCGTTCATGAGTGATGATGACATCATGGATTTAATGGAAGTTTTAACAGTGAAGATGTTCGATGAACTTCTTGGTGTTAAATTTGATAAATTCGAACGTATGACCTATGCAGATGCAATGCGTGATTATGCATCTGATAAGCCAGATATGCGTATTCCATTGAAACTGATCGACGTTGCAGATTTGATGCAAGAGGTTGAATTTAAAGTATTCGCTGGCCCTGCTAAAGATCCTAAAGGTCGTATCGTTGCTTTACGTGTACCAGGCGCAGGCGCATTACCACGTAGTGCAATTGATGAATACACCAAATTCGTAGGCATCTACGGTGCAAAAGGTTTGGCTTATATTAAAGTCAATGAACTTGAAAAAGGCATCGAAGGTCTTCAATCACCAATCGTTAAATTCATCGAACCAATCGTACTTGATCTACTCAAACGTGTTGGTGCTGAAAATGGCGACATCGTGTTCTTTGGTGCAGATAAAGCCAAGATCGTAAATGATGCAATGGGCGCACTTCGTGTCAAGATTGGTCATGACTTGAATCTTGCAACATGTGAATGGGCGCCACTGTGGGTCGTTGACTTCCCAATGTTTGAAGAAACAGATGATGGCAAATGGACATCTGTTCATCACCCATTCACACTACCAAAATCAACTGTTGAAGAAGTGAAGAATAACCCTGGTGCTGCGTTATCTGTTGCTTACGATATGGTATTGAATGGTACAGAAGTTGGTGGTGGTTCATTACGTATCTATAATTTAGAAATGCAAAAAGCCATTTTTGAAGCACTTGGTATTGGTGAAGAAGAAGCTGAAGAAAAGTTCAGTTTCCTACTCAATGCATTACGTTATGGTGCACCTCCACACGGTGGTTTGGCATTTGGTCTTGACCGCTTGATCATGCTCATGACAGGTGCTTCTTCTATTCGTGATGTGATTGCATTCCCGAAAACGAAGACTGCTGAATGTCCATTAACTCAAGCACCAGCACCAGTAGAAGCGAATCAATTACGTGACTTGGGTATTCGTTTACGTGAAAAAGCAAAAGCTGAAGAAAAGTAATTTTTTCAATTGATTGCTGAATAAGACCCTGCTTAATGCAGGGTTTTTTTATATTACATGGTTTTACTTTGCGATCATGCAGCGTAATGGCATAATAAGCTGCTTTTTTATTGAGAGGTCAGTCTTATGGCAATGCGTCCTGATGTACGTCGACACACAATTGTAATTATTGTGTTTTCACTTGCTCAATGGTTTTTTATGCGTTACATCTTGGCAAATGAACTTTTCAATATGACCACCAATCAGCGAATCCTATATTTCTGTATCAGTAGCCTTGCGGGTGCACTTCTGATTTTTGTGGCACTGATCTATATGGTGCTCAAAGGCAATACCGATAAGCAAGACTGATCGTCATGTCGTTTTATATTACCCTACTCCGTATTTTACCTTTAGCATTTTTGCGTAGTATCGCAAAAGTGGCAGCCTACTTTATCAATCAAAATCCTAATAAAAGTATGCTTTGGAAAACCAGAATTAATATTGGTTTAGCCTACCCAACTCTTTCTTCCGAGCAAAAAGAACAGCTTGCTCGAGAAAGTGTGACCAAGCAATGTTTGAGTTATATTGAATCAGGGAAATGCTGGGCAATGCCTCCTGAATGGAGCATTCAGCAAATTCGTACTGTACATAGTTTAGAAGTATTAACAAATGCTTTAAATGATCCGCGTGGTGCTTTGATTATTACTCCGCATTTGGGTACATGGGAAATGATGAATGCATGGGTCAATCAGTATGGTACACCTACCATTATGTACAAACCAATGAAAGATTCAGGATTTAATGCATTTGCTTTGCATGCTCGCCAACGGTTAAATGCTACCTTAGTTCCAACGGATGCAAATGGTGTAAAAGCCTTGTTTAAGAATCTAAAACAAGGTGGTTTTAGCGTAATTTTACCTGATCATGTCCCTCAACCTTCAGGCGGGGTTGTCGTTCCTTTTTTTGGAATTCCCTGTTTAACCAGTACACTTGCAAGCAAAATGGCGCAAAAAACGCAATGTCGTCTAGTGGGATTAAGCTGTTTCCGTCGTGAAGATGGTGAAGGATTTGAAGTGTATTGCGATGATTTGAATGATCCAGCACTCTATGATCGAGATATCGAAGTTGCGACCACTGCACTCAATCAAGGAGTTGAACAGATGATCAACCGCTTTCCTTCTGAATATATGTGGGGATATAAGCGGTTTAGAGGCGATCAACAAGATCACTACATATGATCTAAAGTAGTAAATGATTCACCCCATACCAACTTCATTTCAACGCACGTAACACCGTAGTCCTCATGTTTTCTTGAAAACTTTCAACACTATGTCTATCTTTGATATATTGAATAGCCTGCTCACCTAATACCCGACACTTTTCATCATCTAGCATTAGGTTTCTAATAGCATCTACAAAAAGATCAACTTTATCAAAACCATCCCCCAAAACATCACCAACATAAATACCGAACCTCTCGGTTAATTCTTCTGGATTGCGATTACTTACTAGTAATGTACCGAAAGACAGGGCCTCTAAAAATGAAATTGGAAGTGCTTCATGAATAGAAGTATTAACCAATATCTTAGCATCTTTCAAATATTGTTCTTTTTCGAGCCCATCAACATGACCAGCAAAATGCAGATTCTCAATTGCATAATAATCCTTCATGATTGCAGAATTTTTCTCATCTTCTCTAAAGGTCTGACCTAATACAAAAAAATCATATTCAGGCATTTTTTTTGCAATTTCACAAAATAACCAACCTCGCTTCACCGATTCAATTCGACCTAAAAAAACAATCATATTTTTTTTCTGGTATGTATCAAAATGAAAATTTTCATCGATATCTATTGGGTTTGGTAGATACTGGATATCAACATCATCATTCAATTTATATAAATCTTTGGCTTTTTGATTTAAAAAATATCCTTGTGATATGAACTTAACCCGATCTTGTTTATACCAATCATGAACTAGGTCATATATTTTTTGATTATAATATGAAGTTTCAGGGAATAGCTTTACGGTATTAATTTCATCCCATTCATAGTAAGGTCTTGGGTCTTGAACCCATAAAATTAATTTCTTGTTTGGATTCGGTTCATGTTCTAAAACATAACCATAAGTTAATTCAATACTCAAATAAATATCGTAATCCTGTTTTTTTAACCATTGTTTTGCGAACCATTTTCCTCTCGGTAAACGATATACATCAACATCATCCACCTTATAAGATTCAGAAAAAAAACGATGCTTTCCACGCCCCAATAAAACATCGACTTGGAAATCTTGATTCGGCAAATACTTTGCAATATGCCTCCTTGCTAAAAAACCATATCCACCATAAGCTGTCCCAACCGCACCAAAAAATTCATCAATAATTAAGCCTATTTTGATTTTTTTATTCGTTACATTCATCTTAAATTTTTTCTCTACGCTTAAATTTCATTTCTAAACATTTTAGCCAAAATACTTTCTGTGGCAATTTTCTCTAAATCGACATTCCTCAACATTTCATTATACAAATGTACGCAGACTGTCTTAGAGCTAACAATATCTTCAATCTGTAGTCTTGGGTCCAATAACTGTCCAATACACTGATAATGCACGGGGTAAAAAATATCAATAGGTTGGACTTGATCAATTAGCTGAAGCGTATTCACAAAGTAAGTAATCGCATCGGGGCCAATCACCCCCCATGGCATATCTGATATGTGCTGTCCAATACCTAACAATTTTTTAAATTTCAATCTTTTTTGACGGGACTTCTTGTACCATGGCGGTACAAAAAATGGATTATAAGCTGCATCTAATAATAATTTTAATAAAGAACTGTCTTGTGGAAGTGCTAATACCGCACCATTAATTTTGTTGTCACTTTCATAGCCTAAAAGATAACTAGAATCAGGAATTACTATTGGTTTTAAACAATAGACATCACAATCAACATAAATACCCGAAACCTTTGTCAATAACTCATATCTAAACACATCAGAGAATAATGCATAACTACCTGTTTGATTATGTTTAAAAATTTTTTCTGCTGGAATAATTTTATTTGCATCTACACATTGTACACCTTCTGGCACATCTGAAACTGTACCATAAGTATGCAATAAGACCTTATGTCCTCGCATAACAAATGATTGAAGGCAAGAACTTGATATCTTACCCAATGTTTGACCAATCCATAGAGCATGAATTGTTGGAAGTTCCATTAGCATCTCATTAACCTAATCTATAAACTACTTAAAGATAATTTTCACTTTAAAAGGCAGTCGATATAACTGTAACAATATCCTTTCAAGCTCTCTTTTAATCTTGAATAAAGGATTTCTTTCTTTCTTTTTATAAGAGTCTCTCCAAGATAAGCTAGACTGGAATTTCTTATCATTTGGATATAAAAGATACTCTTGAATACATAAGGCGGGATTTACCTGATAAATCGGATACACACCATGTTTTAAATACTTTTTAAATATAATCTGATCAATATGATCAACAATGGATAAACTCTGGATATAGCTCAGTAGACTTTTAGCTGCTTTATTCGAAATAATATATCCTGCCGTACCAAAATTAGGATTCAATAATCTTGAAATTACTCGACCATTTGCTAAAGAGGTCTTATCAGTTAAGGATAAATAGTTAAATTTTGAATTCTTCTCTATTTTTATAATATCCCATTCAGCTTTTATCCACTCATCATCATCCAGAAACACTTTTGCATGCTCTCCTAAGTAAATATCATCCTCAAAGATAGCAACATAGTCGATGTTTTCATCAATCACTTTTTTCCAAAGTAGAACATGACTAAATAAGCAGCCAAGTTCACCTTGACTTAAATGACAATTGGTAACAGAAATTGCTAATTGTGCCGCGTAATCTTCAACCTGTTGAGGCTCTATAGCATCAAAAAAAACAAAATCTATCCCCTGCTGCATGAATTGATCTTTTATATGCATTCGACGATCAACCGCCGCTTTTAAACTGACTACAAAAATTTTCACTACTTATTTTCCTTATTTAAAGCCAACAGATTTTAGGAAAATAATATTTTTAATTTGTTGAAATACTCTAAGAATTTCAAACAATATTTTATCAACTCCACTCTTTTTATTATATTTCATGCGAACCTGTCGCTCTTTATATAAATGACTTGCAAAGCGTACGCTATCTTTTGTAGAGAAAAGGGTAACATCCTGAATACATAGTGCTGGTTTCATTTGACATACAACTAAGACATTATCGTGAAGTAGCTGTTCAAACATCAAGTGATCTAATGCAATTAATTTATCCAAAGACTGGATATAATCAATTAATTTTTTAGCACCATATAACGAAATAATATAACCCGCTGTACCTAAATTCTTACTCTTAAGGTTATAGAGTGATCTTTCTGGGTAATCACTTGATCTAAACAACTTTTCTCCTAATACTACCTTTGGAGTAAATTCTTCAATTTTAATAAGGTGCCAATCAGCAGCAATCCAAGAAACATCATTAAGAAATACTTTAACATTCTCACCTAGATAAATATCATCTTCAAAAATCGCCATATGTGAAATATTCTCGGCAATCATTTTCTTCCACAAGAAAACATGACTCATGAAACAAGCAACTTCACCTTTTGTCAAAGAACGCTCATCGACTTTTAAATTTAGTTCTTTAGCAAATAATGCCGCAGGCTCTGGTGTCAAAGCATCAAAAAACTCAAAATCTATACTTTTTTTACTGAATTCATTAAAAATATGAGCTCTACGTTCATGTGCTGTGGACAAGCTAATTACAATTTTTTTCATAGGATCAGAATCTCTTGTATCATCTATATTCTAATGCCTTTTAATTAGACTTTCATTAGAACTCTTTTAACCCATTGTTAAAAAAAATCAATAAACGAGTCGTTAAAATACATTTTTTTACTGTAATAACGACTTAATATTCCCCTTTCTTTTCCTGCCAGTTTGATCAGTTTAGGCTTTTCAACTGGCGGATAATTGAGGGCAAGATCAATCAACACTTTTTCTTTCATCCATTTATTTTTTACTTGATAGAAAAAAGCATTCCGATCACAGTTAATCAAGGTCATGCTCGGTAAAGTGGTACGCATAATTTTTTGGCAGGCAACATAAGCAACTAAATATTCTAAACGACCTATCTCTTGAAAATAGTCCTGATAATTTTCGTTATTTTCTTTAATCTGCTGAATATAAACCTTTGGTGTTAATTCTATAGCTTTAAATAACTCCTCAAACCAAGACTTAAAAAACATATTTTTGGCAGAACTTGCCAATAACCAATTCTCTAAAACAGGAAAGTCTGAGCAAGTAGTATTTTTCTTTCGATAGTAGGCAAAACTGTTAGTTTGATGTTGAGCAACTAACTTTTCAATCCAATCTAGATTTTCATAAACAATTGTACTGGCATCTAACCATATCCCACCGTGTTGATAAATTAATTCAAATCGAATGAGATCAGCTTTCTGTTGTGGTGTCGCATGCTTTAAACGACCATAATCAATATCACAAAACTCTTTGACATTATTAGGTGTTAGAAAGTTTACAACATAGTTTGGATTGTTCTTTTTTATATTATCAACGCACTTCTGCACAAACTCAGGGAGTGAGCCTTCCCAATACATCCAGATAATTTTGGGAACAACCGCATTTTGCTGACCAGGATTGAGAACGATCAGGTCCGCGTAGTTATCTATTGACTCATTTATTTCTCTTTTTTGGTTTGAATACATTGTATAAAATTTCAAAAGATAGAAGAGCTTCTTAAAAAACTTCATAAAATGTACTCAACAAAATAAAGAAAATTATTTATTACAGTCTATAACTAGGACTCAAGACATTAAATGTTTAATTGCATAAAAGCGATCACGCCACATACGCTTCTGCTTCTTAAATCCATGAGAAGCACTTCGATTCTCAAGTTGCTTCCGTTTGATACCTTGAGCAGCAACAGTACCTAAAATATCACTATCCAGACCTGCTGGCTGCACAAATGGCTGCCAAACGCCAAGCCCTTTTCCTGTTTTACTTAACCAACTTTGGAAGAAAATATCGACTGGAACGGTCATGATTTTACCCAGTTGTACAAACTGTTCAGCTCCTTTTCGAGACCAAACCAAGCCTACACCACGTATTGGGAAATAATATGCATGCCACAAGGAATAATGATCAAACTCAACAATGTCTTTTGCTAATTTTTTCTTTTTAGCAGCAATATTAACGGTATACCAATCCAACTCTTTATGTTGATCTAAATAACTTAATAAAGATTCAAGATTCTGTTTAAAGTTAGGCAACACTTCAATGTCATCTTCTAAGACAACTAAATAATCAGCATCCGTTTCTAGAAATTTTTCAGCACAACCATAGTGACTTAGATAACAACCCAACTCAGAATTGATTAAACTACGCCCTAATATTTTCTGAGCAGCAAGATCATCGTAGTTTTCAAATTCAGATAAGGCTTTACCTCGCCCATCATAAGCAGAGAATCGGCTAAAATCCCATCCCGCTTGATTGAGCTGAGCCGTCGCACTTGCTAAACGTTGATCACTGCCGTCTAAATTAATAAGATAAGTCACAACTTTCATTTGCTTTCCTTCGTTTAGACCACAGTAGTCGGTTGAATTTGGCTGGGTAAAAACCCTATAAATTTTTGAATCAGTGCGGCTCGGATGCGTCCTTCAGCTAATGATTCCAATTGATCTAGACTTTGTATACAGCCAAATTTAATCTCAGAATTAGATAAAGCTAATATACATTTTTCCAAATCACGACCATCTTTTAAATAAGCAATATCAATATCATCTTTTAAAATGGCTTGATCAGATTGGATTGCTAAATGATTAGACAATCCCACTGGTAACAATTGGTCGATGTTCCTAAATTTGAACTGAATTTGCTGGTCTAAAAGCTCTTTATTATTCTTAAAGAAAGTACTGAGCAAATCACGACTGAGAATATGAGGGCGATGATGAATTTCGTAATATCTGGTCATTCCCACGCGATCTGCACTCAACATTTGAGCCGTTGAATATTTCGCTTCAGCTACCTTTCCAAAATTCTGCTGTAAGAATTTTCGGAAAATATATTTCATTTTCTTGATGAGTGTTGCTTGCCAATGTCCATATATCACCATCTGACCATCAATAAGAAAATCACTTAAATCAGACTGTTGATTGAAAAAGAAATCATCATTCAGATAAATAAAATGATTTGAAATCCCTTCAATATTCCACAACATACTTTCAATACTTAATGAATTGAATGTTGGTAAAGCAAACTCATAACCACGGAATAATTCTTGATGATCAACAATTTTTATTTTTTCAGCAGGACATAAACCTTGCTGGGAAAATTGGTCTAACCACAAAGGTGTTTGCTGATCCGTCACGAGATAAATCGTGCCTGCATATGGAACATACTTAAGAATTGAGGCGATGCAAAAATAGATTTCATCGTTGCTTGCAAAACGAGTGTCATCCAAAGCATTTGATGGTTCGTTTTGATTCATAAATTGACGGCGTTTATTTTTCAGAGAAATATCATTCCCATCGACCCATGCGATGACGATATCAAGCGGATGTAAACCCTGATTCATAAATCAAAACCTTCCATAAATACAGATTTACTGCCAAGCATCCTTGATCCAATCTGATGGCAATACATAACGATACCATTTACCACCGCCACCATTTACAGCATCAGGTGGATTAATTTCCCCATGGAAAATAATAATTTTTGCACCTTTCGGTTTTACAGGCGGCTTAAAATATGCCAATGGAATCTTCTGTAAACAATGGTATTTATAGCTTTTACACCAATCTTCATTCCAATAACTTAAAGTACCATGTGCATCAACGAACCATGACAAATAGGCTTGTTCATTACGGAATTTTTGACGAATCTCATCAAAATGCTCACGGAAATACGGCAGAATTTCAGGAAAACTACCTAATTTAAACCGATAAACAGAACTATTGCCCGTGATACGCCAAGGTCGCTTCCAATCATGAATAATTAAAAACTCGCCTTTCTCTTGAAAAAAGCAGTCAATGTTATCCACAATCACAACATCAAGGTCTAAGAATAAAGCATTACCTTTTAAACCATATAAATCTGGTTCAAAAGTGGAAAGTTTGTTCCAACCACGTTCTGGACTACCTGCAGGCAAATCTAAAGGTGGTATCGGAAAACACTGAACATTGGAATCAATGCCCTCGCTACGATCCGTCAAACAAACCATTTTAAAGGGTAAAGTCAGATGACGTTTGACCATGTTATACAGACGATTAACATATTCTGGACCGTACTTCGTTCCCCATTTCATGCACAAAATAATATTGTCTTCATGAGTTGCTGAATCTTGTTGAATGTCTGCCATCTGATAACCTTAATGCCTTAGATATTATTTTTCGCGTTGCGATTTTCGTACCAAGTGTTTTAAAACAATATGCACTGAATATTGGGGTATCTTAGCATAGGCGTTATCAAAAAAATTATTATTAATTCACCAAACTAGGAGGATTGTTTATAGTTTTGTTTAACAATTACAGCTCTAATTTATCCCAAATAAATCTCGTGTATATATTTTTTCCATGACATCACTGAACATCGGCACCATACGATTGACAATAATCAAATCAGAGATTGCTTTAAATTTTTGTAGACTCGACACTAAAGGATGACCGAGGTACGCTTTTGCACCCAATGTTGGTTCATAGATCACGATTTGAATTCCCGCATCCGCCAAACCGCTCAACACATCATGTACAGCAGATTCTCTAAAATTATCTGAATCGGCTTTCATAGTTAGTCGATAAATACCAACACAAGTAATATTCCGACTCAGAATATCTTCAATAATCGCTTGCTTACGAGTCTGGTTAGAACGAATGATTGCTGAGATCAACTCTTGTGGTGTTTCATGATAGTTGGCTAAAAGCTGCTTGGTATCTTTGGGTAAACAATAGCCTCCATAACCAAAGGATGGATTGTTATAATGATCACCAATACGTTGATCTAATCCCACCCCTTTAATTATATCTAAAGCACTCAATTTGTTTTTTAGACAATAGGTATCCAACTCATTAAAAAAAGCAACGCGCATCGCCAAATAAGTATTTGAAAACAGCTTAATTGCTTCTGCTTCCGTTGAGTCAACACATAACAGTACCGCATCTTTTTTAATGGTCGCTTTCAAATAAAGCTTAGCAATTTTCTCAGCTCGCTTTGACTTTTCCCCCACAATAATCCGTGATGGGTATAAATTATCTTGTAAAGCTTGCCCCTCTCTTAGGAATTCAGGAGAAAAAATAAGATTCTTTAAAGCAAGTTTTTTAGAAAGTTCCTTGGTATAGCCGACTGGAACTGTAGATTTGATCAGCATCAACGCTTTAGGATTTATTTTTTGAATATCATGAATAACGGTTTCAATACTCGATGTATCGAAGTAATTTGTTTCAGGGTTGTAGTTAGTGGGTGTTGCGATGATGACCAATTTAGCATGTTGATACGCCTGCTCTTGATCACAAGTCGCTTCAAGATTAGATTCAGATAAATAGCTTTGAATACAGGTATCGCTAATCGGTGATACGCGCTGATTAATGTTCTTTACGCGTGTTTTATCAATATCGAAGACCATCACATCATGTTGTTTTGAAAATAATAAAGCATTGGATAAGCCGACATAACCTGCACCTACGACAGTAATTTTCATTGCTTCTCTATTTTTTTAATT
>Ga0075163_10012829_pt1 | contig 10906 bp, 10 predicted proteins | sample JI1023141ADNA_FD_71478 | JGI IMG/M metagenome (GOLD analysis project Ga0075163, IMG submission 71478) | Wastewater effluent complex algal communities from Wisconsin, to seasonally profile nutrient transformation and Carbon sequestration -... | ecosystem: Engineered > WWTP > Effluent > Algae...
CCTCGAGCAGCGCCGCCCGCGTCGCGTCCAGACCCACCGCCGACGCGAGCCGGCACAGCGGCGCGTGCATCGTCGTCATCAGCACCGTCAGGATCTGCCGCGCACTCAGCCGCAGCCGGCGCCCGGGCCGCCTCGTTGAGCCGCCCCTGGGCGAGGCGCAGCCGGGCCAGGGTCGAGTGGAACCAGGTCGCCTGGAAGGGGAAGGAGGCGGCGCTCGCCTCGGCCCCCGCCAGTGACGCCTCGGCCTCGGCGAGTGCGCCGTCGACGATCCAGGCGTCGGCGCGGATCAACGCGGCGAGGAGGTGGGGCAGCGACTCCTTGCCGCTGGCGCTCTGCTGCGAGCTCGCCGTGAGCTCGTGCGTCCGCGCGGACTGGCCCTGCCAGAGCGCGGAGGTCGCGGCGAAGTGGCTGGCGACGAAGGCCTGGACGCTCCCGACCTGCGCCAGCGCGGCGGAGCGGCGCAGCTCCGCGTCGCCGCCCACGAAGTCGCCGACGAGGACGAGGTCGATCCCCACGAAGGCGTAGGAGTAAGGCAAGAAGTGGCGATAGCCGGCCTGCTCGAAGCGCTCGACGGCGCTGTGGGAGTAGCGGAGCGCAGCCCACGGCCGTCCCTGGGCCCGGTGCCAGGATGCACGGACATTCGCCAGCCAGGCTGCGATCAGCGGATCGTCCGGGTCGGCCTTGGCGGCGATGGCCTCGAGACGGCGCACGTGGCTGGTCAGTTCGTCGTTGCGTCCGACGCAGACGCGGTAGAGCATCGCCGCGTCGAAGCCCCACGCCAGGGTCGAGGCCGCGTCGGGGTCGGGATCGGTGGCGAGGAGGCGGTCGAGCCAACGCTGGGGCGAGGAGGCGCTGCCGCGGTGGAAGAGACCAGCCGCGAGCATGTCGCCGAGGGCCCGGCAGTCGCTGCGGCTGCCGGGCCGCGAGATCGCCATCGCGGATCCTGCGGCCTGTATCGCGCGCTCGGGGTCCCGGCTCCAGAAGGCGGCGTCGGCAACAAGCGCCCACAGATCGGCGACGGGGCCGCGGTGCAGACGGAGCTTCGCCCAGAGCCGGGGGAAACGTTCGTCGAGCTCGGGCCGGGCAAAGGCGACGACGACGTACGCGGCGGCGAGGACCTTGTGGACGTGCGCGAACACAGCCGTCATGCGCTCCAGCGTCGGTAGTGACGCGGGGCAGGAAGCGCACCGTGCCACCGTCCTCCTCGAAGGCGGCACGGCGTCGCCCCTATGCGCGCGCGGCCACACCGGACCGTCCCCGCGGCCGACCCTTGCGCGCCTCCCGTTCCACACGTGTCTCCTGCAGCGCCAAGTCGACCTTCTCCCACAGACGCCACAGCCGCCGCGCCACGAAGACAGGCAGCACCTGCCACACCGCCCCCGCGCCCCGCCTCCCCCGCGTGCTCGACGGCAACGACGACGATCCCCATCCCCCCGGTCCGCCCCTGATCGCCGCCCGTCGCCATCCGTCCGCCCGGGGCCGCGCCGACCCGGCGCGAGTTCGCCTCGCCCTCGCCGAGGCGCTCGACACCCCCTGTTCACCGTCCTCGCCGCCGTCTTCGGCCTCCTGCTCGCCACCTACGCCGGGCAGGACACCGTCGTCCTCAACGAGCCGCTGACACTCGGCGACCTCGCCGTCCGCGCCCTCGACCTCCCGTGGAGTCAGGAGTTCGACCGCGACCTCCGCCTGCTCTACGACGCCGAGGGCGACCGCAGGATCACCGCTCGAGGAGCGGCGTTCCAAGCCCTGCGGATGCATCCGCTTCCGTCCATCAATGCCCCCATGCTATCCTGCCGGTTATGAGCCGCCGCCTCCCGGGTTCAAACATCTCGAATATCTATATGGCATCTGCGCTTGGATTGCTGATCATGAGCGACACATCCACGGGAGCCCCTGCGCCCCCCAGTGTGACCGCAGTGTCCGTACTTGAGAACAAGCTCGAACAATACCTCGTTCGATGTGGCGTACTCATGAACTCTGAGCAAAGAAAGGACGCATGGGGGTGGCAGCTCAACCGGAATGACAGAAAGAAGCGCATTTACCTCGATGAGTATGCAGCTCCGGCATTTGCGGCCGACCGAAACACATCTGTGGACCCCACATTTTCCGGATTCTCCTGGGAGCGCTTGAGCACGTTACTCGTCGACGAAGGTGGGCGTCCGGTCGCGTCCCAGCTAGATATCTGGTCTTATGACGAAAATCCTGAATTAGCCATTTATCAACAGGCCACCCAACTCAGAGACGTGTCGAACTACAACCTGAAGACGGATTGTACGTCTCTTGTCGATGGAGCCTCTGACACGAAATTTGAAGCCGAAGGGAAGTGGGCGATCGCGGAAGCGTCCGCGGCATTCAAGCTCGCGGTTCGGTATAATCAGAAGAAGCTGGAGAGGATCTCTGTGAGGGCGGGCCGCATGAAAAACCCGCTGGCATTGTTGTTCCGCAAAATCGCGACTGGGAGTGACTTGATCCGAGGCAGCGAATTTCAATATGCCGCAGACTACTGGATATTTGCCACCGACAACAAGCTCACCAAAAGGCTCCTTCTACTCTCAGAGTTTGACGGAATGCTCGTGTATACCGAATCAGAGACGACGAAGACGAGAGATCGCACGGCGACTATCGAAGCGCGAGCGTCGGTCGTCCTTGGAGTCGCCTCGGCTCAGAACGACTCCAAGTTCCGCTCCGACAAACAGTACTCGGATAGCTTGACACAGAGCACATTCGACGTCTGGACGTTCGAACCCAAAGCTAGTGATCCACCGCTGCAACGCACTCAAGAGATACCCGACGCCTCTAAGATAACGGCCGCCTGGACGAAACTGGTCACAGCAAGCGTACATTACTCCACGGGCGCCCAGATCGCGGAGGTCAACGAACTGCGAGGAGCGGAGGTCAACATCAAGCTCGGACCAGTCGCACAGAGACACAGAGACCGGGTCAAGGTCGATGTATTGGCCAGACCTGACGCGCCATCCGGTCGGGGGGCGAAATCGGGCCAAGAAGCCACCGCATCCGCTGCGACGCTTAAAATCTCTGATATGCGTCGCCAGTCGATAGATTCGCAGTTCGTGCTGCTCAGCTTTCAGGTCAAGCCCACCCCCGAGCTCATTCAGCAATCGCAAGATCAGGACGAAATCGAATTTACCCTCCGAGCTCAACTTGGACCTTCGTTGAACGGCAAGGAATTGTCGACGGACGTCAAAATACGGGTCCGGATAAATAAAAGGCCGATTGTCTACACCCAGAACGACGTCGAGCCACGCCATAGCGGCGACCGATTTGCCTGGCGTCTACCGATCACGGAGTTGTCCGAAAGCGCGATTGCAAGCCTCGATCTTGACCCCGGGAAACCGGTGTCATGTGAAGAGTCCGCGCTTAGCCCTTACGTCTCAGGCATTTTATACGGCGTATCCGTACAGAAGGACTCCAGTGGGGGACGCTCGGTTTTCATTCATACAAAAGATCGTTTCTCCATTCCTGGTGGACTCGCAAGCCATTGCACGGTGAATCTGTCGCTGCTCGTCACGACATCGCTCACCGCCAAGCCATACCGACGGACGCTTCGCAGCCAGTTGGACCTCAAGCGCTTGGCCGTGGTCGACCTGAGTCCTGTGAGGATCAAGAAGGATGAGATCCCCTCACTTCAGCAGTTCCTGATTTCATATGGGGCAGCAGAGATCAGGGATGCCGTGGTCGAGGTCGGTGAAACCGGCTTGAGCGAGCCGCTTTTACGCCTGCTCGGCATCTCGTTCGACCCGTTGAATGGAGAGTGGATAATTCCGAGGGAGCACATCGATCTCGACAAATACAAGCGCTTTCTTGAAAAACCCGCTCCGACCGGCCCATCGGGGGAATCGCCCCTGTGAGGCGAACGGACGCCGGACCCTCCTCCCGCCTGCGGTACCATGAGCCGCTCCGACCCGCCTGCATCCGTCACGCCCCCGAGGGGCTGTCTGCGCCGGAAGGCTGCCGAGAACTCATACTCGAGGACTCGCCGCTGCTCCTCCGCGCCTCGGACGCGGCGCCGCGACGAGGTACGTACTGGTGAGGCGGTGGCGTCGGGAGCTCGATCAAGGATGATAGAGTCGACGGGCATGACGCAGGAGGCACCCGTGCCGGAACTGGCGCTCGACTCTGGCGAGTTACCGATCCCGGCCCGACCGACCCCCGCCACGCTGCTGTGCGCCCAGTACCGCCTGGTCGAATTCGTGGAGGGCCTGCAAGGCTCCGTGTCGGCGCAGCTATCGGCCTGGTGCGCAGCGCCGGGGCCATTCACGGCGCTCGTCCTCACGGGGCCGGCGGGCGCTGGGAAGACCCGGGTGGCGATCGAGCTGTGCCGGAGGATGCGAGCGGAGGGCTGGCACACCGGCTTCTTGGGCTCGCGCGATCGACCGCCGCGGGTCGGCGCGCCGCGCCGCCCGACCCTGGTCATCCTCGATTACGCGGAGGCGCTGCCCCGACTGCGCGAGCTCCTCTCAGCGCTGGCCCGCGCGGGCACGTCCGACGGCCCGTCGCTGCGCGTTGTGCTTCTCGCCCGGGCGCTCGGGGAGTGGTGGACGATCCTGGGCGAGGAACACCTCCTCGCCGGGCCTCTCGCGCACGCGGTGACCCTCGAGCTGGGCGCTGTCCCGCTCGATCCCGTGGCGCGTGCACGGTTCCAGCAGGACGCGACGAGCGCCTTCGCGGCATTACTCGGCAAGCCGCTGCCCGCGTCGACCGGGCCGGCCCTCGAGGACCGCGGACCATTATGGCTGCTCGCCGCAGCGCTGGTCCAGGTCCTTGGGCGCGATGCGGCCGAGCCGTTCGCCGCGATCGTGGCCCACGAGGAGCGGCTGTGGTGCGAGGCGATGCGGCACCGCCTCGACTCCGACCGGCTCGAGCGCAAGTTCCGGCGCCACGCCCGGCGCGTCGTCGCGGCGCTGGTGCTGCGCGGCGGCGCAGAGGACGAGGAGGAGCTGCGGGCACTGGTCGTCGGTATTGGCGGCGAGGAGCTCCGGGAGTTCGCCGAGGTGCTGCGCGAGCTCTATCCCTGCGGGGAGGGCGGGAGAGGGTGGGTGCGCCCGCTCGCCCCGGACGTCCTCGGCGAGACGCTGGTGAGGGAGACCCTGGGTCGGTATCCCGGGGCATTCGAGGCGATGCTCGCGGGCGTGGACGACACGCGGGCCGAGCAGGTCCCCCACGTGCTCATGCGAGTCGCTCAGGGCGCGCCCGCCGGCGATCCGCAGGCGACGTGCTGGTTGTCCCGGATGTTGGACCACGATCTCATGGCGTATGCGTCCGCGACCGCGACCGCGGTGCTAGCGGGCTCGCCCGGGGCGACGGCGCTCCGCTGGGGCGCGACGCTGGCTGGTGCGCTGGAGCGTCGTGGGGACGCGGAGATCGGACGACGGGTGCTTGAGCGTGTCCCTGAACACACGACGGCCCTGATCCGCGTCGCTGCGTGGGCGAGCGAGGCCGTGGGCCGCTGGCTGCCGCCGGTGGACAATCCAGCGTGGGAGGCGATGCGGGCCGATATCTGTGAGCGAACCGCCGTCTACGCCCAGCGGGACGGACAGCGCGAGGGCGCGCTGCTGTGGGGGCGGCAGGCGGCGCGTATCCTGCGTGCGCTCGCGGGGCGTGACGCGGCGTACTCTGCCCGCCTCGCCGTCTGTCTGCGCAACGAGTCGACCCTGTGGATGGACATGGGTGAGCCCGCGGCGGCCCTCGAGGCGATGGACGAGTGCATCGGGCTGTGCCGCAAGCTCGAGGCGGAGGATCCGGACCCCGGTACGGAGGGGGTCCTGGCGGCGTGTCTCGATCACCGCGGGATCCTGCTCTCGACCATCGGCGAGTCGACGCGGGCCATCGCCTCGACCGAGGAGTCGATGTCGCTCTATCGAGCGCTGGCCAGGGTCCGCCCGGAGCGTTACCGGCGCGAGCTGGCCGCGGCGCTCGACAACCTCGGGGGGCGCTACCGGCAGGCCGGGGAGTTCGGTCGGAGTCTCGCGGTCACCGAGGAGGCGCTGGCGATCTATCGTTCGCTCGTCGAGGCGACGCCGGATGATGTGTTCATCGACTTCATGATCTGCCTCAACGCGGCTGCGAGTCGGCGGGCTCGGGTCGGCGCGCTCGACCGGGCTCGTGAGGCCGCCGAGGAGGCCGTCGGGCTGCTGCGCCCGCTCGCCGCCGATCACCCGGGCCTCCGCGACGCGCTAGCGACCAGCCTCGCCAACGCGGTGGCGATTCATCGCACGCTCGGCGAGGCGGCGACCGCCGAGGCCGAGGAGGCGGAGCTCGCGGTGCTGGCGGACCGCGGCGCCGGATCGATGGCGGGCCGGTTGTACCTCTGGGCCCCCGGAGAGCCCGTCGATCACGAGGTGGCCACCCCCGGTGGGCGGCTTGCGCTGGCGGCCTGCGATGGGGACAACCACGGGCTGGCGATGGACCACGATGTCCGTAGCCGCGTGCTCCGCCAAGCCGGCGATCTGGACGAGGCGCTCACCGCGGCCGAGGCGGCGGTCGCGGCCCTCGAGAGTTCGTCGGACGAGGGTGCCGCGATCCAGCGGATGGTGGTCCTGAACAATCTGGCCAATCGGCAGGCGGACGCAGGCTGTCACGCGATCGCGCTGGACACCACGCGGCAGGTGCTCGAGCTCGCCGAGGAGCTCGCTCGCGGCGGGGACGCGAATGCCTGCGGGTTCCTCCCGCTCGCGCGGAGCAACCTGGCGGTCCGTCACTGTGAGCACGACGAGTACGCGGTGGCCTTGCCGCTGGCCGAGGCGGGAGTCGCGGAGATCCGGCCTTCGGTCGTGGAAGATCCTCACCGGGGGTTCGATCTGGCGAATGCGCTCGGGATCCTCAGTCGGTGCCTGGAGGGGCTCGGCCGCGCTGAGGACGCGACGGCTGCCATGGCCGAGGCCGATCGTGTCGCGGCCGACGCAGTCGAGAGGGAGCTCGGCAAGCTCGAGCTCCCTCCGCCGCTGCCGGGGCACGCCTGGCGTTCGCGGTTGTGCGACCTCCTCGCTGGCCGGGTATCGTCTGACGAGCTTCGGGCGCTGGTCGCCGACCTACCGACGCTTGCGCCACTGTCTGCGGAGCTGCCGACGAGTCCGTGCACCCCCAGGGAACTGGCGGCCGTCTTTGTCGATGCCAGCGAGCGGCACGGCGCCCTCGACGGCGAGTTCTTCGTTCGGCTGCACGCCACGCTGCCGCGCTGCACGTTGCAGATCAGCCTGATCCACGCGCTCTGGCACACGGAGCACCTCGCCCGTGGCGTTGGGTAGGATCTGGCATCCTGCACCGGGAGCCGAGGATCACTCGCGACCTCGGAGTACATAACGTCGGGGGCGTGGCGGTGTTGTGGGCTGTTGCGATGGCTCGCTATCGCCTGCCTTGGCAGGCGGGATCACTCAGGGGAGACATGAGCGACGACGCGCGTTATACTCCCATCCACCATGAACCCCTCAAGAATACGTCTCCCCCGCGCTCTTGAGAGCGTTGTCCAGCGTATTCCCGAGGCTGAACAGGGCCCCGTTCGGGAGGCGATTGACGAAGCTTTCGCTGATGCTGAGGTCACAAAGATGGCTGTGCGCATGGACTCGATTGTGGGATCGGGTTACTCCTATTGGGCACTACCGGATCCACAGGTGGTCAATCTTGCGGAGAAACTAACTGCAGTCGTCGTCGCCTGGGAAACAGCAGGAACGAAAACAGCGATTGGGCTCGCAATCTCGACTGTTATCTACCACGCCATCGCACAATATAAGACGCGGACTAGACTCACTCGAGAGCAAGCTTTGGTCCTTCACACAATTAAGAAGGCACCCAAGGGAGATGGATGGAGTGCGGAAGAGATTTTAATCCACCTTCCGGCCGAATCCGGCCTTACAGCGAAGGATGTGGAAGAACTTGTGACTGAGCTTCGTGCTCTGCTCGATGCGGCCGGAGAACCTGTCACATGGAAGGTCCTCGACTCAGACGGGCGTTACTGGTCATCCAATGTTTGAGCCTGGTGCGATTACAACGCCACGGACGCTGGGGCGTAACGGCCGAGGGCCAACAACCGCCTTCAGCAGCTACATCGCCGGGGTGCGGGCGACCCTGGCGAGGGGCTCGATGCGGGAGGCCTTGGCGGCGCGGCACCAGTCGAGCAGGAAGGAGCCGGCGAGGGTGAGGCTGAAGTGGAACCAGAGCTTGCGCAGCTCCTCCTTGAGTAGGTAGGCGCGGACGGTCTTGAGATTGATCTTGAGCAGCGTCTTGAGCGAGAGCCGTTGCTCCCTCTTGAGGTTCTCGGGCGATTTGAGCAGCAGCCAGCGCGACGCGGTGGCCTGCAGCCCTTTGGTGCGACCCCGACCGAACCACTTGAAGAACGCCTCGATCCGTCCGACCACGCTCTACCGCATGCTGCCGAGCTCGGTCTGCGCCCTGGCCTGCGCAACACCCTGCTCGCCGACATCAAGCGCGTCGCCACCGAGCTCGTCGACGAGCGCGGTGTGCAGCCCATCCTCCTCGTCGACGACGCCCATCGCCTGCACGATGACATCCTCCGCGAGCTCCCTCCCGACCGTCGAGGAACTCGGCCCGCGCTTCGCGGACTTCGTCGCGCGTCGCCGTGCTCCTCAACTTCGACCTCGACGGCCGCGACCTGCTCACCGTCTGGCTCATCGGCCACCCGCTCCTCGAGCGTCGACGAGACCGCTCGTCGCCGCGACCGCTCGTCGCCGCGACGGCGCACCTGGTGTCCAAGATTAAGATCGTGATAGAATCCGAGTCGCGAATTCCATCACGACAAGGGGTGAATATGAGTGACTATGCAAAAGACATCGAGAAGTATTCGAAGCCTGTGAATGAAAAGGCCGTCGCGGCAATCGTAAAATCCCTCGGCATCGTATTGCGCAATGCCGACGCCTCTCTCGTGGCCGTGTCGGACCCCGAAGAGCTCGCGCGGGTGCGCGACGGATTCTGCGCTAAAAAGCTGGGGATGGATGCCGCAGCAGCGAATGCGGCCATCAAGGCGGTCGCAGCGAAGATGAAGGGCGATTCGACCAAGCACCGGGTCACCTTCTACTACCTGCTCGCTGAGCACGCACAGAAGCTCGACCAGTTCGTCTGAGTCGTTGCCCACGTTGACGTGCGATGGGGCTCGACCGATCAGCCGCGTCCACGCCGGCTAGGAGGTCGCCAATGATCGACCAGGAGACCCTACGCAAGCTCTGAGATGAAGCTCGGCGGCGACTTCCTTAATCAACATGCCGTGACGTCACTCTGCCCGGGGATCCAGGTCGCGGCTATCACGCCGGCACAGCCAGGCTTGTCGTCCTCTGTGGGAGTGGTGCTGGCTGGCGGGGCCGCCTTGGACGCGGATGGCTTTGGCTTCGAGGCACGGCCAGAGACCTCGATCCATCCCGCATCCCGAAGTTGCCTCACTGCGTTGAGAACTGTCCTGCGATGGAGCTTGGTGATCGCCACGATATCGCTGGTGTCGAGCGTCCTGCCCCCAGCGTCGACGAACGTTTGCTGGGGCGTAACGCCTTCGGGAGGGTCGCAGCGGCCCGGGGGTGGCCCACCGGCGGACCGGGGTGGCCAACTTGTTTAGCGATGCGCGCCGTTCAAGCGGCGATCTGGCGGGTGGTGCCACCCGGTGCCAGTCCGGTGCCAGAACTAACTATTTGTCGCGGGCTCTCCCCGCGCACCATGCAGGCGGGCACCTAGGGCTTCAACGGGGCTGAGGTTGGAGGTTGTCATTGTGCCTCCTCCTCTCCTGCCGTGTCTGGGTCATGGCAGCATCGTCCTCGGCGTCTAAGGGTGGGGGTGGCGCCGAGGCCGGAGTCGTGATGCGCCTGCCCCCACGGCTAAGTCCTCGATCGCAGACGCAGCCACTCCTGTGCAACCTGGCCAGCGCTCTTCTGGCGGGTCTCCAACCAACTCGCATCCCCACTCCCAGCAACTATGTCCTCCCTCATACTGTAGAGGCACCTTGTGACTCTGGCGTTGGTCCAACCCGCCTCAACGGCAATCTGAGTTTGCCGTTGTCCCGCAGCCAGACCGCGGGCCACTTTTTCCAGATCTTCCTGCGGAATTGGGGGAGGCACCAAGCACCGGGACGCTACCAGAACCCCCGATCGGTCCCAACACTTTCGCGCGGTGCATCCTTTGGCGATAATTTTTAACGAATCACTCTTACAAGTTAATTTTTAACGTGTAAAAATATCGCCATGAACCCAGTTCGTGACGAAACCGCTCCTCGACCCTGGCACTCGCCGACCAAACCCGCGCGACCGGAAGCCGCGCCAGACGAGCCACACCTGGGGTGCTTCGCCCGCTTCGGGCTCAGCGACGGTCGCCTCCTGGAGATCCATGTCGTGAGCGCCAGAGTAATCGCAGTCGGAGGTCATACAGACGCGCTTGAGGACAGCTTCATCCTCAAAAACGAAGACGGCTCGATCGAGCACTCGGGCTCGCTAGTGTTGCTGGACATCAGTATGGGAAGGCCGGTGGCGCTGTGATCCTCGCTGCAAATCTATTCTTTGCTGTGGTCGTGCTTCTCGGTCTGGCATGGATGGTTGTGATCGACCTTCGGCGCCAACATGCCTACAACGCTCTGCAGTCCGATCTCATCATTACCGCAGCGGCGCTCCAACAGTGCCAAGCAGAGCTTGATGCAGCACGACAAACAATCACCGAGTTGCAAGATGCGCTAGATCAGCAGAAGGTCCGGACGCTCGAAGCTATACATTCCGCGTTTGTGCGCGCTGATAGCGAATCGGGCTGACCTCGTTCGAGTAAAAAGTCATCGGTAGACGTACCGGCAAGGTATACGGCTCGTGATCCGATCTTAACGCCGTAGTCGAGCACTGACGAGCCGAACCCTGCATCGACGAGAGGCCGGCTCCTGTGGCGGGGGTCCGCCATGGGTGGTAGGGGC
>Ga0075163_10012830_pt1 | contig 10905 bp, 6 predicted proteins | sample JI1023141ADNA_FD_71478 | JGI IMG/M metagenome (GOLD analysis project Ga0075163, IMG submission 71478) | Wastewater effluent complex algal communities from Wisconsin, to seasonally profile nutrient transformation and Carbon sequestration -... | ecosystem: Engineered > WWTP > Effluent > Algae...
CAAGTTCATTTGCGAAGACGGCGCCTGCGTCTTCAACGATCTCCGCTGAGGTCCCGCGCGGCGTCACGCACCTGACGCGACGCCGTCATGGCTTCGGGAGCGGCGCCGTCGGAAGGTGTCGATTTCGCCGATGGTCGCGGGGCACGTGCTCGGCACGCTCGGTGCACATGCCCATTCGAGACGGTGCCCTTCCGGCATCGCGCCATCGACCTGGGGGATCACATGAAAACGCACACGCTGGCGAGCTATGCCGCCGCCCTTGCTCTCGCTTCCTGCTCCGTCACCAGCGCGCTCGACGCACCGGCGTCGCTCGCGGAGGCAGCGGCCGAACCGCTCACCGCCATCGACGAGGTGGGCAACGCGAAGTATCTCGGGACCGCCACCCGCACGCGCTGTGCGGTCCACCTCGCGCTGCAGGGGGCGAGGACCTACGAGCTCGGGCGCGTCTACTCGAGCACCATGCCGCAATCGCCCTTTGCCGACGCACCGGTGGCCATCGGCCACAAGGCTTCGCAAGGACTTCCGTACACGGCCCACATCGCGAACGGCGAGAGCGGCGGCGCCATCGGAAGCCAGGGCACCCAGTTCGACGCGCTCGGCCACTTCGGCAGCTTGCCCGGTCCCTGGATCGCCGGCGCCGGGCCTTTGCCTTCGGCCAGCGCGGTGTACTTCGGAGGCCTCACGCAGGCGCAGGTGAAGCCCACCGACGCGAGCCCGCTCCTCCACCTGGGCGTCGAGCACGTCGCGCCCATCCTGACCACCGCGGTCGTCCTCGATGCCAAGGCTCTCCATGGCAGCTCGCTCCCCGCCGGCTACTCCATCTCCGTCGCCGAGGTGGAGCAGATGATCGCCCGCCAAGGCCTCAACCGCAGGGGCATCCTTCCGGGCGACGCGGTGTTCATCCGCACCGGCTGGGGCGAGAAGTGGCAAGACCCGAACCCGCCGCAGGGGGAGTACTACACCGGCGGCCCCGGCCTCTCGGTGCAGGCCGATCTCTGGCTCGCCGCGAAGAAGATCGTGGTCCTCGGGCTCGACAATCCGTTCACCGACCCGGCAGCCCCCTGCCTGCTGACCGGTACCTGCGCCCCCGGACCGGAGACCCTTCCGGGGCTCCCCTTCTCCGATCACCACACGAACCTCTCCGTGAAGGGGATCCACCAGATCCAGAACCTCGACCTCACGAAGATCGCCGACGACCGCGTAGACGTCGCCTGCGCCATCGTTCTGCCGTTGCGCGTGCAGGGCGCCGCCGGTTCGCCCATTCGCCCGGTTGCGGTGGGCCGGCCGCGGGACTGAACCCGCAAACGCCAACTAGATTGACAGAGGATCGCCGGCATAGGATGCTCCATTTGTGAGCAAGAAAGCTGGGGTACCGGCAACTACGTTGTCGTTCGGTGACTTCGTCGCCGAAGGGCCGCCGATGGTCGGCGGGAGCGCCCAGGTGTACCGAGCCCGGCGCGCCGACGGCGCCGTCGCCGCCATCAAGGTGGCCACGCTCGACGAGGTGGTGGCGCGAGAGCTGGCCCTGCTGGCGCGTCTGCAGCGGCAGCGGGGCCCGCGGCTCCTGGACGCCGGGCGCAGCCTCGACGGACGCGTGTACATTGCAACGACGTGGGTGGAAGGTGCGCCCCTGGCAGCCCCCCTCTCGGAGGCCGACGCGTGGGGAGTTGCCCGCGACGTCGCGCTCGACCTGGCGGAGCTTCACGAGGCCCGCATCTTCCACGGCGACGTGAAGGGCGCCAACGTCCTGCGCCGCGGCGAGGGCGGGGACGCCGAGAGCGTGCTCATCGACCTGGGCCTCGCGGGACCGGTGGGCGAACCGGCAACCGGAGGCACGCCGCGGTACATGGCGCCAGAGGCTCGGCGTGGAAGCCCGCTCCTGGCCGCCGCCGATCTGTTCTCCCTGGGCGTGCTCCTGGGCGAGCTGGTGGTCGCAGGCGCCAGCGCAGCCGAGGACCCGGTGGCGCTGCTTCGGGCCACGGCGCCCACCACGCCGCTGCGCCATCTCGTGTGCGCCCTGCTGGCCGAGGCGCCGGGGGGAAGGCCGAGCGCCCGCACCGTGGCCGACCTGGCACGGCGCGCGCTCGGCCTCGCCGCAGAGCAGGGGACGCTCCAGGACCGAGCCCTCTCGGTGCGGCGTACCTATCTGTCGCTGCGCGAGCCGGAGCTCGCGCCGCACCGCGCCCTCGACGATGGAATCCTGGGCGCCCCCAGGACCTGGCTCACGGAAGTGCTCGGGTGGATGGCGCGGGTCGCGCCGGAATCCGCGCGGAAGCCGCTGGCGCCGATCCTTCCGCTGGGCAGCTACGCGCGAAGTCGATGGGTGGTGGCGTTGGCAGGCGAGGTGGGTGCTTCGCTGGTGTTTGCCAGCACGGAAGAGGGAGCACTGGCGGACGAGCTGCTGACGCTCGCGCGCGCAGTGCCGCCGTCTGCGTGGACCCAAAGCGACGTGAGCGGCGCCTCGGGCGAGGCTTCCCACACCGAACGCATTCGCTGGCGCGCCGGCGACTGGCTCGGGCTCCAGCGCGCGCTCCTCGGTGGCAGCATCACCAGCGCCGACCTGCGCGCCGTGGAAGACGAGCCGGGCCTTCCGCAGCCCTTGCGCATCACGCTGGCGGAGGTGCTGCTAAGGCGCGGCGAGCCGGGCCGCGCCTTCGTCGCGCTCTACGGCGTCGAAGGGCCGGAGGCGACGCTCCTGCGCGGGGATCTGGCGCGGCGCCGGGGCGACGTCGCGGGCGCCCAGGCGCTCCTCGGGCCGCTGGTGGACGATGCCGAGCATGGAGACGGCGCGCGGGCCACGCTCGCACGCATCGCGTGGGATCGTCGGGATCTCGCGGGCGCGCGCTCGCTCTTGTCTTCTGCGCGCGGCGCCCGGGCGGAAGAGGTGCGCGCCCTGATTCGCTACGCCGAGGGGCATCCCGACGCCGCGATACCGGACCTCGAAGCGGCCCTCGCCGGGCCTCGCGACAGCTTCGAACGCGCGCGTCTCCTGGGCGTGCGCGGCATGCTCGAGCACGCGATGGGGGAGAGCACGCGCGGCGCCGCGACCTTCGCGCGCGCAGCCGAGCTGGCCCGGGAGGCCCGCTCGGTGGTGGACGAAGCCACGTACCTCACGGGCCTCGCGGCGGCGGCGTCGGACGCGGGACAGGTGGGCACCGCGCTCACCGCGGCGACCCGCGCCGCGCTTCTCTGGGAGCGCCTCGAGCAACGGGCGCAGGCGGCGCGCGCGCTCCTCGCACGAACCAACGCGCTCCTGACCATCGGGCTCACCGGCGAAGCCACCGAGGCCGCGCAGCTGGCACGCGTCGCCGGACGCGAAGGCGGCGACGCGCTGGCCGAGGGGTACGCGTGCCTCGCCGAGGTCGACGCGCGGCTCGACGGCGGCGGCGACCCATCGACGCCCGCCATCGCCGAGCTCCTGGCCCGCGCCACGGCCACCGTCGGGGCGGAGGACGATGGGCTGCGGGTCCTGGCGCGAAAGGCCCGCATCGGCGAGCTCGACGCCGCGGCACTCCGGGAGGGCGACGTGGTCGCATCGGGGGCGAGCACGCCTGCGCAATGGGAATGGTGGTTCGCGCGCGCCGGGACCGCACGGCCCGAAGAGGCCGCGAGCATCGTCGTCGGCGTGGTGGGGCTCGCTTCCGGCGGGGGCTCCCTCGGGCTCCGCGGCCCTACCCTGGCGCGCGTCGCGGAGCTCGCCGCGGCGCGGGGCGAGCTCGACGTATTTCGAAGGCTCGAGCGCGCACGTCACGAGGCCGCGCTGGCGCTGCGCCAGGGAGTGCCGACCGAGCTCCAGGGCGCGCTCGGAGGTCTGCGATGGCTGCACCAGAGCAGCGCGCACCAGGGAACGCTGTCGGAAGAGCAGGTGGCCGATCTGGCGCACGTGGTGCGCGTCATGAGCGGGCGTGACAGCCTCTCGCAGCTGTTCACCCAGGCGCTCGACACCATGCTCCTCTGGACGTCGGCCGAGCGCGGGATGGTGCTCACGCGCGCCGGCGATCGGCTGGTGATTCGCGCCGCGCGCAACCTGGGCAAGCGCGACATGGTGGGCGATCAGCTGGCGCTCTCCCACGGGCTCGCGCGACGCGCCCTCGAGACCGGTGAGCCCACCTTGGCCACCGACGCCTTCGCCACCATGGGGAATCTGCACGCATCGGTGCACGCGCTGCGGCTGCGCAGCGTGCTGGCGGTACCGCTTCTGGCGCGCGGCGAGGCGCTGGGCGTCGTGTATCTCGACGACCGCACGCGGCGCGGGATCTTCGGCGAGCGCGAGCTTTCGTGGGTGCGCCTGGTGGCGAGCCAGGCCGCGGTGGCCATCGCCGACGCGCGCGATCAGGTGCTGCTCCGGCGCGCGGTGCGGCGGGCCGAGCGGGCCGGCGCCGAGGTCACGCGGCTGCTCCAGGAACGCGACGCGGAGCTCTCGGCCACCAAGAGCGCGCTCGTGCGCGTGAGCCGTGAGACGCGCTTCGCCTACGACGCCATCCGCGGCTCGAGCCCGCGCATCCGCGAGATGCTCCACCTGGTCGATCGCGTCACCGACAGCGACGTGCCGGTGCTCGTGGAGGGTGAGTCCGGCACCGGCAAGGAGCTGGTGGCCAAGGCCATTCACGGCAACGGTCTCCGGGCCAAGAAGCCGTTCGTCTCCGAGAACTGCGCGTCGCTGCCGGAGGGGCTCCTGGAGTCCACGCTCTTCGGACACGTGCGCGGCGCCTTCACCGGCGCCACCGGCTCGCGCATCGGCCTCTTCGAGGTGGCCGACGGCGGCACGCTTTTTCTCGACGAGATCGGCGAGATGTCCGCCGGCCTGCAGGCCAAGCTCCTGCGCGCGCTTCAAGAAGGAGAGATACGGCCGGTGGGCAGCGAGCGCACCCGCAAGGTCGACGTGCGGGTCATCGGTGCCACGCACCGCGATCTCGCGGCGATGGTCCAGACGGGTGCATTCCGAGAGGACCTCTTCTACCGCCTGAACGTGGTCTCCATCCGCGTTCCGCCGCTCCGGGAGCGCAGCGAGGACATCCCGGATCTGGTGCAGCACTTCCTGAAGAAGTACGCCGAAGGAAAGAACGTACGGATCACCAAGGCCGCACTCGGCGCCCTCACGGAGTTTTCCTGGCCCGGCAACGTGCGCCAGCTGGAGAACGAAGTCCGCCGGGCCCTGGTGCTGGGCGGCGATCGCATCGACGTCGCGGAGCTATCGTTTGCCGGTCGCAAGAGCGGCGCCGCACCGGCCCAGGAACGCTTCGATCTCCGCGGCCGGGTCGACGCCCTCGAGCGCACGCTCCTCACCGAAGCGCTCGCCGAAACCCGTGGCAATCAGACACGCGCCGCGGAGCTCCTGGGCCTTTCCCGGTTCGGCCTCACCAAGATGCTCAAGCGCCTCGGCGTGGCGGTTCCCTGAAATACGGGGGGAGATTCCCGAGCGACCCGACGTACGACCACGTCTCACCACCAGCCGTGTCGACACCTCTTCCGTCGCGCTTGTGGTGGTCCCCCCGGCCCCGTACTCTCGAGCCCCACCATGCAGCCCTACGCTCCCCCTCCGCCTGGCTACCCCGACCCCTACCAGCAGCAGCAGATGCAGCAGCAGCAGATGCAAGGCTACGGGCCTCCGCCCATGCAGGGTCAGCCGGGCGCCAGCGTGCTCGGCATTCCCCTCGAGCCCGGCGAGCGGGTCATCTGGTTCAAGAAGCACGACTACACGACGGAGAAGGTCATCAACTGGATCCTCGGCGTGCTCTTTGCGGTGGTGCTCATCGGCTTCCTCTTCATCTACCTGGCCGTCACCATGGACAGCCGGAATCCGAAGGCGCACATCCTCACCAACCGGCGCTTCATCATCATCCCGGGCACCGGCGCTCCGCAGATGTACGCGCTCCAGCAGGTGGCCGACGTGGAGCCGCAGCGCCAGCGGGTGCAGGGTGGCGGCGGTCTCATCGGACTCGCCATCAGCGCCGCGGCGACCGCCGTGGCCAACAGCATGGCCGACAACAACCACAAGCTCCAGGTGGGCTACTGGGCGCGCACCGAGGCCATCATCCTCATCACGCACCACGGTCAGCGCGTGAACGTCGCCACCCGCCCCGCCTACGGTCAGCAGCTCGGCTGGCACGTGGCCCGCGCGACCCTCGGCCGCGAGGCCGATCACATGGCGCCGGTCCAGCACCTGCCCTGACGCCGCTCTCCTCCCGATCGACGAGCGCGAAGGTTCACCCTTCGCGCTCGTCGCGTTTTGTGCCAAGTGAATCCCCGGATAGACCGCTCTGTCTAGCTGCGAGATCGCTGTCGCGCGACCAGGAGCCGACCGAACACGACGCGCAGGAAGCCCTCCAGCGGCGCCCCGTTCTTCTTCAGCTTCATTTGCATCAAGGCTCCTTCCCACGCGTCGAGAACGAACGCCGCGGTCTCGTCACACTCGACCGCAGCGTCGAGCTGCCCCCGATCTTTCGCCTCTCGCAGGCAGTCCGCGATCCGGTGGCGCCATCGGCCGAAGAGGAGCGACAAAGCCTCGCGCGCCTCGGGACTGCGGTCGGCGAGCTCCTGTCCGAGCATACCCAGAAGGCATCCGCCGACGTATTCGGCTCGCGCGAAGTCCCGCGCGAGCGCCTCGAAGTACCGACGGAGCCGCTCGAGCGGCGGGCCGCTCTCGTTGCCGAGCGCGCGATCGAGCGTCGGCAAGTGGCTCTCGTAGTAGTACTCGGCAACCGACAGCGCGAAAGCCTCCTTGTCGACGAAGTGATGATAGAAGGACCCCCGGGGTGCGCGCGCACGGGCCAGGATGGCGTTGGTGCCCACGAAGTCGTAGCCGCCCTCCAGGAAGAGATCCATGCCCGCAACGAGAAGCGCTTCGCGCGTGTCGCGGCCGCTCATTCCGCTGCTCCCATCAGGTGTGCGCGCAGTCGGCCCGCGATCTCGTCGCAAGCCGCACGCACGAGTCGGGGATCGTCGTAGAAGTCGACCTGGTTCTGGGACTCGACCCAGAGAATCGATTTCTGCACCGCGACTTGCTCGTAGAAACGGCGCGCCCAAGCGGGCGAGAGCGCTTTCTCCGCGTGCACCAGGGCGATCGGCACCGCAATCCTCGGTGCCGCGGCCTGCACGTCGAACGGCAGGAAGTGCTCGCGCGACATCAGCGCGAGCTCGTTGCGGTAGTTCGGTACGGCGGCGCGTCGCGTCGCGTAGTAGTCGTAGGTATCGGGGAGCGTCATGGCCGCATCGCCGACGAGCCCCACCGCGGGGATGGTGCGCACCTCACCGGTCGCCTCGTAGTGCTCGCGCGCGGCACGTCCCCCGTCCACCTTCTCGGCGAATCCGGAGGCGTCCTTTTCCCGCAGCTCAGAGGGGTCGCGGTAGTAGCCCGCGACGGCGCCGAGGGCGCGCACCCGAGGATTGTCGACCGCAGCCCAAGCCGCGTAGCCGGCGCCGAGGCACACGCCCACGAGCCCCAACTTCGCCGGATCCACCTCCGCGTGCTTCGCGAGCCACTCCACGGCCGCCCGCAGGTCCTCCACCTTGTGATGCCACCGCTCGTAGCTGCGCGGACTTCCCCCGCTCTCGCCATAGTGACGATGGTCGATGGCGAGCGCGACGAAGCCTCGCATCGCCAGCGCACAGGCGTAGGTCCCCGTGACCTGTTCTTTCACCGACGTCATGGGTCCGGCGACCACGACCGCCGGGTGGGGTCCGGTTGCGGCCGGAAGATAGAGCTCACCGACCACCGGGGTGCCATCGACCTCGAAGAAGACGCGTTTGCGCATGGCCCCACACTAGACCGATCTGTCTAGTCTTTCAAAGTATCTTCCGGGCAGCCGTGCGCTTACCCCTTTCGTCCCGGCGCCTTGATTTTCCGCAAGGTCGGGCTACGTTCCTCGGACCATGCGTTTGCGTCCGCTCTTCTTCGTCTAGCCACCCGGCCCGCGAGCTCCGGCATTGCCGCACCTGCAGCCTTTGCTGCCCGGTGGATGGCGCCCTGAGGCTCGCGTGAAGCCGAGCGCGAAGAAGTAGACGCGTTTGCCGGTGCGCACGCCATTGCGCGCGCCGGGCCGACGCGCGTGCGTCCGCTTCGCCGGACGCGCGACGCCCATCCCACTGCGCGCGCCGCCATTCCCCTTCGGGAGGCGGACCGCCGCGTCACGCCCAGATTTCGAAGAACGGAGACAATACATGTACAAGCTCACCTCCAAACCACTCCCGGAGCACGCCGAGGTTCCGCTCGCCGACGACGGACGCTGGGAAACCATGGTCGACCGCTGGACCGCGACCGCGCGCGGCGCGGCCCACGAGCCCCCCGCGGACGAGCCGGGCAACGCCGACTACGTCGTATCGGTGGGACCGGAACGCGAGCCCCTGGTGCGCCAGGCGCAGCTCGCCGAGATCACCAGCCTGGTGCGACACCAGGGCGACCGCGTGGTGGGTCACGAGATTCGCCACCTCGCGACGCCCCATCCCCGCACGTTCCTGGGCAAGGGCGCCGCCCAGGAGATCGCGGCGCGGGCCCGCGAAGCCGGCGCCAGCATGCTGGTGCTCGACGCGGAGCTGAGCCCCTCGCAGACTCGCAACCTGGAGGACGAAGCCGGCATGGCCATCTGCGATCGCGAGGCGGTCATCCTCAACGTCTTCTTGCGCAACGCGCGAACACGGGCCGCGCGCATCCAGGTGGAGATCGCCCAGCTCCAGTACCTGCGTCCACGCATTCGTGGCGTCGGCCTCGACATGGACCAGCAGACCGGCGCCACCAAGAACGCCCGCGGGCCCGGCGAGACGGCCTCGGAGCTCATGGCACGGAAGCTCGACCGACGCCTGGAGGAGCTGGAGAAGGCGGCGCGGCGCATCGGCGCCACCGGCGAGACCCAGCGCAAGGAACGGAGCGCGTGCGAGCGCATCGCCCTCGTCGGCTACACCAACGCCGGCAAGACCTCGCTCATGAACGCCCTCACCCACGCCGACCTCTCGGCCCGGGACATGCCGTTCGAGACCCTCGACACCACCTCGCGCTGCCTCACGCGGCACGGCGGCGACGTGCTCCTGAGCGACACCGTCGGCTTCATTCGCCGGCTTCCCGAGCGCCTGCTGGCGAGCTTCGAGTCCACGCTCGCGGAGATCACCGAGGCATCCCTCCTGGTGCTGGTGGTCGACGCGGCGGACCCGGAGCGGCAGCTGCACATCGACACCACGGGTGAGGTCCTGGAGCGCCTCGGCGCGCAGGATATCCCGCGGTTCTACGTGTTCAACAAGGCCGACCGGCTCGACCGCCGCATCGCCGAGCGGACCTTCGATGCATGGGCGGAGGGGCACCCCTGGACGAGCCTGAGCAGCCACGATGCGGAGGCGGTGGCGAGCTTGCGTGCACGCCTGGTCGAGCGCGCGCGAGGCCGTCATCGCACGCGCGTCTTCTTCGTGCGGTACGCGCTCACCGAGGCGACGAAGGAGATCTACGCGCGCTGTCGCGTGCTCGAGACCGAAGCCACCCCCCACGGCCTGCGCCTCACGGTCCAAGGCGAGGCCCACGTGCTCGCGCAGATCGCCAGGACCTTGAAGGAGATCCAGTGATGACGCCACACATCGAGCTACGCAACGTCGACATCGCCGCGCCCGGCGGGAGGCCGCTCTTCGCGGGGCTCACGCTGGCGCTCTCGCAGGCTCGCGTGGCGCTGGTGGGACGCAACGGCGTGGGAAAGTCCACGCTGCTCGCGACGCTGGCCGGCGCGCAGGAGGTGGGCGGCCGTCTCCGCGGGCGCGTTTGCTACGTCCCCCAGCTCTTGCCGCGCGAGCCATCCGTCAGCCACGGCCAGCAGCGAAGACGGGAGCTCGGGCGGGCCGCGGCCTCGGGCGCGGACATCGTGCTCCTCGACGAGCCCAGCGAAGACCTCGACGACGCCGGCGTGGCGTGGCTCCGCGACTGGCTCCGGAGCTTCTCCGGCTGTCTGGTCGTGGCCACCCACGATCGCCGCTTGCTGGAAGAATTCCGCGACTTCTTCGTCGCCAGCGAGACCGGCTGTCGCGCCTTCACGGGAACCCTCGATGCGCTCGACGCCGAGCTGGAGCGCGACCACCAGGAGAGCCAGCTCCGTTACCTCCGGGGCCTGCAGAGGCTCGAGACCCAGGAGGCCCACACGCTGCACGTGGCCCGACGCAAGGCGAGGAAGAAGCGCTATGGCCGCTGTAGCGAGCTCGATCGCGCCACCGCGCGCATTCGCCTGAACCAGAAGCGGGGCGATGCGCAGGCGAGCCACGGCAAGTTGGCCCGGGAACGTGCGGAACGACTGGACGCGGCGCGCACCTGGACCCGAACCTTGCGGCGATCGATGGCGGTGGAGCTGCCATTCGACGTGCCGATTCCGACATCGCCACCGGAGGGCGACACCGACGTTGTGGCGCTGCGCGGCGTCTCCGCGGTCGTCCACGGGCGCGTGCTCTTCGAATCACTCGACCTTCGCGTTCGCCGGGACCGCATCGCGGTCGTGGGCGAGAACGGCGCTGGCAAGACCTCCCTCCTGGAGATCATGCGGGGCGCGCGCGCGCCGGACGCAGGCGCAGCGACGCGTGATCTCCGCCGCATCGCCTCCATCGCCCAGGGGGGCGCCGACTGGATGCGCGAGGAGTCGCTGTTCGAGCTTCTGCGCTTCGAGGGCCGCGCGGCTTCCCTCGACGCGGTCGCGGACACCCTGGTGGCGCACCGCTTTCCGCTGGCCCTGGCGGAGCGGCCGCTGCGCTCCTTGAGCCCCGGCGAGCGGGTGCGCGCGGCATTTCTGTGTATCTTCCACCAATCGCCGGTCCCCGAGCTGCTGCTCCTCGACGAGCCGACGTTCAGCCTCGATCGGGTGGGGCAGAATGCGCTCGCCCGGGCCCTGCGCGCGTGGCCCGGGGGCCTGGTGGTGGCAAGCCACGATCGCGCGTTCCTCGACGCCA